>Ga0163144_10000640_pt1 | contig 82172 bp, 96 predicted proteins | sample OliLak19BULKMAT1_FD_123175 | JGI IMG/M metagenome (GOLD analysis project Ga0163144, IMG submission 123175) | Freshwater microbial mat bacterial communities from Lake Vanda, McMurdo Dry Valleys, Antarctica - Oligotrophic Lake LV.19.BULKMAT1 | ecosystem: Environmental > Aquatic > Freshwater >... | reverse complement strand
GGTGCGGTGATCATCGCTTAGCGTGACGGGAAACCGGAACGCGTGAGCAAGTCTCAAAGCTCGGCGACGTCGAGAAGGCCCAAGCTACGGGTACGCCGCGTCATTGGGCAGCGCGACGCAACGAACGATGATCTATCTGCCCGTGGAAAACGCGGGGTCCGGGAAACTCGGAGGTTTCTCGCGCACAGAACCGGCTCGTGGCTACGGCGCTAAGACGCCTGGCGGCACAGTCGCTTGGCGGCCACCAACGCCCTTCGCCAATCCGGGTAAAACTATGCCGCGACGGGGCGCGCTAAGCGCGCGGCGTTGATTGGAGACAATCAACGCAACCCTACAAACTACCGAGCGCGGATCGCGCGCCCCGTTACTCCCGCTTTGGGGAGGCGAAACGTCGAATACTCCACCGCGTGCGACGCTCGCGCGGCTGGATGCGAACGCGCATGCGCGCTAGATTGGATGCCATGAGCGTAGTTCGCGATCTTAGCCGCGCCCGTTACGCCGCTGCGCAAGGCGCGCGGGTCGCTTGGTATTTCAGCCAATATCTGCTGGCGCGACGCATTTCGGGGCCGTTCAATCGTCCCGGCGAACCGCGCTTCGAGCCGCAATCGGCCGAAGGCGATGCCGAGCGCATCCGCACGGCGTTCCTTGAGCTATTCGCCAAGGACCGCGCCAACATTGAAGCAGGGCTTTATCCGGCGCCGAACGATATTCGTTTGGACCGCGCCGTAGCTGCGCTGCGTAACTCGGCAAACTTTTTTCGGGATCTGCCAAAAGTCGATCAGCGCCGCATGGCGCGCGACGGCGTCGAAGTGCGCGAGCAAGTGCAGGGCGAGAAGCGCTACCCAGCCTATTACTTGCAGAACTTTCACTACCAAACTGGCGGCTGGCTCTCCGAAGACAGCGCCAAGCTCTACGACACGCAGGTCGAAATCCTGTTCGGCGGCGCAGCCGACGCAATGCGCCGGATTGCACTTGGTTCACTGGCGCGCGCCATACGCGGCACCGATCAGCGCAAGGTGAAGCACCTCGATATCGCCAGCGGCAATGGCCGTTTTCTCCAGCAGGTCCTGCAAGCCTATCCGCGCATGCCATCAACTGGGCTGGATCTCTCGCCAGCCTATTGCGAAGAAGCGCGCCAACGCTTGAAAGCGTGGCCGCAAGTCGAAATCGTCAACGGCGCCGTTGAGCAGGCGCCGTTTGAAGATGGCGCCTTCAACGCGGTGACGTGCATTTATCTCTTCCACGAACTGCCGCCGCGCGTGCGCCGCGACGCCGCGCGAGAGATTGCGCGCCTTGTGAAGCCTGGCGGCGCGTTCGTATTGGCGGATTCAATTCAAACCGGCGATGCATCCCATCTCGATCAGATGCTTGAATACTTCCCGGTCGGCTTCCACGAGCCGTTCTTTAGCTCGTACTTGAAGGAAGATTTCGCGGCGCTATTCGGCGAGCACGGATTTGAGGTTGAGGAAACCGAACTCGCGTTTCTCACCAAGGTGACGCGTTTCCGTCGTCGCTGAGTGAGGCGGGCTTAGCGGCAAGATCATCGGAGCGATACGCAGCGGTTTCTTCGTAGAGCGCATCGATATCGCGGGTGATGTCTTCGTAACTGCGATCTTCGCTGCGGGCGATTGCTGGCGCGGAAGCGTCGCCCTCAAGATCTTCTGTGTAGAGCGGATCGCTTGTGTCGGAGGTTTGGTAAGCAGCCGGTACGAAATTGGTTGGCGTCACCGTGTAATCAGGTCGCGTCCAATCGGCATCGAGAACTTCGACATAAGCCGGAGCTTCTCTCGTCGCAGCTTGCGCCTCTTCCGGAAGGATCGGCGAAAACCCGCCGCGGATCAAAAGCTCGAAAGCCGCCAAACCAGCGAGTGCGATAGCGGCGAAAACGCCAATGGCGGCGTGGCGTTCTTGAACGGGGGTTTGGTCAAACATGGCGGCCTCTTCGCGCCCGTCAACGAGCGTGTGCGCCAGTGGTTCCAGCCTGAGCAGAAGCACAGCGGAACAAACGCAGTCCCTAGCAGTTTAAGTACTGAAATGGCAGACGAAGACCTTCTCCCGCTCCGAACCCGCGCTTATCAGCTCGCCGATACCGGCCGCTATCGCGATTGGGATCACATCGCTTCGAAACTGCGCGAAGAGGGCGTCGGCGCACGCTTTCTACGTCACGCGGGGCAGGACGTGTTCTTCAAGATTAGGCTTGGAACCCGCCTGAATGCGGCGAGCCGTCGTTAGGCTTCAGCGCCAGCTTTGATCGGCTCAGCCGTCACATCGTCAGACGACGCAGGCGCAGCCTTCAACGGTTCAGCTGCCGCATCGAGCAACTCACCGGCCGTCGTTGCTTCACTAGTTACAGGCGCTGCTGTCGCGAACCGCACAGTGCGGATCTGAGCCGCTTCGCGCTCCGGCTCGATCGCCGTACCTGTTGGTTCGACGCGCGCCAGTTGTACCGCGACATCGCCCTGTTGAGATGAGCGTCCGGCGATCAAATCAACGCGGCCACTATCGACCGTTGATGCGCGCGCGGACGGAATGAGTTCCGGCCCGCCAGCGATGAGCATATCGACGCTGTAGAGACCAAACGCAAAGATCAAGGCAAAGACGCTAACAGCATGAACACGCTCACGACCGTTCGGGCTGAGCAGCACGTTCTCAACGCGCACCAGCGTGCCAACGGCCGCGCGCTTGGAGTGTTTGCCGGTCCAGTTCAGTGCCGGACGAAATTGCTGCATCGCGGCGGCGCTCAAGCGACCGACGCGGCGGCTCAAGCCGGTCGCGGTTGCGCTAAGGGCTGCGGAGACGGTCTGCGCCTTGGCCGAGAGCGTGTTCCGGATTTGAATCAGCTGTTCGCGCATCGCGCGGTCCCCACATGCGTAACTTTCGCCGTTTTTACGCCTCGAACGCGAGCCAGCCAAGCGAAACTTAAGCGACTGGGCCGCGAAAATTGGAATGCCGGTTCTTCAGCGCCCGGTTTGGCCGCGATGGCGGAGCATCGCGTCGGCCAGCACGCACGCGACCATCGCTTCCGCAACTGGTGCGCCGCGGATTCCGACGCACGGATCGTGGCGGCCTTTGGTGCTGATCTCGGCGTTCTGGCCGTCGCGGGTGACGGTTTGGCGCGGGGTCAGGATCGAGGAGGTCGGTTTGATTGCAAGCCGCGCCACGATCGGCTGGCCGGTTGAGATGCCGCCCAAAATGCCGCCCGCCGCATTGGAGAGAAACACTGGTTTGCCGTCCGGGCCAGCGCGCATTTCGTCGGCGTTCTCCACACCCGTCAGCGAAGCCGCCGCAAAGCCCGCGCCGATTTCGACGCCTTTCACCGCGTTGATGCTCATCAGCGCACCGGCGATCTCGGCGTCGAGCTTGCCGTAAACCGGCGCGCCCCAACCAGCAGGAACGCCGGTCGCTTCGACTTCCACGATCGCGCCCAGAGAATTGCCATCCTTGCGCGCCTCGTCGAGCGCCGTTTCCCAGAGCTTTGCGGTATCAGCATCGGGACACCAGAACGGGTTGTTCTCTGTCTCGTCCCAGTTCCACTTGGCTCGATCGATGCCGATCTTGCCGATCTGCACCACCGCGGCGCGGATGGTCACATCTACCAACAAGCGCCGCGCAATAGCGCCCGCAGCGACTCGCGCCGCCGTTTCGCGCGCAGATGAGCGCCCGCCGCCGCGATAATCGCGTAGGCCGTATTTGGCGTCGTAGGTGTAGTCGGCGTGGCCAGGACGGTAGATGTCGCGGATTTCGTCGTAATCTTTGCTGCGCTGATCAGTGTTTTCGATCATCAGCGAGATCGGCGCGCCCGTTGTGACTTGGCCTTCGGTGCGGTCGTCCGAGAACACGCCGGAGAGGATTTTGACCTCATCGTCTTCGCGCCGCTGCGTGACGAAGCGACTGGTGCCGGGTTTGCGCTTGTTCAGCCAAAATTGGATGTCCGCTTCCGTCAGCGGCAATCCAGGCGGGCAACCGTCAACAACACAGCCAAGCGCCGGCCCATGGCTTTCGCCCCAGGTGGTGACGCGGAAAAGGTGGCCGAACGTGTTGTGGGACATGAGGATATTGGAAGTGCCACGATCCGCTTAGTCAGGCAAATTTGGGGTCATGGGGGCGTGACCCCAGTGTCCAATCGTGTTAGGCTTCCCATATGGCTGACGTGAAAATCCGCAACCTCGACGATGGTCTGCACGAGACCTACCGCCGCATGGCGGACGCGGCCGGCATCAGCCTGGAGGAGCAATTGCGGCGTGTGCTCGAGGCGCATGTAAAGCAAGAGCGAGCGGCTTTAGTCGAAAGGCTCCAGGCTGGCTTGGACAGAATGCGCGACAAGTACGGCGTCATGGAAGACAGCACGCCGGGAATTCGCGCCGAACGGGATGAGCGGGGGTGACCCGCTTTGTCGCTGACGCCTCGGTCGCAGTGAAGTGGTTCTTGAATGAGGCGGACACGCCCAGAGCTATGGCGTTGCTCAATCGCGGCGCCGAACTCTGTGCTCCACAATTGCTTCGCGTTGAGATCGCGGCCGCGATCGTGCGGCGTTTTCGCACCGGCGGCCTGGACTTAGACGATGCACGAGAACGGTTAGCGGAGGCAGCCGCCGCCGCCTCTGAGCCACGCATTAGCTTTTGGTCTGATTCCGATTTGTTGCCGCGCGCGTGCGCTATAGCCTTGCAAATCAAGCACCCGCTGCAAGATTGCGTTTATCTTGCGTGCGCAGAGCATGTCGGCGGCGAACTTGTCACCGCTGACGCCACGCTCTTTAAACGCGCGCAACCGCACTTCAATTTTGTGACTTGGCTCTGATGACCGACGATCTCATCCCGCCTTCGCCTCGTTACGACCCGAACGCGCCGCCCGCGCCGGACGATGCGGCCTTCTTTGCCGAGGGCGAGCCGTTCGAACTGTTTGCGCGCTGGTTTGCGGACGCAAAAGCCAAAGAGCCGAATGATCCGAACGGCATGGCGCTCGCCACGGCGGACGCGTCGGGTTTTCCCGACGTGCGCATGGTGCTCTTGAAGGATTTCGACGCGCGGGGCTTTGTTTTTTACACCAATGCCGAGAGCGCAAAGGGTCGGCAGATTGAGGCCAATCCGCGTGCGGCGATCGTCATGCATTGGAAAAGCATTCGCCGTCAGGTGCGCGCGCGCGGGCAGATCGAGCCGGTCAGTGAGGCCGAGGCCGACGCGTATTTCCAGAGCCGTGACCGTGGCGCGCGTTTGGGCGCGTGGGCCAGTGAGCAATCGCGGCCGTTGCAGGATCGGCTCGCGCTCGAAAAGCGTATTGCCGAGTTCGTGCTCAAATATGGCGTCGGCGAAGTGCCGCGACCGGAGCACTGGCGCGGCTACCGCCTAAAGCCGCTCGCCATCGAGTTCTGGCGCGACCGGCCATTCCGCTTGCATGACCGGCTGGTGTTCACGCGTGACGAACCGGAAGCGCAATGGTCGAAGGGACGGCTCTACCCTTAACCTTTGCTTCAACCGGACTCGTGACGGTGCTCTCTCAAGGAGAGGGCTTTGCGCGTTTTCGACATCGCACTGGCGGCTTTGGCGCTGCGGGCTTCGGCAACGAAGCCGCAGGCGCACCACAAGCGCCTCGTGCCTGCGATGGACGAGCCGGATGCCGCCGTCCTCGACCGCAACGCGCTGCCGCAGCAACAGACCGCGCTGATCGCATCGTTGTGGCCGGCTGCACGCCAATGTGTCGTCAGGCCGCTTTACGAGGCTTACGCGGCGCCAGCCTTGTTCGGGCAGCCGCTGCGCGTAAGCTGGCCTGCGCGATCCGTGGCTGACGCGCGCGCTCTACAGGCGAAACTGCAAGCCGCGTTTCCGCGCGCGGAAACCGTACCCCAGGTTCGCCACGCCGACGCCGCGTGACCTTTGGCGCTAACTGCATTTGCCGCGCCGCGTCATCCGCGCTTTAATCGCCGCCAAAGACATAATCGGGAGGCGCGCGATGCTTGGTTTGATGCAGGAATGGCCGTTGACGGTCGAGAAGGTGCTCGATCACGCCAAGGCCAATTTTCCGCGCCGCGAAGTGGTGACCCGCAGCACTGCCGGGCCGATCACGCGCAGCGACTATCAGACTGTGTGGGCCAATTCCAAGCGCGTCACCAACGCCTTCCGCGCCCGCGGCGTCGCCTTGGGCGACCGCGTCGCGACCTTGGCCTGGACCACCGATCGCCACATGGAGGTCTGGTATGGCGCGATGAACATGGGCGCGGTTCTACACACTGTGAATCCGCGTCTTTTCCCCGAGCAGATCGCTTGGATCATCAATCACGCCGAGGACAAGGTTCTCTTCTTCGACGTCACGTTTCTGCCCATCGTCGAGAAGATCGCAGCGTCGCTTAAATCGGTGCAGCATTACGTCGTGCTCTCTGGCCGGTCGGACATGCCGCAAACGGCGCTGCCCAACGCCACCAATTACGAAGACTTCATCGCAGGCCAATCGATCGACGCAGAGTGGGGTGGCTTTGCCGAGGATACAGCCTGCGGCCTTTGCTACACATCTGGCACGACGGGCGATCCCAAGGGCGTGCTCTACTCGCACCGCTCCAACATCCTCCACGCCATGATGGCCAACCAAACCGATGGCTTCGGCTGTGGCGCCGCTGATACCGTGCTGCCGATCGCACCGATGTTTCACGCCAATGCATGGGCGATTGCGTTCGTCGCACCGATGTGCGGCGCAAAGCTCGTGATGCCGGGCCCGAAGCTCGATGGCGCGAGCATCTACGAGATGATGGAGACCGAGCAGGTGACGTTCTCCTGTGCCGTGCCAACCGTGCAGATCATGCTGCTGAACTTCATGCGCGAGAATAAGCTGAAGCTCTCAAGCTTGAAGCGCGTCGCGGTTGGCGGCTCCGCAATCCCGGAAGCCGTGCTGCGCGCATACGAGGAAGATTACGGCGTCGAGGTCATCCACGCCTGGGGCATGACCGAGATGAGCCCGATCGGCACGTTCGGAAAGCTTCACCCCGAACATACAAAGCTCGATCACGAGGGGCAGATCAAAGCCAAGCTGAAGCAAGGCCGCGCGCCATTCGGCGTGGAGTTGAAGATCGTTGACGATGAGGGCGTCGAGAAGCCGCACGACGGCAAAGCGTTCGGACGCCTGATGGTGCGCGGGCCTGCTGTGGCGCGGTCCTACTTCAAGAACGCCGGCGCCAAGAATGAGAAGGGCGAGTGCCTGGAAGTCTGCGGCTTCTTCGACACGGGCGACGTCGCCACGCTCGATGAACTCGGCATCATGCAGATTACCGACCGCGCCAAGGATGTGATCAAGTCCGGTGGCGAGTGGATCAGCTCGATCGACATCGAAAACATCGCCGTCGGCGCCGAAGGTGTTGCGTGCGCGGCAGTGATTGGTGTCGCGCACCCAAAATGGGATGAGCGGCCTTTGCTGATCATTGAGCCCAAGCCCGGCGCTGCACCGACGAAAGAAGCCGTGCTCGCTTACCTCAATGGCAAGATCGCCAAATGGTGGACGCCTGACGATGTCGTGCTGACCGATAAAATCCCGCTCGGCGCCACTGGCAAGATCAACAAGCTCGCCCTGCGTGAGCAGTTCAAGGATTACAGGCTGCCGAGCACGCAGGCAGCGGAATAGGCGGGAACCAAAGCGCGAGCCGGATGTTTATTGATCCAAACGACGGCTCGTAAGGCGCTACCCCTCGAACCAATCCTTGCGGACCTCCGTAAAACGCAGTGAAGCGGCTCTGGCCTCGCCGGAGCCGCTTTCGTGCGTCTAGGCCTTCAGCGCGTAAACACTATCCACGCACGGCCGCCCCATCGTCTCAACGCGGCCCAACTCGACCAGCCGCACGATGTGCGCGAGCACACTGTGACAGGCGGCGGGATGCAGGCGCTTGTCGACATCCGCGTAAATCACCGAGACCATGTCTTTGATCGAGGTTTTGCCGGCTTGCATTTGCTCGATGATTGCGGCTTCGCGGCCGAGGCGGTGATCGATGAAGGCCTGTACGAACGGGCGCACGTCGGTGACCGGCGGGCCGTGCGTGGGCCAGAGCGTCGAGAAGTTGCGGTCGCGCACTTTCTCTAAGCTGTTCAGATAATCGGTCATGTCGCCATCTGGCGGGCCGATGATCGTGGTTGACCAACCCATGATGTGATCGCCGGGGAAGAGCGCGTTCTCTTCGATCAGCGCGTAGGCCATGTGATTGTTGGTGTGGCCCGGTGTGAACACGGCTTCGATTGTCCAGCCTGGACCTGTGAAGCGGTCACCGTCTTTCACGTCTTCATCCGGGTTGAAGCCGTGATCGTCGGAAGCCTCGAGGCGCAACTCGTCGCAATCGCTGGGCTCTGGCGGAATCTTGCTCGAATAAACTTTAGCGCCGGTGCGCTCCGCCAACGGATGCGCAGCGGGGCTGTGATCCATGTGGCGATGAGTGACAAGAATGTGCGTGACCCGCTCGCCTTCAACGGCGCGCAGGATCGCATCGATGTGCTCGATGTTGTCGGGGCCAGGATCGATGATCGCAACGTCGCCGTGGCCGACGATGTAAACGCCGGTGCCTTTGAACGTGAATGGTCCGGGATTGTTGGCGACCAGCCGCCGGATGAGCGGGCTGACGGGTTGCGCTTGCTCATAGACAAAGTCCATGTCGCGCACGAACGGGATTGCGTAGGCCATTGGCGCCTTATTTAAGCGTTCTCGCCGCGCACAAAAGCGCGGAAGGCTTTGGCGAGCTCACGCGTGGCGACGATCTTGTCTGGCAGGTTCAAGCCGATGGGCGGGCCCATGTCGGTCTTGTTGGCGTCGACGATGTAAAGCTCGCCGCTGGTGCGATCGCGCAGCACGTCAACTCCGCCCCAGTCCAAACCAATCTCACGCGTGAATGCGCCGATCTGAGCAAGTTCTTCGGACGTGAATACGTCCTCGGGTTTGCGCAGGATCACCTCGGTATTCGTATTGAGGAAGCGCTTGGTTACTTGGCGGCGTTTCAAAAACACACAGACGGCTTTGCCGCCGACGGTGCACGTGCGCAGGTCCTCGACTAAATCCGGCGCCGAGGCCATGCGGTTGTCGATCACGCGTTGATAAACCCGGCCAGGAATCGGCGTGGTCGGGCATTGCACGATGCGGCCGTCGTGTGCGGCGTTAATCTCGGACTTCTCGACAGCTGGGCCGACAAAGGTTGTCGGATCCACCGCAAGCTCGCGTCCGAAGGCAGCGGCGGATGCGAGCGAGACCTTCGTCTTCGAGACATCGCGGCAGCCAAAATTAACAAGCTTCGCGCCGCTGCGAACACGCGTCGGCGGTTCGTTTGGACTGTAGGTGGCGTCCTCGAAATGCATCACTACGTCGGCTGTCGCGACATCCTTGGTATATTTCGCGCCTGCCGCTCGCGAGACCGCCCAGATCAAATACCAAGGCCGCGCACGCTCGGGCGCAAAGGCGATGGTGAAGTGCGGCGTCGCCGGTGAGATGGCTTGCGCGGAAAAAAAGTAGGAGAACCAGGCATAGACCTGCTTCAGCACTGATGGTGAATAGGGCACCCGCGCGCCGGTCTTGCGCACCGTGAGGCCCGTCAGCCCGAACTCGAAGTCCTTGAGCCAGACCTTGCCTGAGGTCTGAAACACGCGGGGCGTGGCATCGGTCATCCGTTCAGACCGGCCCGAAGCTTGCGAGAGGCGCGCGCATGGACGCCGCCTTCAACATCTTCATGTTCGCGTTGGATCGCGTGCGCACGGTGCTGATCGCCTTGTCCATGATCGTCCTGCTCAAGACCCTTTGGATCCTGCTCACGCCTGTCGGCTAGGATTTCGGCGCCAACGTGTCCAAGGCCCCCCTGGCCCCTGACAAATCGTAGCCTGCCCGGTCAGCCAAGGCGATTATTTCCTCAGGCGAACGGACCCCCGACAACGCCTGCGCGAGCGCCCAGGCCATTATCGAGCGCTTTCCGGTCCGGCAATAGGCCAGGACAGGACCATTTGTCTCTTCCAGCAACTGAGCCGTTTCTCCGACCACGCCGGGCGGCGTCTGCCCGATATAGGGCAGGGACTTATACGTTAGACCCGCCGCCTGGGTTGCAGCCATAATCTCAGCTTCGGTCGGTTGGCCTGGATCTTCGTTCTCGGGGCGGTTGCAGACGAGGACTTTGTATCCCTCGGCTGCAGCGCGGGCGATGTCGGCTAGCTCAAGCTGGCCCGCAACGGCGAAATCAGAGGTTACTTGTCGGAACTCGGTCATGTCTTGCCCACGTTGACAGAGCTTGCTTGGGAAGCAAGGTTCGCCGCGCTTCGTTAGCCGCTTCGGGCGCCTTGGGAAATGGAATGCTTGCTCTAACCATTCGGCGTCTGCTTGTCGCCATCCCAACACTGCTTGCCATCGTTGCAGCTGCATTCTTGCTGATGAAGGCCGCCCCAGGCGGGCCGTTCACGCTTGAGCGTCAGCTGCCGCCTGAAATCGAGCAGCGCATGCAAGCAAAGTTCGGCCTAGACCTGCCGGTCGGCGAGCAGCTCGCGCGCTACATCTTCGGCTCTGCTGAAGGCGGCGGTCTCATCCGCGGCGATTTCGGCCCGTCGATGACCTACAAAGACAAGAACGTCATTGAGATCATCGCCGAAGGGGCGCCGACGAGCGCGCTGCTTGGTCTGGGCGCGATGGCGCTGGCCTTGCTGGTCGGCGGCGGCTTAGGCGTCATGGCGGCGCTGCGGCAAAACAAGTTGCAAGATTACGCCGTCATGGCGCTCGCCATCGCGGGGGTGTGTTTGCCGCCCCTTGTGGTGGGCCCCGTGATGCAGCTCTTCTTCGGCGTGCAGCTTGAGTGGTTCCCGAGCCAGGGCCTTTTCCGAGACGAGTTCGCGCTACCGTATCTGGTGCTGCCGATTGTCACGCTGTCGCTGCCGCTGATCGCCATCGTGTCGCGGTTGATGCGCGCGTCGATGATCGAAGCGATGCGCTCGAACGCCATCCGCACCGCGCGCGCCAAGGGCCTGGCGGAAGCGTCGGTGATTTGGCGCCATGCCTTGCCGATCGCGATTTTGCCGGTCGTTTCCTACGTTGGCCCGGCGCTCGCAGGCGTGATGGCTGGCTCCTTTGTGATTGAGACGGTCTACCAGCTGCCCGGCATCGGCAAGCAATTCGTCTATGCGGCCCAGCAGCGCGACTACACGCTCGTGATGGGCGTCGTGCTGATCTATTCGTTTCTGATCATCCTTATGAACCTCGCCGCGGACATCATGTACCGCGTGCTCGACCCGCGGACGCGCACGGCATGAGCGACATTATGTTAGACGACGCGCCGGTTCAGACCGGCGTCAAAGGCCGCTCGCTCTGGGAAGACGCGCGCCGACGCTTGATGCGCAATCCGGCGGCTGTGGTGTCGCTGTACGTTGTCGCCATCTTGGTGCTGATCGCAGCATTCGGCCCGATGCTGTGGGTCCACAAGATCGACGACATCTTCCGCGACAGCGTCGGCATCGCGCCGACGATGACGAACTGGCACATCTTCGGCACCGACACCGAAGGCCGCGACATGGTCGCGCGCTTGATCTTCGGCTTACGCATTTCGCTGCTCGTGGGTCTCGCCGCAACCGTGGTGGCGCTCACCATCGGCGTTACCTACGGCGCAATCGCGGGCTTTTTCGGCGGCTTTGTCGACGACGTGATGATGCGCTTCGTCGATGTGCTTTACGCTATCCCGTTCGTGTTCTTCGTGATCGTGCTGATGACGGTCGTCGATACGCCCGATCCGGTCGTGAAGCTCATGTGGATATTCGCCGCCATCGGTGCAGTGGAATGGCTGACCATGGCGCGGATCGTGCGTGGTCAAACCATCTCGCTGCGCCGCAAAGAGTTCGTGGAGGCCGCGCGTGCGTCCGGCGCTAAGCCGCTGGAGATTGTCTTCCGCCACATTGTCCCGAACGTGTTGGGGCCAGTCGTCGTGTTCGCGACGTTGAACATCCCCGTCATCATCCTGGCGGAGAGCTTTCTCTCCTTCATCGGCCTTGGTGTCCAAGAGCCGCTGACGTCGCTCGGCAGCCTGATTTCCGCAGGTGCGCGTCAAATGATTCAAGCGCCGTGGATGCTGCTGACGCCGGCCGTCACCATGCTGGTCACGCTTCTGGCGCTCAATTTCCTGGGCGACGGCCTGCGCGACGCCCTCGATCCGAAGGAACGATAGATCATGGCTTTCTGGACCGATCGCCGCTCATTGCTGACAGGCGTCGCTGGCCTCGGCGCGGCAGCCTCTCTCGGCGCTTGCGCCAATTCGCGCGTCGTCGGCTTCGACAAGAGCGCTAAGTCTCTGGACATCGCCAACTCGTCCGAGCCGCTTTCGCTCGATCCCCACAAGGCCACCGGCTCGTGGGAGAACAATATCATCGGCAACATGTTCATCGGTCTGACCACCGAGAACGATCGCTCCGAACCGATGCCCGGCATGGCCGAACGCTGGGAAGTCAGCGAAGATTTGCTGACCTGGACATTCCATTTGCGTCGCGCGACCTGGTCCGACGGCGAGCAATGCGACGCACACGACTTCGTCTTCGCAATGCAGCGTATCCTAAAGCCTGAAACGCTGTCGCAGTACGCGTCCTTCCTCTATCCGCTGAAGAACGCCGAACGGATCAACAATCCGGCAGAAGGCACGGAAGCGTTGCCGGCCGAGCAATTGGGCGTGACGGCGCTCGATGATTTCACGCTGCAAATCGAGCTGGAGCACCCGGCGCCGTATCTGCCGCAGCTCTTGAAGCACTATACCGCTTATCCGATCCCGAAGCACATCTACGAGCGCGTCGGCGATGATTGGATCAAGCCCGAGAACATCGTCGTCAACGGGCCGTTCAAGCTCGTGCGCTGGTGGTCGAACTACATCATTCACCTTGAGAAGAATCCGCAATTCTATGACGCGGCGAACGTCGTCATGGAGCATCTCTATTTCTATCCGCAGAACGACGTGCAGGCCGCCGCCCGCCGCGTGTTGAGCGGTGAAGCAGGGTGGGCGACGCGCTTTCCGTCAAACCAAGTCGAAGTGCTGCGCCGTGATTTGCCTGGCTATGTGCGGGTGTCGCCGTATCTCACGGTGAACTATTTTTCGTTCAACATGACGCGGGCGCCGTTCAACGACATCCGCGTGCGCCAAGCCATGTCGATGGCGTACGATCGCGATTTCGTCGCCAACCAGATTTACCGCACCGGCGAGCAACCAGCGTACAAGTTTATTCCGCCGGGCGTTTACAATTACGCCTCGACCGCGCGTTATCCCTGGTCGGAACAGCCGCTGGCGGAGCGCAAGCGTGAAGCTGAACGCTTACTGCGCGAAGCGGGCTACGGCCCGAACAACCCGTTCCGCTTTGCCTTCTCGCATCGCAATACGAGCGATAATCCGCGCGTTGCTGTGGTGGCGCAGAACGATTGGAACTCGATTGCACCCTGGGTGACGGTTGAGTTGCGCGGCGTGGAAAACCAAGTCCATTACGCCAACCTTCGTGCCAAAAACTTTGATTGCGGCGATGGCGGTTGGATCGGCGATTACAACGACGCCAAGAACTTCCTCTACTTGTTCGAGAGCCGCACCGGCGCACAGAATTATCCGGGCTACAACAATCCGGTCTATGACCAACTCGTGCGCGATTCAGACACTGAGCGAGACGACCAGCGCCGCGCGCAACTTATGTTGCAGGCGGAAGAGCTGTTGCTCCGCGAAGCGCCGATCTGCTGCAGCGTGTTCATCAATTCGACGAACCTCGTGCATCCCGACTTGCACGGCTACGAGGACAACATCGAAGACATCCACCGTGCTCGGTGGTTCAGGATCAACGCTTAAGCGACGCGCACCACGGCAAAGGCCCTGAAGCTCCGTCATCCTGGGGCATTCGCTGAAGCGCACGAGCGCGGAAGCGGATGAGCCCAGGACCCAGGGGCCAACGCACAGCTTGTAGCCCCTGGGTCCTGGGCTCTTCGCTACGCGAAGCCCCAGGATGACGGGCAATTGCCCGACATTCGCGAAGCTTCAGAACGGTCCGCCAGCCTCATCGCTGCCAATCGCTTTCACTGCAAACGCATAATCATGCGCCAACTCTCGCAGAAACTCGAACCGTCCCGCTGAGCCAGCATGGCCTGCGCCCATGTTCATTTTCATGAGGATCGGTTTTCCGCTCGTCGTGTGCGGACGCAGTTTCGCGACCCACTTCGCCGGCTCCCAATAGGTGACGCGCGGATCGGTGAGGCCGCCGGTCGAGAGGATTGCGGGATACGCTTTCGCTTCGATGTTGGAGTAGGGGCAATAGGAGGCGATGTAGTCGTACGCCTCCGCGTCCTCCAGCGGATTGCCCCATTCGGGCCATTCCGGCGGCGTGAGCGGCAATGTCGTGTCGCTCATCGTGTTCAGCACATCGACGAACGGCACGCCGCCGATGACGCCGGCCCAGAGATCAGGCCGCATGTTTGCGATCGCGCCCATCAGCATGCCGCCGGCCGAGCGGCCTTCGGCGACGATGCGTCCGGCGCGGCCGTAGCCGCGTGAGATCAGTTCTTCGGCGCAGGCGATGAAATCGGTGAAGCTGTTCTTCTTGGTGAAGCGCTTGCCGTCTTGATACCAGGAGAAGCCCATATCGGCGCCGCCGCGCACGTGCGCGATGGCATAGACCCAGCCGCGATCGACGATACTGAAACGCCGGATCGAGAAGTCGGCGTCGAGATTGATGCCGTAGGAGCCGTAGCCATAGAGATAGAGCGGCGCCGAGCCATCAAGCGGCGTGCCGCGTTTCATCAGCACAGTAATCGGCACGCGCTTCCCGTCCTCAGCCGTCGCAAAGAAACGCCGCGCTTCGTAGTCGGCGGCGTTGTGGCCGGAGGGGATTTCCTGGGTTTTACGCAAGACTTGCGTGCGTGCGCTCATGTCGTAGTCGAACCACTGCATCGGCGTGGTGGGGGATTCGTAGATGTAGCGCTGCGTGGTCGTGTCGTACTCGTAGCCGCCGGCCAACTCGATGTTGAAGGCCTCCTCGGCCAGTGCGATGGCGTGTTCTTGGCCGCCACGGTGACGGATCACGATGCGCGGCAACGCGTTCTCACGCTCGGCGCGGACGAGGTAATCCTGCTTCGCAGAGAGCCCAGTGATGTAGCGCCCTTCCTGATGCGGCACGAACTCGCGCCATTGTGCGCGCGCCGTGCGACCCGGCTCGGCGACCATGACCTTAAAGTCTACCGCGCCATCGGCGTTGGTGAGAATGTACCAGCGGCCATCCCAGTGCGTGACCGTATAAAGCGTTTCGTCCTCGCGCGGGGAGAACACAATCGGCGTCGCCGTCGGATTGCTCGCGGGGATCAGCAGTGTCTCAGACGACGTGTGGTTGCCGGCGTGGATGACGATGAACTCGCCGCTCTCGCTTTGATCGATGCCGAGGAAAAAGCCGTCGTCCGGCTCGTCATAGATCAGCACATCTTCGCCGCCGCGCGCGGGGCGGCGATAGATTTTCGCCGGACGGCCATTGTCGTCCCGGAATATCCAGAACAGGTGCTGCGCATCCGGCGACCAGCAGAAATCGCCGGTGCAATTCGTCACCGGCCCTGCGAGCGTTTCGCCAGACGCCAAATCCTTGACGTAAACGGTGTAAATCTCCGAGCCTTGCTCATCGACCGCGTATGCATAAAGCGCGTGATCTGGCGAATGCTCGGCTGAGATGACGCGATAGAACGTCTTGCCCTGCGCCATCGCATCGACATCGATCAGCACTTGCTCCGGGGCCTCCTGATCACGCGGGCGGCGCGCGTGCACTGGGTGCTGCGCGCCCGTCACGAAGCGGCGATAATATTCCCACGGACCATCCGGCGACGGCACTGAGCTATCGTCTTCCTTCGTGCGCCCGCGCATCTCTTGATAGATGCGCTCCTGCAGCTCGGCGGTCGGCGCCATGACGCTTTCGCGGTAGGCGTTCTCTTCATCGAGATAAGAACGGATCTCCGGCTTCAGCACGGACGGATCGCGCATGACCGCTTGCCAATTGTCGTCCTTCAGCCACGCATAATTATCGACGCGCACACGGCCCAATTGTTCGATCCGCGTCGGCTCGATGCGGGCGACAGGCGGTGTGGCGTTGGTCATGGTTGCATCCGTGGTGGCGCAGGAGGGGAGGATAGCGAGGGCCGGAAGGGCGGCGGTCGCTTGCAGGATTTGGCGTCTGTTCATGGGCGGTTTGTCACCGCGGGCCGCATTGCCGTCAATCGGCTTACGACAGGCGAAGTAATAGCGCCGTTGCGTCGTCGCTCGCCTTGAAACGCGGATGCTTGGCGCCGCCAGCGTCAGCGGCCTCAATGGCGCGGAGTTCGCGGCCGAGTTCTTGGAGGCCGCGCTCCACTACAGCGCGAACAAGGTCGCCCGGTTCGTAGGCGCCGTACTGGTCGGCCAACACCGCGAAGCCATCGGTCATCAGAAGTACATGAGCCGGACGCGCAAGATCGAATGCCCATGCCCGCGCGTGGTCTGCGCATGCCGGATCAATACCGAACGTCCACTGCGCGCCTGGCTTATTGAGCGACGCGCGATTGCGGCGGAGCATGTCGATGGTCGCCGTGCGCTCAAGCAGCGGTTTGTCGGCGTCGGTTTGCTTCGATGCCGCATCAGCCTCCGCGTCGCGTCCGCCGATCACGCCGCCCGCTGTATGCAGCGCGCCGCCGGCATCAAGCGCGAAGATACGGCTGTCGCCAAGATCGAGGCCGCGAACGCCCGCTGGCGTTTCCTCGATCATCAACAGCGACGAGATCGGCGACTGCCATTTCTCAAACGTCGCGCCTTTGCTCTGCGACGAGAACGCCGCCGCCGCTTGTGTGCTCGCATCGCGAATGACGTCGCGCATATCCAAGCCAGCGTCAGCGGCGTGAAGGCGCTGGTTGGCGAAATGCGCCACCCAGCTCGCGTCCGTCGCCCAACCGGTCAGCGGAGCGTCGTGCAGATCAGTCGCGCCATCCAACACCCAGGCCCGACCACCAGCGAATCCACACGCATCGTCATTCTGCTTCTTGCGATCGCCCGCGAGCGAGATCGATTCGACGAACGTCAGCACGGTCTCAGCTCGGATAAATCAGCGACACGACCTCGGCCACGCATGCGGGCCGTTCTTCGCCATCGATCTCGATGGTGAACTCGTTGACCACCTGCCAGCCCGCGCCGCGCGCTTCGCACGAGAGCATCTTGGCGCGCATGCGAATCTTGGCGCCGACGCGCACCATGTTGGTGAAGCGCACCTTGTTGGAGCCGTAATTCACGCCGCGGCTGACGCCTGTGTAGCTGATGATGTTCTTGGCCAGGAACGGGATCAGCGAAGCGACCAGATAGCCGTGCGCGATCGGGCCGCCGATTTCCTTGGTGGCGCGCTCGATGTCGACATGGATCCACTGATGGTCTCCGGTCGCGTCAGCGAAACGATTGACCCGGTCCTGGGTGATTTCGAGCCAGTCGGAGACGCCAAGCTCCTGGCCCACGAGGGTCTGGATATCGGCAATCGGAACTTCACGCATGGGGAGTGCTCCTCAGTTCGAACCTGGGAGTAAGCCCGACCCTTTGGCTTGTCGAGTTGCTGCCTCGTTCCGGCGCGGGCAGGAGCCTTGCGAAGCTGCGCCCCGTGGCCCAATTGCCCGCCCTCGCGACACACGCTATCTGCCGCCCCATGTCTCTAGATCCGCTCGCGCCAGGCACACTGGCTCTCGCCGAAGAATTCGGCCTCTCCCGCGATGAGTATGACCTCGTGCTGGAGAAGCTCGGCCGCACGCCGAACACCACCGAACTGGGCATCTTCTCGGTCATGTGGAGCGAGCACTGCTCGTACAAATCCACGCGCGTGCATCTAGCCAAGTTTCCGACCAAGGCGCCGCACGTGATCTACGGCCCGGGCGAAAACGCCGGCGCCATCGATATCGGCGAGGGGCTCGCCGCCATCTTCAAGATGGAAAGCCACAACCACCCGAGTTTCATCGAACCCTTCCAGGGTGCCGCGACCGGCGTCGGCGGCATCTTGCGCGACGTGTTCACGATGGGCGCGCGGCCAGTCGCGATCATGAACGCGCTGCGCTTCGGCGCGCCGGAGCATCCGAAGACGCGCAAGCTGGTCGACGGCGTCGTGAGCGGCATCAGCTTTTATGGCAATTGCGTCGGCGTGCCGACGGTGGGCGGCGAGACCAATTTCGACGCGCGCTATAACGGCAACATCCTCGTCAACGTCTTCTGCCTCGGCATCGCCGACAAAAACAAAATCTTCACCGCCGCCGCCAAGGGCGCGAACAATCCTGTCGTCTATGTCGGCGCCAAGACTGGCCGCGATGGCATCCACGGCGCGACAATGGCGTCAGCCGAGTTCATCGAAGGCGAAGATGGTTTGCGCCCCACCGTGCAAGTCGGTGACCCGTTCCTCGAAAAGCTTCTTATCGAAGCTTGCCTCGAACTGATGGAAACCGATGCGATCATCGGCATCCAAGACATGGGCGCAGCTGGCCTCACATCATCGTCAGTCGAAATGGCGTCGAAGGGCGAAGCCGGCATTCTGCTCGATCTCGACGCGGTGCCGGCGCGTGAAGAGGGCATGACGCCGTACGAGTTCATGCTGAGCGAAAGCCAAGAGCGCATGCTCATGGTTCTGAAACCGGGCCGCGAAGCCGAAGCGCAAGCGATCTTTGAAAAGTGGGGCCTGGATGCCGCCGTCATCGGGCAAACCACCGACAGCGGCAATCTCACGCTGCGCTGGCATGGCGAGATTGTTTGCGACATTCCGCTCGGCCCGCTCGCAGACGAAGCGCCCAAATACGAGCGCCCGTTCGTTGAGCCGCTCAAAGCCATCCCGCTCACCGAAGGCGAGCAAAAGCGCCTCAACGATGAGTATCCCAGCTTCGCGCAATCGCTCACCACTTTGCTCGCGCAGCCCGATCAAGCGTCGAAGCGCTGGATTTGGGAGCAGTACGATCGCCACGTCATGGGCGACACGCTAGCCGATAGCGGCAGCGATGCTGCGATTGTGCGCCTCTATGGCTCAAAGCGGGCGCTGGCGATGACGTGTGATGTCACCCCGCGCTATGTCGAAGCGGATGCGTACGAAGGCGGCAAGCAAGCCGTCGCCGAAGCGTGGCGCAATCTCACCGTCTCCGGCGCGCGCCCGCTCGCGGTCACGGACAACCTCAATTTCGGCAACCCGCAACGCCCGGAGATTATGGGCCAGATCGTGCGCGCCATCGACGGCATGTCGGAAGCCTGCCGCGAACTTGCTTTCCCAGTCATCAGCGGCAACGTCTCGCTCTATAACGAGACCAACGGCCAAGCCATTCTGCCAACGCCAACCATCGGCGCTGTCGGCATCATCGACAATCTCGAACGCCGCGCGACCGCTGATCGCTTGCAGCAAGGCGACACGCTCGTGCTGATCGGCGACACGCACGGCCATCTGGGCCAGAGCGTTTACGCGCGTGATCTCTTCAAGCTCGGGGGTGCTGCGCCCAAAGTTGATCTGGCGCTTGAAAAGAAGAACGGTGACTTCGTCCGCGCGCTGATCTGCGATGGCTTGGTGCGCGCCGCGCACGATCTGAGTGACGGCGGCATCGGCATCGCGGCGGCGGAAATGGCGCTGGGCTCAGACCTTGGCGTCACGCTCGGCTATCAAGGCGACTTGACGGACGCCGCGTTCCTCTACGCCGAAGACCAGGCCCGCTACATCGTCGCGATCCCATCAGCAAAGCTCGACGATCTCGATAAGCGCGCCCGCACTGTTGGCGTGTCGTTCCTGGTCATCGGCGAAGCCGGCGGCGGCGACATCAGCTTCGTCGGCGCGTCGGGCGAGCGCGAGCGCGTTTCGCTCGAAGACCTCCGCACCGCTCACGAACGCTGGCTGCCCGCCTATATGAAGGCTGCGCACTAACTTATCCTCCCCGCTTCGCGGGGAGCGCAACTCCTCACCCGCTTGCGGGGGAGGTCCGAGCGAAGCGAGGGGAGGGGGTGCGTATTGCGACTCACGGAGCCGCCCCCTCAGTCATCGCGCTTTCGCGCGCTGACAGCTCCCCCGTAAACGGGTGAGCAGTTAGAGAGCTGCCATAACTCCTCACCCGCTTGCGGGGGAGGTCCGAGCGAAGCGAGAGGAGGGGGGCAGTGCGTTATGATGAGAAGCGCTCGCGAACCTTTGCCAAGCAGTTGCGTCGGCAGATGCCGCGCTCGGAGGCTCTGCTTTGGAGCTACATCCGAAAGCGTGCGTTGAATGGCGCCCGCTTTCGCCGCCAGCATCCGATCGGCCCCTACATCGCCGACTTCGCGTGTGTCGCAGCGAAGCTGGTTGTCGAAGTCGATGGCCATACGCATTGGACGCCCGAGCAGTTGGAACACGATGCTCGCCGCACCAAGTATTTCGCAAATCGTGGTTGGCGCGTTCTGCGCGTGACGAGCGGTGATGTGTACGACAATCTCTCCGGCGTTTGGGAAACGATCGCCTTTCATTTACCCCCTCCGGCTGTTTTGCAGCAACCTCTCCCGCGTGCGGGTGAGGATGAAGGTAGCGCCCCATGAAATACGACTACGATCTCTTCGTCATCGGCGCTGGCTCCGGTGGCGTCCGCGCGGCTCGGCTGGCGGCGAAGACGGGCGCTAAAGTCGCCATTGCTGAGCAGGTGCAGATCGGCGGCACGTGCGTGTTGCGCGGCTGCGTGCCCAAGAAACTCTTTGTCTATGCAAGCGAGTATTCGCAGGCGTTTCGCGACGCGAAAGGCTTTGGCTGGACCGTTGATTGGGCGCGCTTCGATTGGCCGACTTTGCGCGACACGGTTCAAAACGAAGTGAACCGGCTGTCTGGGCTTTACACGCAGAACTTGGAAGCCGCTGGCGTCGAGATGCTTGATGACCGCGCTGTTGTTGTTGATCCGCACACGATCAGACTTACGCGAGAAGGACGCTCCGTCACCGCCGAGCGCATCCTCGTCGCGGTCGGCGGACATACGTTACGTCCAAGCACCAAGGGACAAGAGCTCGGCATCACATCGACGGACGCGTTCGTGCTCGACGAGCTGCCCTCAAGCATCGTGATCGCAGGCGGCGGTTACATCGCGGTGGAGTTCGCCACCGTGTTCTCCGGCCTCGGCGTCGACACCACGATCGTCTATCGCGGCGAGCGCATTCTGCGCGGCTTTGACCACGACATTCGCGCCCATGTGCAGGCCGATCTGCAACGCACCGGCGTAAAAATCGTGTGTGGCTCGACCATAGATGAGGTGAGCGCGCTCAGCGAAGGCCGCAAGCTGGTGACGCTCTCCAACTCGATGAAATTAGAGACCGATCAGGTCATGTGGGCGATCGGTCGCGAGCCGAACACGGCGAACATGGGTCTGGAGGCCGCAGGCGTGCGACTGACCGAGCGCGGCGCAATCGCAGTCGATGAGTATTCGCGCTCCAGCGTGCCATCGATTTGGGCGGTCGGCGATGTCACCGATCGAGTGAACCTAACGCCCGTCGCAATCCGCGAGGCGATGGCCTTCATCGAAACCGAGTTTCATGGCCGACCGATGGCGTTCGATCACGCTGACATCGCAAGCGCGGTGTTCTCGCGCCCGCCTGTCGGCTCGGTCGGTCTCAGCGAAGAGCAGGCGCGCGCTAAGGGCCACAAGCTCAAAGTTTTCCGCACCACATTTCGCCCGATGAAGCACATCATCGCGCAGAACGAGCAACGCGTGCTGATGAAGATGATCGTCGATGCGCAGTCAGATCGTGTTCTCGGCGTTCACATCGCAGGCGTCGACAGCCCCGAACAAATCCAACTCGCCGCCGTCGCCGTGAAAGCCGGGCTGACCAAGGCGCAATGGGATGTGACCTGCGCGGTTCACCCAACCGGCGCGGAAGAACTTGTGCTCATGGGCGAGCCAATCAGTCACGATAATGAGGCGCCGGCCTAACGCCCGCAGATCATTCCGGATTGCAATTGACCTGCGCGCTTTCGAGGGAAGCGCATGTTTTTCAGCGCATTAGCGCAGCTATGCCCGCCGACCCGCACCGCTTTGCAGTGAACAACGCTGCCGCGCGCGCTTGACCCGTCTTTACCTGAAACTAACCCTCCAGGCGCGACCGTCCGCAGCTCAAATCTGCATTTTGAAGAAGGGGGCAGTATGCCCGCGCGTCTGATTTCGGTGATCAACATGAAGGGCGGCGTCGGTAAATCGACGACGACTGTTTCGCTTGCCGAAACGCTTGCCCATCATCAGCGCCGCCGTGTTCTGATCATCGACCTCGATCCGCAAACTAACGCCTCGATCATGGCTGCTGGCCCCGAGAAGTGGAACAGCCTGCGTGAAGCCGAGCGCACGCTCGACTTCTTCTTCGAGAGCTATGTCATTCAGCAAAAGCCGAAGCCGTTTAAGTCGTTGATCGAATCCAAGGTCAGCGATCTCAAGGGCAAGCCGGATGTGGCGCTGTGTGCTGCTGCGCCCGAGTTTCGCATCGTCGAACGCGACATGATTGAGACGTTCGTGAAGCGCGGCTTTCACATCGATCAAATACAAAAGTGGATTTGCGAGCGCTTTGCCAACGGTCTCAAAACCGTGATGAACGATTACGACTACATCCTGATCGATTGCCCGCCAGGTATTTCGCTCTTTGCGGAAGCGGCGTTGATCGCCGCCGATGCGATCCTCGTCCCGACGATCCCGGACTACGTGTCGCGCCTCGGCCTCATCACCTTCCGCAAGCGTGCGCTGCGTTTGATCAACGAACGACGTGGCGGCGCCTCACAGCTGATGGTGCTGGCCACCAAGTATGACGAGACGTTCTCGTTGCACCGCTCGGAAGCGCAATTGCTGAAAGACAATCTCGGCGACGCCATGTTCGATGTGCGCATTCCGCAGCACGTCGATATCGCAAAGGCTGCTGAATGGTCGGAAACGCCGCGCACGTTCGATCAAAAATACGGCGCGATGGCGGGTACGGTGAAAAAGCTCGGGGAAGAGTTCCAAAACAAAGTGGAGCTCGCGCCCGCCTTATGAGCCTCAACAAGACGCTCGATCGCCTGTTCGATGAAATTCGCCGCGAGGCGAAACGCAATCCCGACTTCGCCGATCGGCTCGATGCGGTCCTGCGCGTGCACGAGTCGCGCCGCGATGTGCCGGACGAGGTAATCAAAGAGATTCAATCCTCCCCCGCAAGCGGGGGAGGTGGCGAGCGGAGCGAGCCGGAGGGGGAGGTTGCCGCTGGCAAGTCAAAGAAGCGCAACGCCCCCCTCAGTCAGCCCGCCTCGCGGCCTGACAGCTCCCCTGCAAGCGGGGGAGCATCACCAAAGCCGACCATCAATCCCGCGGGCCTCTTCAAAAAAGAAGGCGAAGCCGCACTCGTCGCGGCTCTCGCAGATCAAGACCTGATTTCACTCCGCGCACTCGTCGCCGAGCACAATCTCGATCCCAGCGGCGTCACGCCATCACTCACCCGCGACGAACTCGCCGCCCACATTCTCGGTCAAGCCAAGAAGCGCGCCGAGCGTGATGAGAAGATGTTCGATTACTGAGTGAGTATCTCGATCCCGATCACTGTGCCTGAAGCATCGATATCCAAGATGATTTCCGGGCCCTCTGTGTCGTCGAGCAGTGAGTCCAGGCGGACGGTCCGCGCCACGCAACCGGCGGTCGCCGGGTGATTCGGCAAATACAGATAGGCAGCGGTGAGCCCGGCGTTGCGTTCAGTTCTTAGCCGAAATCCTAGATCGTTCGAAAATTTGCTCGCCATGTCGGTCCTCAAGTAAACAGCGCGTCCCGCATCAGCGGATTGATCGCACGCGCATCGCGATCCCAGATCGGAAACGCACCAGCAAAATCCCAAACGCACCACGCCATGTTCGACGCATCGCAAGCTTCACGCACAGCGCGCGTCCATGCTGCGCGTTGTTGGATGGGCACGGCACGATTGGCGCCGAACTCGCCCAATTGCATCGCATAGCCGTGGCGCGCGCCCCATTCGGCCGCTTGCGCGATGTGGCCTCGCACGGCCGCGCGATCTGCGCTCGTGCCCCAATCGCGTCCGAAGCGCGGTGGGTCAGCGCTGAGCCATTCGGCGTTTTCATGCGTGAACGCGTAAGGCTCGTAATAGTGGACGCTGACGGCAATGTTCTCGCCCTCGGGCGGGCGCCAGTCGCGCAGCGCGTCGATGTTCTGCCAATTACCGGGGCCGACAACGATGAGCCGATCGCGGTCGCGCTCGCGGATTACGTCGACGACTTCGCGCTGTAATGCCGTGAGCCGCGCACCGCGCCAGTGATCGCCGTTCGGTTCGTTGAACGGCTCAAGAATGAGCCCCGTTGGCGCGCCGCGATAATGCTGCGCGATGATCGCCCACATGCCGAGAAAGCGCGCGCGTTGGCGTTCCGGCTCGCTGATCAGGCGCTCGTAATGGTGCATGTCGAGCTGCACCATGAGGCCGAGGCCCAGCGCATGCTCAACGATCTCGTCGATCCGGCGCCAGAAATCGCCACCGAACGCGTAAGGCGGGCTTGAGCCCGCGTGGGCATCGAACCGCACCGGCAACCGCACGCCGTCAAACCCAGCGTCGCGGATAGCGTCGAGATGCGGCAGCTCGATCCGGTAGCCCCAATCGCCTTCGTTCGGCGCTTCGAGCGCGTTGCCCAGATTGACGCCGCGTCGCATCGGGAACGGCGCAGGCGTCGCTTGGCTCTCGGCGGGGCCGCAGGCGGCTAGGGCGGCAGCGCCAGTAAGGAGGGTTCTGCGATTCATTTGAGCAGTGTGCCCTGTCCCTCCCCGCCAGGGGAGGGTGTCAGCTTCACCGAAGCTGACGGGTGGGGAGGGCGGCGGTGAACGGCCAAGTTTCGGCGCCGCCGCCCCACCCGTCGCGAAGCAAGCTTCGCGACACCCTCCCCTCGCGGGGAGGGACGACGTTTGCGACACACCATAAACCCCGCTAACACCGCGCTCATGTTCGATAAAATCCTGATCGCCAATCGCGGCGAGGTTGCCGTCCGCATTATCCGCACCGCCCGACGGCTGGGCATCAAGACGGCGATCGTGTTCTCGGAAGCCGACCGCGACAGTCTCGCGGTCGATATGGCCGACGAAGGCGTCTTCATTGGCCCCGCGCCCGCCGCGCAGAGCTATCTCGTCATCGACAAGATCGTCGATGCCGCCAAGCAGACCGGCGCGCAAGCCATTCACCCAGGCTTCGGCTTCCTCTCCGAGAAAGCCGAATTCGCCGATCGCTTGCTCGCCGAGAAGATCACCTTCATCGGCCCCAATCCGCACGCGATCCGCGCCATGGGCGATAAGATCGAGTCGAAGAAGGCGGCGCAGGAAGCGGGCGTTTCTTGCGTGCCAGGCTTCATTGGCGAAATCGAAGGCGTAGAGCACGCGGTGCAGATCTCCGAAGAGATCGGTTACCCGGTGATGATCAAGGCGAGCGCGGGCGGCGGCGGCAAGGGCATTCGCGTCGCGTTCAACAAGAAAGATGTGCTCGAAGGTTTTCCGGCGGTGCGCGCTGAAGCGAAAGGCGCGTTCGGCGACGATCGCATCTTCATCGAGAAATTTGTCACCGCCCCGCGCCACATCGAAATTCAGGTGATGGGCGATAAGCACGGCAATGTCGTGCACCTGTTCGAACGCGAGTGCTCGATCCAGCGCCGCAATCAAAAAGTCATCGAAGAAGCGCCGTCGCCTTTGCTCGATGAGAAGACGCGCATGGCGATGGGCGAGCAGGCATGCGCGTTGGCGCGTGCGGTGAACTACGATAGCGCCGGCACGGTCGAGTTCGTCGCCTCTGGCGCCGATAAGAGCTTCTACTTTCTCGAGATGAACACGCGTCTCCAGGTCGAACATCCGGTGTCGGAGATGATCACTGGCCTCGATCTGGTTGAGCAGATGATCCGCTCGGCTGCGGGCGAGAAGCTCGCGTTCAAGCAGAAGGATCTGAAGATCAAAGGCTGGGCGATCGAGAGCCGCATCTATGCGGAAGATCCCTATCGCAACTTCCTGCCTTCGATTGGCCGTTTGAAAAATTACCAAGCGCCCGCCGAAGGCAAAACCGGCGATGTTACGCTGCGCAACGAAACCGGCGTCCGCGAGGGCGACGAGATTTCGATGTTCTACGATCCGATGATCGCCAAGCTTATCACCCACGCGCCAACGCGGATCGCCGCCATCGATGCGCAGGCCGCAGCACTCGACAATTTCCTCATCGACGGCATCGCCGACAACATCCCGTTCCTCGGTGCGGTGATGGAGGAGAAGGATTTCCGCAAAGGCGATTTCACCACCGCCTACATCAAGGATCACTTCCCCGATGGCTTCCAAGGCGTGCCGCCGACGGAGAAGCAAGAGAAACTTCTGATCGCCACCGCCGCCATCGCGCGCTCATTTACTGCGCGCCGCGCGCGTGAGATCAGCGGTCAGCTAAACGGGGGTTCGAAGGGCTGGCAGCGTGAGTGGACGGTGATCCTCGACAAGGTCCACCACGAAACCAGCGTCGATCTCGATGATGCAGGCGCGACCGTGCTGATCGACGGCAAAAAGCATCGCATCGACACAGCGACGCGCCCGGGCGCGCGCATCATCAGCGGCAAGTTCGAAGGCCAGCCCTTCTCAGTGAAAATCAAAACTGCGCCGGGCGGCTACACGCTCCGCCATCGCGGCGTCACGGTGCTCGCGCTCGTCGCCACGCCGCGCGGCGCGGAATTGTTCAAGAAAATCCCCGAGAAGCAGAAGGCTGACACCTCAAAGCTCATCGTCTCACCGATGCCAGGGCTTGTGATCTCGATCGACGCAAAACCCGGCCAGGAGGTGAAAAGCGGCGAGGGTGTCGCCGTCGTCGAAGCCATGAAGATGCAAAACATCATCCGCGCCGAACGCGACGGCGTGATTGCGAAGGTGCACGTGGTGGCTGGCGCAAGCGTTGCCGCGGATGAGGTGATGATTGAGTTGGGTTAGAGATTTCACGACCTATCAGGGGCGGCTCAATCGCATTCAGCTGCTCTGGCGGCATGCTGTGGTGTGCCTTGTTGTGCGCAGGTTTCACGACGTTGGGCTGTCGGGATGGTGGTTGCTTTTGGTTTTTGGCCTGGCCGGCGTGTTGTTCGCGCTGATGAGCTTATGGCCATCGCCGTGGTTGTTGCTGGCAATAATGCCGGTAAATCTAGGCTACCTGATCGTGCTGTTTCTCGTCCCGGGATCGTGTGGCGCTAATCGCTACGGCGAACCGCCAGCGCTTCCCTAACCCCGCTTAGCCTTCATCACCGCCGCGTCCAACGCTGACAAAAACCGCGAGCGGTCTTGTGCAGAGAACGGCTTCGGCCCGCCGCCGCCTTCGCCCATTGAGCGCAAATGCTCCATGATCTCGCGCGTCGCTAACGCTGCGCCGATCGAGCTTTCGGTGAAGGCTTTGCCTGTCGCGCCAAGCGCTGCGCCGCCAGCTTTGAGCGTGCGGCTGGCGAGCGGAATGTCATTCGTCACGACGATATCGCCGGGCTGCACGCGCTCAGCGATCCAATCGTCGGCGATGTCGGGCCCGGCATCCACCACAGTGAGCGTCACATCCGGCGGCACGCGCATGAAGCTGTTCGACACAACCTGCACCGGACATCCCGTCCGCCGCGCGACGCGGTAAATCTCTTCCTTCACCGGGCAGGCGTCGGCATCGATGAAGATCGTCGGCGTGGTCACCGGCGCATCAAAGCCAGTGCGCGGGCCGCGTGGTCAAGCTCAAAATCCGCAGCGCTCCGGCGGCGGCTGACAATCGACGCAGGCGCGGTTCTCCGGCGCTTGGCCGCGAATGAGCGATGCGAACCAATCGACGAACGTCTCACCGCCGCTGGTCTCGGTGAAAAAGCGCGTGGCCCGCAGGATCGTGTGGGCATCGCCGGCTGCGACATAAGATCGAAAGTTCGGCGCGGTTTGGCGTGCAGAGAGGTCGCGCACCATCTTCTCGCGCCACGCTGTGCAGGCATTGTCGACGCCCATCAGCGCATAGAAGCCGGTTTGTGTGCGATCATTCGCGGTCGTGAATTGCGCGAAGATGTCATTGGGATAGAGCGCAGCAAGCCGCGTGACCGCGAGATCATCAGTCGGCGCTGAGCCATCGGCGCTTCGCAGAACACGCGCCGCGCGTGCGCCCCAGCGATCATCGCGCAAATCGGCGAAGTCCTGCGTCGTGACGCCCTGGCCGCCATCGCCCAGCATAATCGCTTGCGCGCGTGGGAACGCGTCGCGGATGCGCACGTAGTGCCCGACCGCGCCATAAGCGCCGGCGCTTGAACCTGTCACCAGCAGGCGCTCTGGCGTTGGCATATTCGCGCGCGCCCAAGCCAGCACGACGCGGAAATTATCTGCGCCGCGATGGCGGATTTGGAATGTCTCGCCACTATCGACATCGCGATAGTCGGTAGTGTTCGAGCCCAAGTGCACGTCGCCTGTGCAATAGGGCACATAGATGAAGCTCCAATCACGCACCGGGTTGCGCTCGTCGCCGACGATGAACATGCCGCCGAAGCGGTTCGGATCGTCACCCGGAAGGATCTCGGCTTTGTAGAAGCCATCGTCTGCGCGGCCTGTGGCGAGCCACGGCACTGAGCAGGTCAGATCATCCCAGCACGCGCCGCCGCCATCGAAGAAGATGACCAAGCCGTCGCCCGATCCACGCCGGGCCCAGAAGGCGTATGCAGGATCGGAGCCGGGGGCATCCGAGCATGTCGCCGTGATGCGCTGGAAGCCTGCCTGCAGCGGCTGTGGCTCGACGCGGACCCACTCGTTCAGCGGCAGCGTCTGCGCTTGTGCGTCCGGCGCCAAAACCGGCGACGCCCACGCGCATAAGAGAAGCGCGAAGCAAGCGGCGACAAGACGGTTCACAAAAGCTCCCCCGCGGCGAAACAGCGTTCAGTCTAGCGGACAATGCGGCGCCAATCGGACACGGCGAAGGCCGCGCTCCGAAAAGCGCGGCCTCCTGGTTCAAGACTGGGTGAAGCTTCAGGCGCTGCGTTTCTTGCCGGCATAATCGACGATCGCCAGCAGCAGGAAGGCGAGGCCAACCGTGCCGAGGATGACAGCCGGGACCGCCATGCCGCGAACCACGTCGCCGTCGTGTTCGTAGCCGTCGATGACGAAGCCGGAGGCTAGAAAGCCGATCGCCAGCGCGATCAGGATAATGCCGCTGCCGAGGCTCTTGCGGGCGCGATTGCCCTCGTCGAGCATGTTCTGGGTGAGCTGCGTGACCAGCTCAGGTTCAAGCTGCTGGCCGCGCGCCATCGCTTGCGAAATGAGATCGTGAGCGGAGCGCTTGGTGCGCTCCTTGGCCAGCACGGGGACCAGGATCACAGCGCCCAAAAAACCAAAAAACACAAACGGGACAAAGATATCGGCTTCCATCGTACGCTCCATTGCCGGGCTGTTTCCGCCCTATTGCAGACACAGATGCGCGCCGAAGCGGGTTTGGACGCAGGGGCGTTCGTAGATGGGAAATTAAGCCGGGCCGCCATCCACCCACAGCGTGAACGTCGAGCCCTGGCCGGACGCGCTCTCGACGCTGACGCCGCCACCCATGAGCTGCGCCAACCGGCGCACCAGCGTGAGCCCGAGGCCCGCGCCCTCATAGCGGCGATCAGTGGCGCCGTCCGCTTGGACGAACGGGTCGAAGATGGTGCTCTGCTGTTCGGCGCTGATGCCGATGCCGGTGTCGGCGACGGTGAAGCAAAGCTGCACGCGACCGTTGATCGTGGCGCGCTCAGCGCTGATCCGAATGGCGCCGTTTTTGGTGAACTTGGTCGCGTTGGAAATGAGGTGCATCAAACACTGATAGAGCCGCCGGTGATCAATCTCGGCTGCGCCAAGCGCTGCGCTCTCGATCGTCAGGCTATTGCCGTTGCTGCCCGCGAGCGCTGGCGCACTCTCGCGCACTTGTTCGAGCACCGCGTCGGCATCGATGCGCTCACGCTCAAGCTCAATCGTGCCGGACTCAAGCTTCGACAGATCGAGGATGACGTCGATCACGCTCAGCAATTGCCGCGCTGAGCCTCGGATTTTCTGAGCGTCCTCGCCAATCGGACCGCTCTCTGCCTCTTCTTCGATCAGCTCCGCATAGCCGATGACGGCGTTGAGCGGCGTACGGAGTTCGTGGCTCATCGTCGCCAGGAAGCGCGACTTTGCGGCGTTGGCTTGCTCAGCCGCCGTGCGCGCAGCTGCTTGCTTCGCAAGATCGCCCAGCAGCACGCGCCGATCCAAACCGAAAACGCCGGCCGCTGTAATCAAAGCGAGCAGGGCGGCCAGCGTGGCGAGGGTCGCGACCGAAAACCCGCCCGTAGTGAACGGTGCGATGATCGCGCAGATGACGAGCGGCGTCAGGCACGCCGTCGTCAGCAAGCGGCTCGGCGTGAAATAGACGAACACGTGGTTGGCCGAACCGCAAATCCACGCCGTGCCCAATACCAAGCCAACAGCGTCGCCGCTGGCCCAGGTGAACACCGGATAGGCGCTGTAGATCGCCCCACCGAAACAATGGATCGCCGCCAGCCAGCGCATAGCCGTCTCACGCGGCGCGCCGACGGCGAGCTTATCTTCTAGCGCCAGCCGAATGCCGAGCTCCCACGCCGCGATGAAGGCGAACCAAGCGAACGCCCACACAGGCGGGACAGCGATCAGTGAGAGCGTCGCCATAACTGCCGCGAAACAAACGCGCGGCCAGGTCGCTTTGCGTACATTGGCGATGGCGTCGTCGACGCTGAGAAGACCCGGCTCGATGTTTGGCAGGCCCCGCCAGATTGGCGGAATGGTCGGCGAAAAAGCAGAATCAGTCATCGACAAAGCGTATCGCTAAGCGATGTCAGCGCGTTAACGCGGCTCTGTAATTGGTCGCAAAATGGCGCTTAAGCGCGGACGATTGTGCGATCCGCAGCGGGGCGTGGCGGCGCCGATGTGCGCGCGAGCGTGACGACGCCGTAACGCGCAAACCAATCCTCAGCGCTCAAGCGCTTGGCGGTTTTGTCGGCTGCGGGCGTCTTCATCTTCGTCTCCAACGTCACGGACAACAGATGTCAGCGACGTTGCGCTTGGATGCAACTAGCTCACGCGGTCTATGCGCAGTGATCAGTGCTTAGAGCGGTGGAGCAACGTTTTGCGTTGCGCCGAACACACGCTCGAACGATGCGCGCAATGCAGCATCTGCGTCATGCATTGTTACAGGAAGACCAAGGTCGACAAGACTTGTCACACCAAATTGTGGTGCGCTGATCCCGCACGGCGTGATGCCGGAGAAATGTTCGAGATCCGGTTCGACGTTCAAGGCAATGCCATGAAAGCTCACCCATTTGCGCAAGCGCACGCCGATCGCTGCGATCTTATCTTCGCGCGCCCAGCCGGGGCCTTTGCGCTCTACCCAAACACCGACTCGGCCATCGCGCACGTCGCCTTTGACGTTGAACTCCGCCAGCGCGCCGATGATCCAGCGTTCGAGATCAGCGACAAAGCGAGTCACGTCGCGCCCACGCTCGCGCAGATCGAGCATGATGTAAGCCACGCGCTGGCCGGGACCGTGATAGGTGAACTGGCCGCCGCGTCCGGTTTTGAACACTGGGAAACGATCGGGCGCGAGCAAGTCATCCGGCTTTGCGCTTACGCCGGCCGTATAGAGTGGGGGATGTTCTAGAAGCCAAACCAGTTCGGACGCTTCGCCCGCAGCGATCGCGCCCGCGCGCGCCTCCATCGCAGCGACGGCGGCTTCGTAGTCGGTCAGTCCCGATGAGACTGCCCAGTCGATGCGTTTGCCGTCGTTCACTGCCCCGCAACCCTTTCAGGTTCGACTAGAGCAGAATCAGATGGGGCCGTCGCGTGTCGCAAAAAAGCCAGGTGCATAACGTTCAGGTTGAATTGGCGGTGGTCTTGGGCCGCTGCAACATGCCGATGCAGCAATTGCTTAGGATGGGACGAGGGGCGGTGATTCCGCTCGATACTAAGGAATCGGACGAGCTCTGGATTCTCGCCAACGGCTACCCGATCGCGCGCGGCGAGATCACGATCCAGGGCGACCGGTTATGCATTACCGTGACCGAGGCGGCTGACGTCCACGAGTTCAACGCGGCGGCGTAACTTTCGTGCTTAATCCCCTAAAACGGGGGTGGACGAAATTATATCATTCTGTTCATGTGCCGCTCAGGCGTGGGACGCCAACGTCACTGTCGCGCGTTAGAGCTGACGCGTGTATCTCGGGGAAACTAACATGTCGCCTATCGCACGTTTTGTCGCCGCTGGCGCAGCTTTGGCTGCCCTTGCCATGGGCGGTGTCGCCTCCGCGCAGGACATCAACGGCCCGCCGACCTACGGCAATTTCCAACTTTCGGCCGGCTTCATGCCCGACCCGCAATATGCTGACGTCCTCTCGGGCGGCCGCACCGACGCGTCGCGCATTTCCGGCTGCCGCGGCTTCATCGCCACCAACCCGGACGTCCGCATCGTCTATAGCGCCGGCAACTTCCCGCTCAGCATCTGGGCTGAATCCTCGGGCGACACCACGCTCGTGATCAACGCGCCGGACGGCAATTGGTATTGCGACGACGATTCCGGCGGCAATCTGAACCCGGCCATCCGCTTCAACCGCCCGATGAGCGGCCGTTATGAAGTCTGGGTCGGCACCTACGGCAGCACGTCGAACATCCAAGCCCGCGTCTGGGTTTCGGAGCGCTAGACCGCTCTCCCAAACGGGAAAACACGACCAAGGGCCGGGGCATTGCTCCGGCCCTTATCTTTTGGCGATATTGGGGGGCGAGCATCCCACGCGCGCAGCGTAGGATGGTGCGCTCGAGAGGACTCGAACCTCCACGATGTTACTCGCTGCCACCTCAAGGCAGTGCGTCTACCAATTCCGCCACGAGCGCATTTTCGACGCGGGGTTTAAGGCCCGCCTCGGGTATGAGGGCGCGGGGTTAGCAGACCCGGTTCGCGCGAACAAGAGCGGCGCTTCAAAAGGTCGAAAAGGTCCGCTTCTAGGCCGCCCGCCACGGAAACATCCCGCGCAGCTTCTCATCGCGCAGCCACAAGCCGCCCCACATGAAGAGCGCTAGGTACACGCTGAACAGCGTGTGGCTGAGGAGAGGGCTGTCGGCGCGGATGTGGGTGGCCATTGCGCCGCCGAAGAGCGCCATGAACAGTACGCTGCCGAGCACGCTGGTGCGCGGATAAACATAGAGCAGCACCAGAACCAGTTCGACGATCCCGATCCAGAACGCATGCCCCGGCGGCCAGCCGAGGCCCGCCAGCGTTTCCTCCGCGATCGGCATGCCCATCAGCTTCGGCGCAACCGACGCGCCCAGCATGAAGAGCACAAACAGCGCGCTCAACACGCGGCCGGTCCAAACGAGTGGTGTTGCCTTCATGATCGCCTCCTTGGTCACCAAAGGACGACCCCAGAGCCGACGATCCTACACCGGCGCCGAAAATCCTAGCCGATCTTCAACCGCACGAACGCCATCGCGCCGTCTTGGTCGCCGCCATAGCTGGCTTCGAGTGCGTCCGATGCGAAGTGCTGCTGCACCAGCGCGCCGACGCCGAAGATCGTGGTGTCGTTAATGCGGAAGTCGCGGATGGCGCCGAGGCTTAGGCGTTCCACGCTTTCGATCGGGCCATGGTCGCCGCCCAGCTCATCCGTCTCGATCGCTTCGCCGCGCGCGAAGATGGTCCAGCGATCGTTGGGATGGAGCGCCGCCTCAACCAGCCACGCATCAAGCGATGCGCCATCGCTGCGCTCCTTGTTGGAAAAGGCTAGCGTCGTGGACCACCAGCCTTCGTTGCCGACGCGCTGCGTGTAAATCCCGCTGACCGACCAGCGCTCTTCGTCCTCATCCTCGTGCAACGCTTCTGGGCTGATGATGTCAGCCCATGAGACTTGCAGCGCGAGGTTCTCAGTCGGGTTCCAGGAGAGACGCAGGGCGGTGGAATCCAGCGCGCCGGTTTCGATGTCATAGCGCTCTTCATCCGGTTCGCGGCCACGGAAGCGCGAAGCCTCGAGCTTCCAATCACCGCGCGTGACGCCTGCCGTGATGACGCCAAACGTGATGTGCGTTGAATCGAACCAATGGTGCGTGATCGGCGCTTCCGGCGAATCCATCGCCGCCATCCGGTGCATGAAAGCCGGCGGGCCAAATGCAGGCTCGCCCGGCAGGCCGCCATAAACGAACACCGAAGTGTCCTCGCCGATGCGATGCGCGTAGGAGGCCGACAGCTCCATGAAAAGATCGTGCGGATGCTGGCGGTCGATCAGCGGATCGACGCCATTGGCGCTTTCGCCCGCCGCAAACAAAAGCGGATAACCGTTGCCGCCCATGAACGGCTCGGGCGAGAGCATGGCGCGCAAATTGAGCGTACCGTTCTCACCAATCCCGCGCCGCGCCGATCCCATGACCATGCCAGCCAGAAAAGCCTTCTCGTCGCCGCGCGGACCATCGGCCCAAGCATAGACGCCGTTCAGCATCACATGGCCCATCAACATCCAGTAGCCAGCACTGCGATGAACGCCGCCGTGTGACGAAACATCGGGCTGCCAAGCCGTGCCCGACGCATCGCGTCCCATCGGATAGGGCCCGAGCAAGCCGGAAAGGCTGGCCATCGTGCTGATCTCCTCGTGGCCCTCATGCGCATCGTGGTGCTCATGGCTCTGAGCCACCGGCGCAGGCGCCGGCTCATGTCCCTCGTGCTGCGCCAGAGCAGGCGCCGACCACACAGCCAAGCTCACAGCTGGCGCGACAAGCCACAAATTCATTTCTCGCTCCGGGTCAGAAGTTCGATGAGTTCGGCGGCCTTCTTGCGCTGGGCGCTGGCGTCGCCGCTGACGATCGCGCCTTCGATGCAATGATTGAGGTGCTCTTTGAGCATGATCTGCTCGACCCGGTTCATCGCCGCACGCGCTGCGCGCAGCTGAGTGAGCACATCGATGCAATAGCGCCCATCCTCGACCATGCCGGCGAGGCCGCGCACCTGTCCCTCAATGCGCCGCAGCCGATTGAGCACTTGAGATCGATCTCGCATGCGAGCCTTATGATACCCCCGGGGGGTATATGTCTAGGGGGAGATGTCCGCCGCTATCCCTCAGCGAAACGCCAAAATCTTGAACCCTTTCAGAACGCCCCACAAAATCTATCCGACCGGTATCCAACCGCCGCGATACTGCGCTCATCATGCGTGCATCACAGACCTCCATCGAACACAGACGCCTCCAGCGCATCACGCGCTGGGCGCGAGTGTTTTTTGCGTGGTTGGTGAGCGCAAGCGCTGCGTGGTGGGCGAGCGGGGGGCGTATGTCGCGCCGCGATCTCGACAAGGTGGCGCGGTTCGCCGGTCTGCTCGTCTTCCATCACGCCGCTGCACGCATGACATTCCGCCGCTCCGGCGTGCACCGCCACGGCCGTCTTCACGCCAATAGCGGCCACGATCGCCGCGTGATCGGTCAGAGTCTGCGCAAAACCATGCGCGGGCGCGATTTCCCGTCGCGGCTCTACGCGATCCTCTGCGTCATCCGCGATCTGGAGAAGCACGTGGCGCGCGCCATGCGCCGTCTCCGCTGTGGTCTAACGCGCCTGCGCATCCTCGATCCGATCGCCTGCGCCGAGCCGTGCGTCGCGCAGGCTGCGCCAGGTGTGGCGCTGGCCGATTCCAGCTGAGCGCGCTTATCCCAACCATAGCGTGGGCTAACGGTGTTTCTCGAGGCGAGAAGCGCCGCCAAAGGTGCATGTCCAACGTCATTTGCGTGCGCCAAGGGGTTGACCTTCGTCGCGACGCGGCGTTTGGAGAGGGCACGAACCCATCACACCATTCACAGCAGCGAAGCCTCCGCCGATGAACGACGAAACCGAAACGGCGGCAGAGCAAACGCGCGCCGTGCCTTCCGAAGATGCGAGCTTCATCGTCAGCATCATTGCTGCCGCTGGCGATCACGATTGGCCGGCGCTGCGTCGCCAATTGGCCGATCTCGATCCTGCCGATTTGGCCGACGTCATGGAGCATGTGCCGCTCGAGACGGCGCGCACCATAGCCCGCATGGTTGGCCGGCATTTGCCGGTGGAGTTCCTCGCCGAACTCGATTGGGAGCGGCGCGAAGAAATCCTGCCCGAACTACCGTCCGATTACGTCGGCCGCGCGCTAGGCGAACTCGATACCGATGACGCCGCAGCGGTTGCTGCCGACATTGACGAAGAACAGCTCGGCGAAGTCCTCGCCGCCGCCGACGAAGATACGCGTCTGGCCGTCGAAGAAGCGCTCTCGTTCGAAGAAGAGACCGCCGGCCGCCTCATGCAGCGCGAATACGTCGCGGCGCACGAGGGCGATACTGTCGGCGGCGTGATCGACCGCATGCGCGACCAGGCCGACGAACTGCCCGACGAGTTCTTCGAGATTTACATCGTTGACGCCGCCATGCGCCCGATCGGCGCCGTGCGCGTCTCCAGTCTAATCCGCGCACGCCGTGATACCTCGCTGCGCGAGATCATGCGCGCGCCGCTTATCCTGATCCGCCCAGAAATGGATCAAGAAGAAATGGCGCAAACCTTCCAGAAATATCACATGGCCTCAGCGCCGGTCGTTGATGATGCCGGACGCATCACCGGCATGGTGACGATCGACGATATCGTCGATGTTATCAGCGAAGAGAGCGAAGAAGATTTGCTCAAGCTCGCAGGCGTGAGCGAAGCGGCGCAAACCGACAGCGTCGCCAAATCCGTGCGCGCCCGCGCGCCGTGGCTCTTGGTCAATTTGGGCACGGCGATCGTAGCGTCTGCCGTGATCAGCGCCTTTCAAGGCTCGATCACCGAACTCGTGGCGCTGGCGGTGCTGATGCCGATCGTCGCCTCAATGGGCGGCAATGCGGGCACGCAAGCTCTCGCAGTTGCAGTGCGCGCCATTGCTGCGCGCGATCTCACCGAAAGCAGCGCGCCGCGCTACATCGTTCGTGAAGCGATGACGGCCGTTTCGAACGGTCTGATCTTTGCGGTGTTGCTGGCCGTCGTGGTGTTTGTTTGGTTCAACAATCCGCTGCTGGCGCTGTCGATCGCGATGGCGGTGCTGATCACGTTTGCTTGCGCAGGGCTTGCGGGCATTCTTGTCCCGCTCACCCTGCGCCGCGCTGGCGCCGACCCTGCCGTGTCGTCTTCGGTCTTCGTCACATTCGTGACGGATATCGTAGGCTTTCTGGCGTTCTTGGGGTTGGCGACCTTGATCCTGTTAAACTAGTCGCGTGCCGCATCTCGCAGCGAACGCTCAGCAATCTCGAGCGCCTCGATCTCCGTGCGATCGCCGCGCGAGCGCGCTTGTTGAAGTTCTGCAGCGATTTCGCGGTGCGCCTCACGCAGTGCGTCGCGAGCATAAGCGCGTTCTTCGACGCTCAGCGCCGCAAGCTCGCGCTCCATCTCGGCCATCGCGACGCGCACCTCGGCCATTGCTTCAGCGCGGATTTGTAGCGCCTCTTGGCGGGCCTCAAGCGCTTCTTGGCGCGCTTGCTGCTCGGCTTCACGCGCCGCTTGGCGGTCATGATCGGTATGGGCCTCGCTGGCTTGGCGGCGCGCCTCGATTGCAGATTCACGCGCCTCACGCATGTGCTCGCGCGCTTCGGCCTGCGCTTCACGCGCCGCTTCGCGAGCAAGTTCGGCTTCGTCGAGCGCCCGGCGCAGTTCTGCACGGTCTTCGGGCGTCATGTCCTCTTCGCGAATAACGCGGCCATTGCGAACGATGCGGGCCTCGCCATCATAGTCGGCAGCACCTGCGAGGTCCGGATCGTCGGGAAGGCGCTCCAGCGCAGCGAGCGATGTAAGCGACGAGAGCGATTCCAGCGACGCCATCGAGTCATCGATCGCGAGCTGATGTTCGTCCAATTGCGCCAAAGCTTGCAGTGCGGAGTTTTCAGTCGGTGCAATCGTCGCAACCAAGCGGGTCGGCTGAGCCGCCCAAGCAGCAGCAGCTACACCAGCGGTAACGATAACGACAGCAGCGCCGCCGAGCAGAGTTTGCGTGCGCGAGGGCAGGTTGCGTTTCAGCATGGTGATGCGCTCCTTCAAAGCGTTGAGGTCGGAAGGTGGCCAGCTGCAACCGATGGGCGCTGCAGCGGCGATGTGGGTTTTCAGAATGGCTTCAGCGTACCGGCGTCGCAGACCTTCGCTTTGCGACAACACGGCGGCGTCGCACGCGAGTTCTTGGTCCAAGCGCAAGGTGCGCGCGCCGATGTGCACGAACGGATTGAACCAGTTGACACACTTTATGAGCACCACCAGCGCGTTGATCCACGGATCGCCGTGCGCCAAGTGCGCGCGTTCATGTGCGAGCACGATGCGTTGTTCTTCAGCGTCGAAGCGTCGTTCGAAGTCAGCCGGCGTTATAATCAACGGCCGCAGCACGCCGATGACAGCCGGGCCATGCGCGCAGCTTTGTGCGGATCGCACACCAACGCCGAGATCATCACGTTTATGCAAACGCCCAAGCGCCTGCGTGAAGCGTGCCTGTCTGAGCGCCAGCACAACGAGGCTGAGTGCTGCCCCAATGATCCACGCCCAAAGCAAATACGGCGGCTGCGCCACCGCCTCCGTGCCGCTACCGCCCGAACTCAACGCCGCAATCTGCGGATCGAGCACGATGTGCTGCACGCGACCGGGCACGAAGCACATCGCCGCTGCCGCCAGCGGCAAAAGCCAAAGCGCATACGCGACGCGCGCGCCAAACAAGCGTCTGGCAGGGATGCGTAGCGCCATGACGATTGCAATGCCCGCAGCCATTGCGAGGTTCACGCGAACCAGAAGCTCAATCCACTCAGAAGCCATCGTCGACCTCCGCCGCCAAAAAGTGTGCAAACAAAACTGCGAACGCGACGCCGACAGCCATCAGCGGCTCGTTCAAAAGAGCAAAGGCTTCACTGAGCATCGTCTTCGAGCTCCGCGATGAGGCGCTTCAGTTCGGCTATGTCGTCGGCGCTGAGCTGCTTGGTCTCGGCGAAGTGCGAGACCAAAGGCGCGAGCTTGCCGTCGAAGAGGCGATCGACGAGGCCGCGGCTCTCGGTCTGCACATAATCTGTGCGTTCGATGGCCGGCTTGTAGAGGTAACGGCGGCCGTCGCGATCGGCGGTGATCGCGCCCTTGGTCAAGAGCCGGTTAATAAGCGTCCGGACGGTTTTGTCCGCCCAGTTCTGATCTGGGCCAACTTCGGCGACCAGATCTTCGGCGCTCTGCGGACTTTTCCGCCAGAGCGCTTCCATGATGAGACTTTCAGCAGCGCTTATACGCATGATTACACCTGTAATATGCAAAGGATTACGCTTGTAAGCCTTGGAGTCAAGCGGCCTGACGACCAATGGCGCTCGTCGCTAACGGCAATTCACCCTCAGAGCGCGCGCTTGGCGCCGGGCTTGCCTGAAAGGGGAAAGCTGCCGGCCCTCACGCTTCAAACCGGGACGGCCGCGAAGTGTTTAACGGCTCGAAAGGCCCGCCCATGACGTACTCGATTTCGACCGAAGGCCTCGCGCTCATCCAGCGCCACGAAGGCTTCCGCGCCGAGCCTGCGCAATTGCCGGATGGCCATTGGGTCGTCGGCTATAGCCACGTGCGCGTCGATCATCCGGGCGACTTCATCAATGAAGCCGACGCTGCGCAATTGCTGGTCATGGATGTCGCGCCATTTGAGCGCCTCGTGAACACACGCGTCACCGCTGCGCTTAGCCAAGCCCAATTCGACGCACTTGTATCGTTCGCATTCTCCGTTGGCGCTGAAGCCTTCGAGCAAAGCCAAACGCTGCGCCGGGTCAATGCCGGTGACTTTATCGCTGCCGCTTGCGCGATGGATGCGTGGCGCAAGTCCGATGTTGGCGGTGAACTTGAAATCGTCGATGCGCTCGTCCGCCGTCGCGCCGCTGAGAAGGCGATGTTCATGAAGGACATCGAAGTCGAGGCCGCGCCGTCCGTATTCGTGCGTGCAAAACTTGATCATGCCGCCTCTATCCTCGGCGCGCCGATAAAATACGCCTCCGCGCCTGCCGTTGGCTCAATCCCAGTTGCAGCGCCGATGCCGGTGCAAGATCTGGCTGCGCGCCTCACGGAAATCTTGAAATCCGAGCCGCAAACTGAAGCGCTGCTGCTGACGCAAGTCGTGCCTAACGAAATCGAAGACGGCGAGATCGTCACGGCACACGCAAAGCCGGTTGCCCGTTCACTCGATCAAGTGCGGGAAGCCACGCGCCGTGCGCACGCTGACTCGCAAGCCGCTGAGAAACCGCGCTTTGCTTGGTTCAAGCGCGCTACGTCCAACCTGATGGATGCGCCGACGCCAAAGCCGAATATCGATCGCCGTCTGAGCAAATTGCGCCAGTCACGCGAAAGCTTCTTCCGCGCGCCTGATCTCGATGTTGAGAGCTTCGGCCTGATTGCGCTCGCACTCTTCGGCGTTGCGCTGATCGTTTTGGGCGGCTCGCTGCTGTTTGCTGGCAATGGCGATGTGATTGAGTTGATCGCCGGTGGCGCGGTTGCAGCGCCTGGTGTTGCTGCGGTGCTTATGGCCGCTCTTGGCTTCCGCCGACCGCAGCCGGCCTAATTCGTTTTCTCTCTGCTGGTGAGCCTCGGGGCGGGAGCAATCCCGCCCCATTTTCTTTGGCGCCAGACGACCGAAGGGCCGCACCGGTTTCCCGATACGGCCCTTCCATTGTCAGTGCACGCTTAAGCGGGACTGAGAAACAGGCTTACACCCCGGCGCTGGCGCTCGAGGTGACCTCAGCCTGCGAACTTGTCCCTAGCGAGTGACAATGAGACATGGATCACCTCCTTTTCAACAAAGCCGACGCCGATCGCCGGTGATGCGAGTAAGATAATCAGCTTCGCGCGCTCCGCAAGCGTCATGGTTAGAACGCCCTGCATCTGGCGTATTGTGCTGGCAGGGCAGACACAGCGAGGCGAAAAATGCGGCTTTTTCTGGCGGGTGTTCTCTTTCTTTGTGCGTCTGCGACGACGGTTCTTGCGGACGTAACGCAAATTGATTCTGCGCCGTTGCAGGCATGTGTGAGCGCAGCCGAAGGTGAAGCCGACGCTTTACGAGCCTGCCGAGGGACGATCTCCCAGCCGTGCTTCGACACGCCCGAAGGCGCCAGCACGCATGGCATGGTGATGTGCGCGAGCGCCGAGCGCGATGCATGGGCGCGCATTCTGGACGAACAACTTGCACGGTTGAGCGCCAATGGCGCCGACAGCGCACCGTCTCTGCAACGCGCGCAAACGGCTTGGGCTGCGTATCGCGAGGCAGAGTGCAACTATCACGTTGCGCTGTGGGGCGAGGGCTCGGGCGCGCGCGTTGCTTTGGCGTCTTGCGACGCGCAACTCACTGCAGACCGCGCGATCGCGCTACTGCGCTTAGAGCAAGCGACAGATTGAGTCTGGGCCGCCGACGCCTCCGCCGGCACGGCTCGCTGCTTCCGGCAAAGCATTGACGTTCGTTCGATCCAGCGCAAGCCGGCGAGGGCGCCGGCGCTCCAGACTTTACGGCCGTTCCGGTGTGAACGATCCAAGCAACGTCGCCGTCGTGCCTGCGAGCGCTACGCATGCATTGCTTTCGCCGCCGTCGGGATAGCAGAAGAGCGCGCTCTGATTGCCGCGTGCGTTTTCGTAAACAGCGCGCGTCACGCCATCGGCCGGCTGGAACGTTGGCGGACGTGCGGCGCCTGAGGGCCATGCTGGAAGTGAGTCCGCCGTCTGCGGATCGGCGGTGTTTTGCGTCCAGGCGTCCAACTCTTCGCGCAGTCGCGCTTGATCACTGTTCGGTGCGAACGCGAGCGATACTTGTGATGTCGGATGCGCGCGCTCGTACAACACTGCGCCTTCACTGGTCGTGAGACGTATCGTTGCGACCGCGTCGCGGCAGGTGGCGCCAGCGGCTTCCGCTTCGATGACATAATACTGGCTGCCAACCGCCGACCAATCGCGCGACGCTTCCGCAACGCAGCCCGCTGGTGCGATCGGCGCGTTCGCTGCGGTGTCCTCGGCAGGCGCTTCTTGCGCTGGCGGCGAACATGCGGCGAGTGCGAGCGCTGCGATGGCGAGGCTTATGCGTTTGATCATTCGGTGGTCTCCTCGGCGTCGCGGTCGAATAGGTGGCCAGCTGCGCCCGCGGCTGGCTCCCAAAACACACAGACTTGCCGTGATGTTCCGGAATAGTGGCACAACATCGGCAGATCGCGGGCGCGGATGTCGGTGTATGTGAGTTGATCGAGCGTGGTTTGGCCAGTTTCCAAACTTTCCCACGCTGGCGCGGCTTGCGTCGTTTCCAGAGCAGGATTTGCCCAGCGCTCGAGGAACTCTTGCAAGTGCTCATCCGGCTCTGCCGCAAACACGTCGCCGAAGCCGCGTTGCAACGGCGTTGTCCACGCATAGATCAGATCACCCGCTTGATCGCGGATCGTGTAGAGCGCGATCGCTTGATGGCAGTTCGGCCCTTGTGTCTCGGCGTGTAGCGTTGTCTCTGCGCCAGCAAACTCGATCTCGCGCACTGCACTCGCAGCGCAACCGTTTGCAGGGCCGCTTGGCGTACACGCGGCCACAAAAGCCAGCGCAAGCAGAGCATACACGCGCATCACGGCCCGTATGCTGCGATCATGGTCGGCGCCTGCGAAACAGGGTCGATCACCAAGCATTGCGTCGCCTCCACCGCCGCTGCGTAGCAGATCATCGCTAAATCGCGCGCGCGCAGCATCTCGTACGTGTCGCGCTCAAATGGCGTGTCGTATGTAAACACCGAGGCGCTTTCCGTGAGCGTGGCCACGCCTTCGCGCCACTCTGGCAACGTGTTCGATGTGCTGACGGTGACCTCGGCCCAGCCATCGAGAAAAGTCTGCATCTCGGCATCCGTGGTCGCCGATGCGCCATCAGGGGCGATGCCGCCAGCGCTTAAGTCGAAATAGGTGCTGGCAAAGGTCCAGAGCGGATCGCCTGCCGCATTGCGCGCAACGAACGTCACGACCGCTTGCAAGCAGGTCGGCCCCTCGGAGCGCGTGGTGATCACATCGGGCGCATCCGCGTTCGACCACGTCACCTCGTGCGTGGCAACATGCGTGCAGCTTTGTTCCGCGTTCACCGCCGACGTCTCGCGCTCGCCGCACGCAACCAGCGCGAGCGCCGCTAAGCTCAAAATCAATCCACGCATAAGTGTTCCCCGAGTCAGCGGGGAAGATAGCTCTGTGAAGGCGCGGCGCCAGTTCTAATCGGCAGTTTCCATAGCGGCGCTGCCGGTCAGATCGCCGATAGCGTCGGCTTCAGGCGCGCTGAAGAGGCCGTGTGGACGCTGCAATGCAGCGACAGCGGATTCGTAGCCTGCCGTCACAGCTTCATCGAAGCGCTTCCAATCGCGCATATCGATATCCGGCATTTCCGGCGCGATCAGTAGATCAGCGCCGGAGCGACCCTCCCACGGATCAACCGCTAACGTCGCTGCGCGCATCAATAGAGACGCGATCGGCGGCGCGGCTTGGAAGCCATGTGCTGCGACCCAGCCGAAGAAGCCGGGCGGGTCGCGGAAATCTTCGATGTCGATCCCATCGCGCCGCGCGACATCGACGCCGATGATTGGGCCGCGATGCATGTCTTTCAACACATCGACGGGGAAGTTCTTCAACACTGCGCCGTCGACCAGCAATTCATGATCGCCTTCAACGACTGGCGGCAATATCCCCGGCAGCGAGATCGATGCGCGTAAAGCCCGGCGCAACAGTCCCGCACGGTGAACACGTGCGGCGCCTGCGACTAAGTTCGTGGACACCGCAAAGAACGGCATCTCCAAATCTTCGATCAGCGTTTCGCCGAAATGTTCTTGCAGCCGATCATCGACGCGCTTGCCGCGTACGAAGCCGACGACGGGCAGCATGTAATCGCCGAGCGGATTGCTTTCGACGAAGGCTTTGCGGATGCGAGTCTCGATCTCATTATCATCCCAGCCCATCGCAGCACATGCCGCGATGACTGCGCCCATCGACGTGCCGCCGATCACGTCAAACGGCAGACCAGCCTCGCGCAAAGCGCGGATGACGCCAATGTGCGCATAAGCCCGCGCACCGCCGCCAGAGAGCACCAAACCCACAGAACGCCGCGCAATCACACGCGCAAGACGCGCTGCGTCGGCATCTTCAACGCCGCGCCAATGAAACAGCCGAGATGCCTCGCACGCCGTGCGCCATTCATCGGTCGTCGCGGCTTTGCGATCCATGCCGTGATGCAGGAGCACGACGTCGACGAGCCTGAATTGACGCGCCGGCGATGGCTCTTCCGGAGGAAGCAATGGTGTTGAAGGCCGCGCGTCGGCGCGGGCGAAATACCAGATGCGATCGGCTTGCCGGATGCAGGTGCGAAACCACGGCGTGTCCGCGATCCGCGTCAGCAGAAAGACGGCGTCGTTTTTCTCTTCCAACGCATCGAACCAGGCGCTGGTCAAGCCGCCTTCGCTCAAAGCTGGCGCATCGTCCTCGGTGATAATCGTCGCGCGTGAGCCGAGGCGCTTCAATGCGGCCTGCAGCGTGCGTGCGCGCAATTTCAGATCGATCGTCGGAGATGTGGAGATGAAGGTGTAGATTTTCGGATCGGCGCGCGGGCTTGGTTTGTTGGAGGCGCGCGCGCGCGTCAGCATCAAGCGCGCGATGTGCTCCATCATCGTGGGGTGCGCGTGCACAAGCATGTCGAACGCGGCTGGAGAGAGGCGCAGGATCTCGCTGTCGCGCATCGCATAGACGCTGGCGGTGTGCGGCTCACGCGCGACCAGCGCCATTTCGCCGACCGGCTCGCCCGGTCGGATGTAGCCCAGCAGCTGATAGCCGCCGCGATCAACCGGCCGAAAAGCCGCCAGCGAACCGCTGACCAAGAAGTAAACGCCCTCCGGCGGTTCGCCCGCATTCAGCAGCGACCAGCCAGCCGGCAGCGAAAACCAGTCCGACACCGCGTCCATTGCTAACAGCAAATCGCGCGGCGCGGCGTCCAGGAACGAAAAGTCTGCGAGGCTCGGCTTCATAAAAAACCTGTAAAGCGCAAGAATAGGCTGCGTTCGTTAAGGCGCAATGATCTGCCACCCGTCTGCCTCATTCCCTGCCGGGTCGGCCATGCTAAGACGCTGTTCATGACCGTCTTCATCTCTCACGCGCCTGCCGACCGTAATGCCGCTGAGGCGCTGGAGAAGGTGATCGAGCGGCGCGGCCAGTTTGCGGAGCTGGACGACGGCCAAACCGCGCTCCGGCCCGTCCAGGGCGGCGACGTGCTGGTTCTGCTCGTTTCGCAGGCGCTGACCTTCGCCACCGCACGCTTACGCCTAGAGCAACGCGCGCTCGACGCCTGGGCTGAAGGACGGCTGATTATCGTCAAGCTGGATCACGGCTTTCCGCCCGTTGGCCTCCGCGATCTGCCGTCAATTGATGCGAGCTTCGAAGCGCAACGCGAGTTCAAATGGCTCGAAGTCGCCGATGCGATCCGGGAGAAGCTCCGTGCGCCGGCGCGCCCAAGCGATGGCGCGTCGGAGACTGAGGCGCCTGATGTGACGCCGCAAAAGAAGAGCGGCGGCGGATCGCTGCTCGGCGCAATCGCACTGCCGTTACTCGCGCTCCCAGGTTTGCTCGCGCTGGCGGCCACCGCCTCGATCTGGCTCGCCAATCGCATCGGCCCAACGCCGGGCGGCTGGCCTGAGCTGCGCGCTGGTATCGACGGCTTCGGCACACGCTACGGATTGCCCGGCGGCGTGACCGAGTGGCTCTTCTTGTTCGCGATCATTCTAACAATTGCGATCATCGGCAAGTTCGTCATCGGCCTTGTGCGTGGCTTCACCAGCGCACCAAAGGCGCGTGCGCCGCGAGTGGAGAGGCCAACTGCAACAAGTGATGCGGTGTTTGTCTCCTACGCCAGCGCCAACCGCAGCGTCGTGCTCCCTGTGATCAACGCCGTAAAGCAACTCGGCAAGCGCTTTTGGGTCGATCAGCAGGGCATCGCCGCAGGCGAAGGCTGGGCTGGAGAGATTGTGCGCGCGATCAAAGCGTCGCCGCGCGTCGTCGTTATGTGTTCCCAAGCCGCATTCCAAAGCGATCATGTGAAGCGCGAGATTTATCTGGCCGACCGGTACCGCAAGCAGCTGCTGCCGGTGTTTATCGAGCAAGCCGAACCGCCGGAGGATTTCGAGTATTTCTTTGCAGGCGTGCAGATGCTGAAACTTTTCGAGACACCAGAAGCCGAGCGCCCGCAGGCGCTCGCGCAAGCTCTAGGAAGCTCCACATGACACTCGCACCCGATCCCGTTCTGCTCGACGTCTCGCAAGAAGGCATCGCCGTCGTCACGCTCAACAAACCTGAGAAACGCAACGCGTTTGATGAGCTTATGATCGCCAATTTGTCGGAGCATTTCGAAACGCTGAAAGGCGCCGAACATGTCCGCGCTGTGTTTATTCGCGGCTCAGGCGAGAGCTTCTGTGCTGGCGCAGATATCGACTGGATGCGTCGCGGTGGTGAACGCACCGAGTCAGATAATGAAGCCGACGCACTCGGCCTCGCCCGCATGCTGCGTCATCTGCATGAGCTGCCGCAGATGACGGTAGCGCTCGCGCACGGCGCCGCGATGGGCGGCGGGGCGGGATTGCTCGCGGCGTGCGATGTCGCTGTTGCGGTAAAATCTACGAAAATCCGCTTCTCCGAAGTGCGCCTTGGCATCACGCCCGCCACCATCGCGCCGTTCGTTGTCGAAGCGATTGGCCCGCGTATGGCGAAGGCGCTGTTTGCCTCGGGCGAAGGCTTTGACGGTGAGTACGCCGAGAAGATCGGTCTCGTTCAGTACGCGGTCGAAACTGAAGCTGACTTGCGCACCATGATGGAACATTTGTCCGATCTGGCTCTTGCTGCTGCACCTGGCGCCGTCGCCGATGCAAAAGCGCTGGTGCGTTTCGTAACTGGGCATAAGATCGACGACAGCCTCTCCCGCGAGACAGCGCACCGGATCGCCAAACGGCGCGGTTCGGCGGAGGGCAAAGAGGGCCTCGCCGCGTTTCTCGAGAAGCGCAAACCGGAGTGGTATTCGTGAAACTGAAGCGCGGCTTGAGCGGGTTCTGGGCCTTTCTCTACCGCTCCAAAGTCGCGCGCGCGCACATGCCGTTTTGGCGGGTGGTGGTCGAAGCCAAGCTCGATCGCCGCGCCAAAAACTGGCCGAAGCGCCACGATACGGCGATCGTCGCGATTTACGTTTGGGCCCGCACCATCGAAGAGGCGGAGGGCCTAGCCACCCTGGCCGTCGAAGGTGAGGGCATGATGGCGGTAACGGCTGACGCCATTAAATGCCCGCCAGCCGTCGCCCCGAGACGGGAGCCCGCGGCCGTCGCCCGCTCCCAGTTCGGCTTTTTAAGCCACGCCGAAGACGAAACCCGCGCCGGCGGCGCCTCCCGGCGCGACGCGCGGGCTTGATCGGGAACCCGCCGCGCGGGACAGTCCGCCCATGAGCGGTGAAATCGAAGCAGCTGGCGCACTCGCCACGGCCGGTCTGGTGGCTGGCGTCATTGAAGGACGCGAAGGCGGTCAGGCGGTTGAAGGCGTATGTCTGAACTGCGATGCGCAGCTGAGCGGCGCGTATTGCAGCCAGTGCGGTCAGCACGCGCGACCGCTGCGCAGCCTGCGTCATGTCGCTGGCGAATTCCTGCACAACCTTTTTCACTTCGACACCAAAGCCTGGCGCACGCTGCCGATGGTGATCTTCCGCCCCGGCACACTCACGCGTGATTACGTCTACGGCAAACGCGCGCGCTACATCTCGCCACTGGCGACGTTCTTGATGTGCGTCTTCTTGATGTTCTTTGTCTTCTCGTTCGTGGGCGGCGCGGAGTTCGGCGGCGTCGAGGCGGACGTGACACAAGAGCAGTTGACCGAAGCCCGCGCCGATCTCGAAGAGGCGCGTGCATCGCTCGCAGCGCTTGAGAGCACACCGTCGGACGACGCAGCAGAAGGGATGGCGCTCGACTTTGCGCGAAACGCCGTCCAGATCGCCGAAGCGCAGGTTGCGGAGCTTGAGGCGCAACTCGGCGCGGAAGAGCTGCAGACAGCGACTGAGCCGTCCGCAGCGCCGGATGTTGGCTCGGAAGTCGAAGCCGAGCCGACAATCGCTCCCGAAACAACCGTCGTAGCCGATGAAGAGGCGACCGTGCCTTCGGAGGACGTTGCTGTCGGCATAACGGGCGAAGTCGATCTAAGCGAGGGTAGCTGGCAGGATCAGCTGCGTGAGGGCGTCGATAACGGCGACGTAAACGTCAATACCGGCAACGCCTACTTAGACGAGCGGATCAGGCAAACGCTGCGCAATCCCGATCTCGCGCTTTTCAAAGTGCAGGAAGCAGCATCGAAGTTTTCGTTCCTGTTAGCGCCGCTATCGCTGCCCTTCATAGCGCTGCTCTTTTTGTGGAAGCGCGGGGTTACGTTCTACGACCACGTTGTCTATGCGCTTTATGCGCTTTCGTTCGCGTCGATCCTGTTCATCACCTTCATGTTGGGCGCCGCTGTCGCCGGCAGCAATGTTGGGTTCATGGTGTTTTTATCGAACGCGTTGCTGGTAGGGGCGCTACCGGTGCACACGTTCTTTCACCTCGGCGGCGCCTACCGTCTGCGCTGGTGGTCGGCGCTGTGGCGCACGGTCCTGATGTTGTTCTTCGCCCTGTTCATTGCGACGATCTTCCTGCTCTTCGTGATTGTGATGGGGTTGGTGGGTTGAACGAGTGGGTGATCACGGCTGGCTCGGCGCTGGTGGTGCTGTTCATGGTGGTGTTTGCGTTCGTGCTGGGTTTTCGCTCGCTCGCGCGGCTCGATGATGCAGCGCTCGCGGCCCTTGCCCGAGAGGAGGGCGAGGAGAGTGAGGCGGCGCTGGTCGCCAAGAATGGCGGCGCCGGCATCGCCCGTTTGCGCGGCGGCAAGCTCATGGTCGCGCGCGTCATGGGGGCTGACATCAGCCACCGCATCGCGCCGATTTCCACGGCGCGCGTGCGCCTGCGCCGCAATCGGCTGACGGTGGCGTTTGCAGACGTGGGCTATCCGCCACTAAGTATGAAACTCAGCGAAGCGCCGCCCTGGGTCGCAGCGCTCGCTCAAGGAGACGCCGCGTGACCACGACTGCGCCCGCCAATCCGGCCTTGTATGCGCCGTTCGATGTCGGCCTGATCATAACGTTTGCGGTGCCCGCCTTCGTGTTGCTGATCATTCTGGAAATGATCATCACCAAGGTTTTCAAAAAGGGCCGCTACGAGGTCATCGATAGCGCGACGTCGCTTTCGATGGGGCTCGGCAATCGCGTGTTCGGCATTCTGTTCGGCGCGTTTTCGGTGGGCGCGTATTTTCTTGTCTATGAGTATCGGCTCTTCGATCTCGGCTGGACGCTGCCGGTTTTGGTAGCCTGCTTCTTTGCGGAAGATCTCGCTTACTACTGGTTCCACCGCGTGGCGCATGAGCGCCGCTGGTTCTGGGCGAGCCATGTGGTGCACCACACCTCGCAGCACTACAATCTGACCACGGCGCTGCGCCAAACCTGGACCGGCACGCTTGGGCTCTCGTTCATCTTCTGGCTGCCGCTCGTCTATATCGGCTTTCCGCCGTTGATGGTGCTGATGTTCTCGGCGTTTAGCCTCATCTATCAATTCTGGATTCACACTGAGCTGATCGATCGGATGGGGCCGTTCGAGTGGGTGATGAACACGCCCTCGCACCACCGCGTACATCATGCTATCAATCCCAATTATCTCGACGCCAATTACGCGGGCGTTCTGATCATCTGGGATCGTCTGTTCGGCACTTTCATCGCTGAAGACAAGAAGGAGCCGCCGCGCTACGGCATCGTCAGTCAGCTCGGCACATTCAATCCGTTCCGCGTGGCGTTTCACGAATGGATCGGCATGTTCCGCGACGTACGCAACGCCAAGAGCTTCCGCGAAGTGCTCGGCTACACGTTCGGCCCGCCTGGGTGGAGTCCAGACGGCTCGCGCAAGACCTCGAAGTCATTGAAGGCTGAGTGGAACGCGCGTCAGCAAGCTGCTGCGGTTCCGGCGGAGTGAGATGTACGTTCCTGCGCATTTTGCGGTGGACGATGCGGACGCACTGATCGCGCGTCTCGCAAGCCGTTGGGCCGGTGTGCTGATCACCATTGATGAAAGCGGCGCGCCGGTCGGCACGCATATGCCGATCCTGTGGGACGCGGAGCGCCGCGTCGCAACTGGCCACATCGCGCGCGCCAATCCGCAGTGGAAGCAGGGCGCGAGTAAAGGCTTGATCGTGCTCAACGGCCCGGAAGCGTATGTCACGCCGTCTTGGTATCCGTCGAAAGCCGAACACGGCGAAGCCGTGCCGACCTGGAATTACGAAGCCGTCCACATCGCCGGCAGTGTAAATTGGATCGACGCGGGCGAGCCACTCGAAGCCATCGTGCGCGATCTCACCACCGACTTCGAACGCGACCGCCCAGCGCCTTGGACCATGGCTGACGCGCCGCGCGCCTATATCGATGCGTTGCTACGCGGCATCGTCGGCGTCGAACTGCATGCCGAACGCGTCGAAGCAAAACGCAAGCTGTCGCAAAACAAGAGCGCCGCAGATTTTCACGGCGTGGCGACCGGGCTCGCCGCGACTGATGATCCGCTGGCGCACGAAGTTGCTGCGTTGATGCGCGAGGCGCAGGCGGTGAGTACCGACGCGGATGGGAACTGATGATGAGCCGCGAACGGGCTGGCGTTGCGTTTGAGAGTCGCTTTATCGTCGCTGCACGATGACAATCCACATCCTCAAACTCTGCGTCGGCGCTGAGAGCATCGACGATCTCGCGCAATGGCAGATCGAGCAGGTCAAGCGCGCCAGACGCGCTAAGCAGCGCGCCAATCCAGTGTGCGGCACGCGGATGTGGCCGAAGCGTTTGGACGAGGTGCTCGCCGGCGGGTCGCTCTATTGGGTGATCAAAGGCGTGGTGATCGTGCGCCAGCGCATCGTCGCAATCGATGATGTGACCGACAATCACGGCCAACGCTGCGGCCTGTATCTTGATCCAGAACTCGTGCGCACGACACCGCAACCGCGCCGCGCCTTCCAAGGCTGGCGCTATCTCGACCCCAAAGACACCCCGGCCGATCTCGGCGATCTCAAAGGCGGCGCTGACTTGCCGGAAGAGTTGCGGTTGAAGCTGGTCGAGCTTGGGGCGTGGTAGCCCTTATCAAAATATGGTAAGACAATCCGATGAACAAACCGACCACCATCCACCTACCGGACTACCAAACGAAATTCGTGGAGGCCCAAGTCGCCGAGGGCCATTACGGTTCGCTGAGCGAGGTCGTTCAGGCTGGACTTCGTTTGCTTGAGGAGCAGGAGGCGAAACTTGCGCTGCTGCGGGACGCCTTGATTGAGGGCGAGCAGAGCACTGCGAAGCCCTTTGACGCCGACGCGTTTCTCGCAAAGCTGCACGCGGACCACGCAGCGCGCTCATGAGCGCCTACGTCCTTCGTGAGCGTGCGGAGGTCGATCTAGCCGATATTTGGAGCTTCTCCGCTGAGCGATGGAGTAGTGGTCAGGCGGACCGCTACTACCAAGACTTGGTCGCCGCCTTCGTGCGGTTGGCCGCAGAGCCTGCACTCGGCAGAGCGTGCGACGACATCAGGGAAGGCTACCGCCGGTACAATGTCGGCTCACACGTCGTGTTCTATCGACTGACAGCCGGCCAAGTCGATATCGTGAGGATACTCCACGCGCGCCGTGATTATCGGCGGCATTTGCCGCAAGCCTAGAGCGCCCGCGCAGCCGCCGCGCAAAACGACGGCACATCTTCCGCATCGTGATACAGCCCCAAACCAATCCGCAGAACATCATCACGTGCGTCCGTGATGATGTTCGCCTCCATCAGCCGCGCTTTCCACTCGACCGCTTTCGGATGCCGCAGCGCCATGAAGCGCGCGTTCGGCCCGTGTGCGTTTGGGCGCAACACTTCCGCCTCGCGCAACACGCCAGCTTCACCCGACGCGATCGCCGCCTCTAACGGCTCACGCAACGCAGCAACACGCGCCGTCACATCCGCAGTGCTAACGCCCTCGCGCGCGAGCATCGCGCACACTGCGTTGAAGCGATAAAGCCCGGTCGGATCATACGTGGCGCCCAGGAAGCGCGAGCCGTCGCGCCCGTAGGCGACTTCGCCTTGCTTGCCTTCCATCGCGCCGAAATCGGCGAACCAACCGGTAAACGCCGGCCGCTCCGCATAGCCCGGCGGCGCGTGGATAAAGCCCGCGCCTTCGCCGGCCATCGCATATTTGTAGCCGCCGCCGAGCAGAAACACGCGGTCGGCGACGCGCGAGAAATCACACGGCATCGCCATCAGCGAGTGATAGAGATCGAGCACCACCCAGGTGCCGCCGGGCGACGCGAACGACGCCAGCGCTTCGACATCATCGAAACGCAAGCCGCTCTTGAACATCACATGCGAGAGAAACGCGATGTCCGGCGCTTTCTCACGCATCGCCGCCAAGAACCGCGCGCCGAACGTATCGAACGGTTCGCACGGCACCACGCGGCGCGTGACGAAGCCATCTTCTTCCCAGCGCGCGCTTTGCCGACGAAACGAGTGAAACTCGCCGTCGCTGGTTAGCACTTCGATCGGGCCTTTACGCGCCGAGAAAAGCCGCATCAAAAACTCATGCGTGTTTGGCGAGAATCCAATCGTGGTCGGATCAGGCAGCCCCAATTCGCGCGCAATGTTCGCCTGCGCTTCTGGGATCACCTCCCCAAACACTTTGCCCCACTTCTTGTCAGCAAGGCCCGCAGCATCGTCCCACGCCGCCATGTGGCCGTCGTACGAGGCATCTGGCCACAAATGGTGTGAGTGCGCAGCAAAGTGCAAACGACCGGGCGCAGCCGCTAGCGCGCGCGAGAACAGGTGCTTGTAGCTTTTCACAGCTTCGTCCTCACCGACCACAGTTCAGGAAACGCCCGCCGGGCCAGCGTCTTCTGCAAATAGCCGACGCCTTCGGTGCCGCCCGTGCCGCGCTTCATGCCGATAATCCGCTCGACCGTGAGTACGTGCTTATAGCGCCAGGTCAGCAGTGCATCGTCGAGATCGATCAGCTTTTCGGCGAGCTGGTACAGCCCCCAATATTTCGCCGTGTCGCGATAGACCGCGAGCCACGCTGCCTCGACCAACTCGTTCGGCTGATACGCAACGCCGCCACGTCGGTACGCGCCCTGCGGAATATCGAAGCCAGCCTTGGCAAGTTGTTCGATCGCATCGTCGTACAAGCTCGGCTCGCCCAACGCTGCATCGAGTGCCGCGCGATCGCCAGTGCCATCTTCGTGGTAACGCAGAAAGGCCGCGTCCTTCATGCCGAGCTTATATTCCAGCACGCGAAACTGCGCCGATTGAAACCCAGAGCTAGAACCCAGCAACGCGCGGAAGCTCAGATAATCCGCCGGCGTCATCGTCGCCAGAATATCCCAGGCTTGCGTCATCACAGCTTGGATGCGCGAGACGCGCGCCAGATGTTTGTAAGCCGGGGAGAGATCGCCCGCGCGCACCTCCCGTTGGGCGGCGCCAATCTCGTGGATCGCCTGCTTCATCCACAGTTCCATGGTCTGGTGCAGGATGACGAACAGCAATTCGTCGTGCTGCTCGGTTTGCGGCTGCTGGGCGGCCAGCAGCTGCTCAAGCTTCAAATAACCGCCATATGTCACGCTTTCGCTCATCGCGGGCGTTCCTCACATTGAATCACGCGCTTAGAGCACGCTGCCCCGCCCCGGAAAAGCGAAGTTCAGCCTTTGTGCGCGCGAGCAATCCGGATTTGGGGTTTGGGAACGGGCCGCGGTTTGCTAGGGATCAGCGCTCTAATCAGAGGGCAAGAACGCCTTTAGGAGGTTATGGCCATGGGTGGCGCCGTACGGATCATTCTAATTGTTTTGGCAGTCGTCGTGATTGCGGCCGGAGCAGGGTACTTCCTGACGCCGCCGATCGCGAGCCGCAGCCAAACGCTGAACATCGAAGCGCCGTCTTCAACTGTGCTCGCGCGCCTCGCGTCGACGCCGGTTGGCTCGGCCGTCATCGAAGGCGTGACAGTCGCCGAAGCCGCCAGCGTTGAAGGCGATACCGTCACCGCACCGGTGACCTACGCCGACGGCGCAACGGGCCGCGTTGTTTACACCGTCACGCCAGACGGCGAAGGCTCGCGCGTGCAAGTGAAGCTCGAGCAAGACCTCGGCGCCAACCCGCTCGCGCGCTTTGCCGTGCTCACCGGTGGCGACGTCGCGCCGCTGATCGAACCAGCCGCCGCCGCCGTCAGCGCCGATCTTGGCGCGCTGCCGGATGCGAGCTTCGAAGGCCTGCAATACTCGCTCGTCGACATCGCCTCGCGCCCGTTCTTCTTCGTGCAGAATTGCTCGGACGCTTCAGCTGAATCGATCACCTCGATCATCAGCCAAGCAGTCGTCGCGATCCCGCCGGTGATGAACCAAAACCGCCTGACGCCAAACGGCCCGCTGATGGCGGTCGAGCCGCGCGTCGTGTCTGGCCAATATTGCTACCAAGTCGGCTATCCGTTCACCGGCCGCGCCCCGCGTGCGCTGCTGATCGGCCAAGTCGGTCAAACGCCAAGCGGCCAAGCGCTGCGCATTGTTTACACCGGCTCGGAAGAAGACGTGCTCGACGAAGTCTATAACCGCATGGACGCATTGCTCGCCGCCGCTCACCTCGACAATCCGGCGACGACCGAAGACGATTGGACCACCTACGAGGTCTATAACGATGACGCGACGCAAGCCGGTGGCTCGCGCAATCGCGAAATCTACTACGTCGTGCAAGGCGACGTGTCGGCTCTGACCCGCATCGCGCCGCCAAGCGAGCCAGTCGCCGTGCCGGAAGCTGCTCCTGCTGCACCAGCAGCAGAAACGCCAGCCGCCGCCACCGAACCAGAAGCCGCGCCCGCAACGCCATAAGCGACGCGGACAGAGCGAAACAATTGAGGGCCGCGGCGAGAGCTGCGGCCCTCTTTCTTTGCGGTGCGTTGATCAAAGAACCCTCTCCCCGATAGGGGGAGAGGGCAGGGTGAGGGTGGGGCGCAGGCGCCTAGTCCGTTGGCACCGAGCTACTTGTAGCCGCGCGCAGTTCTGAGAGTTCCGCGCACCACCCTCACCCAACCCTCTCCCTCCCAAAGGAGGGCGAGGGCTTTTCCGCGCTTACACAGCCATGTTGTCGATCAGCCGCGTGTTCTCGATCCACGCGGCGGCGAGAATGCGCGCTGGCTTCGACGCATCGCCGACGATCGCCAGCGTGTCCGCATCGCGGACCGCGACGTAATCGACGCTCGAAAATCCCGCCGCCATCAAATGCCGCTGCGCTTCCGCTTCAGCATCGCCAATCGGCGCGCCGTGATGCACCGCCTTGATTGCGTCGTGCAGAACCAGATTGAGCCTTGCCGCGATGCGTCGCTGATCGGCGTTGAGATACGCATTGCGCGAGGACATCGCCAAGCCATCATGCTCGCGCACCGTAGCACAACCGACGATCTCGATCGGCATGTCGAGATCGCGGGCCAAGCGCTTGATCACCAGCAATTGCTGATAATCCTTCTCGCCAAAGAACGCCGCGTCCGGCAGGCATTGCAGCAGGAGTTTCGTCACCACGGTTGCGACACCGCCAAAAAAATGCGGCCGCATCTCGCCTTCGAGCGGCGTCGACACATCGGTGACGATCACGTTGGTGGCGAAGCCCTCGGGGTACATCACCGAACGCTCCGGCGCGAACAAGAGATCGCAACCGGCGCTCGCCAGCATCGCGGAATCGCCCGCTTCGTCGCGCGGGTAGCGCTCGAAATCTTCGTGCGGCGCGAACTGGCGTGGATTCACAAAAAGGCTCGCCACCACGCGGTCGCAGCGCTCTTTCGCGGTGCGCACCAGCGAGAGATGCCCCTCATGCAGCGCGCCCATGGTCGGCACCAGGCCCACCTTCAGCCCGGCCCTGCGCCAAGCCTCAACTTGGGCGCGGAGGCCGGCGACGTCGCGCGCGACGGGGAGGAGGGGTGCGCTCATCCGTTCCGCATCCTTTGCGCGGGGGCCTGCGTCAAGCGGCTTAAGGTGACCTTAACCTCGATGCACGAGAGTTTAACCATGCGTATCGGCGTTGCGTCTCTTTTGCAGATCGCAGCGTCCGCCATTGTGGGCGGACGCTAATGAGCCTCGCCTATGCTCCCGAGAGCGGCTACGCCCCGCGCCAAGCGCATGTGATTGTCGTCGGCAATCAAAAAGGCGGCGCCGGCAAATCGACCGTGGCGATGCATATCATCGTCGCTTTGATGCGGATGGGGCGGCGCACCGGCGTCATCGACCTCGATGTCCGCCAGCGTTCGCTGACCCGCTACATCGAAAACCGCTCGCGCTGGATTTCAGACCGCGCCGTGCATTTGCCGTCGCCACAGATTTTAGAGCTGCACGAAAGCCGCGAACGCTCGCTCGACGCAGCTGAGGCCGCCGATGAAAGCGGCTTCCACGCGGCTTTGCGCCGGCTCTCCGAGACCTGCGACTTCATCGTCATCGACTCGCCGGGCGGCGATTCATTCCTCGCCCGCACCGCCCATTCCTGGGCCGACACCTTGGTCACGCCGCTCAACGACAGCTTCGTCGACTTTGACCTCTTGGGCGATATCGACCCCCATTGCGCCGATATCGTCCGCCCCTCGATCTATAGTGAGATGGTCTGGGAGAGCCGCAAGAAGAAGGCGGTCGCCGTCAAAACGCCGATCGACTGGGTGGTGCTCCGCAACCGCACCTCCGCCAGCCGCATCGAGGCCAAGAACAAGCAGCGCGTCGGGGAAGCCTTACGCACGCTCTCCAGCCGGATCGGCTTCCGGCTGGCCCCCGGCCTGTCCGAGCGCGTGATCTACCGCGAACTCTTCCCGCAGGGCCTGACCATGTTGGACCTGGACAGCGAGACCGCCAAAGGCGAGATGCGCATGGGGCATCTGGCTGCTCGCCAGGAATTGCGGGACCTCTTCATCGCCTTGAAGCTTCCAGGCCTGGAGGGCGAGCCGCTCAAGTTTTGAGGTCTCGTGCTTCTCGTCGTCCTCCTGGCCATTGCCGTCTTGTTTGCGCTCCTGTTCGTCGCTCGCGTCGGCGGCGCCCGCCGCGCCGAACTTCTCGCGCGCTGGCCAGCCGTCTTGTTAGCACTTGCAGCATTAGCGAGCGCAGCACGCGGTGCCATTTGGCCCGCGATAGCTCTCGGCTCACTAGCTGTGCTGGCCTGGACCTGGTGGCCGACGCTGCGCCAAAACTTCGCTCAAAAACCGTCCGCTGCGCCTGCAGATGACCCAGAAGATTTAGCAGCGCGCGCTGCTTTAGGCGTCAGCCCAACCGCCACCGCGTCTGAAATTAGGGCAGCCTACCGCTCCAAGATGGCGCGGGCGCACCCGGATCGGGGTGGCACACATGCCGAAGCCGCGCGCCTTGCGGCCGCGCGGGATCGGTTATTGAAGCGATTTGGACGCTAAGCGATCACTCGCCTTCGTCAGTGGATTGGTCCTCGTCCACGTCGCCCTGACCGACAGTGTCGATCGGTGCGCGGACCGGGGACAGGGTCTCTACGACCGTACCCATCCCGTAAGATGAGGGCGGCAGCGGCGTTGGTGAGGCGCTGGTCAGCGCCAGGGCGCCGGGCGCCAAGCCAATGTCCAAACGGCGGCGCGTCTGGAGGCCAGCGAAGGTCGCGGCATTCGGATCTTCGCGACGGGCATATTCTTGGTAGGCGCCCTCAACGAGGTAGGCGACTTGAGCATCACGCGCCGCTGCGGTCTCGCCGCCAAGGACGACCACGATCACGCGACGGCCGTTGCGTTCGGCCATGGTGGCGAGGTTGAAGCCGGAAGCGCGGGTGTAACCAGTCTTGATCCCGTCGACCCCTTCGACTTGGCCGAGAAGGCGGTTGTGACCACGGATAGAGCGGCCCCGGAAGGTGAAGTTCTGATTCTGGAAGCGATGATAATGCTCAGGAAAATCGTTCCAAAGCGCTTGGCTCAAAATAGCCATGTCACGCGCCGTGGTGCGGTGGCGCGTGTCAGGCAGGCCGCTCGCATTGGCGAAGCGGCTTTCGGTCATGCCAAGTTCGCGGGCGCGCGCGGTCATGGCTGCGGAAAAGCGGGCTTCCGAGCCGCCAAGCCGCTCGGCGACAACGGTGGCGACGTCGTTGGCGGATTGAACGATCAAAGCGCTGATCGCTTGTTCGACCGTGATGGTGTCATTGCGGCGCAGGCCGAGGCGCGACGGCGGCTGGCGCGACGCGTTGCGCGAGGCCGTCAGACGGGTTTCCATCGAGACGTCGCCGCGTTCGAGGGCCTCGAACAGCATATAGAGCGTCATCATCTTGGTCAGCGAGGCGGGGTAACGGCCTTGGTCGGCCTGGTCCTCGAGCAGCACCTCATTGGTGCGCGCGTCCATGACGATCGCGGCGTAGCGATCCTGCGCCATAGCAGGTGAAGCCGCGCCAAGTGTCATCAACGCGAGCGCGGCGCCGGCGATGAGAGTCCGAATTGTCGAAAGTCCCGCTGATCCCATCGGAGTCCATTCCCGCACAAACACGGACAATTTCAGGCAATTTGCATGCCGTGCAGCTTACAGATTCATTAGACCGGGTTAAGCGACCGTAGCAGCCGTCCGGTTAATGGCGGTCCAAAGTGCGTGAGCGCGCGATTCACCAATGTTCAGGGTGTGGACAACATGGTTAATCGCAGATGAACGCAAGAGCCTCCAGCTGCGTCAACCTGACCTCATTTTCTTATGTTGCACTGCACCATAATTGGTTGACTTCGCAGGTGCAGCATTACATATAGGGTCTCAGATTCGCCGCCCATCGGCGCAGTCAGGAAGAGTGAGGGCCTCCCGGGCCCCCAATAAGGAGACCGAACATGGCCACCACCGCCAAGACCACCACCCGCGCCGCCAAGACCGCCACCGAAGCTTTCGAGCAAGTCACGTCGGGCGCCAACGAAGCCGTTCGTGAGAACATCGACCGCAGCATCGCTGCGTTCTCGGAAGCTTCGTCTTTCGGCAAGCAAAACATCGAAGCCTGGGTTGCTTCGGCTGCTGCCGCTCAAAAGGGCTTCGAAGTGATTTCGGCGCGCACCGCCGCGTTCCAAAAGGAAGCACTCGAGAAGCACGTCGCCGCCACCAAGGCGCTGATGACCTCGAAGAGCGTCCAAGAGTTCGTCGAGAAGCAAAACGACTACGCCAAGACCTCGTTTGAGGCTTATGTCGCGGAACTGACGTCGGTTTCTGACCTCGTTCAGGGTGTCGCAAAGGAAACGATCGCGCCGATCAATGATCGCGTGAACGCTGTTGGCCACCTGATCCAGACGACCGCAGCACGCTAACAAATCCAGCTTCGGACTAATGTCCGAGGGGCTGAACAATGGACGGGCCTGGCTCTCACGAGCCGGGCCCGTTTCATTTTGCAGCCAGCGTGCGCCGCATGGGCTGTGATCAGCTGCTTCGCAAGCCCTTCCCATTCGGCCCGCGATCCATAAATTGTTCAGCATGTGAGCGAACGCTCATGGGCGGACGAGTCGGTCCAGGGTCAGGCGATGAGCGACGACGGCAATCAGTGGGATGATGATGGGCAGGGTGACGGCGCCGATGGGCGAACCGGAACACAAACCATCACGCGCACCAAAAAGCCGTCGCTCTACCGCGTTCTGATCCTGAACGACGATTACACACCCATGGAATTCGTGATCTACGTTTTGGAGCGGTTCTTCAACAAGTCCCGCGACGAGGCCACCACGATCATGCTGCACGTCCATCAGAACGGCGTCGGCGTGTGCGGAATATTCACCTACGAGGTCGCTGAGACGAAAGTCGCTCAGGTCCTCGATCTCGCAAAGCGGTCGGAACATCCGCTGCAATGCACGATGGAAAAGGAATAAGATGGCGACGTTTTCCCGCACGCTCGAACACACGCTGCGCCGCGCACTCTCGCTGGCCGCCGAACATCAGCATGAGTTCGTCACGCTCGAGCATTTGCTGCTGTCGCTGATCGATGACGACGACGCCGCAGGCGTGATGCACGCGTGCAAGGTCGATCTCGATAAATTGAAGGGCAATCTTGAGTCCTATCTCGAAACCGAGCTCGATAGCCTCGTCGTGCCGAACCGTGAGCACGAAGAGCCGCGCCCGACCGCTGGCTTCCAGCGCGTGCTGCAGCGCGCCATGCTTCACGTTGACTCAAGCGGCGGCCGCGAAGTGACCGGCGCCAACGTGTTGGTGGCGCTGTTCAGCGAGCGCGAGAGCCATGCTGCTTACTTCCTGCAAGAGCAGGACATGACGCGCTATGATGCGGTGAACTTCATCGCGCACGGCCTGCCGAAGCGCGCAGGCGCGGCACAACCGCGTCCGGTGCGTGGCGCGCAAGAGGGCGAAGACGGCGAGCGCGTTGTGAAGCAGGGCTCTGAGGCGCTCGCTGCGTATTGTGTGAACCTCAACAAGAAGGCGCGCGAAGGGAAGATCGATCCTCTGATCGGTCGTGAAGCCGAAGTGCTGCGCGCCATTCAGATCCTTTGCCGCCGCAACAAGAATAACCCGCTGCTCGTCGGCGATCCGGGCGTTGGCAAGACGGCCATTGCCGAAGGCTTGGCGCGCAAGATCAATGAAAACCAGGTGCCTGAAGTGTTGGCTGACGCCACGATCTTCTCGCTCGACATGGGCACGTTGCTCGCCGGCACGCGCTATCGCGGCGATTTCGAAGAGCGCTTGAAGAGCGTGATGAAGGAATTGGAGAACCACCCGAAGGCGATCCTCTTTATCGATGAAATCCACACCGTCATCGGCGCAGGCGCGACGAGCGGCGGCGCTATGGATGCCTCGAACTTGCTCAAGCCAGCACTGCAGAACGGTCAGCTTCGTTGCATGGGCTCGACCACCTACAAAGAGTATCGCCAGCACTTCGAGAAGGATCGTGCGCTAGCCCGGCGTTTCCAGAAGATCGACGTCAATGAGCCGTCGATCCCGGACACGATCAAGATTCTCATGGGTCTGAAGCCGTACTTCGAAGAGTATCACAAAGTGAAGTACAGCGACGACGCGATCAAAACCGCAGTCGAGCTCTCAGCGCGTCACATGAACGATCGCAAACTCCCGGATAAAGCGATCGACGTGATCGACGAAACCGGCGCCTCGATGATGCTGCTGGCGAAAGACCAGCGCAAAGACGTGATCGACGTCGCCGAGATCGAGGAGGTCGTGTCGCGTATGGCGCGCATTCCGGCAAAGTCGGTGTCGAAGAACGACAGCGAAGCGCTGGCGTCTTTGCCAGATGATCTGAAGCGCGTTGTGTTCGGCCAGAACGACGCCATCGATCAGCTCACGTCGGCGATCAGAATGGCGCGTGCTGGCTTGCGCGAACCGCAAAAGCCGATTGGTTGTTATCTGTTCGCTGGTCCGACCGGTGTCGGCAAGACCGAGGTCGCCCGTTCGCTCGCCAACATTATGGGCATCGAGCTGCTGCGCTTCGACATGTCGGAATACATGGAGCGGCACACGGTCTCGCGCCTCATCGGCGCGCCCCCGGGCTATGTCGGCTTTGACCAGGGCGGCTTGCTCACCGATGGCGTCGATCAGCATCCGCACGCTGTGTTGTTGCTCGACGAAATCGAGAAGGCGCACCCGGACCTGTTCAACATTCTGTTGCAGGTGATGGACAACGGCACGCTCACGGACGCCAACGGCAAGAAGGTCGATTTCAGAAACATCATTCTGATCATGACCACCAATGCAGGCGCGGCCGATGCAGCCAAGCAAGGCATTGGCTTCGGCGCCGGTAAGAAGGGTCATGAGAACGAAGAGGCGATCAAGCGTATGTTCTCGCCCGAGTTCCGTAACCGCCTCGACGCCACGATTGCCTTCGGAGGCTTGCCGCCGGAAGTGGTTCGCAACGTCGTCCAGAAGTTCATCATCCAACTCGAGGGCCAGCTGGCCGAGCGTAACGTTCAGATCGAGATCACCGACAAGGCGGCCGATTGGCTGGCGACGCGCGGTTACGACGAAAGCTTCGGCGCCCGTCCGCTCGCGCGTTTGATCAGCGAGCACGTGAAGAAGCCGATGGCTGACGAACTGCTCTTCGGCAAGCTCAAGAACGGCGGCATCGTCAAGATCGACATCGATCCGGCGGACAAGGACAAGCTGAAGTTCGCCTACAGCCAGGAGCAACGCGGCTTGCTGAGCTTCGGCAAGAAGCCTGAGAAGGCTTAGGTTCGTAACGTCGAACGTCAATCATCGAACGGCGGTCGCGCAAGCGGCCGCCGTTTCGTCTTCGGGATCAGGAGGATCGAATGTCGAAACTGACTTGCCCTAAGTGCCAATCCACAATGCAAGAAGGCTATGTGCTGGACAAAGCGCACGGCAACGCGCGCACAGTCAGCACTTGGGTCGAAGGCGAACCCAAGCCGAGCATGTGGGTCGGACTAAAACTGGAAGGCTTTGAGCCAGTGCCGATCGAAAGCTGGCGCTGCACGCGCTGCGGCTTCATCGAGCAATACGCAAAGGGCTAACCCATGAGACGCACTGTGGCGCCTAGTCTCTGCCCAGATTAAAGCGCCGCTGCGATCTGTTCTGCGATCGCTTGCAGCTCAGCGATGTCGGCCTTGTTGTTGTGACCGTGGCCGGCGAGCCGCACGCCTGCGTAGCGTGGGATGATGTGGAAGTGCAGGTGGAAGATGGTTTGGCCGGCGTCTTCGCCGTTGAACTGCGTCACCGTTATCCCGTCAGGCTTCAGCGCTTTCTCTGCGGCGATGGTCAGCCGATGCACAGCCGCCATCAACGGCGCAACTTTCTCCGCCGGCAGCTCAATAAAGTTTCGCGCCGTCACGTTCTTCGGGATGACCAGCAAATGCCCACGCGCTTGCGGGAAGATGTCCATGAAGGCGAGCACGTCGGCATCCTCATAAACTTTGACCGCCGGCACTTCGCCGCGCAGGATTTTGGCGAAGAGGTTGTTGGCGTCGTAGGGTCCGTGAAGGCTCATGCTGATTTCCTTTGGGTCAGCCAGCGTCATGCGGCTTCTGGCGCACGCGTCAAGCCATGGCGGCGGCGCACGCTGAGCGCTAAATAAGCGCCATGGCCGCCGATAACGAGTTCAAGCTCAACGCTGACGAAAAGCCGTTCGACCCGCCGGGCGTCGACCGGCCGAAGGCGACGCGCCCGCGTGACGCTGCGACCCTGATCCTTATCCGGGGCCGACGCGAAGTCATGATGGGCCAGCGCGCGAGGGGCCACGTCTTCATGCCGGATAAGTGGGTGTTTCCGGGCGGCGGCGTCGATCCGGGCGATGCTCGCCTGAAGGCCGCCGTAGAGCTTACGGAGGAGACTGCGGCGCTGTTGCGCTCCGGCGGGCTTATCCGTCGCCCCCCGCGTGCGTTCGCCTTGGCGGCCGTCCGGGAGACGCGGGAGGAGGCGGGGCTGGTGCTGGGGGATGACCAGGGCCCGGACCTCTCCAAGCTCCAATTCGTGGCCCGCGCCATCACCCCGCCATACCGCCCGCGCCGCTTCGACGCCCGCTTCTTCCTGGCCGACGCCGAGGCAGTCCTGGCTCATGACGAACCTCAGGCCGGGGACGAAGAATTGCTGCACACACGGTGGTTTAGCTTGGACGAGGCCGAGGCCCTGGACCTGCCCTCGATCACCCGGTTCGTGCTGAAAGAGGTCCGCGCCCGCCTAGACGGCCAGCCAATCGACCCGCCATTCCTGCGCTGGAGCCGGGGGGCGCACACTTTGGAGCGGCTAAAGCCCTAAAGCCCCAGCTAACAGATTGACTTTAGGCAGCCGATCCGTATTTTCGCGCGCTTTCCAATCCTTGAGAAATCCGGTCCCGCGTCATGGCTAAGCCAGCAACCATCAAGATCCGTCTGAACTCGACGGCCGACACTGGCTTCTTCTATGTCACGAAGAAGAACCCGCGCACCAAGACGGAAAAGCTGAAGTTCAACAAGTACGACCCGGTCGTGAAAAAGCACGTCGAGTTCGTCGAAGGCAAAATCAAATAAGCTTACGCGTTATACGCGAGGCGAGTAGCGAATTGCGAATGGGGCGCTGGCTGATCGGCTAGCGCCTTTTCTATTCGCAATTCGCCATTCGCTCACTTCGGATAGAGCACCATCTGCGTGCAGCGGAAGAGTGCGGTGGTTTTGGCGGTCGTTTCGTTCTTCACTTCGGCGTCCCAGACTTGCGTCATGCGTCCGCCGTGGATGAGCCGCGCTTCGGTGCTGACGATTTCACCGAGCTTGGCGGTGCCGAGAAAATTGCTCTTCAGTTCGACGGTCGTGAAGTTTGCAGCACCCTCCGGCAGCGAAATGATGCAGCCATAACCGCACGCGGAATCCGCCAGCGTGATCACGCTGCCAGCGTGCAAAAATCCGTTCGGCGCCATGTGGTGCTCGGCCACAACGAAGCGACCGCGCACGAGGCCCTTGCGCGCCTCGATCCATTCCAGCCCGAGTATGCCTGGGAGTTTGCCAGCCTGCCGCTCGGTCAACGGCGTGATATAATCGATCTCGGACATTGGGCGCCTCGCGTTTCAGCGCTATCTAAATCCCATGACCCAACGCCAAGTCAAAGCCGCCGTGCTGCTCATCGGTGACGAATTGCTCTCCGGCCGAACGCAGGACGTGAACTTGCAGACCATCGCCAAGTTCTTGGCGCCGCTCGGCGTGCAGGTGGCGGAGGTGCGCGTCGTGCCTGACGTGCCCGAAGAGATGATCGCTGCGATTAATGCACTGCGCTCGAAATACGATTATCTTTTCACCACCGGCGGCATTGGCCCCACGCACGACGACAAAACCGCCGACGCCATCGCTGCAGCCTTCGGCGTCAACATCGACGTGCGCGACGACGCTCGCGCCATTCTCGAAGCACACTATAAGGGCGCGACCAATCTGAACGAAGCGCGCCTGCGCATGGCGCGTATCCCCGATGGCGCATCGCTTATCGCCAATCCGGTCTCGCGCGCGCCGGGCTTTCAGATGGGGAACGTGTTCGTGATGGCAGGTGTGCCGTCTATTATGCGCGGCATGTTGCAAGACGTAGCGCACCGCATCGAGGGTGGCGCGGTCGTGCGATCCGTGACTGTGCGCGGCAAAGGCGTTCGCGAAGGCGACATTGCTGCAGGCTTGCAGGCGCTCGAAGAAGCAGCGCCCGGCGTGAGCTTTGGTTCGTATCCGTGGTTTCTGCCAAACGATTTCGGCGTGCACTTAGTGGCGCGGACATCTGATCTCGCAGCACTCGCGAAGGCGGGTGACGATCTGAAAGCGCTGATCAGTGCGCGCGGTGTTGAGCCGGAAGAAGTTGAAGAAACCCAAGCTTAAAGTTCGCACCGTCATTCCGGGGCATCGCATCGCGATGAACCCGGAACCCAGGGGCAACCGACGCGACATTTGCCCCTAGGTTCCGGGCTCTCAGCTTCGCTGAGCCCCGGAATGACGGAGTGTGGGCTGAGTGTCAGGCCCGCGTCCACGCCGCCATCGTCACATCGCAGCGGTGCTCGAAGCCGAGCTTTCGATACACCGAAATCGCCGTCGCATTGTGCGCGTAGGAATGCAGGAACGGCGTTTTGCCGTCGCGCAGGATCCGCGCCGCGACGATGCGGGTGAGTGCTGCGGCTAATCCGCGTCCGCGTTGATCGGGATGCGTGCAGATGCCGCTGATCTCGACGAAGTCATCGGTCTGCATACGCTCGCCCGCCATGGCGATGAGCTGACCATGTTCGCGAACGCCGACGAAGCGTCCGAGCGTATGCGTGCGCGCGCGAAACGGGCCGGGCTGCGTAAGCGTCGCAAGCGCGAGCATGTCAGGCGCGTCGGCCTCGCCCAAGTCATCGAAAGCGATGTCGTCGCCCGGCGTAAGCGCGCTCAGCACCATCTGGATGCCAGCGCCGCTGAACTTGATCGCGATGCCCGGCGGTGGTGGCGGCGGGTTGCGTTCGAGCAAGGACATGTCGTCGTCAGCATGAACAAGGGCCGCCAGAGCAGCGATGGAATCGGGAGATGTGTCCGCCGCTGCCGCAAACGGGCTGATGTCCTCACTAAACCGCCGCGCCAGCGCGCCGCCCGTTCCGAAGCGGCTCTGGCGCGACGAAAGCGCACTCCAGATCGGACAATCGAGCGGGTGGGATGGCATGTCAGCAATGTAGGAGGGTGGAGATGGCTTGCCTATCGCCATCCATCGCCGCTATGCCCGGCCTCAACGCGAGCGTGGCGAAACTGGTAGACGCAGCGGACTTAAAATCCGTTTGCCGCAAGGCAGTGCGGGTTCAACTCCCGCCGCTCGCACCACATCTCCGCGCGAAGCGTTTCGGCTCACGTTGGATCGGAGTTTCCATGCGTCCCGTCGTCGCTCTCCTACTCTTGCTAACAGCATGCGCCGCTGGCGCACAGGACGTCGACCGCACGATGGGTGCAAACAGTATCGGTCCGGTGCGCTTTGGCATGAGTGCGGTGGAAATCGAGGCGCTCGGCTTTCCCACCGAACGCGATCAAGTCATCCGCGAAGGCGATGCCTATGATCGCGTCACCGTGAACGTCGACGGAGAGAGCATTGAAGTCATTTTCTTCGACAATCGCCTCGCCGACATCACCACAGAGTCCACGGCATTCGTCACCGATCGTAACGCGCGCGTCGGGGCGGCGCTCGCCGATCTGCGCGCGCTCTATCCAGACGGCCAGGTGAACATCGGCCCCGAAGAGGGGGGCTACTTCAATTTCATGACGCCGGAACGCGCGTTCTTCGATCTCGACCAAACCGGCGTCCCCGACACGTGCTTCGACTATCGCGGCGAATGCCCGGATCTCGGCGCGCAACGCTCCATCGGCTATCGCATTCGTGATCTGTCGGGGCGCGGCGAGTAACGGGGAGTGGAGCAATACTCGGTGCGCCGGTGTAGAGAGGGGCGATGGTGAGTCCTGAAACCCTCCCCACGCTCCCGCCTGCGCTCGATTATCTCGGCGTCGCGGTTTTTGCGCTGACCGGTGCGCTCGCGGCGGCGCGCGATCGGCATGACATCATAACGTTCTGGTTCTTCGCCGTCGTCACCGGCATTGGCGGCGGCACGTTGCGCGATCTTCTGATCGGCGCGCCGGTGTTCTGGATCGGCGATCCTGCTTATCTCGGCCTCGGCCTCGCTGCCGCGATCGCTGTTTGGTTCGCCGCGCCGCATCTTGAGCGCGCGAAGACTCTGATATGGCTCGATGCGGTAGGGCTCGGCGGCTACGCCGTCATTGGCGCGGGCAAAGCGATGGCGCTCGGCGTCAACCCGTTCGTGTCGATCGCCATGGGCGTTCTGACGGCATGTTTTGGCGGGGTCATTCGGGATGTGCTTGCGGTGCAGCCGTCCGCGTTGCTGAAACGCGAGATCACCATTTCGGCGGCTTTGCTCGCAGCCGCAAGCTATGTGGCGATCGATTCCGCCGGTATTCCACCAGCTATTGCAGGCATCATCGGCGCGATCTTGGGTTTCGGTTTGCGCGCCGGGGCCATACATTATGGCTGGGCGTTGCCGGCGTTTGGAGCAAAGCGTGAGCCGAGAGAAACTTGAGCTTGTCGAAGTCAGCCCGCGCGACGGGCTGCAAAACGAGCCGGACATCGTCTCCACCGAAAACAAGCTGGCGCTGATCGGCCACATCACGCGCGCGGGTTTTCGCCGCTTGGAAGCGGGCAGCTTCGTCAATCCGCAGAAGGTGCCGCAAATGGCGGACGGCGACGCTGTGTTCGCTGGCGTGCCGAAGCGTGACGACGTCACTTACATCGCGCTCGCGCTAAATCTGCGCGGCGTCGAACGCGCGCTCGCGGCGGGCGCCAAAGAGATCAACTACGTGTTCTGCGCGTCTGATGGTTTCTCCATCCGCAATAATGGCGGCACGGTCGACGAGACGTTTGGTGTTTGGCCGGATGTCGTCGCGACTGCGAAGGCTGGCGGGGCTCGGATTAGCGCTACGGTCTCGACGGCGTTCGGCTGTCCGTTTGACGGTGAGGTGGCTGTCTCGCGCGTTGTGCAAGTTGCTGAGCGATGCGTCGCGCAAGATATTTTCGAGCTTGCGCTGGCCGATACTATCGGCGTCGGCGCGCCCAGCGATGTGCATGAGCGCTTCCGCGCCGTGAAAGCCGCAATCCCTGCGCACATTCAGCTCCGTGCGCATTTCCACAACACCCGCAACACGGCGCTCGCGAATGCAGTGGCCGCCGTGGAGGAGGGCGTGCGTGTGTTGGATGGATCACTCGGCGGCATAGGTGGTTGTCCGTTCGCGCCGGGGGCCGCGGGCAACGTGCCGACAGAAGATCTGCTCTATATGTTTGACCGCATGGGCTTCGATACCGGCGTCGATCTCGATGCAGCGATCGAAGCTGCGCAGTTCATTGGCGGCGTGCTTGGTCGCAAAACGCCGGGCATGGTGAGCCGCGCGCCGAGATGGCCGAGCTAAAGGGGAACGTGTTGGGGAAGGTTGCGATGATTGCCGCGCTGTTAGCGGCGGCGTGGGAAGTGGCGATGTTGGCGATCGGCGGGGCGACCTTCCCTGGCTATAATCACCTCAGCCAGTTTATTTCCGAACTTGGCGCTACCGGTGCGCCGCGCGGCTTTGAGGTTAGCTGGTACGGCTTCGTGCCGATCGGCATTTTGATGATCGCGTTCTCGATATCAGCATGGCTCGCGGCGCCGCGCTCCGTGTTGGCCACCTTGGGCTTCGTTGGGATATTTCTGTATGCGGTGGGCTTCATCGGCACGCCGCTTGTCGGCCTATCGCAACGTGTGATCGAGGCGAGCGTCATCGGTTGGATTGTTGCCTGCGGGATTTATCTCGGGACACGCCCGCGCGTGGTGTGACCGGCGTCATCCAGGTGTCGTGTGGTTATCCGATAGGACTGGCGGTGGCGACGTTGTGGTCGCCGCTCGCGGGGAAACTGATGAAGAAGATCGCTTTTGCTTTTGTGTGCTTCATGGGTGCAGCCATGTTTGCGCCTAGCGCTTCTGCTGCGGAGATGTCTGCGCCCGCGCCGACTGCAGCGGTGGTCGTTGAAGCGCCAATTGAAGCGCCGGTCGCGCAGGATTGTCGACGCCGACCAGGCCGGATGTCATTCATGCGCAGCTGCGCCAATGTTGACGGTGACGCGTCTGGCGGCCCCCAACTCAGCGCTAGCTGTGCGCCGCGTGTCGCGTATCGCGGTCACCGCCGCGTGCTGTTGCCAATACGCGTCTGCCGTCCGTTGTTTTCGAGCCAGCGTTCCGACGCCTAGCCACGCGCGCGATACGTCGCGACGCCCTGATCCGGCAACCATAAGCCAGCCGGGGCGTCGCCGGTTTGCCAGAACACATCGATCGGCATGCCACCGCGCGGATTCCAATAGCCGCCGATGCGCAGCCATATCGGATCGATCGCAGCAACGATGCGCTTGGCGACACCCACAGTGCAGTCCTCGTGAAAGGCGCCGTGATTGCGGAAGCTTTGCAGGAAGAGCTTCAAGCTCTTGGACTCTACGATCCAATCCTTCGGCGCGTAGTCGATCACGAGCACGCCGAAATCTGGCTGACTGGTCACCGGGCAGATCGAGGTAAACTCCGGCGCAGTGAAACGCGCCAGATAAAGCGTGCCAGGATGCGGGTTGGCGGCACGCTCCAAGGTTGCCTGGTCAGGGCTCTGCGGGATCGCGGTGGCGTGGCCGAGTTGGCTCAAGGTGTTATGGTCGGTGCTCATGCGCCGTCCCTTGGAGCGGGCACGCGCCGCTGACAAGCCGGTTCTGAAGCCAAAAGCCGCCGCGCCGCTCAGAAACGCGGCGCCTGCTGCGCAATCGGCCTCTCTTTTGTGCTGCGGTGCACAACACACAGATTTGGGGCGGCCGCCGCATTGAGCGCCCCACGCCTTGTCGCAAGTTCGTTGCGTTCGAAAGCAACTTGCCCATGAGGGGCGTCGCCTGCGGTGGCTGGCGACTGAGCGCGGGGATGACCATGAAACTGAAAAAGACATTGTTGGGGGCGGCAGCGGCATTCAGCGCCATGATGGGCGGAATGCAGACGGCTCAGGCCGAAACGGACGTTACGTTCAATCTCGGCGTCGCAACGGATTACATATTCCGCGGCATCGACCAGACGACCGCGTTCTCTGAGGGCGAAGCGTTTGGCGGCGTCGATGCGACAAGCGGCTCGTTCTACGCTGGCGCGTGGGTCTCAAATACTGGCCCGCATGCTGCGCAGTTTTTTGAATACGATCTCTACGCCGGCTGGCGGCCAACGCTTGGGCCGGTCTCACTCGATCTGGGCTTCATCTATTACGGCTATACCGACACCGACGACACGCTCTTGGATGAAAGCGACAGCAGCAATTACGAGCTGAAAATCGCAGGCACGATCCCAGTGGGCGGCGCAACGCTCGGCGCAGCCGCGTATTGGACGCCCAATTTTGGCGGCGACAACGATGGCATCGATGACAACAGCGGCTTTTACTACGAGATCAACGGCGCCTACACGTTCAGCAATAGCGCAACGCTGAGCGGCGCCGTAGGTGCGGTGGAAGTCGATGATTTCGCCATTGATAGCTACACAACCTGGAATGTTGGCGTGACCTACCCGATCACCGAGCAGGTCTCGATCGACGGGCGCTACATCGGCAGTGACGATGACGCCACGCTCGGTTTTGGCGGCAATGGTGACACGTTGGTCGGCACGCTGAAGCTTACGTTCTGACAAGTGCACGCCGGCGCCGCTGACTTGCGGCGTCGGCGGTGTTGCTTTCGCGCCACCATTTTAGGTCCGCGCGAGCTTCCCAATGCGGCAGCTTCATATGTGTTAACGGCTTGTTGACGCTAACGCGGTGTTGTTGGAGCATTGCCGCAGAATGTGTGTGGGCAGAAGAGGGTGCGTGTAATGAAAAAGCTTCTCGGTGCAGCAATTGCTGCGGGCGCGACGATGGTCGGCGTCGGCGCTGCGAACGCAGAGGTCACCGCCAATGTCAGCCTCACGTCGGATTACGTTTTCCGCGGCGTGTCGCTCTCGGATAACGACCCAGCGATTCAAGGTGGCTTCGATTGGACCAACGAGACGTTTTACGCAGGCGTCTGGGGCTCGAGCATTCCGGGCGGCACCGAGATCGATGTTTATGCGGGCTACACGCCGTCGATCGGAACACTCTCGCTCGATTTCGGTGTGATCGGTTACTTCTATCCAGGCGCTGCGGATGACGACGCCGAGTTCGATTATGTTGAGTTTCTCGCAGCCGCCGAATATCCGCTGACCGAGCAATTCTCGATTGGCGGCGGCTTCTACATCGCACCTGACAATTACGGGGAGACCGGCGAGTCGATCTATTACGAGATCAACGCCACGTACGCTGCGACCGAGGCTCTGGCCTTCAGCGGCGCGTTTGGCAATCAGTCGATCGAAGATGCCGACGGCGAAGATGGCATCGATGTCACCGAAGAGAGCGATTACAACACGTGGAATGTCGGCGCGACCTATGCGCTTCACGGCTTTTCGCTAGATCTCCGTTATCACGACACCGACATCGACGATGACTCGGACATCTCGTACTACACCTACGGTCCGGCCAGTTACGAAGAGCGTTTCGTGTTCACGATCGGCCGCGAACTCTAAGGATTTCGCGTTCCCAAAGATCAGGCCGTCGCAGCGATGCGGCGGCCTTTTTCGTTGTCAGAAGCGCGAAATGCGCGTCGCTGCATCGGCGCGGACCCGCTCAGTCGGCGCTTCTTTTGGCGTACCGAGATAAATGATGCCGGCGATGCGTTCGTGCTCGGCCAAACCAAGTGCTGCGCGTGCGCGCGCATCATATGTTGGCCATTCCGTCAGCCAGCAGCCGCCATATCCCATCGCGTGGGCGGCGACGAGCAGCGAAAAGCAAACCGCGCCGGAGGAGAGCAATTGCTCCCATTCGGGAATCTTCGCGTGCGGTGCAGCCGTGGACACCACCATCACACAGGCCGGCGCACGTTGCAGAAGATTGCGCGTGTGCGCGAGACGTCCTTCATCGACGCCTGGATCATTGGCGATCACTTGCGCAAGCGCTTCACCGGCGCGAACGCGCGCCTCGCCTTCGAAGATGACGAAGCGCCAAGGCCCAAGCTTGCCGTGATCCGGAACGCGCGCCGCGACTTGGATCAGTGCGTCGAGTTCAGCGCTCGTGGGCGCAGGCTCGACCAAGTTCATGACCTTGCTGGACCTACGCCGCGCCAGCAGAGCAAGCGTTTCGGCGCTCTCCAACGTTGCGTTGGCAGCTTCGCCTTCGTGCGGCGCGGACGGGATGACGGAGAGCGGAAGAACCATGCGCCCCACATGGCGCAGCGGCGCGACCGACGCTAGAGGTGAGTGATGCAAAATCCCCCTCAAAGTGACGACTGGGCAGATGATGAAAACCCTTGGGTCGTCACGGGTAAATCGACGCCGTTCTCGAACGATTGGCTGACCATCGAGAGCGCCGCCGTGATCCATCCGGATGGAAAGCCGGGGACATATAGCGTGGTGCGTATTCGCCGGTTGGCGGTGGGGGTTTTGCCGATTGACGAGGAGGGCTGCGTCCATCTTGTCGGTCAGTGGCGCTTTCCGCTTGGGCGCTATTCCTGGGAAATGCCGGAGGGTGGCGGCGAACCGGGTGAGGCCGCGATCGAGTGTGCGCGGCGAGAATTGGAAGAAGAAACCGGGCTGAGCGCTGGTGCGTATCAGCAGGTACTTGAACTGGATTTGTCCAACTCGCTGACAGACGAGCGCGCGGTTCTGTTCCTCGCGACTGAACTCACGCCAGGTGAAGCGCACCCGGAGGGCACAGAAGTGTTGAAACGCATGCGCGCGCCGTTTCTTGATGTGCTTGAGCGCGTCTGCGACGGCCGCATTCGTGACGCCATGACGGTTGCCGCCGTGCTGCGCGCTCACCACATGGCGGTGACGGGACAGCTGCCCGCGCCGCTTGCGGCTGCGATGCTGGCTAAGGGAGAGCACGATGTCTGAGGCCAGTAACACGCGCGTCTTTGAGTCCTCTGGCGGGGTCTGGTCGCAGTTGCGCGTCGAGGCCATGCAGGCGGCGGCAGAGGAGCCATTGCTCGCCTCGTATCTGCACGCGTCGATCCTGCATCACGACCGCATCGAAGATGCGCTTTCCTACCATCTGGCGCAGAAGCTCGGGCACGGCGATTTGCCGGCGTTGCAATTGCGCGAGGTGATCCGCGAAGCCTACAGCTCAGAGCCCAGTATGGCGCAAACGGCGATGCGCGACATGCGCGCCGTCCGCGATCGCGATCCCGCGTGCGAAACCTATTTGCAGCCGTTCCTCTACTTCAAAGGTTATGGCGGCTTGCAGTCCTACCGCATCGCCAACTGGCTGTGGCGCCAGGATCGCCACATTCTTTCCTATCATTTGCAGAGCCGCGTCTCGGAGCTCTTCGCTGTTGACATCCACCCTGCAGCGTCGATCGGCTCAGGCGTGTTCATCGACCACGCGCACGGCATCGTCATTGGTGAAACCGCAGTGGTGGAAGACGATGTCTCGATGCTGCATTCGGTGACGCTTGGCGGCACCGGTAAAGCTGGCGGCGATCGTCACCCGAAGATCCGTCGCGGCGTGCTCATCGGCGCTGGGGCAAAAGTGCTCGGCAACATCGAGATCGGCGAAGACGCGCGCATCGCAGCAGGCTCAGTCGTGCTCGATAATGTCCCCGCGCGCTGCACCGTAGCAGGCGTGCCCGCACGTCCGATTGGCGGCGCATGCTGCGAAGGCTTGCGCCCAGCGGAAGAAATGGATCAGCGGTTTGACGCTGACTAGGCGCGGCGCCGTGTCCAATAGTGCGGCGTCCGCATCGGCGTAGCATCCAGTGCGTGACTCATTTGGCCGCCTCGCGTCCGGAGCCGTTCGCTTACCGGCAAGACTCCCGCGTCGCTGCTTTTGACGATTCCCAGCCGATCGTTATCTTCGACGGCGCGTGTGTCATGTGCTCGGCGTTCGTGCGCTTCTTGTTGCGCCACGACCGCGGTAAGCGCCTGCGTTTTCTTGCTGCGCAGACGGCGCTCGGCCAAGCATTGTACGCTCATTTCCAGTTAGATCGCGTTGATTTCGACACCTATGTGCTCCTCGAAAATGGTGTTGCACACTTAAAGTCAGATGCCGCGCTTAGACTGTTCGCGCTGCTTGGTCTGCCATGGTCGCTCCTCAACGCGGGTCGTATCGCGCCTCGCTTTCTGCGCGACGCAATCTACGACTTTGTCGCGCGCAATCGCTTCGCGTGGTTTGGCCGACGCGCCACATGCTATGCGCCATCGGCCGACGAAGCCGAGCGGTTCATTGCATGAGAATCCTCATCGTCGGCGGGTACGGCACCTTCGGCGGCCGCATTGTCGAGCTGTTGGAGCGACAAGCGGCGCTGACCTTGATCGTATCAGGGCGATCACTCGTGCGTGCTGAGCGCTATTGCGCGGCGCGCGGTGACACGGCTGCAACGTTGGAGCCTGCGGTGTTCGATCGCGACGGCGACGCGCTGGCGCAACTTCAGACGCTGAAACCAGTCATGGTCGTTGACGCAAGTGGACCATTTCAAGCTTACGGACGCCACGCGTATCGGTTAGTCGAAGCCTGTATCGAAGCGCGCGTGCATTACCTTGATTTGGCGGATGGATCGGATTTCGTCGCGGGCATCAACGCGTTTGACGACCGTGCGCGCGCCGCCGGCGTTTTCGTGCTTTCTGGCGTTTCCAGTTTTCCCGTGCTGACGGCGGCCGTGGTGCGCAGACTCGCGCGCGATATGCTGCGTGTCGATGCGATAGAGGCCGGCATTGCGCCATCGCCCTATGCAGGCGTCGGCGATAACGTAGTGCGCGCCATTGCTGCCTACGCGGGCCAGCCCGTTGCCTATCTTGGGCGGACCGCCAAGACGATCGGTCGGCCGTTCACGCAGCAGCGCCGCTATGTGATCGCGGCGCCGGGGCGCGTGCCGTTGCGTAGCACGATGTTTTCCCTCGTTGATGTGCCGGACCTTAAAGCACTTTCCGCGCTCTGGCCTGACTTGGCTCGCATCTGGGTCGGCGCTGGGCCAGTGCCTGAAGTGCTGCACCGCGTCCTCATCGTGTGCGCGTGGTTGGTCCGCTTCGGCGTGGTGCGTTCACTCGCACCACTATCGCCGTTGATGTCGTGGGCGATCAATCGGCTGCGCTGGGGCGAGCATCGGGGCGGGATGTATGTCGAAGTGCAAGGTGTGGAAGCAGGCGGCCAAACGATCACACGCTCCTGGCATTTGTTGGCCGAAGGCGCTGATGGGCCTCTCATTCCCTCGATGGCCGTCGAGGCGGTCGTGCTCAAACACTTGGCAGGTTCACCGCCGCACGGGGGGGGCGCGCTTGCGTAGAAGACATCGAGTTAGATGATTACGAGCAGCTCTTTGCGGGTCGAACGATTTACACCGGCGAACGTGGCCCTGCCTCTCATTCCGCGACGCTGTACGAGCGCATTCTTGGAGAAGCTTGGACTAGGCTTCCAGCGCAGACACGTACGATGCACGCGGGTGGTCGCGAAGCGTCAGGCGTCGCAGAGGTCGAACGTGGCGGCAATCCGCTAGCGTTAATAGCGGCGCGAATGATGGGTTTTCCGCCGAGGGCTAAGGCGACGCCAGTGCGCGTATGTTTTGATGTGGACGAGCACGGCGAGACCTGGACGCGAACGTTCGGCTCGGCGCGTTTTTCTAGTCGTCAGTACGACGGTAAGGGCCGCTCGGCGCATTTGCTTTGCGAGCGTTTCGGCGTGCTGGAATTTGCGATGGCGCTTGTGCTCGAAGACGGAAAGCTCTCGCTCGTGCCGCGGCGCTGTAGGGCTTTTGGAGTGGCGCTGCCACTATGGCTCGCACCGCGCACGCGTGCTTTTGAAGCGGTCGAGAACGACGTGTTCCGCTTCTTTGTAGAGATTAGCCACCCGATGTGCGGATTGATCGTCCGCTACAAAGGGTGGCTAAAACCTCAGCCGCCGGGGCCGCGCGACTGATAGGTCGCGGCGTTGCCGATGGCCGTTGATGTTGCGGCGACGCTGTTGGCGCGTTCGGAGACTACAGTTGCGGTGGAGCGCACATCGCCGGAGTTGGTCTGGCTGTTGTTGGCGGTCAGCGATGGCACGTTCTGGTCGCAATAGGCGCAGAGCGAAGCGTTGACGTTGTTGCCGTAGGCTGCCGATGACGCGAGCGCCGAGACGCCGCCTTCGCCGGAAAACGCCGCATTGGCGGAGATATCGCCGCTATTGGCCTGCGCAACATCGATCACGGTGTCGGAGCCAACGTTTGAGATCATCGCTTGGTTGCCGACGCCGTAAGCGCCCGCCGAACCAAAGCCGAGGAAGTCGCCGCCGAGCGTGACATAGCTATCGGCTTGCACAGCAGCGCTCGAGTCTTGCGCGACGCGTGCGTTCACATAGCCCCATTGATTGTCGATCGTGACCGCGTTGGCGTTCGCCGTGGCGTTGCCGGAGGCGTCGGTGGTGTAACCGGAGTAGAGATCGACGCGCGCAGACACGTCGCCGCTGGCCGTCTGCTGCGTGTCGGTGAGGATAGTGGCGGTGTCGCCGCCGAAGCTCAAATTATTGGCGCTGGCGATGGCGCCCGAGACCACTTGGCCTGCGACGCAGCAATGGTCGGCTTCAACCGAAGCGCTGATCGAGCCAGTCGAATCCTGCGAGCCGATGAAGCGCGTCTGGCCGTTTTCTTGAGAAATCGCGCCAGTATTGCCGCTTGCGGTTGCTGACGTGCCTGCATCGCCAGCGTCGCCGCCGGTAAAGTGAACAGAGGCGTCGACATTGCCGTGGGCGAGCTGTTCGGAGCGGATGTCTTGATCGACCCCGTAAGCCTCTGACGTGCCGCCATTGGCCATGGCCGTGGCGTTCAGGGCGATGGCGCCGCGCGCGTGCCAGACGGTCGCGTCCACCGAAGCGCTCGCATCGCCGTCCATGTGCTGTGTGTTCTCGACATAAACGTCGTGGTCGTTGTGCGTACCATTGGCGACGGTGCCAGCAGCGACAGCCGTTGCACCAACATCGCGCGCATGGCCGACATCGACGTTCGTCTGTGCCGACACATCGCCGGACTGGTACTGATCAAGCTCATACTCTTGCGCAAACGCAAACGGAGCGGAGATCAGCGCGGCGGTGAAGAGAAGGGCTGCGCGCTTCATGGAGTGCCTCCCTGGCGGCCGCTTACGAGCGGCCGCGCAGATCGAGATTGTTGTCGCGGCGATCGTGCCATGCGTCCGGATTGGTGCGGGCTGCATCGATTGCAACGCTGGCTTGGCTTTGCGTGGCGGCAGTCGATGTGCCTGGGCCCATCGGATCGCCTTCGGCATTGATCGCAGCTTCGCAAACGTCGCTGTTTTGGACGTTGTAGAAGCGGCTCATCACTTGGACGACGGCGCGTTCCACGCCGGCGCGGACAGCGAGTTGGACCGGCTCAAGAGCGCGTTCACCAGCGGCGATGTCGAGCAGTGTGTCGTCGAAGAACGAGAACACGCCGGCGCGGACTTCGCGGCCAATGATCTGTTTTTGGTACGAGATCACGTCCACGACTTCGAGCGTGCGCGTGTCGATGACGCGGAAGTCGAGCGCGATGTTCATCACATAGAGACGGCCGCCGACATTGCCGACACCGTCGCGCGCGTCGCTGTGTCCGCCTTGGGCGTCAACGCCCATCGAGCGGATGTTGTAGTTGAGTTCGGTGATGCCACCGACGAAGGTGTAGTCGGAGCCCGGCATTTGGCCGGCATAGATCGGGCGAATGTTTTGGTCGCCTTCTTGACCGATCAGGCGGTTGTTGGCGTAGCGCAACTCCAACTCGCTAACCGATGTATCGAAGCGTTCCACGAGGCGGGCGCCGGCTTTGGCGAAAGCCGACATCGCCATTAGTGAGGCGCCTTGGGTGATGCGCCGACCGCCTTCTTCCGAGACGGCGCCGGTGTAATCGAGGATGCGGCCGACGGCGATGCGTGGCGCTGCGACGTTGTTACCGCGTGCATACGAGGCCAAGCAATCGAGCGCTGGCGAATAAGCGGTTGGGTTTGCGGTGACCGGCGCGTCGCCGATCGGCAACGCATACATGCCGTCATTGCCGGAATACGGCGTGACGCAAGCGGTGAGGGCGGTCGTCGTGATCAGAACGACAAGAGTTTTCAGCGCACGCATTCGATTAATCTCCTCCACCGATATCGGCGCTGACGTCGCCATTGTTGATTTGCGTCGAGTCCACGATCACCGTGTTGTAATTGCCTTGGGTGACCACGTTCAGTTGGTTGCCGATGGCTTGGGCGTTGCCGAAGCCACTGGCGTAATTGTCCATCAGGCCGCCGGTAAGCGTGCCTTCCAGTTCCATGCGGCCGTTGACGATGACGCGATTGCCGTTCTCGTCGCGGGTTGCGGGATTGATCGGCGCATCGAAACTATCCCAGCCCATGCCGAACGGACGTTCGACGTCGCTCGCGCCTGGAATTGGATCTGCCGCTGCAGCGGTGGCGAGGCAGAGCACCCCGATCGCTGCTAGAGTAATTGTGCCGATACGCATTGATGTTGCTCACTCGGATTTCGTGTTGGAAGCGAGAAAGCAACGAGCGTGCCACGCCTTACGCGAGCAGGTGCGGCTTGGTTAAGGCGCGGTAAGTGGCCATATCAGCGTGCGAAACGCGGAGACGAATGTGAGATTATCGCCAGCGGCTTTGATACTGGGCATCGCCATCTTGGCGGCGTTTGTGTTGCTCGGGCAGTGGGCGCCGCAGGAGCAACCGGCGCTGTTCGACCAGTTCGCGATCGTACCAGCGCGCTTCGATTTTGGCGCGCCGGGCGCTTATCCCGACTTAACCAGCGCGTTGCTGCCGATCTTCGGTCACGTCTTCTTTCACTACGGTATTTTCCATTTGCTGATGAACGGCATGGCCTACGTGCAGGTCGCGCCGTACCTATCGGCGCGCCTGGGCGACGCTCGGTTTCTTGCGGTTTTCTTCATCTCCGCGCTCGGCGGTGCGATCGCTTTTATCTTGATCAACTCGCAATCGAACACCGGCGCGGTTGGCGCATCAGGCGCCATTTGCGGGCTCTTTGGCGCCTACTTTCTGGCTGTGCGGCCGACACCACAGGCGGCGTTTGCGGACCCGCAAGTGCGCAATGCGATGCTCAGCTTCCTTGCCATAAACGTCGTGTTAATGGCGTTTTTGCCGTTGCCGATCGCATGGGAAGCGCACTTGGGCGGCTTTGTTGCAGGCGCGCTTGCCTATCTCGCATTGGCGCCAAAGCGGCGTCACGCCGGGCCGTGGGGCTAGAGCCAAGTCAGTTCGAGGCGTTCGCCGTCGATCAATAAACCCTTAAGCCGCGCACGTCCGTCATCACCGATGGAGACGATGGCAAAAGCGCGTGTCTGTTCGTCGATCGTCGCTTCGCGGAGCACGGCTTCGATGCGGAGCGCGTCGGTCTGATTGATGTGGAAACGGTCAATGCCTATGTCGAGCTCTAGCCAGCCTTGCGATTCAACCATCGGATCGGGCATCGGCTCCGTGCAGGTAAACGAGCCTCTAACGACAAGCGGCGCGATGGCGGCGGCATCTGCGCGTGTCGCAGCGCCGCCTGCAATCACATGCACAGCATCAGCTTGGTGGAGTGCTAGCCAACGCGCGTTTTCTTGACCGCTCGGGCAGACTTCGCCCGCTTCTAGGAACTGCGTCATGCGCAGTTCGACATAATGCCCGTGCAGCAAAGAGCGTGGATCGACGGCTTCCATCGGCAATAAAACTTCGCGTCCGCCAGCGCGTGCAGCGCTTTCGTTGACTACCAGTCCGATCAAAGCGGCGACGCAAAGCGCCGTGACGATGAGGATGCGTAAAGGCGCTTTAAGCATTGGCTTTGCTCCGGCGCAGCAGTAGTCCGCCGACAAGTGCAATGATCGCGCAGAGCAGGAACACGCCTGCTGCAGCCATCAAATCGAGCCCTAAATCCATCAAAAGCCCACATATCGCGCCGATCATGCTGAGCACGCCGATCGTGGTGATGATCGTGTGGCGGTCGAAACGCCCCAGTGCGAGTACGCCGCCGGAGGCGACGAGCCAGACTAGCCGGTGCGCAAGTCCAGCGTTGGCGCTGCCCTCGTCACCGAACCAGGGCAGGTAGCCCGCGATCGCAAAGAAGATCAGCGCTGCCCATGTCAGCCAACCGTAAAACACGGAAGCGAAAGGTCGCTCGCGTGTGTAGAGCCAGCGCGCTGCAGCGGCGGCGGCGGCCAAGATCAGTGCGAGAAACAGGAAGACGCCAGCTTCGGACTCCATCCGCGCGGCGAACCATCCGAAACAGTAAATGATTGCTAAAGCCGAGACGTGCGCGAGCGCCGCCGATCCCCAGCGCAAGGCAAGAAAAGCTCCCAATGGCGCGGCGATCAGCATCCACGGCGCCTCGGACTCGATGCCCGCAAACCATTCTCGCCCCGTGAAGTCGCCAAGCGCGATGAAGACGAGACCAACAGTTGCGGCGCCTGTGGAACGGCCGGCAAGCGCCAGTGCGAAAGCAGCGACGCCTGCGCCGTAAGCCGCAACACTCGGATCGCCAGCGATGTCGAACGTTTGTCCCGTTAAGCCGATCGAAGCTGCGAAGATGAGCGACGCAAGCATCAACAAAATGTTGCTGGCGATTGGCCGCTCCCGGTGCGCGGCCCACGCGCCGAGGCCCGCAACAAACACAAAAGCCGCGATCAACGCGCTAAAGCGCACGATCTTGCCCATGCCATTCCAGTTCGCAGCAGTGAACGCGACGATGGCAATGCCAAGCATCAAGCCGCCGATCCATGCGAGCGCAGTTGCAGCATCCAGTCTGCGCGTATCGGGAATGGTGGCGAGCACATCGCTACGCCGCTCTGGGGCGACGAAGCCCGCAGCGATCCATTGATCGAGATCTTTCGCGACGCGTTCTTTGTAGCCAGCCATGAACGGAGCTTAACCTTCGCAAGGCGAGTGGCAATCAAGGTGTTCGCGCTTGAAGCGCCGGAGCTGCGGGCGCATGCTCTCGCCATCGACAGAAGCGTCAGGAGGTTCGACGCAATGCTGATCGCTCATGTGCTGCGCGACAAAGGCGCGGTGGTTTACACGGTTCGCGCCGAGCAAACGCTCGAAGAAGCGGCGCGCGTGCTCAACGACAAAAAAGTCGGCGCGCTGGTCGTCATCGCCGAAGACGGCGCGATTTCCGGTGTTTTGTCGGAGCGCGATATCGTCCGCGAAATCGCGGGAAATGGCGCAAAAAGCTTGAATGACACCGTGGCGACGGTGATGAGCCGCGATGTCGTCACCGCCGATCCGACGGAAACCGTTGATGAAGGATTGGGGCGTATGACCGACAGGCGCATCCGCCATCTTCCCGTTTTGGAGAGCGGACGCCTAATCGGCATCATCTCGATCGGCGATCTGGTGAAGCACCGCATTGCGGCTGTTGAGGCCGAGGCGGCGGCCATGCAGGCCTATATCGCGGCGCAGTAAGTGCCTTGAGCCGGCGCATTTCATGGCAATCTGCAGACGTCGCCCGATCGTTCGGTCTGTGGAAATCTTAAACTTCACCGCCCCCGCTTGGCTTGAAGCCTGTGAGGGGAAACGGTAGGGTGGAGTTTGTTGCGATCCTCGAACGTTTGGCGCGGACAGCGCTGGCCTAGAGTGCGTAAGAACTTCGTTGTTTTATAAGCGTTTTTTACAGGCGCTGCGAAAAGCGAAGTTTTGGCGAAAAGATCGTTGACAACCATATGGGGCGCGCATAGAAACCGCGCCTTCCCGCCGGGACCACTAACGGTTTCGGCCCGCACGCGCCGGGCTTCGGCTCTAGCGTTTGCGGGCGTAGATGACTTTCCCCTAAAAAGGGAGGTTTTTACGGGGCGCTCTTTGACATTGTGATTTTGGAGAAGGGAAACGCAGGCGGCGGCGTGCTGCGGGCGAGCGAGTAATCGCGGACCAAAGCGACGCTGACGTTGTGTGTTTTCTGGAACTAATAACTGACTTACAGATTGAAGTTGAGGCTTCGGCCAAGATTTCGAAATGTGCGTCGGTTCCCGTTACATAAAACGCATACGCTTTAACCGGCGCCTCGGAGCTTTCGAGCTCGCGAGGATGTCAGAAGTCAACTCAACCTGAGAGTTTGATTCTGGCTCAGAACGAACGCTGGCGGCAGGCTTAACACATGCAAGTCGAACGCCCCGCAAGGGGAGTGGCAGACGGGTGAGTAACACGTGGGAACGTGCC
>Ga0163144_10000638_pt1 | contig 82318 bp, 60 predicted proteins | sample OliLak19BULKMAT1_FD_123175 | JGI IMG/M metagenome (GOLD analysis project Ga0163144, IMG submission 123175) | Freshwater microbial mat bacterial communities from Lake Vanda, McMurdo Dry Valleys, Antarctica - Oligotrophic Lake LV.19.BULKMAT1 | ecosystem: Environmental > Aquatic > Freshwater >... | reverse complement strand
GTCGGTGCATGTGCGTCGACGATGCTCAGCAACACGGCGGCGATTGCGGTGGGCGCGCTCGCCGGAGCGGTGGGCGTGTCGGCAATGCTCACCGACAGCAGGACGCTGCGCGCCCCGCTCCTGCATGCGCTGCAGCAGACCGAGTCACGCATCGGGTACCGTCGCGCAGCGCCCGCTGCGTCCGCTCTCACGCAAGCCGTGCGAAAGCGCGCAACAGTTGATCCGCCGAGTTGGAGCGCGTCGATGGATCGGCGCTGGTCATGCTGGCGATCAGTCGCTCCAATGCGCCGGAGTAGCGCGCGCTCGATAAAGGTTCGCCCGCAGCTTCGGAACGCTGGTGAGTCATCCGCAGTTGAACATTTGCGTCGATGGCGGTCGGCGGAGTCGGCGGAACCAGCTTGTGTGCAAAAAACGCCATTGGAGTATCCGCGCGATACGGCGTAACCCCCGTGAGGCATTCATGAATGACGATTCCAGCCGCATAGATGTCGGTCAGGACGGAGGCGTCGCCCCCGATGAGTTGCTCGGGCGCCATATACTCCGGCGTGCCAAGCGTCGCACCGACAACTCGGCCAGCAGCAAACTCGCCTCGTCCGGCGCCGTGCCCCGAGCGTCGGGGATCGCGGATAAGGCGCGCCACGCCGAAGTCGGTGACCTTCACGACCCCGTTCGGGCCAATGAGGAGGTTTTGCGGCTTGAGGTCGCCATGAACAACCTCCTGCTCATGCGCCGCGGCCAGCGCGCGGAGGACCTGTTTCGCAATGGCGATGACCGCCGAGGGCGGAAGGGCCCCCCGGGCCTGAATGACCGCCGCAAGTGAGCTGCCATCCACGTACTCCATCGTCAGGAACGGAACGCCATCACTTTCGCCGATATCGTGTGTGCGCACGACGTTGCGGTGGGTGATGCGCCGCGCCAACCGCAGTTCGTTCTTCACACGCTCGAATGCGTCCGGATCTCCGGCCACCACCTCTGGACGCAGCAGCTTCACGGCGACGGTCTCGCCGATCGCGCGGTCGATCGCGCGATAGACCATTCCCATGCCGCCGCTCCCCAACAGTGCCTCGATCCGATAGCGATTGGCGAGCAAGGCGCCTGGCGCAATCACGATGCCGGTGTGCGTTCCCAGCCGCAGCTCGACGTCCCCCGAAACCGATGGTGCGTCGGAGAGCGACTCACCGATCGCGCGATGGCGACGTAACCGACGACCGCTCCGCGACGGCTCGGCGGCGTCGGGAACCGCGCGCGCGACCTCGTCGCCGCTTACCGCCCGCACCGACATGGCAATGAGGGCTTCCTTGTCGCGCAGATCGGCGAGCAGTGCATCGACGGCATCGGCCAGTTCATCCACCTCGGCGTCGGCCGCGGAGCCCGAGACTTCGCGGCGAATGGCGAGATCGTAGTTCCCGTCGGCGGCACGGCGCACCGCGCGAGCCAACGTGCGCACCGGGCGAGCGACGCGGCGCGCGGCGAGCCAGGCGACCAGCAGTGCCAGCACGAAGCCGAAGGCGCCGGCGACCGCCAACGACCGACGGACGTCGGCCAGACTCGCCCGTTCCGCATCGCGCGATCTGAGCACCACGAAGCCACCCACGACATCACCGCCAGCGGTGGTCAGCGCCGAACGCTGTGCGCGATAGTCGACGTCGTTCACGCGCACGTCGGGGGCACGCGAACCTGCATCAGCGACGGCGGTGCGCATCGACAGTTCGCGCACGGTGCGCTGCAGCGCATCGTCATGGCCCAGCGTGGACGCCGCGACGTGCACGCCGCCCTGCACATCGCGTGTAAAAAAGACGAGTTCACTGGCGGTCGCCACCTTCACGTCATGCGCCAGCAACGAATCCACCAGCCTCGTGGCCACGAGCACGCCGATCGACGCGCCGCCAGGAATGGCTATCGGGACCGCGACCGCCTGAAACAGGAGCGAATCGCTTGAAACGCCGAAGCCCGTGGTAACGCGCCCGTGCAGTGCGCCGGCGATCAATGGAACCGCGCTCATGTCCTCACCACCTGCGCGCGGCTCATCTGACTGGGCCAGCAGCACGCCGAGAGCGTCGGTGATGAACACCCACTGCGATTCGAGTTGCGCCGCCGCTTCGACGGTTTGATCGAGGATATCGGCGCGCCGGCGTTCGGAGACCAACGTTCGGAAATAGGGTCCCTGCACGAAGACACGTGCTCCGCCGACGAGACTGCGCTCGCGCCCGGCCAGAAACTGCGCCACCAGATCGGCCGACTGCTCGAGACTGCGCTGGGCCGTGCGATCAGACGCGCGACGCACCGAATCCGACGCGACCAGCAACGCCACCAGCACCACGGTTCCGACCAGCGCCGCCGTGACGGCAAAGACGCGCCATGTAAAGCCGAACATGCCGCGCGCGAAGGTGTGTTTGCGCGAAACGACCGCCGCGTCAGTAGCGGTCGGCACGTGTCATGGCGTACGGTGCGCCAAACTTGTTCGGGTGCGGCTTGGCGACGTATCCGCGCGCGTCGAGCGTGAGCCGGATCGACGCAATGCCTGCTGCGCTCACCACCAACTCCTGCACGTGCTCCGGTGTTCGCTCGTGCCAGGCGTGCAGACGATACGTGCCCGGCGGAACCGCGGGAATCGAAAAGCTTCCATCGGTCGCGACGCGCGCAACGTACGGCGTGGTGACGGCGACCACAAAGCTCACCATGCGCGCGTGAATGTTGCAATAAATCGCGTAGACCCCTGGTCGCGCGAACGCGTACCCGCGTCGGACGCCCGAGCGATACAAGCCCAGGTCGAACGCGCCGTACGCCGTGTTGGAGAAGACGTTGTGACTGAACGGATCGCTGTTGGGAAAGGACACCGCACCGCCGGCACGCACGATCTGCACGTGTGGCTCGAACTCGCGATGTCGCATGTCGATTTCAGCGCTCGCATGGCTCTCCCGGGTATCGTTGATCACGCGGCCAGGAATGTCGAGGTAGACGACGGCATTCGCGAGATCCCTCGCCGAGGAGCCGGCACGTTCAAGCAGTGCCACCGTACCACGCACGGCCCCCTGCGCCGTCACCGGCGCCGGCAACGCGGACGGCAGCGCAAGCGCGATCACGGAGGCGGCGCGAGCGAGGAACCGTCGCCCGTTCATGCGCGCGCTCACACGTGAGTGCACGCTGGCTTCCATCGGTCCGTTGACCCGTGTGCTCACCACTCGAAGCCCACGGCCAGGTTGACGTGCGTCGCACGATACGAACCGGTGGCGTAGCTGGTGCGCAGACGACGCACTTCAAGGCCGACCAGCACGGGTTGAGTCGGACGCCAGATGAGGTGCGCCTCGCAGGACCCGTTCCGCCGGCGACGCGGGCGATCCCGCGCGTCGGCCACGGCGAGCCCGCATCCAGCGCCGGTCGTCACCGAGGGTCGGAGCTGCGCGTTCAACTGTGCCCATCCGGCGACATCGCGCACGGGCGCGCCAAGCACGCTTCCGACGTCCGGCGCACCAAACAGTTGACCAATGCCCCCCCCGCCCAGCGCGCTGATCGCACGTCCCGTGTACGCTTCGCCGAGCAGGCTGACACCGCGCGAGAGTCCGACGTGGGCATCCACGGCAATCGCATGCGTTGACATGAGCGTGTCTCCACTCACGCGCGCCCAGCCACGATGCGCACCGATACCGATCTCGCCACGCGCGTCATCGTTCGCATCCGACGGCCCCCACTGTACACTCATGCGCCCTTGCAGCGCCGGTCGCGCCGCACGCTCGCCAGCGTCGATGCCGTCAGACTCGGCGGCGTGATCAACACCGAGGGCTGGCGCAAGCGCGGCCGCGTGCAACGCGAACGATACGGGCGTGTTACGCAGCACCGCGCGTGTCACCGTGCGGGAGATACGCATCTGCGGAATCCAGTTCCAGAGGTTGCCTGCGGTTGCAAACCCTGACGTACCCACTGCCGCCAGCGACACCGGATTGAGGTCGGAGATGAGTGGCGTGTCGGTGCCGATCATCAGCGTCGTATTGGTCCAGCGGAGTTGCGCGTTGACCGTTCGCAGACGCATTTCGGGAAACCCGAATGGATCGGCAGTGTAAGCAGTGCCACCCGCAAAAAAGTCGATGTCGATATCGCCGACAAACGTCGCGCCGAGCACGCTATCGACGCTGATCGCAGCGCCAAGCAAGGTCTGACGGAGCGTCATGCCGAGCGCTCCTGTGCCAGCGCTCCCAATGGAACCACCTGGTGGCGTCGCCGGGTCACGAACGAACAACGGTAACTCGGCGCTGTTCGTACGTCCGCTGGTGAAATAGCTGTTGCTCAGCACGCGCGCGGAGAGTTCGAGCTGAAAGCGCGATCGGGTGCGAACGGCGGCGCTTGCCTCCGTGGCCAGTTGTTGTTGCAGCAGTGCGATGGCGGCCTCCGCGCGCGCAAGGCGTGCTGCCAGCGAGTCGACGGACACAACGAGACTGTCGCGCGCGGTGGAGTCCGGTTTCGGGGGAACCTGCGCGACGGCGGCGTGTGTCATCGCCAGCAACGCGCCAAGCGCCCCACCCAGTTTTGCGAGCCTTGAACCGCGAGTGGGCGTGAGCATCCGCGCGAAGTAGAGCGCACCGATCGAAAGCATGGCTCGTGCGCTGACGAAGGCGCGCGTGATGGCGGCGCGGAATCGAGGACGCAGGCATGCGCCTGACTGCAGGGAGCTCATGCGGATAATCAGCGGCTGGCGCACACTGCACGCAATACGAATTACGTGCGCAAACGCACGGATCGCCGTGCCGCGTCACGTGACATGCGCCGGCGTGAGGCAACTCGCCGCCGATCGGTCGTGACGCGATTCGCGCCGGGCTCAGCGACGAGCGGACGCCGGACGCAGGGCCGCCAACCGTTCGATGCCGACGTCGCCGACCAGCAGCTCGCCGCTGCCCATCGCGGGCCAGGCTATCAGACTTTGCGCGCCAGACCTCGCGGCGAGATGTCGTCCATCGGCGAAGACACGACGCATCTCCGACGGTCGGAAGAACAGCTGTTCGGAGACGACATACTGCATCACCAGGCGGTCGTTCCAGCGATAGGCGAGCACAGCGGCCGGTTCACCGTCGAGATCGGTCGTCCACGCCGCGAGCAGTCGAAGCGAGGGAGAGTCGATGGCGTTGACGGGGAATGGCACCGCTTCGCGCACGGTGGCGAGATCGCGCGCGCGCCCCGGCAGATCGTCGGCGATGACACGCCGATAGTTCTCCAGGACAGCGTTGAAGAGCAGCAACGATGGCATGGCCACCACGGTGATGGGCGGTTCCTGCCGCGCACGTGCGTTACGCGCGATGAGCACGCCGCTGCCCACGATCACGACTCCGATCAAGGCCGCGATCCCCACCACGGCGCGCGAGCGGCCAGCCCAGCGTGCTCGCGGCGCTGCGGTCGGCAGCTCCGCCACGACGGGTGATTCAGCGACCGCGAGCAGGATACGATCCCGCAAGGCGGTGGACGCCGACGGAATGGATTCGCGCTCGAGTCGGGCGCGAACGGCGCGATGGACATCCAGTTCACGACGACAGCGCGTGCAACCGAGCAGATGCGCGTCGATCTGCGATGCAGTTTCGGTGGGCACTTCGCCGTCGGCGTAGCCACCCAGCAGCGTGGCCAGCACCTGATGTCGGACTTCGCGTTCCGCGTCATCGTCGGGTTGCGGAAGCGCGCCTGCGGAAGATCGAAACTCGGTCATCAGGCCCCCGTCCCACGAAGTCGACGCGTGGGGCTCTTGCGCGCATCGCCGCCATCGACGCCAAGCCCCCACGCACCACGATTCTCGACGATCGCACCGGCCAGCAGTCGACGTCCGCGCGAGATGCGGCTCATGACCGTGCCGATCGGCACCGCCGTGATTTCGGCGATCTCCTGATACTTGAAGCCGTCGATATCGTGCAGTTCCACGGCAATCGCAAAGTCCTCGGGGATGAGCCCGAGTGCCGCGTGCAGCACTTCGCGATCGATGCGTCCGACGACTTCGGCGAACGCGAAATCCGGATCGCCGCCCACCATCGCTTCATGCGCGTCTTCCAGGCGCGTGATCGAAACGAGTTGCCGGCGACGGCCTTCCTTCTTGAGCGCGTCGCTCAGCACCGTGCGGAGAATCCGGTACAGCCAGGCGCGCACCCGCGTGTCGTCTCGCAATTCGTCAAAGGCCCCCCACGCGCGCAGGCACGCGTCCTGCACCGCATCTTCCGCATCTCCGATCGTGCCGGTGCGACGACGTGCGAAGCCGCACAGTCGATCGAGGTGCGGAAGCACCAGCGCCTGAAAGCGAGCTTGACGATCAGCAAGGCGATCGGCGAATCGGTCCGCGAGTTGGGAATCGGTGGGCATGGGCTTGGGGATGGTCATGACGAATGTAGCAGACCACGGCAGCGTCCGAATTATTCCCGGCTCGTCGCCGGCGAGCGCCGGGTCGCGCTGGACGGGGAGCGTGTCGCTCGCCACCTTCGCAGCATGACTCAAACTCTTGGCGCGCTGCTGCATGCCCCTCTGCTCGCCCAGCCGTCCATGGACGCGCTGTGGATGCCCTTCACCAACAATCGCGCGTTCAAGGCGGCACCACGACTGCTCGTGTCGGCCAAGGACATGCATTACCGGGATGCAGCGGGGCGGACGATCCTCGACGGCGTCTCCGGCCTCTGGTGTGTGAACGCCGGGCATTGCCGAGATCAGATCGTGGACGCAATCCGGACGGCAGCGGGATCGCTCGACTACGCCCCCGGTTTTCAGATGGGACATGCGCTGTCCTTCGAACTGGCCGACCGACTGACGAGTATTCTGCCCGCCGGACTCGATCGCGTCTTCTTCACCAACTCCGGCAGTGAAGCGGTGGACACGGCGCTCAAGATGGCGTTGGCGTACCACCGGGCGCGCGGCGAACCGGAACGCGTGCGATTTGTCGGGCGGTTGCGCGGCTATCACGGCGTGGGCTTCGGTGGCATCTCTGTCGGCGGGATCGCGCCCAATCGCACGGCATTCGAAGCGCAGCTGCTGCCGCATATCGATCACATCGCGCATACGCACGCCCCAGAGCGCAATGCGTTCAGTCACGGCCAGCCGGCCTTCGGCGCGGAGTTCGCGAACGATCTCGAACGGGTGATCGCCGAACGGGGCGCCCAGACCATCGCGGCGGTGATCATCGAACCGGTGGCCGGCAGTACGGGCGTGCTTCTCCCGCCGGTCGGCTATCTGGAGCGCCTGCGTGCACTGTGTGATACGCACGGCATCCTGCTGATCTTTGACGAAGTCATCACCGGATTCGGGCGCACCGGCGCGCCGTTCGCGGCACAGCGCTTCAAGGTGACGCCCGACCTGATCACCGCCGCGAAGGGAATCACCAACGGCGCCGTCCCGATGGGCGCGGTGATGGCGAAGCGCGAGATTCATGACACGGTGGTGCAGCGTGCGCCGAACGGGATCGAATTCTTTCACGGCTACACGTACTCGGGTCACCCGTTGGCCTCGGCGGCGGCGCTGGCGATGCTCGACATTTGTGCAAGCGAGTCGCTGCTGACGCGCGGCGCGGCGATGTCGGAATACTGGGAGACGGCGGTCCACGGTCTGCGCGCAAAGCCGAACGTGATCGATATCCGCAACGTGGGGCTCGTGGCCGCCGTCGAGCTGCAGGCCAAGACTGATCAGCCGGGCGCGCGTGCGGCCGCCGTCTTTCTCGAGTGCTTCAAGCGCGGCGTGCTGGTGAGACAGACCGGCGAGACGATTGCGCTCGCGCCGCCGCTCATCATCTCACGCGAGCAGATCGACGAGATTGTGACGGTGCTCGGCGAGGTGTTGGAGCTTGAGGCGTAAGAGAACCACCCAGCGGTGAGATGTGAGTTCGGGTTTCGAGTTGGTGAGTGGGCGTCGGACCCGCGGATCCCCGCGCGCCGACGGCCGACCCGCCCCAGCTCAAAACCCATACTCACAGCCGGCAACTGGGTGGTTGCAGTTCCCAAACTGGGTGGTCTCAGTCGAGCTTATGGAACGCCCACCTGTCCCCGGATCTCCCCCCCCGGAAACGCAGACGAGTGCAGGTTCACGTACGCATTCCCGTTCCGGAGCAGCACCAGCATCGAGTCCAACGAAACACCGGTCGTGCGAATGTTCGTCGCACTGAACGTTCCCGTTACCACACCGCTCGTCGCGGTGACTGGGGTCGACAGCAGATCGACGCTGACTCCGACCGAGGCGTTGATGCCGCCGGGCGAGTGGATGTGCAGGCCCGTTGGCGCACTCGCGATCCCCTGGAAAGCCACTGTGTAGTTCACCGTCGTGCCGTTCACCGAGAGGGTCGCGGCGCCGCTGCCAGCCGACGTGTTTGGTGTCGGTCGCTCGTTCGCGCCACTGAGGAGCGCAAAGAACGACGGTGCCTGCACGATCACGGTGCCGGTCATGCCGGCGTGCAACGTGCAGTTGTACGGGAAGGTGCCCACGGTGGCAAACGTGCGCGAGGCTGCAGTAGCCGACGTTGTCGCAATCGACTGCGGCGCGCCCGTCACCGCGTTGAACGAGACGTTGTGCGCAATGGCACCGATATTCCACGTGACCGTGCCACCGAGTCCGATGGTCACGGACGGGACGGTGAACGTATTGGCCGTGGTTCCCACGGCGGCCGCCAGTACGCTGCTTGCCGGCGCGTTCACGGTGACGCTGGCCGTCCCGGTCGCCGTGACGCCATCGCGCGTGAGGGAGGCCGTGATGGTCGTCGCGCCCGGCGTAATCGCGGTCACGACGCCGGTCGAGCTCACAATCGCCGTGGCGGCCCGTGCGGTCGTGAACGTGATCCGGTCGCACCCGTGATGCCGTTACCCCGCGCATCACGAGCCGAGGCCTGTAGCGGGGCCGTCGCCCCAATGGCCAACGCCGGGGACGCGGGGGTCAGCGCGAGCGTCGCAAACCTCTGGGCCACCGTGAAATCGACCTTCGCGCTCACCGAGCCGCTGGTGGCCGAGATCGATACGGCGCCATCACCGACGGATGTCACCGTGGCGCTGGTTCCGCTGCCCGTCACGGTCGCGACGCTGGCATTGCTCGAGGTAAACGTGACCGACGGATTGGCCAGTGCGGACTGACTGGCGTCGCGAACGAGCGCCGTGATCGTGCGTGTCTCTCCAAAAGACGCGAAGGCCGCCGTGCTGGCGGGCGTCAGCACGATGGACGTAGCGGTTGGTGCGGTTGGTCCTCCGCCGCCGTCATCACTGCCGCCACACGCGGTAAGTCCGGCGAAAACGACCAGCGCAACAACTCGACGTGCAATTCGAAACATGGATGCGACTCCTTTCAGCAGGACACAGAGGGCGTTCGCCGTAAGCACGGACGGCGGCATCGGCGATATAATTCCCAGCCAAGCTCCGCTGTGCGCGCAAATCTTAACGCTCCTCCTGGCTTGCCGCAGCGACCGCGCGCGAGATAGCCTGCGTTATGCAGACACCATCCACCACGCCAACAGGCCCGCGCCGCGTACTCTGGTCAGCGCTGGCCCTTGGCGTGCAACTCAGCGCGCCGTTCCTCGGGCAACTCGGGGGCGCGCGCGTCATCGGCGCACAGGCGGCACCTGGTGCGCCGGCGCGCGCACGCGCATCGCAGTCGTCCAGCATCGAAGCGCCACGCAGCACGCCGGGCGTGTCACGCGAACTCGCCGAGTACCGCGCGAAGCATGTGCGCGACGTTCGCTACGAGCTGCAGCTCGACGTGACGCGACCCGATACCGCAATGGGGCGTGTGACCGTGAAGCTGATGCAGGACCGCACGACCGATATCGTGCTCGATTTTCGCGGGCAGGCGGTACGCACCGTGGTGGCCAACGGTGTCGCGCTGCAAGGCGCGCCGCACGATTGGTGGGATGGCGCGCACGTGCGCATTCCCGCCGTCTACACGCGTGCTGGGGGAAATCGCCTTGAGATCGTGTTCGCGTCACCCATCGCGGCGGCAGGGGCGAGCATCATCCGCGCACGCGATGTCACCGACGGTGCCGACTATCTGTACACGTTGCTTGTGCCCTCGGATGCGAACCTGCTCTTCCCCTGCTTCGATCAACCCGATCTCAAGGCGCGCGTCTCGCTTTCGCTGATCACCCCACCATCGTGGCGCGCACTGGGCAACGGCTCACTCGTGCGCAGTGATTCCACCGCCTCGCACCGCACGCACACGTTTGGGGAGACTGCGCCACTCAGCACCTACCTGATTGCCTTCGCGGCGGGGCCGTGGAGCATCGTCACGCGCAACGCGGTCATCGCGCCGAGGGCAGCGCCGACGCCGCTCAGTGTCTGGTCGCGTCGCTCGCGCGCCAGCGAAGTCGAAGCAGACACGCTCATTGCCATGAACGCGCGCGCGCTCCATTGGCTGGGCGATTGGTTCGGAGTGCCCTACCCGTTTGGCAAGTTCGACTTCCTCCTCGCACCGGTTTTCCCGTTCGGCGGCATGGAGCATCCGGGCGCGGTCTTCTACAACGAGGAGAGCTTCATCTATCGTGAACGTCCGACGATGTCGCAGCTGCTGGGTCGCCAGGCGACCACCTTTCACGAAGTCGCGCACCAGTGGTTTGGCGACTACGTCACGATGCGGTGGTTCGACGACCTGTGGCTCAAGGAAGGCTTTGCCACGTTCATGGCGGCGCGCATGCAGGCGTCGCTCGACCCGACCTCGAACGCATGGAAGACGTTCTACCTGCGCAACAAGCCCGTTGCCTATGCCACGGATGCCACGGCGGGCACGACACCCGTGTGGCAGAGTCTCGGCAATCTGGATCAGGCGAAGAGCAACTACGGACCGATCGTCTACAACAAAGCGCCCAGTATTCTACGACAGCTCGAGTATCTCGTGGGCGAGCGCGCCTTTCAGCGCGGCGTGCAGGCATTTTTGCAGAAGCATGCGTACGCGAACGCCACGTGGCGCGATCTGCTGGGCGCGATCGGAACGGCGGCCGGACGCGACCTGACGCCGTGGGGCACGCAGTGGATCCTCCGCCCCGGCATGCCGGTGGTCGAGCAGCAGCTCACGGTGCGCGCCGGTCGGATTTCGCATCTGGCGCTCGTGCAACGACCCGCGCAGCCCAGCGTGTCCGGACGGGGTGCCTGGCCGATCAAGATGCAACTGCTGCTGTACTACGACGGTGGACGTACGTCGACGCGACTTCCCGTGCTGCTCAACCGCGACACGACGATCATTCGCGAAGCCATTGGACGGCCGGCACCATCGTTCGTTTTTGCCAACGCGGGCGACTATGGCTACGCGCTCGTGCTTCCCGATTCACTGAGTGTGGGCTGGCTCGAGCAGCACATCGGATCGGTGCGCGACGATCTTGAACGCGCGATGCTTTGGGGCGCCTTGTGGGATCTGGTGCGTGAAGCGCGGTTGGCGCCGGCGCGCTATGCGGCATTGGCGCTCCGCGAGCTGCCCAACGAGCGCGACGAGCAGATTGCGAGCGCGCTGGCGGGCCGCGTGAGCACGGCGTTGACGCGCTACAGCGAACCGGCCGCGGCCCACGCATTACGCGCGCGTGCAGAATCCGTCTTTCTGCGCGGAGCGGCGGACAGCACGCTGCCGTATGGTCAACGCAAGTCGCAGCTGGACGTCGCCATCTCGCTGGCGCGCGACTCGACGTCGATGGCACGACTGACCGGATGGCTCGATGCGAACGTGGCGGCGGGGTTGCCGCTCCGTCCACCCACCCGATGGGCCATCGTGACCCGATTGATGGCGCGCAACGCGATGGACGCCGACGCCCGATTGCGCGCAGAATCGTTGCGCGACTCCACCTCCGAAGGCAGGCGACTAGCGTTTGTCGCCGAGGCGGCGCGCCCGATGGAAGAGACCAAGCGACGCTACTTCACCCGCTGGTTTGCCGACCAATCGCTCAACGAGGAATGGGTGACGTCGAGCTTGCGTGCGTTTCACGATCCCGAGCGCGCGGAACTGTCGCGACCGTATCTCGTTCCCGCGCTCGATACGTTGTCTTGGATTCAGCAGAACCGACGCATCTTCTTCCTCGGCAGCTGGCTGAACGCAACGATCGGTGGTCAACAGAGCGCCGAATCGTTGGCGGATATCGATCAATGGCTGCGCGCGCATCCATCGCTCGCCACCGACCTCCGTCAAAAAATCCTGCAGTCGCGCGACGAACTCGAACGCACCGTTGCGATCCGACGCACGTTCCATGTGGTGACACCGTAGACGCGAGTGCGCGTGAGGGACGCGGTGCTGGTCCAGGGCTCCATGCAACGGGCGGTCTCATCCACCTCTCGTACCGGGACCAGCCGTGCGCTTTCGTGACGCAGCGTCACATTTCCGCGTGGATGAGCAGCGAGTCCCGGGACCGATACGCTCGCAGCTTAATGGCGCATGAACAAACCAGCCCCCCTCGGAGATCATGGTTCCGAGTAGGTGCGTTCTGTCCATTCCGATGGGCGTTTAAACCCGGTCCGATACGGTGACGTGAACTGGACTGCTGTTGTTCGTGACGTAGTTTGTTGCGTCTCATCGAATCGGGATTTGTGCCGAGCGCTCCGTCCCGTCGCGGCGCTTCAGGTCCGATTTACGATCCGACGCAGCAACACCGTTGCAGAATCTGTTGTCAATTTTCGCTCCGCTCCCCTCCTTCGGAGACCCTCTATGGGCAGGCTTTTCAAGTTCCTGGCCGCCGCCGCCATTGTCGCCGTGCTGCCGCTTCGTGCGGACGCACAAACCCGGGACATCTCGGGCAAGGTGACACAGGCTGGCAGTGGTCTACCCCTTCCAGACGTCACGGTCAGCGTGGTCGGTCAGCAGATCGGCACCCGCACCAACGAGCGCGGTGAATTCCGCCTCCGTGTGCCCTCCGCCGAAGTCGTCCTATTGGCGCGCCAGCTTGGCTTCAAGCGCCAGACGGTCCGCGTCGGGCCAAACGAAACGGCGGCCAACTTCGTCCTCGAGAAGGACGTGCTGCAGCTCGAAGGCGTGACCGTCACCGGTCAGGCGACAACGACCGATCGTCGCGTCGCCGCGACGGCGGTCGCCACCGTGAGCGCGGCCGAACTGAACCGAGTTCCCGCGCGGTCGGTCGAAGGAAATCTGGCCGGCAAGGTTGCCGGTGCCCGCATTTCCGATAACAGCGGCGCGCCCGGCGGCGGCGGTCAGGTGCAGATCCGCGGCGCCACCTCCATTCTTGGCCAGGGCGATCCGCTCTACGTCGTGGACGGCGTCATCATCTCCAACGCAGGCACGTCGTCAGGCGCCAGCGCGATTACCCGCGCCGGCGGCACCGTTGGCTCCGTGCAGGACCAGGTCGTGAATCGCCTTGCCGACCTGAATCCGAACGACATCGAGAACATCGAAGTCCTCAAGTCGGCCGCGGCCAGCGCCATCTACGGCTCGCGCGCGACCAACGGCGTCGTGGTCATCACCACCAAGAAGGGCAGCTCCGGACAGACGCGCTGGAACGTCACGCAGCGCGCCGGCACGCAGCAGATGATGCGCTCGCTCGGCCATCGCCAGTACGCCACGCTCACCGACGTACTGCCGTTTGTCGGTGGCCCCGTTGGTGAAGCGGCCGCTCGGGCCAACTGCACGCCCAACTGCACCAACTACGACTGGCAGGACCAGCTGTACGGCCGCACCGATCCGTCGTGGGAAACGCTGGTGTCCGCGTCCGGCGGCGCCAACAACACGCGCTACTTCGCGTCGCTCAGCGATCGGCAGGAGTCGGGCATCATGCTCAACACCGGCGCGCGTCGCACCGGTGGCCGCATCAACATCGATCAGACCATCGGCTCGAAGCTGACCGCGAGCATGGGCATCGATGTCACGCGCAACTTCTTCCAGCGCGGTCTCGGCAACAACAACAATGCCGGCGTCAGCCCGACCTACGAGTTTGGATACACGCCTGCCGTCATCGATCTGCTGGCGAAAGGCCCGGATGGACGCTACGTCCGCATGCCGTTCAATGGCGGCGGCGTCTCGACGGCCAATCCGTTCGAAGTCATCAACGCGGTGAAGAGCGATGAAACGGTGTTCCGTCAGGCCGGTAATCTACGCCTGGGCTATACGGCACTGACGACGGCGCGTCACAGCGTACAGCTGTCGTTCCTTGGCGGCTTCGACCGCTATCAGCAGGAAGGCGTGCAGTACTCGCCCAACTACCTGCAGTTCGAGCCGGCCGACGGCTTCCTCGGCACGGCCGGACAGAACAACGTGTCCAGCCTGCAGACCAACAACGGCTTGAACGCCGTGTGGACCTGGACGCCCGCAACGTCGCTCATCACGTCCATCACGACGTCCGTCGGTGGGTCGTACGAGCGGCAGGCGCAGTCGGTGTATCGCATTCGCGGTCGCGGTCTGCTCCCTACGCGCCAGACGGCAGCGGGTGCGGCTGACATCGCGACGGAAGACACGCGCACCCAATTCCGCGACCAGTCGTACTACGTCAATGAGCAGTTGCTGCTGCTCGACGAAAAGCTTGCCCTGAACGCCGGTTTCCGTGCCGACCGTTCGAGCGCCAACGGCGATCGCGAGAAGTTCTACGTCTTTCCGAAGTACTCGGGCTCGTACCGCTTCACGAAACCGTTTACCGACAAGATCGACGAGTTCAAGTTCCGCGGAGCCTGGGGCCAGTCGGGTAACCGTCCTCGCTGGGCGGACCGTGACATTCTCTACGCCGATGGTGGCATCATCGCCGGACAAGGTTCGCTCGTGTCGGCCGGCCTGCTCGGCAACACGGCGATCAAGCCGGAAGTCATGAACGAGCTGGAGTACGGCGTCGACGCCTCGTTCTTCGGTTCGCGCGTCGGTCTCGAGTTCACCAAGTACCAGCGCAAGATTACCGATCTGCTGCTCACGTTCCCGTTGCCGCCGTCCTCCGGCCTCGGCAATCAGATCATCAACGGCGGACAGCTCTCGGTGCTGGGTACCGAAGCCGTGTTGTCGCTGGTGCCGCTGCGCAGGGGCAGCTTCGAGTGGACCAGCCGCATTCTCTTCAACCGCAACGCGCAGTACACGAACAACCTGCCTGTGCCGTCGTTCGCGGCGCCCGGCTCGTTCGGTTCGGCCTACGGCCGCAACTTCTTCGTGGCCAACACGCGTTCCTCGCTGATCTGGGGCAATGCGCCGTTTGGGGCAAACGGCGTTGTGCGCGACACGATCCTGTTTGACTCGAACCCGATCCACACGACGACGTTCAACAACGATTTCGCGTTCAAGCGCTTCACGTTTTCGTTCCTCGCCGACTGGCGGAACGGCGGCTACGTGTCGAACATGACGAACAACCTGTGGGATGAAGGTGGCAACTCGCGTGACTATGACGCGCCGGCTCCCACGTCGATCCTGCCAGGATCACGCCCGTGCGGCACCGAGACGCTGGGCGAATGCCGGTACTCGACGTTCAACGGTGGCGACGTCCGTCCTTACATGCAGAAGGGCACGTACGTGAAGCTCCGCGAAGTGACCGTGAACTTCCAGGCACCCGACACGTGGGCCAACAAGATTCCGGGCGCGCGCTCGCTGCGCTTCAACGTCAGCGGCCGCAACCTCGCGCTGTGGACCGATTATTGGAGCTTCGATCCGGAGTTCAACAACTTCGGCAACACGAACTTCAATCGCTTCATCGATCTCGCCCCGTTCCCGTCGAGCCGTCAGTTCTTCCTCAGCGTCGACATCGGGTTCTAATCCATGACGACCTCGAACTCTCTCTCCGGCGCGACGCGCTCGATGATGACACGCACGCCTTCACGCACGATCGGTGCGGTTGCACTCGCTTCGCTGTCCCTCGCTGCGTGCAGCAAGGACACGCTGAACATCACCAACCCCAACATCCCCACGGTCGCGGGTGCCAGCGCGGACCCGCAGGCGCTACAGCTGCTGGCCACCGGACTGCTGCGCCAGAACCGCAACAGCCGCGGCGGATTCATCACTTCGACGGCGCGTTTCGGTCGCGAAGCCTACATCTATACGCCGAATGAAGGGCGCAATACGTCGGCGTACCTGATCGGCATCTCGGGGCAGAACCGACTCGATCCGTCGGGCTTCGCGGTCGAGAACTGGGGGGGACCGTACGGCAACCTGCGCGACGTGTTCAACTTCAAGAACACGGTGGCGGCCAGCACGCTGACGGCCGAGCAGAAGCGCGCGGCCCTTGGCTTCGCGAAGACGATCGAAGGGATCGAGCTGCTGACGGTGATCGCGACGCGCGACACGCTTGGCGGCGTGGTGCAGATCAATCTCGATGCCTCTGATATCGCGCCGTTCGTCTCGCGTGATTCGGTGTACAAGTACATCCTGAGCACGCTTGACGACGGCAACACCGATCTCGGAGCCGGTGGTGCCGCGTTCCCGTTTGCGCTGCATTCGGGCTTCGCGGGCTTCAACACGCCCACCACGTTCCGGCAGTTCAACCGGGCCATGGCGGCGCGTGCGGCTGCGTACTACGCGACGTCCGGCGGCGGAGCTGCCGCCTGGCAGCGTGCGTTGACGGCACTCAGCGCCTCGTTCATCAACCCGGCGGGTACGTCCGCCGCAGGGCTGGCGGCGGGTGTGTACTTGCCGTACGCGGCGGCGCCGGACGCGACGAATCCGCTCGCGCAGGCGACGAACACCGACCTGTACGCGCACATGTCGATCGAAACCGACGTGCCGCTCAAGGCCGACGGGACGAGGGACAATCGCTACCTGGCGAAGATCGGAACGCGTCCGACCCGGTCGGCGCCGCAGGGACTCGGCATTCCATCGTCGTTGGGTTTCAACGTCTTCCCAGCGATCAGCACGCCGTTGCCGGTCATCCGGAACGAGGAGCTGATCCTCCTGCGCGCCGAGGCTCTGTTGGGCACCGGCGACAAGGCGGGTGCACTGACGCTGATCAACAGCATCCGCGTGAGCTCGGGCGGGCTGGCACCGTCGACGTTGACGGCGGCCTCACCCGACGCCGACATCATCACGGAACTCCTCGTGCAGAAGCGCTACTCGCTGCTGCTCGAAGGGCATCGCTGGATCGACATGCGGCGCTACGGTCGATTGGCCCAGCTGCCGCGTGACATCACGACGGGCGTGAACGCGCACTTCGTGGCCCGGGTACAGCCGCTGCCGCAAGGCGAGTGCCTCCAGCGCCGCGGCAAGACCGGAGCGCTGGCGGGACCAGGCTGCTGAGACTGAACTCCGAGCGAGGGCTGGGTGGGCTAACCACCAAGTTTCCGGCTGTGAGTCTGGGTTCTGGGCTTTGAGATGAGACGAGCAGGCCCCGCGTGAGCGATCACGCGGGGCCTGTTCTGCATACATCGCTCTCAGCCTCGTCGATCTCGACGCTCAAGACCCAACCCGAAGCCCGACACTTGGTGGTTGCAGTCCCTAGTACCCATCCCTCGTCCAGAACGCCACCACCCCGCATCGCCGATCCGGTCCGCCAAACTGTGGCGGAACCGTTGCCGCGCCGGAGTACACCTCGATTCCTGCGATCTGCTTGGGGGGCGGCAGCAAGTCGAGATTGAAGTTCGTGGGCAAGATGATGCCGTCGAGCAAGACCTGCATGGCGCAGAAGTTCTGCTGCATGGCGCTCGTGATGCCACCTGCTTCACGCTTCGAGTAGACCTGAGTACCGGCAAACGCCTGTGTGGTCACGCGCGAGACATCGAGTCCGCGCAGCGTGCGCAGGAAGTCCGACGCCTGCAACGAGCCTCGGCGATCAATCTCCTCCTGCGTAATGAACTGCCCCTGCCCCTGTCGGCGGCGCGTCTCGAACTCGAGCATGCGCATGGTGACGCGACGCTCCTTCACGCGCACCGTGTCGAGGATGTTGGCGGAGCGCAGAAGCGTATACGAGAGTCGCAGCGTGTCGCTGGCCGGCACCTCGATGATGCTCGAGGTCGGCGCGTAGCCGATGCGTCGCGCGACCAAGAGATACTGACCGGGCGGAACCTGCAGCAGCCGAAATCGACCGTTCTCCGACGTCACCACGCGCGCACCGATGCCGACGACGGACACATCGGCTGCGCCGAGTGGACGGAGGAGCGTATCGGTGACCAAGCCGTCGACCACACCATACAGACTGGGTTGGCGGAGCGCTTCGGCCGCGGCGCGATCGCGAACGCTCGTGGTGCGCTGCGCGTGCGCAGGCGCGGCCGACAGCGCGAGCGTGCACAGAAGCACGAACGTGGCGACGGTGAGCTGCACCGCCAATCCGGTGTGCAAACGAGCGGACAAACGAGAACCCCTGCGCGTGTTCCAACGAAGGTACTGAAAAGTGTGCATATCGAAAGATAGCCCGGTCGGTCCATTAGGAAACGTGCTGGGACGCGCCGCGCGCACCTGGCGAACCTGTCGGTTCAGAGGGACAGCTGTTCAGGCGGCGCCTGCGTGCGTCGGCTCGAAAGTGGGGTGACGTCGGCGTCGTCATCCCACGCCACCGCGTCGCCAATGGCGATCTCACCGTCGTCGATCACGATCGCAAAGGCTCCGCCACCCCAGTCGGCGCGCATGACCGCCTGCAGACCGTCGAACAGCTCGTCCATTTGATGGCATGGCTTGGTCTCACCGGCGATCTGCAGACGCACCGCGCCAACGCGCAACACCTTCCCACGCGAGTTGGCCAGTGCGATGCCGCGCACCATCAGGTTGGCTCGGCGCTTCGACGGATCAATCTCGGTCCCCAGTGCCGCCAGGTGCTCCGCCCAACGCTCGGCCTCGATGATCGTGACCTGCCGCCGACCGCCCTGATTGGCGTTCCCCACCAGTCCGCGGTCGGCACGGAGGCGCGCACGGACCGCGGCATCCATGGGGCCGCGCTTGGCGCGCTTGATCCAGATTCGTTCGAGCTGTGCGGGCATGAACGGAGGATGGCGAAGGGACGGTTCTTCGACAAGATTCGCGCATGCCACTTTTCTTCGGTCGTCTCCCGGTGCGCCCGCTTCACGCGGCGCTGCTCGCTCTCACCGCGCTCGTTGCCGTTGACGCACGCGCACTCTCGGCGCAATCACTGCGCAACGGCAACGCCGCGAACAGTGGCGCGCCGGAGTACGGCCCGCCTGCCGGCACGCTCCTGATCGTCGGCGGTGGCAATCTCGATGGCACCGGCATCCTCGAGCGATTCATCGCACTGGCCGGCGGACCGAACGCGCGCATCATCGTCGTGCCGACGGCGGGCGGCAATCGGCGGCCCGACGGCACCATCACCATGTATGATTCTGCGCAGGTGCTCGCCTCGTGGCATCGCCTCGGCGCCAACAACGTGCGCATGCTGCACTCGCACGACGCCAAAGTCGCGGACACGGACTCGTTCCCGAACATGCTGCGCGAAGCGAGCGCCGTGTGGTTCAACGGCGGGCGGCAGTGGAACATCGTGGACTCGTATGCGAATACGAAAACGTTCGGTGCGTTTCACGATGTACTGGCGCGCGGCGGTGTGATCGGCGGCAGTTCGGCGGGCGCGACGATTCAGGGTGCGTTTCTGGTGCGCGGCGCGGTCAGTGGATCGGACGTGATGATGGCCCCTGAACCCGAGCATCAGACCGCCTTCGGTTTCCTGCGGCGTTCGGCGATCGACCAGCACATCAACGCGCGCAACCGCTGGGACGATCTCATTCCGGTGATCAAGCGCTTCCCCGACCTGCTGGGCATCGGGCTATCGGAAGGAACGGCCATCGAAGTCCACGGCGACGCGTTCACGGTGATGGGCAAGGCCGAGGTGACGGTGCACGACAACACGCGCAACTACAATCCCGAGGGGAAGCCATACCTCAAGCTCAACCCGGGCGAGGGCTTCGACATGAAGCGCCGCCTGGTCGTGCTGCGCAATCACTGATCGGCCGGCATCACGCGCGCTTCAGGCGATAGTCCCGGCGTACCACGCGAAGCTCCGTCGACCAACCGCTACGTGCGCTCGACGATCCGGTCGATGAGGTAGCTCGACTGCTCGACCGCTTCCGTCGTGAAATCACCGAAGAAGGCGCGCACGTCTTCGAACATGCGCGTGAACGCCACCTGATCGCCGTGCGCGAGCACATCCGCGATCTCGCGTGAGGCTTCGGTGAAGGCGGCGGTCACCTGCGGCGTGCGCGGGTTGCGCATCTCGATCGGCCCGTACAGTCCGGGCTCCTGCGCGAAGTGACGCGCCGCCACGTACAACTCCATCAGGTACGCGGGCGAGGTGAACGGCATCGTTTCCGACAACGGAATGCCAAGTCGCGCGAGCGTGACGCCCAGGACCTGTGTCTGGAAGTGGGTGAGCACCTGCACCACCGACATCGCCCGATCGTGCTGCATCGGTGTGGTCTCGGTGATGACCAGTCCGCGCGAGGTGAGTGTGCGGGCCACCCAGTCGGCCCAGGCATCACCGCGCGCACGACAGAGCACCACGCGCTGTCCCTGCAGCGTGTGCACGCTCGGCCCGAACATCGGGTGCGTGCCGACAACGCTGCCCCGCGTTGCCGCGAGCATCGCTGCCACCGGCGCTTCCTTGATGCTCGTCACATCCATCAGCAGCGCGTCTTCGCGCACGTGCGGACCGACTTGGGCGATCACCGATTCCGTCAGATCGATCGGTACACTGATGACCGTCACATCCGCCGCGGCCGCCGCTTCTTCGGCGCGCAACGTGGTATCGCGATCGGCGATGAGAATGTGGTGTCCGAGGTCGCCGAACAGCCGCGCGAGGCGTGTCCCGATCCTGCCCGCGCCGCCGATGATCGCCACGCGCTGCGGTTGATCATCCAGGGGCACTTCGGCGCGCAACGCGGCCTGATGGTCACGACTCGAACGCAACAACACCCGAAAGATCGATTCGATCTCGCCGCTGGGCAGACCCAGCTGCTCGGCCCGGCGGCGACGATCAGCGAGCACGTCACGTTCGCGTTGCGGATCGCGAATACGCACGCCGTGCGCGCGCTTGTACGCCGCCACTTCTGCCACGAGCGACATGCGTCGCGCCATGATCTGCAGCAGGTCGCGATCGAGTGCGTCGATCATCGCCCGCAATACCGGCAAGGGCCGCGGCGTGTTCGTTCCGTCGTCGCTCATCGGCGCGCCTTCGGCTGAACGCGGTACGCGCAACGCGCCCGGTGTATCAGTTGCTCATCTTCCAGAAGGCGATGCCGCTGGCCTGCTGCGCGACATCGGCCGTGCCGACTTTCGTGATGCTCTGCAGGTCGATGACATCCACCTTGCCGGGTGCTGCGCCAACGCCTTCGCTGCTGACGAACGCGTAGCGCGAATCGGGGCTCAGCGTCACACCGTGCGCGAGGTTGTTGGAGGTCTTCACGACGCCCAGACTCTTGCCGCTCGCGAGGTCGAACACTTCCACCGCCGATCCCTGCTTGAGTGTGGCCACCAACAGCTTGCCGTTGTCGGTCACGGCAAGATTGTAGACGCCGCGTCCCGTCTTGAGGCGACGTGCGAGTGTCCACGACTTCGTATCGATGTCGAGGATCTCGTCGGCCTTGTTGCACGCGACGTAGATGTGTCGGCCGTCCGCTGACGGTTGCGCCCACGTCGGCGAGCAGCTGTTGGGCGCCATCTCATGCTTCTCCATTCCCATCGCCACCCGTCCGCGCTGGGCGGGATCGATCGTGGGTGCCGCCTTCGCCGGAGCGGCGGGCTTGGCCGCGGCCGCGTCGTGTCCAGTGTGCGTGTCGTGATTCATACCGGCCATGCCGGCGCCCATCGCCCCGATGTTGTCGACCGCGAGCGGTCCTTCCTTTCCCTTCGCCAGCGAGAAGCGACGCGACACCACGAAATCTTTCGTGTCGATCTCGACGAGTTGGTCATCCATCATGCACGTCGAGTACTGGCGCATGCCATCGGGCGAGACGCGACTGCCGTGTGGCATGGTGCACGTCACGATACGCGCGACTTCGGTGTTGTTCTGCGTGTACACCACCGACACGGTCGACGGAATCATGTCGCCATGCAGATTGAAGTTGACCGACAACGTGTAGAGACCATCGGGCGTGACGTCGATCGACGCGGGAAAATTGCCGAGGAAGACACCGGCGCCGACGAGCGTATCGGCGCCGGTGGCGTAGCGCCAATACTTGCCATCGGGAGAGCCGTGTCCCGTGGTCAGGTAGAGAAACTTGCCATCGCGCGAGATGGCGAGTCCGTGTGGCCCTTCCATCTCGGCGGCGAGTTCACCGACCACGATGGTGCGTTCGACCACCGTGCCCGCCGGGCCAAAGCGCACGCGGTGAATCTTGTCCGCCGATTCGGCGCCTACGTAGACCCAGTAGTCGCGCGTGGGCGGCGTTGACGTCGAGACCGCCTGCGCGTGCATCGCGCTCGCGAATGGCAGCGTGAACAGCGTCAGTGCCACAGGTACGAAACGCCAATGATGCAACGCCGCGCTCAGTGAGCGACTCGGCTTGCGGGAGGTCGTGACAGAGGGCATGATGGGCATACTCGACCCCCGGGCGAACGCCCGGCGGAGTAAGAAAGCATCTACGGAGTTCACGTCTCATGAACGTAGCGCGCAACCTGCGGTTCGTCACGACCGCGCTGGGAGTACTGGCCGTTGCGCCACTGCTCTCGTCCCCGCGGCTCACCGCACAACAACCAGCCGCAGCTGCGCAACCCGCCGTGGCGCGCCTCGTCGCTGAGCCTGCACGCATCACCATGCGCGCCGGCGAGTCGCAGTCGTACAAGATCACGGCGTACGACGCACAAGGCAAAGTGATTCCGGATGCCGTGGTGCGTGTTGGCGGACCACGCAACGCCGTGCGCTTCCTGAACGGCACCGTGAACGCGTTTCAGGCCGGGTCGTACACTGCGACGGCGACGGCGATGGGCAACGGTGCGCCGATCACGCTCGATATTCCCGTGCTCATCACGTGGCCGGCGTTGAGCAAGATCACCATCACCGCTGATTCCGGTCGGTTGTACAGCGGCGTGACCATCGGACACAAGGCCGCGGGACTGCACGCGGACGGTTCTGATCGTTCCGGCATGGCGGTGACGTGGCGCAGCAGCAATCCCGCCGTCGCGACGGTTGACCGTTTCGGCAATGTGACTGCACTCAAGGCCGGCGCGGTGTCGATCACCGCCGAAGCAGAGGGCGTATCGGCGTCGAAGGCATACACCATCGCCATGAATCCTGTCTCATCACTCGCCATCGGCATCACCGAAGACGTGATTCGCACGGGCGATGTGGTGCATCTCAAAGCCACGGCGCGTACCGCGGCCGGTGCGGCCGTCCCCGGCGCCGCGATCACGTGGAGCTACACCTACCTGCCCGACGACTCGACGGCGGGCCCTGGTGGACCTGGCATCATCGACTGGGGTCGTTTCACCGCGAATGCGCCTGGGCGTTTCACGCTGCTCGCGCAGTCGGGCAACGTGACGGCGCGCAAGGTGCTCGAAGTGAAGCCGCGCGATGTTGTGCGTCGCATCACGGTGACCGGTCGTGGCAACGTCAACACCACGCACACGTCCGACTTGTGGCCGTGGACGGGGAAGGATGGACGCGACTACGCGATCATCGGTACGTGGGGCGGCGATGGTTACGCGATCATCTTCGACATCACGAATCTCAACAACATCGTCAGGACCGATTCCGTGCGCATCGATGCGCGCACGATCAACGACGTCACGGTGTCGCCCGACGGACGCTACGCGGCGCTGTCGCGTGAGGGCGCCTCCAACCGTATCAATGGTGTGGTGATCCTCGATCTCGCCGTGCCGGCGCATCCGAAAGTTGCCTCGACGTTCGATCAGGAACTGACGGGCGGCGTCCACAACATGTTCGCCACCAACGATCATCTCTACGCGATCTCCGGTGGCCAGAAGTACGTCATCATCGACGTGAAGGACATCACGAAGCCCAGGTATGTGAGCGAGTACCAGCATCCGAACGCGCGCATTCACGACTTGTGGGTGAACAACGGCATCGCGTATTCCGCACAAGGCGGCGTCGGTGCGGTGATGGTGGATGTCGGCAACGGGAAGTACGGCGGCACCATCCAGAAGCCCAAACTGATCAACGTGTTCGAGATCAACTCGGGGCACGAGATCTACCCGTACTTCCAGAAGAGCACCGGACGCACCTATCTCTTTCTCGGCGACGAGGAGATGAACCGCCGCGGACGGGTGTGGGAAGGCACGCAGTATTCGCTGTCCGGGCCGGATGGCAAGCCGCCCAAGAACGGTATCGCTCAGACGTCGGGTGGGTACACGCACATCGTGGACGCCACAGACCCGATGCACCCGCGCAAGGTCGGCCGCTATCACCTGGAAGACTACGGTTCGCACGACATCATCGTCGAGGACGACATTTTGTATCAGGCGTACTACGACGGTGGCGTGCGCGTCGTGGACGTGTCGGGTGAGTTGATGGGCAACCTCGCCGATCAGAAGCGCGAGATCGCCGTGTTCAAGCCGTACGACCCGGATGGCTTCACGCCGAATGCGCCGTTCGTGATGAACGCGATGCCGTGGAAGGGGCATGTGCTCTTCACCGACTTCAACTCGGGGCTGTGGGCCGCGAAGCTCGAGCCCAAAACCAAGCCGGTTACGCCGTAAGAACCGTTCGCACGCGGCCGTTATGCGGCGCGCTGTTTCGTCGCAGGTATGGCGAGCAGCGCGCCGAGCGTCATGAAGCCCGCCATCGCGTACACGCCATACGTGGCGCGACCGGTGGCGTCGGTAATGGCGCCAATCATGTATGGACTGAGAAAGCCGGCGAGATTTCCGATGCTGTTGATGATCGCGATACCGGCGGCGGCGGACACTCCATGCAGGAACGCCGTCGGCAGAGTCCAGAAGAGCGGCAATACCGACAGAATGCCCACGGTGGCAACGGTGAGCGCAATCATGCCGGCAACTGGAGCGTCGGCGTAGACGCCTGCCGCGACCAGTCCGATCGCGCCGGTGAGCGACGCGCCCACAAGATGCCACCGGCGTTCACGCAACCGATCGGAACTGCGACCGATCAGCACCATCGCGACCGCCGCGACGCCGTACGGAATTGCGCTCAGCTTGCCGACGTCCCACGGATCAAGCACGCCCAGACTGCGAATGAGTTGCGGCAACCAGAAGCCGATGCCGTAGAGTCCAATGACGAACGCGAAGTAGAGTGCGGAGAGGAGCAGAACGCGCGTATCACGCAGCGTCGCGCCAACCGAGAGGTGAGCACCGGCACCCTGCTCGACCTGCAGATTGCGATGCAGCAGCGTGCGCTCCTCGGGCGCGAGCCAGGCGGCCTGCTCGATGCTGTCGTCGAGATAGAAGAGCACCGCGATGCCCATCACCACCGACGGAAGCCCTTCGAGGAGGAACAGCCACTGCCACCCGGCCCAGCCGTTGACGCCAGCGAGCGCGCCCAGAATCCAACCTGACAGCGGGCCGCCGACGACGCCCGAAAGCGCGATCGCGGTCATGAACAGCGCAACGATGCGCGCCCGCATGCGCGCCGGATACCACTGCGTCAGGTAGAAGATGATACCGGGAAAGAATCCGGCTTCGGCGAGACCCAAGGCAAACCGGATGGCGTAGAAGCTGGTGGCACTGGTGACGAACATCGTCGCTGCCGACAGCACGCCCCACGTGATCATGATGCGCGCGATCCAGCGGCGAGCTCCCACGCGATGCAGAATCAGATTGCTCGGTACTTCGAACAGGAAATAGCCAATGAAGAAAATGCCGGCACCGATACCGTAGGCCGTCTCACTCATGCGCAGGTCGGCCAACATCTGCAATTTCGCGAAGCCGACATTCACGCGATCGAGATACGCGACGACATAACAGAGAAAGAGAAACGGAATCAGTCGCCAGGTGACACGTCGGTAAGCGCGCTGTTCGGCGTCTGATTCGGTCACGGATGTCGCGAGCACGCGGGGATCGTTGAGGGTGACGCCGCAACAGCAGTCGTTGGTCGCGGCGGAACTTCGCGCGCGCTTCATGAATTGGCGAGTATTGGCGATCGGGCTGGTGCTGATCGCCGCGGGCGTTGCACCGATCGTGGTCATGCACCACCGCAATGCACTCGTGGGCGAGAACGGCTTCACGAGGGCCATTCACGCAAAGCAAACCGGGTCGCCTCGTGAGAGAGCGACCCGGCGATGGTGCAATCGCGGTGGGCGCGATCAGATGACCTGCGACCTCACGCGTTGCGACGGCGGGCTGCGATGCCAAGTCCGGCGAGTCCGGCGATCATGAGCGCCCACGTGGACGGCTCGGGAACGACATTGGTCGGCGCGGCGGCCGCGTACAGACCATTGTCGAACAGCTGCGAGCCGTAGCCGGCGGAGTTCGGTCCACCCTGTGACAGCGTGTTGCCGAAGACCGAGAAGAGCCCCGTCACACCGCTGAACAGAGCTGGGCCATAGGGGCCCTGCGACGCAAACGAGGACGTGTTGCCGACGCCATTGATGCTATTGTAAACGGGCGCGGCCTGCAAGCCAAAGTAGCCAAGGAAGGTGTTGAAACCAGCCGCCTCATTCACCGGTCCACCAATTCCGGTGCCGAAGTTCAGAAAGACGCTGCCGCCACCAAGGACATAGCTCTGCAGATCGGACTGGAGCTGTGCGTTGGTTCCCGCCCCGGCCGAGGAGGCGTCGACAAAGATCGCGTTGTAGCTGCCACGCGTTGCCCACCCCGCCACACTGTTATCAAGCGTCGTGGTGAAGGCATAACCGCCGGAACTCAGGTCCGCGCCGATGCTGCCAACTGGAAAACCGAAATTGCCGCTGGCGATGAGCACCGAGCCGCTCAAACCACCCGTCAGCCACGAGGCAACGTTTCTGGTGAAAGTGGTCACGTTGGCCGCGCCGGCGTTCTGGCTGCCGGTACTGCTCAGTGTCCACTCGTCGTGGTTGGCGAAGATGCGCCCTTGCGCCTGTGCCGACGCTGCGGCGGACGCGAGCATGGAGAGTGCGGCGAAGCCGCTGACGAACGTGCGACGAAGCATGAGAGGGTACCGGTCGTGGGCAGCCAACGGTGGGTGAGGAGCATTCTGGAGTCGCGGGGCGCGGCGAGCTTGAACAACGAACTCGCGCCGCTGCATCTCCTACATCGACGAAGCAAAGCAAGACTGACGCCGCTCCACTCCCGTCCCCAAGCGCTTGTCCTGCCACGCGTTTCGCGCTGCCAACAAGATTGGAACAGCCAAACTGTTGCATCCGTGCGTCGGCCCTGTGTGGTCAGCACGCCACGAATTGTGGTCTAAATTTGCAGGGCCAACCGCACCTGACGTGCGCACCGCCACCGGGCGCACGTCCCTTGCGTCGAAGGCGCGCTTTGCGCGATCGGAGATCATCGAGTTTGACCGTGGGTACACGTCTCTTGGAGACGTGCGACCGGCGTCGATCACCGTATCACTCCGGACGAAGAGTGTCGAAGCCCGATGGCGGCGACTGGTGTGCGGTGGTGAGCTGCGTTTCGACGCGTAACCTGTTATGACATAGGCTGATAGCGTCCCCAGCACCGCTCGAACATGTCCGCGATCTCGCCAACCGAGGCGCGCTCCCGCACCGCCTCGATGATACGCGGCATGAGCGGGATGCGCACGCCGGCGTAGTCGGGCAGGTACGTCGTCGCCGCCTCGCTGACGGCGGACATTGCCGCGCCAAGCCGCGCGGCATCACGAGACGCCTTGACGCCCCGCAACTGGTCGATCTGACCGCGCTCCAGCGCGGAAAAATCCGGCGTCGGAATGATCGGCGGGTCCTGACCATCGCCGAACTTGTTGACGCCCACCACGACGGTCTCTCCGGCTTCGACGCGCAGTTGATGCTCATACGCACTCCGTCCGATCTCGTCCTGAAAGAACCCCGCGCGAATTGCTTCGGCGGCTCCACCCAGTGCGTCCACGCGCTCGATCAGTTCGATGGCGCGCGCTTCGACCTCGTCGGTGAGTCGTTCGACATACCAGCTGCCCGCCAACGGATCGACCGTGTTGGTGACGCCCGATTCAAACCCGATGATCTGCTGGGTGCGCAGCGCGAGCGTCGCGGCTTCGGCAGTGGGCAGGGCGAGCGCTTCATCATAGCCGTTGGTATGCAGCGACTGCGTACCGCCCAGTGCCGCAGCGAGCGCCTGCAGGGTCACGCGCACGACGTTGTTGAGCGGCTGCTGCGCCGTCAGCGTGACGCCGCCCGTTTGCGTGTGAAAGCGCAGCCGGCAGCTGTTGTCGTTGGCGCCGAAGCGTTCGCGCAACAGACGCGCCCACAATCGTCGCGCCGCGCGGAACTTGGCGACTTCCTCGAAGAAATCGCTGTGCGCGGCAAAGAAGAACGAGAGTCGCGGCGCGAATGCATCAACCGCGAGGCCCGCGTCGACGGCTTGCGACACGTACGCCAACGCATCCGCAAAGGTGAACGCCAACTCCTGCACCGCGGTGGAGCCGGCCTCGCGGATGTGATAACCGGAAATCGAAATCGGATTCCACTGCGGCACGTCTGCCGCGCAGAATCGGAACATTTCGGCGGTGAGTGCGAGTGACGGCGCAGGCGGATAGATGTAGGTCCCGCGCGCGATGTATTCCTTGAGAATGTCGTTCTGCACCGTGCCCGAGAGCGATGCGCGCGCGATACCCCGCTCTTCGGCGACAACGATGTACATCGCCAGCAGCGTGGACGCCGTCGCGTTGATCGTCATGCTGGTGGAGACTTTGTCGAGCGGAATGCCGTCAAGCAGCACGTGCATGTCGTCCACCGTATCGATGGCCACACCGACACGACCGACTTCACCGGCGGCGCGCGGCGCATCCGAATCGATACCCATCTGCGTCGGCAGATCAAAGGCGACGGAGAGTCCGGTCTGTCCGGCCGCGAGGAGCAGCTTGAACCGCTCGTTGGTCGAGCTCGCGGTACCGAAGCCAGCGTACTGCCGCATGGTCCACAGCCGGCCGCGGTACATTGTGGGCTGCACGCCACGCGTGAACGGAAAGACGCCCGGATCGGCGAGGTCGCGATCGTAATCGAGCGTGACATCGTCGGGGCGCACGACCACGGGGATCGGAATGCCTGAAGGCGAGAGTCGTTCTGCTGCGGACTTGGCCGCGGACCTGGTCGATGACATGCCACAAAATAGCGACGGCGCCGCCGCTGGGAGCGACACCGCCGTCGATGGGTGACGAGACGTGCTGGAGGTCAGTAAGACGCTCTCTCATGCGGGTGCGGCATCGACGGCGCGACGCCGATAGTTGGCATACGGTGGCTCCGCAGGCGCGAACTCGGCGACGGTCTCCACTTCGGCTTTGCTGCCGAGGTAGAGCGGCGTGCGCTGGTGCAATTCCGTGGCCTCGAGATCCATGATGCGACGATGGCCGTCGGTGGCCATGCCGCCCGCCTGTTCGGCGATGAATGCCAGCGGATTGGCTTCATAGAGCAAGCGCAACTTGCCGCGCTGCGACTTTTCGTTGGCGGGATAACAGAACACGCCGCCACCCAGGAGGTTGCGATGGAAATCGGCAACCAACGACCCAACGTAGCGCACGTTGAGGGGCTTGCGCATGCCATCGAGACCACGATAGCGGCGCATGAGCGCCTTGGTGTGCTCGGGCCAGTCCTGTTCGTACGCGTCGTTGACCGAGAGGTAGCGCGCGCGATCGGGGATGCGGATGTGCGGGTGCGAGAGCAGGAATTCGCCGATGGACGGATCGAGTGTGAAGCCGTGCGCACCCTGCCCGGTGGTGTAGACGAGCATCGTGCTCGACCCGTAGATGACATAGCCAGCGGCGACCTGACGACGACCGGGCTGCAGCATGTCCTCCATCTCGCCGCGGGTGCCGCGCGTGATCTTGCGATAGACCGAGAAGATCGTGCCGACGGGCACGTTGACGTCAATGTTGGACGAGCCGTCGAGTGGATCGAAGAGCAGCACGTACTTGCCGTTCCGGAATCCCTCGGGGATGTGGATGATGTCCGGCTCCTCTTCGGAGGCCATCGCGCAGAGTCGCCCGCCGTGATCGAACGCCTTGACGACGATCTCGTTGGCGATGACGTCGAGCTTCTGCTGGACTTCGCCCTGCACATTGGTGTCGTTGGTGGCCCCAAGGATGTCGGCGAGTCCGGCACTGCGCACCTTGTTCGCGATCATCTTGCCGGCGAGCGCCATGTCGTAGAGGATGCCGGAGAGTTCACCCGTGGCTTCGGGGAACTGTCGCTCCTGTTCGATGATGAAGCGCTCGATCGTGACGACGGAAGTGGCGGTGTGCTTTACCACGGTCAGACTCCTCGGGGCGGGAGATCCTGTATGGCGACGCGGCCATCGGGGGACGACGGCGACGCAACGAACGGGGCGGGATGCGGCGGGAGGAACAGGAGCATGGCGGCGGCCCAGGCATCGGCTTCGAGTTCGAAGCGATTGGCGTGATAGCCGTGCCGAAGGCTTTCCCAGAGGTACCGAATGGGGAAAACGCTGATGCGCTGAAACTGATGAACGTGAGCGACCTCGTGCAAGAGCAGCACGGCATCGAGTTGCGCGTGTGGCGCGAGGAACACGGTGCGTCCGAGGGCAATGCCAAGGACGGAGCGGTGGCCAAGCGCCCATCCACCAACGCGAGGAGGGATCCCGCCGCGACGCCAAAGCGCACCGGCAAGTGCGGGATGACGCGCGAGCAGCGCCTCCGGCAACGCAAACGGTCGGCCGATCACCGCGCGACTGGCGGCCGTCCACCAACGTGCCAGCGTCCGTCGCGTGCCGCCGACGCGGAACGGTGCCGCCGCGGCAGTGGTCGCGGGCGGTGTGCTTGCCCTATTGAGTGACATCCGACGGCGGCGATGGGTGGTCATGGGTGGTCATGGATGCTCAACCCCGCTGGGGCGATCGAGGGTCCAGTGGGAATGCCGGTCGCGCACGAAGATCTCGCGACCATCGGTTGAGACAACGACAACGCCGTCACGATCGGTGCGCAACAGCGGAACGCCTCGCTTGGCGAACGCATCGAGTATTTCCGGTGACGGATGCCCGTACCGATTTCCAACCCCCACGGATACGAGTCCGAGCCTCGGCTGCACCGCGTCGATGAACGCGTCGGTCGAGCTGGTGCGGCTGCCGTGGTGGCCGAGTTTGAGCACATCGGCACGGAGCTGCGCGGGCTCCAGCTGCGAGAGCAGCCACGCCTCTTCGTTCGCTTCGGCATCTCCGGTCAACACGAAGGCGATGTCTCGGTATTGCACGCGCAGCACTACGGAAGTCTCGTTGGCGTCGTGCTGTTGCGCGGTCCAACTGGAATCGGGCGCGAGCACCTCGAACGTGACGCCATCGAGTTGCATGACGGCTCCGGGGTGGACGCGCTGCCACGGGATGCCGGCGCGCTGTACAGCGAGCAGTGCGGTGCGATAAGTGTCGTTTGACGTAACGAATGCCGGTTCCCACCAGCGCGCGGGCTTGAGCGCCTGTACGACGCTGGCGGCACCACCCATGTGATCATCATGTGCATGCGTCATGACAAACGCGGCGACGGCTCCTCCGCGTCGCTGCACGTAGGGCACGACAACTCTCTGGCCGGCGTCGCCGCCCTCCCATCGTCGTCCCGCGTCCACGATCACCCATCGTCCACGCGGTGTGCGCATGGCGATGGCGTCCCCCTGCCCCACGTCGAGCAGATGCAGTTCGAACTGTCCTGAGCCGGTTGCGAGGAGCGGCGTCCAGAGCGCGGCGGTCAACGCCGCCGCGGCGACGAGCAGCGTCGGCATCCAACGTCGTGCGGCGCTGGCGCGCACCACGGCGGCTGACGCGATCCCGGCGCAGCATGCACCGACGAACGTGGGGGCGATGTGCAGCGCCGCGTGCGGGATGCGCGCCGTCGATGTGGCGACGATGTCCAGCAGCGCGATGGGAACACCGGCGGCATCGGCGACGAGCTGTGCGGCGGCATGCCACGGTGCGAGCAGTATCGCGAGAAAGAGTGCGGGTTGGAGCAGTGCGACGATTGGTGCGGCGACGAGGTTGGAGAGTGGGGCGACAAGGCTGACTCTGCCGAAGGTCCAGGCGATGAGCGGTGCCGTGACGAGTGTTGCGACGACGCCGGTGACGAACTCGCGCATGAGTGTCGCGCGCCAGCCGGTGAGCGCGCGCAGGCGGCGCACTCGTGCGCGTCGCCAGCGTCCGTTGACGCGTGCCATGTCGATCGTGCGAACGCGTCGCAGCATCGAGCGCGCGGCCACTAACGCAGCCATCCCGCCCACGCTGAGTTGCCAGCCCAGATCGAGGACAACGGCGGGCGTGACGGTGGGGAGGGCAGCGCCGAGTGCGAGGGCGGTCCATGGGTGGACAGGTCGCTGCCACTGTTCGGTGACGGCGACGGTGGCGAGCATGACGGCGCTGCGCACGGCCGGCGCGGGCGCGCCGAGTGTGGCGACGTAGAGGGCGACGATGGCGAGGGCGAGTGGAGTGGCCCAGCGTTTGGGGATGCGGCACGCGCTGGCGAGCGTGAGCAGTGCGCCGGCGATGATGGTGACGTGCAGTCCGGAGATGGACAGCATGTGCACCAACCCGGCATCGGCGTAGCGATCGCGCACATCGGGTGCGATTCCATCCTGATCGGCGATCAGCAGTGCGCGGACGAGTGGCGCATGCGCGTGGAAGAGCCGATCGATTTCCTCGCCGGTGCGACCACGCCAGGTACGAAGCAGCTCGCGTTCGCCCGTAGTGCTGAGATCACCATCGACGAGGAGGCCGCGATCGGTGGCGCGTGCGGTGCCGGTGAGGACCACGATCGCACCGGGTGGTGCGCGTCCGGATTGGACGCGAACGAACGCTGGTGTTTGGCAGTGCTGCAGCGATCGATCGCCGACGGCGTGGCCGGTGACGCGGGCACCGGGTTTGGCCGCGTCGTCGATGGCGACGCGAAGGGTGGTGCGTTTGGCGAGGGTGGTGCGGCAGGCGAGCGATTCGCGGGCGGCGGCATCGCCAATGACTAACGCGGCGGCGAAGGTGGCGAGGAGCGCCAGCGGCACGACGCTGCGGCTTCGTGCGGCGAGTGCCACGCCCACGAGTGCAACGCCGAACGCGAGAACCGCGAGTGCAAGGACGAGGGGCGCACTGTCGCGGATCGCGCGGAGATGCGCGACGAGCGTGAACGGGTACGGAGCCGACGCGTTGTGCACGAGCGCGGCGACGAAGAGTCCGGCGAGCCAGACGACGACGGTGTGAATGAGCAGGGGCACGACGCAACATTGTGCGGGGCCGATACGGGGCGTTAACCGGAACTACGCGGCTTGGATCATTTCAACGGAGCGCGTCAATTGGGAACGGCGACCACCAAACTAGCCGGCCATCGGGAGAGGCCTGCGGACTTTTGCCGCTGTTGAGATCGACGAGGCGACGGGGGTACCGGTGAAGGTGGCGCAGGTGGTGCCGCTGAGTTGCACGGTGAGATAATCACCGATGGCGCCGCAGTCGGCCGGAACGATGACCGTCTTGAAGTCGCGTGTACGGGCCTGCAGCAGTTCACCATCGCGCGCGATCTTTTCGATCAGCACTTCGGCGATGCTACCCAGGCGAGTCAGATTTCCTTCACGCGAGATGCCGCGCACGGTCTTCATCAGGCGATCGAAACGCTCAGTCACGACCGTATCGGGCACATGCCATGCCACCGGCATGCGTTCCGCCGGCGTGCCCTCGCGCATGCTGAACTTGAACATGAAGGCATCGTCGAATCGCACTTCGCGACAGAGCGACAACGTCTCCTCGAACTCGGCGTCCGTCTCACCGGGAAAGCCGACAATGATATCGGTCGTCAGCGACAGTCGCGGAATGGCGGTCCGCAAACGCTCGACAGTGGCCAGATAATCTTCGCGGGAATACCGACGCAGCATTCGTTTGAGCATCGTCGTCGAGCCACTCTGCATCGGCAGATGCACGTGCTCGCACACCGTTGGTACTTCGGCCATCGCGGCGATCACGCGATCACTGAAATCGTTCGGATGGGGGCTGGTGTACCGAACACGACGAATGCCTTCGACGGCGCCAACCGCGCGCAAGAGATCGGCAAAATCGTGGGTGCCGTCGTTGTACGAGTTCACCGTCTGACCGAGCAACACGACTTCGGTGAGCCCCTGCTCGACCACATCGCGTGTCTCACGCACCACGTCATGCAGGGCGCGACTGCGCTCATTGCCACGGGTGTAGGGCACGATGCAGTATGTGCAACGATAGTTGCAGCCGCGTTGCACCGGAATCCACGCCTTCACTCCCTCGAAGCGACGCGCAACGACATCTTCGTAGTGCTCTTCGAGATCGAAGTCGGTGGCGCTGAATCGCTCACCGTTGCGCGCGCCGTCGATGAGCTGCGGCAGCGCGCGATAGCCATCGGGCCCAACGACGAGCGAGACGTGCTTTGCCTGGGTCAACAACCGTGGTCCAAGTCGTTGCGCCATACAGCCGGTGACACCAACGATGCTACCTGGCTTCATGCTGCGCTTCAACTCGCCGAGTCGACCGATGACACGCGTTTCCGCGTTCTCACGAATTGCGCAGGTGTTGACGAGAATGACGTCCGCGCCATCGGGTCCGTCCACGGCCTCGTAGCCATGCGCGACCAATGTGCCGTACATCAGCTCCGAATCGGAGACGTTCATCTGACACCCGTAGGTCTCGATGTAGACCGTCGGCTTGGGCGTCGTGCTCATCAGGGGCGGATCTGAATGCCGAAGCCCAACATCCACGCGGACTCCTTGATGCCGCCGCCGGTGAGCGAGCGATTCGCGCGCTGAATGGAGAAATCCACCGAGGCGACATCGCGGGCGAGCGGCAAGCCGAAGCCACCAGTGAAGCGCGACTCCTTGACGGTCTGACTATTCACGCCAAACGGCAGTTCGTTCTTCGCGTAGCCGGCGCGCAGCATGATCGGAAATCCGCGCAACCGCGGACCGGCCACTTCGACGCCGGCGTGCAGGTTCGTCGCGTCGTGCGCCTGCACGAGATCGGAGCCCAATCCTTCTATCTGCGACCAGGCGTTCTTCTCGACGCCGAGCGCGAACGTCGATCCAGCGATTCCATCGTAGCGCAACGAGAGGCCGGCGCGATTGGGAACGCTGCCCTGCGTGCGCACGGTGTCACGAATGCGCGAATCGAGCGATCCGCCGGAACGGAACGACGCCTGCACAGCGAGTCCCTTGGCCAGCTGCACTTCGCCGCCAACCGACACTGCCATGCCGAAGTAGGTCACGCGTGAGGAATCGTCCACGCTGCCAAACGTGAGCGTGTCGGCAAAGGTTCGACGACGCGCGACCAGATTGTCGCCGGTGAACAGATGACCACCGAGTCCGACACGAAAACGTGAGTTGATGCGCCAGCCCGCACCGGCACGCAGGTCGGCGATCGAGCCTCGCACATCGCTGCGATCGTTCGTCGCGATCGAATTCCCTTCGACAAGCACGCTGCCCGTCGTCACCGTCGTGTAGCTGCGATCGAGAAAGGTCGTGCCGCTGACCGAGAACGCGAGACCATGCGACGATGGAAAAACGAGCATGATCAACGGCACGCGCTGCGAAGTGGTGCTCTCCTTTACGTTGCCGAAACGCAGCGTGCGAAACTCCGGTTCGGTCTGCGCCGTGACGATGGTGCGCTGAATGCCGCCCAACGACGCGGGGTTGATCGGACTGAGTGGATCGAACTCGCCGAATGCACCACCCGTTGCCGCCGTACGCGTGCTGGTGCCGCCAACAGGGTAGCCAAATCCGAGGCCGCTCAGCGTCCCTTGCGCGTGCAGCGTCCTCGCTCCTGCCGCCACGCACAGGCACGCAATCGCCGCCATGTGCGCCATCGTCGTGGCACTCCGCCGGCTGCGCGCCAACCCACGCGTTGCTGCATCGATCGATACGGCGCGCACGTCACGCCCAGTCGTCCGATCGATGGTCCGTCCGACGCTGTCCTCCAGTGGGTTCATCACGGGATCGCGAACTCGGAGCGAGGTTGGTAAGTGATACGCAAACGCGGCCGTAACGACGCGGCGGCCTTGCTCGAAAAGAAACGAAGCTCGGCGGGCTGTGACCCTTCAAAGCCGATACGAAACGCCAGCGCGCGCGGCACCGTGCTCGGCAACAATGACCAACTCCTGACGAGACTCAACACGTTCAACGCGCGCACGCCACTATCACTCGGCACCAATCGGGTCGTATCGAGCGAAGCGAAGCTTCCGTCAGCGGCGAGATCGAGGATGCGGCGCAAATCGGTCACCGCGTTCGTCGTCGTTGGCACCAGCGGCACGATGGTTACCGTGTCTCGGGCACTGGCGAAGGTACTTCGTCGCTGCGTCAGCAACACTTCGGCGCGCACAATCGTCGATGAGTCGGCGATGCTGGCAGGAATGCGGAATCGCAGATAGGTGCGATAGGCCGGATAGCCGCCAACGATCAGCGTGCTCGCGTCCGGGGGAGAAGAGCCACGATCGACCAGCGCATACACCTGATACGACAACGCCGCTTCGTCGGCGATCGTCGCAATCGTCGTACTCGTGTTGATCCTCAATGGACGATAGAGCGTGTCCGAGCTTGGGTCGAACGTCACGAAGGGCGTGCCAAAGCCGGACTGGAACGCGACGATGCGCAGCTGTGCACTGCCGCCACTGAGCCGCAGTCCCACCCGCAACCGCTTGCCCGCAACGACCTTCGCCAGCAGCGGTGCCTTGAACAACGGCACGCGCAGCGTGTCCGTCGTACTGTCCGGCGTGAAGTTCAGGGAGCCAATCAGTCGATCCGCGCGAAAGAGCGCGCCGACAATCGCCGCCGTCGTGTCGCCATCGGCCGAGTCGACATCGAACACATCGAGCGTCACGCGCTTTGCGCCAAGACGGGCCGTCCGGTCGAGCACGAGCCTGAGGAAGGCGGAGTCGATCGCAGTGATGCTCTCGGTCGTCGTGCCAGCATTCGGGTTGTAAGTTCCCGGCAGCACGTCAAAACGAAGTACCGCGCGCGTGACCAGCGTGTCAGGCCGATTCGCCAGCAACAGCGTTCCCGACAGGCCAAGCGTGGGATAGCCGTCGAGCGACGTGTCCTGCACAACGGCTTCGAAGGTGGTATCACGGAACCCAGCTGCCTTGCTCGGGCACAACGATGGGCAGGCCGCGCCTCCCTCGAACGATTCAGTGCAGCCGGCGACGGCGACAACGAGCGTCGAGACGAACAGGAAGGCGACGCGCGCACGGTGGCGACGGAACCACGAAACTACGGGGTGGCGCTCAGGCATTCTCGAGCGAAGCAGGCGTGAAAGGAGCAGGAAGCAGTTCGGTGAGCGACCAGCGCGCCGTCTGCCCGTGTGGAGCGATCGCGACGATCTCGAGATCGGGCGCGAACTCCACGAGCGCCTGACGGCAGATGCCGCAGGGAGGCGTCGGCACGGTCGCAGCCGACGTGATGACAACACGAGTAAATCGACGCGCCCCAGCCGTGATGGCGGCGCCGAGCGCGACACGTTCCGCACAGGTACCGGCCGGATACGACGCATTCTCGACGTTGCAGCCGACGAAGACGCGACCATCCGCCGCTTCGAGCGCAGCACCAACAGGGAACTGCGAATAGGGACACCATGCATTCGCACGCGCCGCATCAGCCGCGCTTCGCAGCTGACTGAGGTGCGGTGATAACAAATCGGGCACGGTAGCCGACGTGCTCACGCCCCTACCAGCGTGGGTGCGAGTGCGGGCAGGAAGGACGTCCCCCGTCCACGAAAATCCAAGGCAAACCAGTGCGCCACGGTCGCGCCAAGGTCCGAAAACGTCTGTCGCTCACCCACCGGGCCACCGGGCACGCATGCGCCCGCGACCAGCAACGGCACACGCTCGCGCGCATGGTCGGTGGAAGCAGTCGTCGGATCGTTGCCATGGTCCGCGGTGATGAACAGCAGGTCGTCCTCCCTCATAGCAGACAACAGGCTCGGCAGAGCACGATCGAACGACTCGAGCGCCCCCTGAAAGCCGCGGACATCGTTGCGATGCCCAAAGAGTTGGTCGAAATCTACCAGATTGGCGAAGCAGAACCCACGCGTCTCGCAAGAAAGCCACGAATGGATTTCACGGATGCCATCGTCGTTGTCCGTGGTGTGGCGGGAACGGAGACCGCGACCCGCAAACAGATCGTCCACCTTCCCGACCCCGGACCGCGCGATCCCCGCAGACTCCAGCGCATCGAGCAGCGTCTGCCCTGGCGGCGCGATCGAATAGTCTCGGCGATTGGCGGTACGCTTCCACTGGCCAGGAGTTCCCTCGAAGGGGCGCGCGATCACGCGCGCGACATCGTGCGGCGCGACCAGCATCGAGCGCGCGAGCTCACAGGCGCGATACAGCTCGTCGAGAGGGATCAGCCCCTCGTGTGCCGCAACCTGGAAAACGGAATCGGCGGAAGTGTAGACGATCCAGGCGCCCGTCCGCTGCTGCTCGTCGGCGAAGTCGGCGATGACCGTCGTTCCGCTGGCCACGGAGTTGGCGATGACCGCTCGACCGGTCGCTCGCTCGAACTCGGCGATCACCTCAGCGGGGAAACCGTGTGGATAGGTCGGAAACGGCTTGGCCAGATGAAGTCCCGCGATTTCCCAGTGTCCGGTGGTGGAGTCCTTGCCGCACGACCGCGGCAACATGGTTCCCCACGCGCCCGCCGGTCGCGACGCCGGTGGGACACCCACGATGTCGGACAGGTTGCCGAGTCCGAGACGACCGAGGTGTGGCAGCGTCAGACCGCCGACGGCGCGCGCCACGTTGCCGATCGTGTCGCTGCCCGCGTCTCCGTAGGCCGCCGTATCCGGCGCTGCGCCGCAACCAACACCATCGAGCACCAGGATCAGGGCGCGCCGATCGGCAATGCAGGAGGGGGCATCGGGCATCAGCCGGCTCCGGGCGATGCGTGCGTGTACACGCGCGATAGCCGCATCCGCAGACCGGTGAGCAGCTCGTAGGGCGACAGCTCCCCACGCGCGGCGACATCGTCGGTGGTCAGCGTCACGCCGTCGCTGCTCCCCATGAGCGTCACGACATCACCCACGGCGCAGGGGACGTCCGAGACATCGATCGTGGTCATGTCCATCGACACGCGCCCTACTACGGGGCAGCGCACGCCGTTGAGCAGGACCTCGCCGCGATTGGAGAGATGCCGACGATAGCCGTCGGCGTATCCAACCGGCACCGTCGCGATGCGCCGCGGCTGCGCGGCGACAAACGTCGCGCCATAGCCCACGCCGTCGCCCGCCTGCAGATCGCGAATATCGACGACGCGCGCGCGCAGGTGTACCACCTGCATCAGCGGGAGGTCCGGTTGCTCTTGTGCGCCATAGAGTGCGATACCCGGTCGCACGAGATCGGCGTCACTGGCTCCGCGTGCGGCAATCGCGGCGCTGTTGTCCGTGTGCACCAACAGCGTGTGCGGCAACGCGTCTGCCAACGACTGTCGCGCATCAGCAAAGCGCGACTCCTGCTGCGCGCGTGTTCCGTCCGGCATCTCCGCCGAATGAAAGTGCGTGAACACACCCTCGGGTGCGTATTGGCGCACCGCGCTTCGCAGCGGCGCCACCGCATCCCATCGCACGCCGGCGCGCGCCATGCCGGTGTCGATCGCCAAATGCCACGCGCCGCCGCCCAGCGTTCCCCACTGTTCGATGTCGTGCGCGACGTGCAGCGCAGGCGTCACCGACAGCGCGATCGCGTCGCCAAACTCGGCGCGCAGCAACGGGGTGCAGCAGAGAATGCGCGACGTGCATCCCGCCGCGCGCAATTGACGTGCTTCGTCGATCGTCGCGATACCCAGCCCCCAGAGCGGCACGTCGTTCGTGCGCGCGATCGCGGAGTTCTCGTCCGAAAACGTGGCACCAAGCGCACGCGCCACGGCCACAGCGCCGAGTCCATACGCATCCGCCTTGACCATCGCGACCAGGGGGACGCCAGCGCGCTGGTGGAGTCGTCCGGCATTCTCGCGCAGCGACGCGACGTCCACCTCGATCCACGCGTGCATCGACTCGAGCGTCGTCTCGTCCGCTCGCGCCGACGCGTCGGGCGCAGTTTCTGCGCGCGATGCCGGAGTGGCTGCCGAGGACAAGTATATTGACGCGGTCATCCACGGACTTTAAGCACGCCACGTCGCACGGAGAAGCGATCCACATGGACGGACCCGAAGTGACTGGGCCCACAACGCCGGCCGAAGCGTCGCACACTGTTCCGCCTCGCTCGTTGGACGATGCGCTGGCGCTGATGCGGGATCTGCGCGCTCGGTGCGAGTGGGACCGCGTACAGACCCACGACTCGCTGCGCCCGTACCTCATCGAGGAGGCGCACGAAGTGGACGATGCAATCGCACTTGGCGATGATGCCGTGCTGCGCGATGAACTGGGCGACCTGCTGCTGCAGGTGCTCTTTCACTCGGTGGTGGCCGAAGGGCGAGGCGCGTTCAGCATTCACGAGGTGGCCGGCGCGCTCGTCGCCAAGATGCACGCGCGCCACCCGCACCTGTACGGCGACGGGGTGAAGCGTTCATGGGAGGCGATGAAGGCGGCGAAGACCATGCGCTCGTCGCTGGATGAGGGCATTCCGAGCGGGCTGCCGTCGCTGCACCGCGCGCACCGACTGCAGGACCGCGCTGCCGGTGTGGGATTCGACTGGCCGAACGCACTCGGTCCACTTGAGAAGGTGCGTGAAGAGGTCGCGGAAGTCGCCGAACATGTGGACGCGGCCGGAGCCGTGGTCGATCGCGACGCCCTTGAGGGAGAGCTTGGCGATCTGTTGTTCGCAGTGGTCAATCTCTGCCGCAAGACCGGAGTACACGCGGGGCTCGCGCTGGACCGGGCGAACGAAAAGTTCACGCGGAGGTACGGTGCGATGGAGAAAATCGCGCGGGAGCGGGCGCTCGAACTCACCACGATGTCACTGGAGGATCAGGACGTGGTGTGGGAGGAGGTCAAGCGCGGGGAGCGGGGAAGCAGCGAAAGTGCGCCGATGCGGTGAAAAGGCAACCACCAGGTGTCGGGTTTCGGGTTTGGGTGGTGGGTTGCGAGTAAGTCCGTCTTATGGGCGCAGTCTCCCCATCATCCGCGGGAACGGTATGACCTCCCGGATGTGCTCGATCCCGCAGATCCAGGCGATCGTGCGCTCGAGTCCAAGCCCGAACCCCGAGTGCGTGAAGGTGCCGTATCGGCGAAGGTCGAGGTACCAGCCGTACGCGTCGAGCGGCAAGCCTTCTTCCGTGAGCCGATGCAGAATCTTGTCGTAATCATCTTCGCGCTGTGAGCCGCCGATGATCTCGCCTCGGCCTTCCGGTGCCAGCAGATCGGCGCATCGCACCGTGCGTGGATCGGTTGGGTTCTCCTTCATGTAAAATGCCTTCGCTTCCTTCGGGTAGTTCACCACGAACACCGGGCGCTCATGATGATCGACGATGAGCGCCTCGTCGGGCGCACCGAGATCTTCACCCCACGTGACGTCACTGCCTTTGGACTGCGCGAGCGCGACGGCGTCGCCGTAATCGAGTCGCACGAACGGTTGTGCCACGCAATCGAGCTTCGACGTGTCACGCTCCAGCACCTTGAGCTCTTCCTGCCGACGTTCGAGTACGCGCTCAACGAGATAGCGGACAAACGCCTCCTGCAGATCCATGTTGTCGTCCTGATCGTACCACGCCATCTCGGGTTCGATCATCCAGAACTCGGTGAGATGACGACGCGTCTTGCTCTTTTCGGCGCGAAAGGTCGGACCGAACGTGTAGATGCAACCGTGCGCGGCGGCCAACGCTTCGCCGTACAGCTGTCCCGTCTGCGCCAAGTACGCGGTCCCCTCTTCGAAGTACTCTGTGCCGAAGAGCCCTGAACGTTCGCCGATGGCAGCCGTGAGAATCGGGGAATCGCAGCGCACAAACTCGCGCGCGTAGAAGAAATCGTGCACCGCCTGCTCGAGCTCACTGCGCACGCGCATGATCGCCGTCTGCCGCGGTGTACGCAGCCAGAAGTGACGATGGTCGAGCAGGAAGTCGACGCCGTGCTCCTTGGGCTGCAGCGGGTAGTCCGTCGGACTCGCGCCGATCAGGGTAAGCGTCTGCACGCCCATCTCGTATCCACCCGGCGCGCGCGCGTCCGCCCGCACTTCACCCGTCAGCGCGATCGACGCTTCCGTGGTCAGCGCCGCGAACGCCTCCCACGATTCGACTGGCACCTGTGATTTGACGAGCACCGCCTGCAGCGCACCGGAGCCGTCGCGCGCGACGACGAAGGCGACCTTGCCGGAGGAGCGGAGGTGCGTGACCCATCCGCGCACGGTGACAACGGCGCCGACGTGGTGTTTGAGGTCGGCGATTCGAACGGAAGAGGCGCGCATGGGCATCCGAGGGTGAAGGCGGACAGGCAAGGTAGGGGCGCTACGAATTGACTTCAACCGCACAACACGCTTCGTTCGGCGAGCACACTGCGAAGCTCGCACCCGCCCAACGTTCAGGAACCGCCGTCGCTGTTCCTTTGCAAAGCAAAGTACTTGACACCAATCCTGCCGACGCGCTAAGCTCGATGCATGCCGCCTGCCCTTCCGCGCCGCGCAACCCGCGCTGAGCACGACCGACCCCCCGTCGCCCTGCACGAGCGCGCGCAATCTGATCTGGCGTTCATGCGCGGCGTGCTGGAGCGCAGTCATCACTTCACCGCGGTGCCCGGCGTGGGCGGCGTCCTCATGGGGAGCAGCGCCATCATCGCCGCGATCGTGGCCTACGCCCAGCCCAGTTATTCGCGTTGGCTCACGGTCTGGCTGCTCGATGCCGTGATCGCGGCGGCCATCGGTGCCTTCATGCTCGTACGCAAGGCGCGTCGCACCGCCATCCCGCTGGGCGGCACACCAGCCCGACGCTTTGCACTCGGACTGTTTCCGCCGCTGCTCGCTGGTGGCGTCCTCACCTTCGCCTGCCTGCGGGCCGACGCATGGACGCTCCTGCCGCCTCTCTGGCTCTGCTGCTACGGCATCGCCGTACTCGGCGGCGGCGCGGTCTCGGCCGCGCGCGTCGTGCCGACGCTCGGCGCGGCGTTTCTCGGTTTCGGCGCGCTCGCGGTCGCCACACCATCGTCGTGGGCTGACATCTGGCTCGGTCTCGCCTTCGGACTCGGACATATCGTGGCCGGATTGATTGTCGCACGTCGGCACGGAGGCTGAGCATGAGCGCAACGCCTCGTCGTAAAGCCGCTGACGTCGAGAAGCCGCGCGCGGCGCGCAGCCTTCAAGCGATTGCCGGCGAAGCGGCCGGATCGGTGCCGTCGCTGGACAACGTCATTCATGAACGCGCGCGTTTGGCGATCGTCACCGCGCTGGCCGCCGGCGAGGCGCGCTCGCACACCGAACTGCGCGAACTGCTGCAACTCACGGACGGCAACCTGAGTGTGCACGCGCGCAAGCTCGAAGACGCCGGCTACGTCACCTGCGTGAAGGAATTTGCCGGTCGCACGCCCCGCACGACGTACCGACTGACCGCAACCGGCCGACGTGCGTTCGATCGATACCTCGCGCATCTCGCACAACTGATTTCGGCGGTCAAGGACCGCTGACGAGGCGCAGGCTCAGATGTCCACCGGCAGCGCGATCCTGTGCAGGCTCTCGCCTTCCTCGGAACGGGATAGCGGTCACTTCACCGTGATGGTTGGCGAGCAGGTACCTGAGCGCGACGCGCGCGCTCGATCTCCTCGTGCACCGCTTCGGCGAGCGATGCGGGTGTGAACGGTTTCGCAATGAAGGCAAACTGCTCGCCCTCGGGTGACGGATCGACGGCGGGATAGCCCGACATGAACAGGATGGGCACTTGCAACCCGCGCTGCCGCACCTGTATCGCCAATGTCGGTCCGTCCAGCCTCGGCATGACGATGTCGGACAGCACCAGGTCAAAGCCCTCGGGCTCGTCGTCGAGTGCCTGCAGCGCGCGCGCGCCGTCGTGAGCGACGGTGACCGAGTAGCCGCGTCGCGTCAGCACTTGGTCAATCAGGCGTCGCAGTCCCCCCTCGTCCTCGACCACCAACACGCGTGCGCCGCGCGTGATCCTGGCGACCGAGGTGGGAGAATGTCGTATCGGACGCTCATCACCGACAAGGCACGGGAGCGCGACGCGCACGGTGGTGCCGACACCTGGTTCGCTCTCCATGAACGCGCGGCCCGCCGCCTGCGTGACGATACCGTATACCGTCGAGAGTCCGAGGCCAGTGCCCTCGCCCACCGGCTTCGTGGAGAAGAACGGTTCGAACGCGCGCGTTAGTACTTCGGGCGACATTCCCACGCCGTTGTCGCCAACGGTCAGCACCACCCACTCGCCTGCGGGCAGTCCCGCCAGCGGGGCGTCCGCAACGTCCGCCAGCACCACCAGCTCAGTGGCAATGCGGATCGTTCCGCCGGCGGGCATCGCGTCGCGCGCATTCACCACCAGATTCACGATCACTTGTGCTATCTGGCCTTGATCCGCGCGAACCGGAAGTCGGTCGGTCGACAACGCCGTCTGCAGGGTGAGTCGTTCGCCGATCAGCCGACGGAGCATGCGCTCCACATCTTGCACGACGACGTTCACGTCCATCGGTTTCGGATTCACCACCTGCCGCCGACTGAAGGCCAGCAGTTGTGCGGTCAGCATCGCCGCGCGCTCTCCCGCCTTCTGGATCTCGTCGAGATTGACACTCAACTCGTCCACGAGGGTCGGCAACGATTCACCACGGTCACCGGCAGGCAGCGACGACGCTTGTTGCTGCGCCAGCTGTGTGAAGCCAAGAATGGCCGTGAGGAGATTGTTGAAGTCGTGCGCGATACCACCAGCGAGCGTTCCCACCGCCTCCATCTTCTGCGAATGCAGGAGTTGCTCTTCCAACTGTCTCCGATCGGTCACATCGGCGAGGATGCCGATGAGCTGCAACAACTCGCCCGTTTCATCGCGCTGCACTTCGCCCACGCCGTACAGCCAGCGTTCCGTTCCGTCCGGAGTCACCCATCGATATTCGACGTGTCCTTCCTTGCCCTTGATCGCCTGGCGAATGGCGCCCTGTACCGCCTCGCGAGACTCGGGCGTGAGCGCATCGAAGAATGCCTCAGCGCTTTCGTGTGCTGAGCTGTCGTCGCGACCCATGATCGCCAGCGCGCTCGCCGACCAGCTGAACCGGCCGGTGCGCGGATCGAACTCCCATGGCCCCATGCGCCCGGCGTCGAGCGCCAGGCGAAGCCGCTCCTCTTTCTCACGAAGTCGAAGTTCGGCGTCCTGACGATCTTTGACCTCGCGCGTGAGCACATCGTTGGCATCGCGCAACGCAGCGGTGCGCGCATCCACCACGTCGGCCAGGCGCGCCTGTCGTCCGACGAAGAGGAACGTTGCCCACGTCAGCAGCAGCAGAATGAGCACCGACGCAATCCGGGTCGGACGCACGTTGGACTGTACCGCCGCCCGCCACCCGTCCGTAGGTGCGGCCTCGATGCTCCAGGGCCCATCGGCGAGGCGGACGGCGATGCGCACGCCATCCACGATCGCGCTGTCGGGTCCCTCGAGGATCCTGCCTTGGCGATCACGCAGCACAAAGCGAACGTCTGACGTTGGCGCGAACGAGTACGCCTCGGCGAGCAGCGCAGGCAAGTCGAGGACCATCGCGACAAGATCCGGGAATTCCGGATTCGTGCGATTGATCAATTGTCGGATCACCAGTCCTTGTCCGCCCTGCAATAACGGCAGCGGACCACTCACCGTGATTCCTCCAGTCGCGAGCGCCCGACGAACGTCGGCCGAAACCAGCGGGCGCGCATCGCGGTAGAGATCGTAATTGATGACGACTTCGTTTCCCTCGCGCGGCACGACTGTTGTCACTAGACCGTTGCGCAACAACTCGAGCGCACGGATGCCGGTGACGCCGACGCGCAAGCCCTCGGCGTACGAGGGAAACTCTTCGTCCAATTGCCGGCGCGAACCACGCGTTTCGACGAAGGCGCGTAACCCGGACAGGCGCGAGACGCGACGGCCGATCGCGGACTCGACGGCGCTGCCATACGGTGTGACCAACGCCCGTAGGCGTTCCCGCTCACGAGAGACGAGCAGATTGCTGTACCAGACGTCGAAGGCTACCGCGACGACCGCGCCGAGCACGGTGGCAATCGCCGCTGCCAGGAGCGCGGAACGCCGCGTGGACTTTGCGGGAACTTCACGCTCCATGTGCAGTCTGCACGTTGGTGCACCGTTGAGAGTTCGGCTGAATGTTCGGCTGAATGTTCGGCGACTGCGGCACGTCGCATTGCCCGCGCTGTCCAAACCGCATCCGATATCGGTCAGCTCGGCGTCGGCGTCGCCGACAGCCTCGCAACATGAAGCTAATCAGCGCTGTGATCCACCGTCGGCCGCCTAGCCCACCTGAAAGAGCTCCAGCGCGCGCGCATAGCCGACAGCAAGCAGCTGTCGCAGTGGTTCGTGTTCGACAGCCGCGAGGGAAGGATCGGTGGCGAGCAAGCGATCGGCGATGACGCGTGCGCGCTCGTTGAGCTCCTCATCGCGCAGCGGATCGGCGACACGAAATCCCGGCAGACCATGCTGCTTCGCGCCAAACAGATCGCCCATCCCGCGCAGTTGCAGATCGGCGCGCGCGATGGCGAATCCGTCCTCGGTGGCAGTGAACATCGCCAGCCGTTCCCCAGACTCCACGCCGACATCGCCCAGCAGGACGCAGTACGACTGCTCCGCGCCTCGTCCGACACGTCCACGCAGCTGATGCAACTGCGAGAGGCCGAACCGCTCCGGATGCTCGATGATCATCACCGTCGCGTTGGCCACATCGATGCCGACTTCAATGACGGTCGTGGCCACAAGTACGTCCAGCGTACCATCGCGAAACGCGCGCATCACGTCGTCACGTACATCCGATGGCAGGCGACCATGCAGCAGCGCCACTCGCCGCGATGCAAACGGGCCGGCCGCCAATTCCTCGAACATCGTCGTTGCCGCCTTGAGATCCACCTTCTCCGACGATTCGATCAGCGGATACACGATGTACAGCTGGCGACCCGCATCGAGTTGCGCATTGGCGAACTCCAGCACGCGCGCGCGTGCAGTCTCCGGCCGATGCACCGTCGTGATCGGCCGGCGGCCCGGTGGACGCTCATCGAGCATGCTGACATCGAGGTCGCCGTAGAGTGTCAGTGCGAGTGATCGTGGAATCGGTGTGGCGCTCATCAGAAGCACGTCAGGCGTGCGTCCCTTCTGGCCGAGCAACGCGCGCTGCTCGACGCCAAAGCGATGCTGCTCATCGACGATGACGAGTCCGAGGTCGGAAAAAATCGCGCTCTCCGAGAGCAGTGCGTGCGTGCCGATGGCGAGCACGGCCTCCGCTGACGCGAGTCGCGCCAGCGCCTCGCGCCTGTCCTTCGCGCCGAGCTTCCCGGTGATGAGGACCGGCGACACGCCCTGCGGTTGCAGCATTGCGCTGATGCTGCGCAGATGCTGCTCGGCGAGCAGTTCCGTCGGTGCCATGAGCGCGACCTGCGCACCGTTCTCCATGGCCAGCAGCGCCGCGAACAGCGCCACCACGGTCTTTCCGCTTCCCACGTCCCCCTGCAGCAGGCGGTGCATGCGACGTGCGCTGCACATGTCGGCGACGATCTCGCGAAGCACCCGCACCTGCGCACCGGTGAGGGTGAACGGCAACGAGGCGCGCAGCTGCGACGTCAGCTGTCGCTTGTTGGTGAAGACACGTCCGCCGTGCGCCGATCGGGCCAGCTGATTGGCGCGACGATGCAGCAGCTGCACGCAGAGCAACTCCTCGAAGGCGAGACGCGCACGCCCTTCGAGTGCCTCAGCGACTGATGTCGGGCGATGTACGCGTCGCAGCGCTTCGCGCAGCGAGGGCACGCCGGCGTCGACCAGCACGTCTGACGGCAGCGGCTCGGTCACCAGCGGCAGCAACGCATCGATATGCTGTTGCACCAGCGCACGCAGCACGCGCACCGAGAGCCCGTCCGTGCTCGGATACACCGCGAGTACGCGGCCTTCGCCGGTGCCTTCTTCGTCCGGTCCAAGATTGACGAACTCGCGCGGCTGCAGTCGTCGACCGTGGAAAAAGCGCACCGCGCCCGTACACAGCAGCCAGTCACCTTTTCCGATCGTGCGGTCGAGAAACGGTTGACCGGGCCATGCGACTTCCATCATTCCCGAGCTGTCCTGCAGTACGGCCTGGAAGACCCGGAGCCCTTTGCGCGTGGGCAGCACCCCTTTGGCGATCACCTGCCCGAGCACCGTCACGTCCTGCCCGATGTCGGCGCGCACGATGGGCGTGACGGTCGTCGCATCTTCGTAACGATGCGGTACGTGGCGCAGCAGGTCGCCCGCGACCCTGATGCCCAGCCGCGCCAGCATCTCGCCGCGCACCGGGCCGACGCCCTTGAGGTACGTGACCGGCGTGTCGAGAGCGAGACGCGGTGCCGGGCGCGCTGCCGGTTTCCGACGTCGATCGCTCTCGTTCTCACTCACGAGTCGACGAGCTCCCGCGCATACTCCGCTGCGTCGAACGGGGCGAGATCGCCCACCTGCTCGCCGAGTCCGACGAATTTGATTGGAACGTTCAGGGCTTCATGCACGGCGACCACGATACCGCCCTTCGCGGTTCCATCGAGTTTGGTGACGACGATACCGGTGACCGGTACCGCAGCGGAAAAGGTGCGTGCCTGCGCGAGCGCGTTCTGCCCGATCGTGCCATCGAGCACGAGCAGCACTTCGTGCGGCGCCGTTGGAAGTCGCTTGGCGATCACACGATTGATCTTGCGCAGCTCCGTCATCAGATCGTCACTCGTGTGCAGCCGGCCCGCCGTGTCCACGATGATGACGTCCACGCCCCGCGTAATGCCCGCGTCCACCGCATCGAAGGCGACGGATGCCGGATCGGAACCGGCCGCGCCACCCACGAAATCCACGTCGGAGCGCTGCGCCCACACGCGGAGCTGATCGATCGCGCCGGCGCGGAACGTGTCGGCGGCACCCAACAGCACGCGCTGTCCGCGCGCCTTGCAGTCGGCGGCGAACTTGCCGATGAAGGTCGTCTTTCCCGCGCCGTTCACGCCAATGACCAACACGACGGTCGGGCCGCTCGCGGCGACGTTGAGCGCGGGATCGGAGTTGCCGTGACGCAGCGCGCGTTCGACGCCGGCGGCCAGCGCGTCCTTGAACTCTGCTTCCGTCTTCACGTCACCGCGCTTGGCGAGTCGTTCCACTTCGGCGACCAGTGCCAGCGAAGTCGGCACGCCGAAATCCGACTCGATGAGCAGTTCTTCGAGCGCTTCGAGCGAGCCCTCATCGACGCCACCGCGCAGCAGCACGCCAACGTCCGTCTTGACCAGATCCTTGACGCGTTGCCACAACGAGCGCTTCGGTACGTCGTCCTTCTTGCGAAACAGGCGAGCCATGAAATGAAGTCGTGAGGGCGTGGTACTGAATTGACGAAGCGCGGCGGTCGTCGTGCGGCGTTCAGCGCAATCCCGACGCGCGCCGCCCGATCCACTCGCCGCACAGGAGCAGCAGCGCCAGCACAAACGGCCACCACTGTTCCACCAAGCGCGGCGCGTCGGACGCAAATGGACCGCGCTGCTGAGCACCGCTGCGCAGTGTGGGTGCGCGCGGCACCCATTCGTGCGAGGCATTCACCACGAGAAGGGATGCGCCACCCGTCGTGCGCACGTCGTACACACCGGCCGCCAACGCCGGTCCCACCGTTTCGAACGACGCACCGACAAAGCGCAAACGCACGGTGTCCACCAAACGGCTCGCGGTCTCGCCCGCAGGCGTGCCTGCCACTGCACGCCGAGTCACGATCGCTGCGACGATGGAGTCGGCACCACCCCGACGCCATCGAACCGCCTCACCAGCCCGCACCGAGGCCAGCGCAGGACGCGCCGCGCGTGCATCGCCACGGCCGGCCGCAAGCCAGTCGAAAATGGCGCCCCAGAGCGCGGTGAACGCCTCGGCGCTTCGGCCGCCTCGGAGCGCCCACCCCGCGTAGCCTGAGCCAGAGACGAGCAGCGTCCGAGCGCCGCCGGCATCACGCCCCGCAATCGCCGCCACCGCGTCCCCCCGCTTACCCAGCTTCGCCTCCAGCACGGTGAACTGTCCGCGAGCGGCACCGGCCAGCGTGAGTGGCGGCAAGGTGTCCCACGGCAGCCCGGCGAGCGCACCCGACAGCGGTGAGGACGGTGCGCCGGTCGCGTACCATTCCGCCGCGCGTGACAGCTCACCGGCGCGCGCCGTCGCGGTCGGCGGTGCGGGCGTCCACAGTGCTCGGGCACCACGCGCACCAGCGGACCGCTGCGCGCCACTCCACGCCGTGTCGCCATGCAGCACCAGCATGCCGGCGCTCGCCGCGCGAGCTCGCACCTCGGCTTCACTGATCGGGTTGAGCGATCCTTCTTCACGCCACACGTTCGGGGCCAGTCGGAGATACGCCCGTGTCGGCACCTGCAACGCGCCCCGCAACACGACCAGTGCCTCACGCACGTCGAGATCCGGTGCGGTGGACACGAACACGGCGGGAGTCCGATCCGCGATCTCGATCGCCGTCGCCAGCGTGTCGTTGCGCGGCTCCACGTCGCCAGCCACCTGCACCACCGCACGCACGACCGCCAGCCGAGCGCCGCGCGGTATCACCAGTGACAAGGTCACGCGTGTTGAGGCAAAGGCAGCCAGCGACGCCACCGCCGCCGATCCAACCGGCAGTGAATCGAGCAACACATTCACGCGACCATCGACACTGCCCGCCGCACCTGCCACCACCAGCAGCGAGAGCTGCAACGTGTCGCCAGCGGTGGCACTGCCTGGCACCGTCAGCTCAGAGACGGCGGCGTCGCGCTTCGCGGCGCGAGGGAGGACACGGACGGAAGATCCCGCCGGTGCTTCGGCCAACGCTTCCGCATCGTCCACCTCACCGTCGGTGATGAGCACCAGCGGGCGACCGAGAGCAGCCGCGCGATCGACGGCCGGTCGAATGCGCGACGCGCCATCGCTTGGCGTGATGCGTGCGAACTCCGCCGGCGTCACATCGCGCAGCGAGTCACCAATAAAGACGAGTTGATCGCTGCCCGTCGCTGCACTGACGGCGACGGTGCGCATGGCCTGCACCGCCGCGCTGTCGTCACCCATGGCGCGACGCCAGGACGCCGACGCGTCGAGAGCGACGAGCGGAGCGGCGGGTGTGGACGGCGCCGAGGGCGCGCCAAGCAGCAGGGCCGCCACGAGTGCGACGGCAGCGGCGCGCATGAGACCAAGCGCGATGGCGCGACTTGCCTGCGTGCCACCGCTACGGCCGTAGGCGAGCCACGCGACGGCCAGGCCGAGTGCGAGGGAGATAGTCCAGCGGATCACGGGCGAAACGTCACGGAGCGGCACCCGGTTGTCCACCGGGGCGGGCCGGAAAATCCCCGCGAATGACGATCAGCGACGATCAGTCTGCGCCGGTGCGCGCCGAGACACTGCGCGCCGAGTCGCTGCGCGAACGCCGTTGAGAGACGGGACCAGCCGTGATGCTGGACGCTTCGAGCAGCGCGAACAGTCGAACCTTGAGCGCACCGAAGGCGCCGCGATCCACAGAACTGATCGGTTCTCCACTCGCCGACTTGAGCGCGATGCGCGGATCGCGATGCACACCGCCCACGAGCACTTCAAAGTGCAGATGCGGCGCGGTCGCGAGGCCGGTGGAGCCCACGTACGCGACGGTGCGCGAGATGCCGACCGTGGCACCGGCACGAATGCCGGCGGCGAAGGCCTTGAGATGACCGTAGCGCGTCACGAAGCCATTGCGATGACGGATCTCGAGCACGCGCCCGTATCCACCCTTCCAACCGGCAAAGATCACGGTGCCGTCGCCGAGCGCGCGCACGGGGGTTCCAGCGGCCGCCGCGTAATCGGTGCCCTGATGACGACGCCACACGCCAAGGATGGGATGCTTGCGCAAGCCGAAGACGCTCGAAATGCGACGGAACGCGAGTGGTGCGCGCAGGAATGACGCGCGCATGGACTTGCCGTCGCCGTCGAAATAGGTGGGCTTGTCCGACGCATCGGCGAAGCGCAGCGTCTCGACCTTGCGACCGTCCACGGTGATGCGCGCGGCGAGAATATTGCCCGGCCTCACGGCGCCGTTCGGTGCCCGTTGACGCTCGAGCAGTACGCGCACGGAATCGCCGCGACGCAAGTCGCGGCTCAAGTCAACGCGATACTCGAGAATGTCGGCGAGTGCATACGCGACTTCGTCGCGCACCGAGGCCGGGAAGGACTCGGCGCCCTGCTCGACCGCAGCCGTGAGCGTCGAATTGATCGTGCCGCCAACGACGACCGTGTCGGTGGTCCACTCGAGGGTCTCCTCGCGCTCCGACCACGCCGTCGGCGTGCGACTGAGGCGCACCAGACGATCGATCGCCAATTGCAACACCACTTCCGACGCGCCGGAATCGGGGCTGACGCGCGTCGTGATGGTGGTTCCCGCACGAATTTTCCGTGCGTCGACCGTGCTGGCGGATTGCAACGCGCGCGACGCTTCCTCGCGGGAAAGGCCAGCGCGCTGCAGCACCGCGACGAGCAATTCACCGCGACGCACGGTGTCGACACGCGTGTACCAGCGTGGGGCTATGGAAACACGAGACCCCGCGTCGAGAACACTCGCCGCGGGGCGCTCACGGACCGGTCGTCCGAGGGCTATGGCTCCAGCGCCAACAGCGGTGAGCACCGCGGCGGAGAGCAGCGACCATCGTGACCGATTCAATCCATCTGTCTCCGAATGAACGTCGGGATTTCCATGTCATCCAACTCGGCGCTCGTGGACGTACTGGCAGGCGGGACGCGCGGCGGGCGCGGCGGCGCGCCTTCCCACACAGGACGAGCAAGTGGTGCCGCAGGTCTCGGCGCGGGCCGATCGCGGGTTGGGAATGGTAGCACCGATGGCGACTTTTGCACACCCGCGGCGAAGTTCGAGGGCTGAACCGCACCGACCGTCCCCGTCGACTGCTGATGACCGTGACCGTGGCCGTGGGTATAGACGTTGGGCGCGTGCGTGACGTGAGCGCTGCCGTTGCCCAGGCTGCCCTGCATCAGGCGGTCAAAGCCCGTCGCGATGACGGTGACGCGAATCTCGCCCATCATGGCCGGTTCGTGCACCGCGCCGAAGATGATTTCCGCTTCTTCACCGACGGCATCATGGACGATGTCGTTGATCTGGTGCACTTCGCCGAGGGTGAGGTCTTCGCCGCCGGTGATGTTGACGAGAACACCGGTGGCGCCGGAGATGGAGACGTTGTCGAGCAAGGGCGACGCGATGGCCTGTTGCGCCGCTTCCATGGCGCGGTTTTCACCGCGGCCGATGCCGGTGCCCATGAGCGCCGATCCACCGTTCTGCATGACCGTGCGCACGTCCGCAAAGTCGACGTTCACCAGCCCCGTCTCGCTGATCAGCACCGAGATGCCCTGCGTCGCGTGCAGCAGGACTTCGTCGGCCTTCTTGAGCGCCTCGTGGAACGGAATCCCCTTCCCCACCACCGCGAGCAGTCGCTCGTTGGGCACGATGATCATCGTGTCCACGTGCTTCCGCATCTCGGCGATCCCCTCTTCGGCCTGACGCATGCGCTTGCGCCCTTCGAAGAGAAATGGCCGGGTGACGATGCCGACGGTGAGTGCACCACCCTCGCGCGCCAACTGACAGATGACCGGTGCCGCGCCGGTGCCAGTGCCGCCGCCCATTCCGCAGGTGACGAAGACCAGGTCGGCATTGCCGAGGACACGCTTGGCGTCTTCCCGATTCTCCTCGATCGCCTGACGTCCGATCTCGGGTCTGGCGCCGGCGCCCAAGCCTCGCGTGAGCTTCTTGCCGATCTGGATCTTGACGTCGGCCTTGGAGTTCATGAGGGCTTGCGCGTCGGTGTTCACCGAAATGAACTCGACGCCTTCGAGATGCTCCTCGATCATGCGATTGACGGCGTTGCCGCCACCGCCGCCGACGCCGACGACCTTCATGCGGGCGTTCTGGGAAGCGCTCTCTTCGAACTCGAAGGTCATGCGGGGTAGCTCCATACGGGCTTTGGCAAGGCGCAGGGTGGGTGGCGCAACCTCACGACCGCAGTCGCAACGGTCTGCACTGAGCAAGCGCGAGCATCGCCAGCTTCGACGATCCGCGTGACACCGTGTGCACAACGCCGAGTGTCCACAAAGTCGGCGCTGCAATCAGCCTAGAATACACGTTCGATCGGCCAGCGCAACCCATGCACTGTGATGGAGTTGGCGCGGTCGAGCACACCAGCAATGTAGTCGAGTGGTCAATGGAAGTTATCCACATACGGCAACACAGACACGTGACGTGATACTGGCGACGTACGACGCCGACGATCCGCCGCGACTCACACCATCACGGCATCGAGCGGTCGCCGCAGCGACCGCGGCATTTCCGGGCCTCGACCAAACCGAACGATGAGATTGGGGCGCTGATCGCCGATGCCCACCGAGCGCGCGAACGAGCCGCGCAGAGCTGCGATCTCGACGGGCTGGTTGAGATGCGCATGCCGCACGCCAATCGCGGTCGCCTGGAGCGCGAAGCGTTCGTAACAACGCCCCGCTTCAACCCACTGCGCCCTGTCGTCACTTTCTGACGCGAAAATGGCGATCCCCGCCGAGCTTCGGATCTGCTTCGCGTACTTGTCGTTTTCGTGCGAGGTTCTGAACAAGAGCGGAAACATCAGGCTGCCGATCCAGCGCGGCACCGATGGATTGCCCGTCGTGCGCGAGAACAGACCGTCGCCGGTTTGTACCGCTTCGTCATCGCTGAAGCGAATCCAGGACTTGAGTTCGGCCACGAAGGCGCGATCGCGCATCTGCGCCGTGTTGGCAATCACGACTTGGTCGAGGATCTCTTCCATCCGCCGACGCTCGGTCACGAGCACTGTGTGCACGCCATTGCCAGTGCCCGCCTGTTGGAGCAGCGACAGTTCTGCATTGGACAACGGCTGGCCGTCAAATTCCGCCCGCGTGCATTGCCGTGCGGGAATCGCGGTGAACAGCGGCGCGGCGACCGATTGCACCGGTTCGAGCGCGATGCGGACTTCGGCTGGCGCGGAGCTGTCGAAGGTAACCTCGCCGTGAAACCCATTGGCTGCTGCCGCCTGCAACAGATTCTCCGCCGCGCAGCCGAGTGAGGTGAAGAGGTGGTGATCGTCCGGGTCAACCGCTGGACATCGACGCGAGAAATCGGCCGCGATCGTGATGCTGCGGGGCGAGATGGCGAAGGTCCAGCATTGGGTGTTGTGACTCGAAGGCGCCAGCGTCGCGTAGCGCACCAGTTCGCGCAGGACCAGCGGCGGATCCGATGGAACGCGCTCCGCAACGCGCCACGTCCGTCGAACCGCACTATCGTAGCTGCTGTGGTCTCCCGCAGGAGCACATCCTTCCAGCGCGACTACGCCTGCGGCGGCCGCGCCCGCATGCACGAACTCTCTGCGTGTGACCATGGCCGAGCCTCCGGGTGGGAATGACGCGGGGACGGCGGCGTTCGCTCACTGATGTGCCGCCTTCGCTCGAGAGCGTCGAGCGAAAATCGTGCCGGTCTCAGTCCGTTACGTGCCCGTGTCCGACGACCACCCATCAGCTACCGTGGGTCAGAAAAACTCCTGCAACCACGTCCTCACGCGCGACGTGATCTTCTCCACGCCGCCCGATCCCGACGCCCGACGTTGCAGCACGCCTGCCCCCGCCGCACGCGCCGCGCCATACATCGCGAGCCCCACCACGGTCGCGAAACGCGGGTCGGAAATGGACTCCACGAGTCCGTCCAGCTTGTCGCCTGGCACACCTACGCGAACGCCAACGCCAAACACATCCGCCGCCAGATCGCTGACACCCTCGAGCGATGCCCCACCGCCGGTGAGCACGATCCCCGCATTGAGCTTGCCCGCAAAGCCCGCGTTCTGCACTTCGCGCTGCACCTTGTCGAAGATCTCATCCATCCGCTGATGGATGATGTGCGTCATCAATTCGCGAGAGAGATGACGCTCGGCGTGCGCCGCGGTCGCCGGGAGTGCGATGAGCTGATCGGCGGTCACCAACGGTTCGTACGCACAGCCATACGCTTCCTTGAGCTGCTCGGCGTCGTTCTGCGTCACGCCAAGCCCCTGCACCAGGTCGCTCGTGACGGTGTTGCCGCCGTAGGGCATCGTGCCCAAGTGCCGGATTTTTCCTTCGTGAAAGACGGCGACATCGGTGGTACCGGCGCCCAGCTCCACGAGGGCGACGCCGAGTTCCTTTTCTTCTTCGCTGAGCACCGCCCATGCACTGGCGAGCGGCTCGAGCACCAACTCGCGCACCTTGAACCCCGCGCGCTCGATGCTCTTGCGCAGGTTCATGGCCGGCGAGCTGCCGATCGTGATGAGATACATCTCCGTCTCGAGTCGCGTACCGATCATGCCAACGGGATCGCGAATGCCTTCGGCGCGATCGACGCGATACTCCTGCGAAATGGCGTGCAGCAGTTCGCGGTCCTGCGGAATGGCCATCGCGCGCGCGACATCGTTCACGCGTTCGACATCGGCGCGGGTGATCTCCGATCCGCTGATCGCCACAACCCCCGATGAGCCAAGTGCGCGTACATGCTCGCCGGCGATGCCGACGTACAGCGACTCGGGCACGACGCCGGCAACGAGGGTGGCCTCTTCGATGGCCTTCTTGATGGAGCGCGTGGCCTCTTCGATATCCGACACCACACCGCGTCGCAGCCCCTGCGTGCGCGTGCGCCCGACGCCCAGAATGCGCAGCTTGGGCGCGCGCGGCAGGTCGCCATGCACCGTCGCAACGACAGCCGTGGTGTGGGCAGTGCCTATGTCGAGCGCGGCAACGATTGGTTCGGAAGTCATGGCTGTCTGGCAATCACCTGGTCACGAAAGCGGAGATCGAACTCCACCACGCGCAGATGATTCCGCGCGAGATCCGCTTCCACGGGTAATATGTCCCGAAAGCGGCCCACGGTCACGTCTGCACTGGTCCGAACCCGCACGGCGCCGAGCATCACGAGCACTTCATCACGCCCAACGCGACGCGCCTCGGTTACGCGCGCATACATCGCCGGCTCATGCTGACGCAAGCCGTCCAGTAGTTGCAGCACTGCGCTGTCGGCCGACGCCACAATGGGGATATCGAGTGGGACACGCGCCGGGTCGATGGGGAGCGCACGACCACTCGCGTCAGCGGGACGCAGCACACCGTTGACGGGCGCCAGTGCTACCGGTGCCCGCTCCACGACGCGCGCCACCAACGTCCCGGGAAGTCGACGCAGCACTTCGGCTTCAGCCACCAGCGGGTGCATCGTGAGCCGGTCGCCGAGCGGTGGCAGCGGCTGCCAGACGGACTGCGTGGTGTCGACCCGCAGCACGCTCAGCAACTCGCTCGCTTTCGCATAACGCAGTCCTTCGAACTCCACGCGATGGACGTGGAAGAAGTCGAGCTGCGCCAGCGCCCGCGGCCCCCACCATGGCGCGCCGATCCCGATGGCCGAGAGCACCACGAAGGCCACGGCGCGGAGCACGCGCATCCACGTCGGTCGGACGGTACGCACGGATGCGTCCCAGTTCGCCGACGCATTCGCCGTCGCCGTACCGCCGGCACGCGAGCTCCGCGCCGCGCGGCGCGACCCTCCCCCCGCGTCCGATGGCGTCGCGGCGGCGGTCATCCGTTCGTGCGACCGGTCGTTGTGCTCACGTCGAATGCGGCTGCGTCGGCAACGCTCACTGCCGCTGCATTCACCTCGAGCGCGTGCAACAGCTCCGGACCGGTTCTCGTGATGTCGCCCGCACCCATCGTGATCACCAGATCGCCGTCGCGCACGAACTCGCGCAACGCCGAGGCACATCTGTCGCGCGGCCCTTGCCACTGCAGTCGATCGGGCGCGACGCGGGCAGCGATCAGCGCCGACGTGACCGACGGGTCGGGTGCTTCGCGAGCGGCGTAGATGTCGCACAGAAACAGCGCGTCCGCGCCATTGAGTGCATCGGCAAACTCCTGGTGAAGATCGCGCGTGCGCGAATAGAGATGCGGCTGGAACGCCAGCACCAGACGGCGCGACGGGAACGAGAGGCGTGCAGCGGCCAGCGTCGCCTGCACTTCCGTCGGGTGATGCGCGTAGTCGTCGACCACCTCCACGCCGTTCGCATTCCCCAACCGTTGAAAGCGTCGTTCCACACCGCGAAACGCAGCCAGCCCCGGCGCCAGTGATGGCAACGTCAATCCGAGCGCGAGCCCGGCGCCGATAGCAGCCAGCGCGTTGCGTACGTTGTGCAGTCCAGGCACCGCCAGTTGCACACGACCGAGCAGCTCACCGTCAAACACGACGTCGAAGTGCGTGTCGGCCGCGTCGATGACGACGTCGCGCGCGATCAACCGCGCGTCGGGCGACGGTGGAGTCGAGGCAGAGTACGCGATGACCTCGCTGTTGCTGCGCACACGCAGCGCCATCGCGCCGGTGTCATCCGCGCAGCGCACCACCACCCGCGCCGGCGTGATGAACTGTTCAAACGCGCGCGTGATGTCGTTCAGGTCGCGATAGATGTCGAGATGATCGGCTTCGACATTCAGCACCACGGCAACGTCGGGCGACAGTGCCAGAAACGAACGATCGTACTCGTCCGATTCCACCACGTAGGTGTCGCCGCCCAGTCGGAGGTTTCCGCCCCACAGTCCCACACGACCGCCCACGACACCCGTCGGATTCCGACCGGCAGCGGCGAGCGCCTCGGTGGTCATCACGGTCGTCGTCGTTTTACCGTGCGTACCGCTGATGCCGACCAGCGTGCCTCCGCTCACCGCTTCGGCGAGCGCTTCGGCACGACGCACCAGCGGCAGCCCCAATTCTCTCGCCGCCTCCATCTCCGGATGCGTCGATGGAATCGCGGATGAGAAGACGACGGCCCGCGCGTGCTGCACGAGTGCCGCGTCGTGCGCATGCACCGCGATGGCGAGTGCCGCGAGATCGGGAGCCCCGGCAGGATTTGCATCCGTGCCCGTGACCTTCGCGCCACGCCGCGACAACAGCTCGGCCAGCGCGGTCATGCCAGCGCCGGCGATGCCAATGAAGTGGACGGGACGCGGATCAGACGGGTCGACGAGTGTCATGCGATGTGGAAAGACGGACGTCTCGGAACAGACACCACGGAATATGTCGGCATGCGTGCGCCAGTGTGTGCTACCGTGCGCGCAGCAGTGCGTGGATCGCACGTGCAATGTCCGCTGCCGACGACGGACGACCGCGCGCGAGCGCGGCGCGCGACATCGCTGCGAGCTGATCCGGGCGCGCGATCAATGCACGAACGGTCGCATCGAGACTCTCGGCCGAAAGCTCCGCCTGTGGTACATGGACCGCGCCACCAGTCGACGCCACCGCACGCGCGTTGAACGTCTGATGGTCCTGCGCGGCCGTGGGCAGCGGGACAAGCACGGACGGAATCCCCCACGCGCACAACTCGGCGATCGTCATCGCTCCGGCGCGTGTCACCGCGAGGTCTGCCGCCGCATACGCATCACCAATCGGCGCGAGATACGGACGCACGCGCACCGTCGCCGAGTCGCGATCGAGATACGCTGCCGCCTGCGCGCGGCCGGTGCCCCAGATGAGCGCAACGCCGTTGGGGAGCCCGTGCGCGCACCACTGCGCAACCGCCTCGTTCAACGCGCGCGCGCCTTGGCTGCCGCCCGTCACCAGCACGACAAACGCATCCGCAGGCAACTCCCAGCGGGCTCGCGCCTCCGCGCGCGAGGGCCGCAGCAGCGGTGGAGGGTCAATCGGGCACCCGAGCGCACGCACGTCAGTGTGCGCTCCCTTTCGCAGTCGTTCGGCGGCTTCGGGGAACGCCAGATAGACAGCCGCCGCGGAACCGGCGAACGCACGCGTCGTGAGCCCTGGATGACTGTTGGACTCATGCAGGATCGTGGGAATGTCATGCAGGCGCGCCCATGCCAACGCGACACCGGCCGCATATCCACCGGTACCCACGACCGCCGTCGGCACGCGCTCCCGTGCGAGTTTGGATAGTGCGCGCCACGCGCGAACGCCACCGCCGAGCGTACGCCAGTTGTTCCATGGCGTGGTGCGATAGAGCGGGTGCAAGTCGAGCAGCGCGAACGGAAACTCGGTGGTGGGAAGAATCTCCTTCTCGATGCCACGCTGCGCGCCGACGAAGTATGGTTGGACGTTCGGTGCCTCACGCACGAGCGCCCGGGCGATCGCCAACCCCGGGTACAGGTGCCCACCAGTGCCGCCACCGGCAAAGAGCACGCGCAGGCGATCGTTGCTCACCCGCTGTCGGCGCACGGCAGGCGCGCTCATGCCTGCGGCGAGGTGAGCGGATCTGTGGCCGCCTCACCGTACACGCGCTCACGCGAGCTGCCGATGTTTACGAGGATACCCGTCATGAGCAACGTGAGCACGAGGTTCGAGCGCCCGTACGACACGAACGGCAGCGTCAGGCCCGTATTCGGCAACAGCGCGATCACAACGCCGATGTGGGTGAACGCGGTAAGGACGGTCGTGAAGGTGAGTCCCACCGCGAGCAGCGACGTAAACGCGGTTCGCGCATCGCGTGCAATGCGAAAACCGATCCAGCCGTAGAGCGCAAACATCAGCGTCAGAAACGCAATGCCAACGAAGCCAAACTCCTCGCCCACCACCGAGCCGATGAAGTCGTTGTATGCCAGCGGCAGCCAACCGCGCTGCTGATTGCCTTCCGCGTAGCCGACGCCGAGGACGCCGCCCGAACCGACGGCGATCAGCGACTGGTTCTGCTGTCCGGAGATGCGCGACACGGTGATGCCGGTGGTGTCCGACTGCTCGCCCTTCCAGAAACTCTCCCAGCGTGCGTTCGCATAGCCGCTCGTTTTCACCTCATGGACGAGCAGCGGGATCGCCAGCATACCGAGAAAGACGAAATGCGCCACGCGCGCGCCGCCGACGAAGAGCAACACACCCATCACCACGCAGAAGGTCATCGCCACCGAAATGTCCGGCTCGATCAGCGCCATCACGACAAGTGCACCGATGACTGCAATGAACGGCAGCAAGCCTTTACCGAGTCGTCGCACCGCGTCGCCTTTCTTCACCAGCAGCATCGGCACCCACACCAGCACCGCAAACTTCGCCAACTCCGACGGCTGCATCGAACCGCCGAAGAGGAAGCGTCGCGAACCGTTTTTCTCGGGCACGATCGATTCGGTGAACGGCAGCACCGTGAGCAGCATGAGAAACAGGCTGACGCCCATGATCGGCCACGCCAGCCTGCGCCACCACTCCGCGTCAACCTTGGCCGCCACCGCGAATACGACAATGCCGAGCAACACACCAATCGCCTGACGATAGCCGTACGCGTACGCCGATCTGGCCTGGAACGAACTGGCGCTCAAGAGCACCGCGAGTCCAAAGACGACCAGTACCACCGTGACGAGCACCAATGCACGCGCTTCCGCCTCCATGTGCCAGCGCGCACGAGACGTGTTGCCGGGCGCGCTGCGCGTCGTGCCGGCATGGAGCCGCTCGGGGCGACCTGCTCCGCGCCCGTCGTCAGCCGGATACGGAATGGTGGTCATGCGTGCGCCGCCTGCGCGAGTCTGGCGAACGTACGACCACGCTCCTCGTAGTTGGCGAACATGTCGTAGCTGGAACAGGCGGGTGACAGCAGGATTGCGTCCCCGCTCTGCGCCAACGATCGTGCACGCGCGACGACGTCCTCAAAAGACGCGGCGGGCATGGCGTGTACAGGTACCTGCAGGCCGAGCGCGGCCTCGAGGTCGTGTACGATGAGTGGGGTCGCTTCACCAAAAGCGATGACGGCACGCGCGGTGCGCTGCAACTCCGGAAGCAGCGCCGTGTACGGTTCGCCCTTGTGGCGTCCGCCCAACAACAGCACCGTCGGCCGTGTCATACCGGCCAACGCAACCTGCGTGGACGCCACGTTGGTGGCCTTCGAGTCGTTGAGCCAGAGCACGTGCCCGTCGTCAAGGACTGGCTCCAACCGATGCGGCAGCGCGCGAAAGGTGCCGATCGCCAGCGCAAGGGCCGCGCGCGAGGAATGCGTGGCATGCACAGGATCGGCCACCATGACCGCAAGCAGCGCGGCGAGCGCGTTGGCCACATTGTGATCGCCAGCCAACGTGAGCGCGCGCCGAGTGACCAGCGGGGCGCCGAGCACGTGCAGCATGCCATCCCGCCGATCGAGGAACGCGGCGACATCCGTGCGTTGTGTCGAGAAGCGGTGCACATGCCCGACCACACCGCGCATCAACACGTCTACATCGGCGTTGTCGGCCGTCACCACCCACGGCGAAACGACCGTGCCGTTCGCGAAGAGCAAGCGCTTGTCGGCGTAGTAGGCGCTCACGCTGTCATATCGATCGAGATGATCCGCGCTGAGTGTCGTGAGCACTCCGACGTCGGGCATGATGCCGGGTGTGTCGTGCAATTGAAACGACGACATCTCGAGCGACGCCCACGCAGGCGGAATGCGTTGCAGCGCCAACTCTGACACGGGCGTACCGATGTTTCCCACGTCCGCCGCTTCGTGGCCGAGCGCGCGCAGCAAATGTCCGATCATCGCCGTCGTGGTCGTCTTGCCGTTGGTGCCGGTGGTTGCGATGTAGCGCAGCGCCGGCTGCAGGCGCAGCGCGATCTCCACCTCGCTCACCACCGGCACGTTCGCCTCGCGGGCGGCGCGCAGCGGGGGCGCCGTGGGGGGCACGCCCGGGCTGACCACCACCACCGCTGCACGGGCGATGCGCGCCAGATCATGACCGCCCACCTGCGTCGCCACCCCTTCCGCCGCCAACTCTGCCGCTACGGTCCGCGCGGCATCCGAACGCGAGACGTCGGACGCGTAGACGGCGATGCCCGCCTGGCGAAGCAAACGCGCCACCGCGCGCCCACTGCGACCAAGCCCGATCACCGCGAACTCGCCCCGACGCTCGGCGAGCTTCCGCGCGACAACGGCAGCCAACTCCTGCGGCAGATGCGTGTCACCCATGCGGCGCGTCTCCCTGACTATCGGAGCTTGAGCGTACTGAGCGCGAGAATCGCGCAGAGCACACCAACGATCCAGAAACGCACGACGACCTGATTCTCCGGCCAGCCGAGCAGCTCGAAGTGATGATGCAGTGGTGCTCGCAGAAAGACCCGGTGCTTCTGCGCGTACTCCAGACCGAAACGCTTGCGCCGGTACTTGAAGACGACACGCTGCAGGATCACGGACATCGTTTCGGCGACGAAGACAAAGCCGACGATGAGCAGCAGAAACTCACTTTTGAGGAGGATGGCGATTGCGCCGACGGCGCCGCCCAGGGCGAGCGAACCCGTGTCCCCCATAAACACCTGCGCCGGGTGGGCGTTGTACCAGAGAAAGCCAATGCACGCGCCAACCACCGCCGCGCAGAACACGGTGAGCTCACCCGCGCCGCGCAGGTAGAAGACCTGCAGATACGCACTCGTGTCCACACGACCGATGAGATAGGCGAAGAGACCAAGCGTGAGCACGGAGATCGCCACGAGACCGGCGGACAAGCCATCAAGGCCATCGGTGAGATTCACCGCGTTGCTGTAGCCGGTGAGAATGAAGGTCACGAATGGCACGTACAACCAGGCCAGCGACGCGGTGGCCGGAACGACCAGCACGTACTTGAAGAACGGCAGCGTGGTGGACGCTCCCGGGAGCGTCGAGATCGGCGACAACCACAGGATCAGACCGAGTCCGATTCCGCATGTCACCTGTCCCGCGAGCTTGTATCGCTCCACCAAACCTTCGTTCTTCTTCCCTTCGCGCTTCTGTTTGAGTTTGAGATAGTCATCGAGAAAACCAATGCCACCCATCCAGAGCATGACCGCCACGGCGAGCTGCACATAGTGATTGGTGAGCCGCGCCCAAAGCAATACCGGAACCACCGCTGCAACGAGGATGATGAGTCCACCCATCGTCGGCGTGGTGCCCTTTCCCGCATGGGAGTCCGGCGTGCCCTCGCGCACCACCTGATGTACCGCCAATCGACGGAGCCGCGCGATGATCATCGGCCCGAAGATGAACGAGACGAGCAACGCCGTGACGAACGCCGCCGCCGAACGGAAAGTGATGTAGTTCAGCAGGTTCAGTAGGCGCAGATCGCGCGCGAACGGTTGCAGGAACGCGTAGAGCACTAGGCAGTGGCCCAGGTGGTAAGGGTTGGCAGCAGGCGTTCAAGGCGCATACCGCGAGACGCCTTGAGCAAAATGACCGCGTTTCGCGAGAGGCGCGATTCGAGCAATGGCCACAGCCCATCGAGCTCCTGCGCCATCACGACACGCGCGTCGTGCGGCGCAAGCTGGGCCAATGCGTCCGCAAACGCTCCGACACCAACCACCAACTCGGCGGGCGAATCGAGGGCGGCCTGCGCGATCGCACGATGCTGCACATCGGCGTGTGCGCCCAATTCACGCATCGACCCGAGAATCGCGACGCGCTGCCGACCCGCACCGACCGCCGCCAGCAGATCGAGCGCCGCGCGCATCGAGGCGGGGTTGGCGTTGTAGGCATCGTTGATCAGCACCGCGTGCCCAAGCTCGGTCCACACCCCGCGCATGTTGGGCACCGGCATCGCGGCCATACCCGCCGCCGCGTCGGCCAAGGGGACACCACAGGCACGCGCTGCCGCCACCGCCAACATGGCGTTGGCCGCCTGATGCGCGCCACGAAGCGGCAAGACGACACGCGTCTCTTCGACCTCGAGCCACACGCGACCTTCGTTGTCGAGTCCCCACGCGGTCGGCGTGAAATCGGCGGGCGCTTCGTCGGTGCTCGAGAGTCCCGCGCGCACGACGGCCTTCGCACGCGCACGGGCCAACGCGGTCACTTCCGGATGCACCGAGGGAACGATCGCCAACAACACGTCGTGAAAGACATCGGCCTCCTCCCGCAACACCCCGTGCAAGTCACCAAGCCCTTCGAGATGCTCTTCCCCAATCGACGTCAGCACCGCGATATCGGGTTCGCAGATCGCACGAAGCGTGGCGATCTCGCCGGGCGTGTTCGTGCCCACTTCGATCACCGCCAACTCTGCATCGGACGGCATGGCGAGCAGCGTAAGCGGCACGCCAATGCGATTGTTGAGATTGCCCGTGGTTGCGTGCACCACGAGCGTGCGCTGCAGCGCGGCCTTGAGCAGCTCCTTCGTGCTCGTCTTGCCATTCGATCCGGCGACAGCAATCAGGGTGCGTCCCCACGCCTTTCGCCAGGCATTGGCCAGCTGCCCAAGCGCAACCAGGGTGTCTGGGACGACGTACACCGGCAGTCCGAGCCCGACGGCGCGCGTCGCGTCCTCGACGACCAGCGCGGCGGCGCCCGCATCTCGCGCCGACGTCAGAAAGTCGTGTGCATCGAAGCTCTCGCCGCGCAACGCAACGAACACCTCGCCGCGCCTGATCGTGCGCGTATCGGTCGACACGCCGCCGAGCGCCTGCCGTGTCCGCGGCCCCGTCTGCAACGCGCGCGCGACTCGTTCGAGCGTCCAGTATGGATGCGGCATCGCCGGCAACACGGGCGTGGCCGCCTGCACCGCCGTGCCGGCACTCGAGTAGGACGTCATGAGGCTCCTCGCATCGACGCGGCCAACTCGGCGACAATCTGCCGCTCGTCGAACGAATACGAGGTGGTGCCGCGAATCTGATAGGTCTCGTGTCCTTTGCCCGCGAGCAGGATCACATCACGCGGGTTTGCGACGGCCAGCGCGTGCGCGATCGCCGCGCGCCGATCGACAATGCGCGCGTGATCCCGCCGTATCATCCCCGCTTCGATGTCGTCGAGGATGCGCTCGGCATCTTCCGTCCGCGGATTGTCGCTGGTGACGATGGCGACATCCGCCAGCGACTCGGCGATCCGCCCCATCTCCGGACGCTTCCCTCGATCACGGTCACCGCCGCAGCCGAAGAGTACGATCAGGCGACTCTGCATGTCGGCAGTCGTAGCATCGTTGACCGCCGCGCGCGTGAACGGACGGACGGCGCGCAACGCGCGATCCAGTGCGTCTGGCGTGTGCGCATAGTCGCGCAGCACGGTGGGCGAGTGGTGTACGATCTCGAGCCGGCCCGGGACCTGCGGCGATTGCGACATACGCGACGCGAGATCGGCGAGCGGCATGCCAAGTGCCAGTGCGGCCGATGCAGCCGCCAACGCATTGGCAACATTGAAGTCGCCGAGGAGCGGGAGCGTGACCGGAACGGCACCGGTTGGAGCGACCAGCAGGAATTGACTGCCGTGCGACGAGAACACAACATCGCGCGCCATGACGTCGGCCGGCGTGTCCACGCCAAAGGTCCACACGCGCGGCGCGGAGGCGGCGCCCTGCGTCGCACCGCGCCACGCGGGGTCGTCGGCATTGAAGAGCGCCACCCCATCGCGCGCGAGCAATCCGACCAGTCGCAGCTTCGCGCTGCGATACGCGTCCATCGTCCCGTGATAATCGAGATGGTCGCGCGTAAGGTTCGTGAACACCGCCGCGTCGAACGCGATGCCATCCACGCGACGCTGATCAAGCGAATGCGACGACACTTCCATCGCCACCGTGCGCACACCGCGATCCACCAGGTCGCGCAGCAGTCGTTGCAACTCCACCGGACCGGGCGTGGTGAGTCCGCTACCACCGGGCAAGGGTTCACCGGCGCTGCCGATCAAGACTCCCAGCGTGCCGATGGATGCACACGGACGGTCGGCGCGATCGAGCAGATGCCGAAGCAAGCCAACCGTGGTCGTCTTGCCGTTGGTGCCGGTGACGCCGAGGATGGAGAGCTCGCGCGCCGGCCATCGATGGAACGCAGCGGACGCGACGGCGGCGGCTCGACGAACATCGCGCACGACGATATGCGGCAGGGTGGTACGCGCGCCGTCCTCGACGATGGCAAGCGTCGCCCCGGCATCGCGCGCTGCGTTCAACCAGTCGTGCCCATCCTGCGCGTGTCCACGCACCGCCACGAAGCCGCAGCCGGCGCACACGCGACGACTGTCATCGGCAAGATCGGCGATCGCATCGGGCAGGTCTGCGCTGATCGCCACGAGCAGCCCCGCGTCACCCAGAGCCTCGATGATGTCGGCCACGGGCCGACGGGCGCGTGTTGTCGCAGCGGACTCCGCAGCGTCGGCAGTCATGGCGCGGTAAAGAGCACGACGGTGCTTCCCGCGCGCGCGACTGCCCCCGTAGCGGGCCGAGTCTGGCCTGCCGTGCCCTTGTTCACCTGCACCAGCACCTGAAATCCGGCCGCGTAGAGTGTGCGCGCGGCCTGACGCACATCGAGTCCGTAGACCGACGGTACGAATTGCGACAGCGTCGGCGCGTCGGCGCGAGCGGTTGGTGGCGCAGAGAACGGAAGTACGACGACCACTCGTCCGGCAGCAGCGACCGGCGCAGCGGGCGCTGGCGTCGGTGCCCGCAGCGAATCGAATCGCGCGGAGTCACGCGCCGCCGCGGCCAACGCTTGTGATGTGAGCGGCTTCTCCACGGGAGCCTGCGGGACCTTCGCATAACGCGCCAGCTCGCGCCGATCGAGCGAGGCATCCCGCGTGGCGTTGGCGGCCTGCAGGATGTGATTCACCAGTTCGCCGGCCACCACCCCGCCAAATATCTTCGATTTGGGATCGATCAGTTTGGCGATGATGACGTACTGCGGGGCCTGAGCCGGAAACATCGCGGCAAAGGTCGCGTTGTAGGCGCCGCTGGCGTACCCCTTGCCGACCGTGCGTCGAGCCGTGCCGCTCTTGCCGGCCACATCGTACGTCTCGAGACCCGCGGCGACGGCCGTGCCGCTATCCACTACCGAGCGCAGCATCGTGCGCATGGTGAGCGAGGTCTCCTCGCTCAGTGCGCGGCGCAGCACCCGACGCTGATGCTTGTACAGCAGCGTGCCATTCGCGTCGTGGATCTCGCGCACCAGCACGGGCTGCAACAGTTCGCCGCCGTTGGCAATGGCGGCGTATGCCGTCGCCAGCTGCAGCGGCGTGGCCGAAAGCTCATACCCCATGGCCAACGACGCTGGCGTCTGTGCGCTCCAACCAGCCTTGCCACCGGGCACCGGCAAGCGACCGCGTGACTCCTTGGGATACGGCACGCCAGTGAGGGTCCCAAACCCAAAGTCGCGCAGCGTCTCGAACTCTTCACGCGCGCTCAACCGCTGCGCCAGCTTGGCCACACCAATGTTGCTCGACAAGCGGATCACGTCCGCGACCGACATCTGATCGGACTTGTGCTCGTCGGTGATCGTGCGCCCGGCAACCAGCCACGTGCCGCTTTCCGTGTTCACGATCTCGTCGATGCGCGCGCGCTTGTCGTCGAGCAGGCGTGCGACGATGAACGGCTTGACGACCGAGCCGGGCTCGTAGGGCTCGGTGAGCGGCGTGCTGTTCGCCGACGGTTGACCGTCGCGCGCGCCGGCGAGTGCGAGCACGGAGCCATCGCGCGGATCGAGCATGACCACGTCACCTCCACTCGCGCCCGTGCGCGCCATCGCCTCCGCCAGTTCGCGCTCGATGATTTCCTGCAGCGAGCGATTGAGCGAGAGCGTGATGGTGTGGCCGGGCGTGGCCGAAATACGCGCCAGTGCCGGCGATTCAAGGCGATTGCCTCGACCATCCTTGAGCAGTTCGTCGCGTCCATTCACGCCACGGAGCACGTGATCGAGTTCGAGTTCGAGCCCGCTCTGTGCGACCTGCTCGTCGTTGACGGCTCCGATGATTCGCTTGATGCCGATCGGTGCGGAGACGAAGCGACGCAGCTGGCGTTCGCGCGTCACGGCGCGCAGCTGCGAGAGCTTCTCCACATCACTGGGCACGAACAATCCCGGAATCGCCACCCACTTGAGCGTCGTGTCCTGCGCCTTCTGCACCAGTGGCGCACGCACCCCCAAGGCCTTCAGTTCGCGGCGCAACACCGCGCGTCCATCGCCATAGCGCTTGGTCGAATCGAGCGCTTTCGGCGTGACCCCGATACGGACCAGCTCGCGCGATTCGACGAGTACACTGCCCGTGGCGTCGAGAATGCGCCCTCGCGGCGGCGTCACGTCGAGTCGGCGCACATGCTGTTCGAGCGCCACACGCGCCCATCGCTCGCGATCCACCAGTTGCACCTGCACCGCGCGCGCAAGAATCGCGAACGCAAAGAGCACCAGGGACGCATGCACCAGCATCGTACGACCGCGACTCACCAGTGGGCGGGCGCCACTGGCGTCCGTCGCGGCGCCGGGCACGTGCTCGACGGACGAGCCGCGCACCGCCGGGTTCGCTCCAAACGGCATGGCGGACGAGGGAGACGACGGGACCGGGTTCACCGCAGACTATCCGCGTCGCTGATCGTACGCGTCTGTGCATCGCTGGCGACATGCAGCCCAAGCTTCTTCTCAGCCTGCGCCACGACGCGTTCGCGTCCGGTCGCATCACGAATGTCCTTCTCCAGCGTCTTGCGGCGCGACTCGAGCATGTTCTTTTCCTTCTCGAGCGCCTGAATGCGGAGATTGAGCGTCGAGCCGGTGTTCCGACGCCAGATGGCAAGCGCGGTGAGCGCCATGAACAGCACGAGCGCGAGCGCAAAGGTCGTGCGTCCGCGCATCGGAGTGCGTGCCTTGCGACGCGCGGTGGCCATCAGGGTCCGCGCCGCCAGGCGCGAAGTCGTGCGCTGCGCGCGCGCGGATTGAGCTCGATTTCGTTTTCGGTGGCGTTGACCGGCCGCTTGGTGAGCGTCTCACCCAGCGGCACACCACGACAGGTGCACATCACCTGCTTGGGCGGACAGGTGCAGGCGGTGCTCCAGTCGCGGAAGGCGTTTTTTACGATGCGATCTTCGCCCGAGTGATAGCTGATGATGGCCAGTACCCCACCGGGCGTGAGGCGCTCACGCAGGTGTGGCAACGCACGCTCGAGTCCCGCCAGTTCGTCGTTCACAGCGATGCGCACGGCCTGGAAGATGCGCGCGAAATCCGGTGGGCCGCTGCGTGGACCGAGCACGGCACGAATGGCGTCCACCAGATCGTCGGCCGTGGCAAAGGGACGCCGTTCCCGACGACGAGTGATCTCGCGCGCCATGCGCGCGGCGCGCGGTTCATCGGCATACGCGCGCAATAGCGCCGACAGGTCCACCTCGTCAATGGTGTTGAGCAACTCAGCGGCATCGACATCCGCGTCGTCGCCCATACGCATGTCGAGTGGCGCGCCTTCACGGAAGGTGAAGCCGCGTGCGAGATCGTCGAACTGGTGCGAGGACACACCCAGGTCGAGCAGGATGCCGTCAAACTGTTCGACGTACGCCAGGACGCTCGAGTCGAGCGCGGAGTAGTTGGCGAGAATGGCGCGGAACTGGCCGGCACGTTCGAAGTCGGCGAGACGCTCGCGCGCCGATGCCAGCGCACGCGGATCCCGATCGATACCGGTAACGCGACTGCCGCGTTCGAGGAGTGCAGCCGCGTGCCCGCCGCCGCCGAGTGTGCAGTCAAGCACGGTCGACGCCCGCTCGAGGAATGACTCGACTTCGGCGAGCAGAACGGGAACATGATAGGCGCCGACGCGCCCGGATGGGATTGAACGGACCGGGCTCACAGCAAGTGGTTAGGGGGCGGCATGTTAGCGATGCGCGTGGAGTAGCGTCAAGCGTCGTACCGTCGAGGTGTGATGTGCATTACCGCAAACGCGGAATGGATGTGATGCTTCGTACTGCGCGCGTCGGTGCGTGAACGGCGTTGTGTGAATGCACGCGAGCCCGCCGTCGCAGGCGACGGCGGGCTCGCGGGTGGAGCGAGATCAGGGCTGGTCGCTTACTTACAGTATGCCTTGATCAACTGATCTGCGCCGGTGTCGAGCTGCATCGCTATGCCCATCAGCTGGCGCATGGCGTCTGCATACAGCGCGCCGCCCTTGGGCAACTGGATCTGCGCTTCCACTACGAAGTTCTTGGCGTCCCTGGCCGGAGGGCAGCTCTTCGTGGCCGCCGACTCCTGATACTTCAAGTTCGCGAGCTGCACGTAGTTGCTGCCGAGCAGGAAACCGGCCTGCTGCTTCGTCTGGCCGGTGGAGACGGAATCGGCGTACAACAGCGTCTTGATAGCCGTTTCGAACTCGGCGGCCACCTTCGACTTCGCCGCAGCATTACCCTGCTGCTGGCCGATTCCCACAATCATCTGACGGATGATGGTGCTCGTGTCGCCCGCTGCGATCAACTCGCGTGCGGCCGGAACGATTTCGTCGTTGCGGTTGAGGTCCTTGAGCAGCGTCAGGCGAAGGAACGCGCCGTTTTCGACGGGGATCTTCGCGGCCATCGCCTTGTTCAAGGCTTCGAGCGACTGCTGCCCCTGTCCCGCCGCACGCAGCGCGATGATCTGCTGGTACGTCAGACTCGGATGGTTGGGGAACTTGACCAGTCCCTTGGCCGCGAACTCGGCGGACTTCTGATGCTGGCTGTCGGCCGCAAAGGCGGCTGCCGTACGACTGAAGTACGTGGTGTCGGCAAACGACGTGTCGAGCTTCACCAGTTCTTCGCCCTGCTCGAACGCGGCCTTGTAGTCCTTCACCGCGAGCAGGATCTTCCAGCGCAGTCCGAGCAGTTCCGGGTCACCCGGATTCATCGCGACCGCGTCATCGATGACCGGGCGCGCGATCGCCGGGTTGGCGAGAACTGCGATGGCGTCGACCACGTCCTTCTGCAGGCGCGGGTTCGACGGATCGGTGGCCAGCAACTTGGTGAGCGTGAGAACCGCCGAATCGGGCTGGTTGGCGGTGCGGAACGCGTTCGCGAGAATCGCGAGTCCCGGACGACTCCTCGGATCGAGCGCGACGATTTCCTGTGCGAGCTTGAGGATCTCGTCGTTCGACGCCTTCTGCGTGACCATGACGTTGGCCAGACAGATGCGGGCCAGGGTGGCCTTCGGATAGGCGACGATGCCCTCCTTGGCGAAGACGGCCGCGGCATCGAGCTTGTTGTCGCGCGCCGAGTTCACGCACTTCTTCTCGAACTCGAGCTGCTTGCGCGCTTCCTTGAGCTCCTTGGAGACCATCGCGGCAGCGGCGTTGACGTTGGGCGCGTCGTACGTGCCCAGTGGCTGGACGAGCGCATTGTCGCGGGCCAGCACCAGCGCACCTTCGACCTTGTAGCCGCCAGCAGTCTTCGTGGCGGTACCGGTCACGTATTCGTCGGCACGGAGCAGGTTGGCCAGCGCGCGGGCATCATGCGGCTGCAACGCATCCGTCGTCGGGAAGCCCGACGCCTCGAGGGTCGCGTTGATGTCCTGCTTGGGCAGGACATAGACCTGCTTGAACGGGAACTCCGAAGTCATCCGCGAGCGGACGGCATCAGCCGCCTGCACGCCGAGGCCCTTCTCACCGGCCTTGAAGACCGAGACCATGACGCGAATGGCGTTAGGATCGGGGACGCGATTGTATTGCGCCGACGCCATCGCCGGCACAAGCACGATGCCGCCGAGCGCGAAACCGATCCCAGACAGCGTCTGGAAATTCCGTGACATCAAAGTCGTAACCTCCGCACAGAGAAGCCGTAGTAAGCCGACAGGGATGCACAGAGCGGCGGCGCCGTGTGCTGTCGGGGGCGAATTGCAACCCGTTGGCCGTGCGAAAGCCACGCGGGTCCGGGGAACGTCGAGGACGAATAGAGAAACTGCTGCCAACCGGAAACCATCGCAAGACGGGGGCCGAGCAGGCACGTGCTCAACAGCTGGACCACGAGCGCGATGTGTTGCGCAGCACGAACAACAACGACATGGGCGAAGAGGGACTCGAACCCCCGACATCCTGCGTGTAAGGCAGGCGCTCTAACCGACTGAGCTATTCGCCCTGAGCGGCCAGATCCCGGACTACCCCTTCAGGATCGCCAGCGGCACCAGCACTACATACCCCATCACCAGCAAAATGGGCGCGATGGTTTCGCCACCGCGCGCCAGGTCGATGTATCCTCCGGCCAGCGACAGCGCGGCCAGCCCCCAGAACAACAACGCCCGCGAACGGGTCTTCTCGATGGTCGTCATCTGGGGAGGATACCCGCGTCGCCCCTTTCCCAACAAGGGCAGGGTGAGTTCAAGCCGCGTTCAGCTGGGACGGGCCTCATCCGGTTCCGCCGGAAACGCCATCGAATCCCCCTCTGACGGCGGCATCACCGACAGCTCGGCACCTCCGCCCGCAAGGATCGCCTCCAGAGCGCTCTCCCGAGCGGCCCGCTCCTGCGCCGCATCGGCCAGCCGCATGGCCTCCAGCCGACGACGATCACGCTTGCGCCGCATCCAGAACAATGGCCCAAGCAGGAGCGCGAAAAAACCAAGCACGGCGGAAATGTTGGTGACGAGCGCCAGTGCGCCGTAGCGTCGACGCGTCTGCTTGTGCCAGTACTTGTCGAACTGCTCGCCCGTCATGCCGAACGCGTGACGCAGTGCAGGTTCGAAGGCGCCGGTCGTTTTCCATTCGCGAAACAGGTTGGAGAGGCCGTTGATCGGATCGAGTGATGCGAGTTCGTCCACCGCGCGATACGCCAACGCATAGCTCCAGCTCGCGCGCGATTCGCCGGCGTAGAAACCGTCATCCAGCTGTTCGAGCGTCGGCAGCGTGCGCCAGATCATCCCACTCGACGTTTCGATCGTCGCATCGCGCGTCCACTCGTGCGCGGCGAGACTGGCGTACCCCTCGTCAAACCAGCGCGACGGCAGGCGCCCCATCGCCTCGTGCAGCGCGAGATGCGCGAGTTCATGGCGTAGCACCACCAACGGGTCCCCGGCATCGCTGCCAGCATCACCACCCTGCATGACGATGCGCTGCTGTTCGGGGATGGCGATGGCCGCGCCCCACTCCGGTGCCGACGGGCCGACCCACTCACGAAACCGTTTCGCGTCGGGGGCGACCGCCACCAACACGCGCGCCCTGGGCCTTGGCAAGCCGGGAAAGCTGTCCTGTGCGAGCGCGCTGTTCAGGAGCGCTCGTGCGAGTCGTGCGTCGCGCTTCTCCGCCACGAAGGTAAAGCGTCCGCTGTCGAGACGAACGGCCGTACGAGGGACTCCGTCGCGAGGGACTCCGTCGCGAGGGACTCCGTCGCGAGGAACTCCGTCGCGAGGAACTCGGTCGCTGGGCGTGCTGTTGCCTCGCTCTGCCTCGGGTGCGCGGACGTCAGGAGACTGGGGTCGACCGGCGCGGGCATGCTGTGCCCGCAGCCCGACGTGCATCGGCAGCAGCAGCGCCACGAGCAGGAGCGGCGCGAACCGCGCCGCTAGCCGTCGCGCGCGGGTGCACTTCCCCGCTCCACCTGTGCGAGTGTTTCCGCGCAGCGCTGTCCCCATGGATTGAACTTGTTCGCGTTCGCACCTTCACGCCACGCGTGCTGTGCACTGTCGCGATCACCGGCGAACCAGCGCGCGCGCCCAAGTTCATACCATGCCTGCACCAGATTCGGTCCGAGTTCGAGCGCCTTGCGAAAGAACAGCTCCGCGTCGGCGTACATCTCGCGTTCACGATAGACCATGCCGAGGTAGAGGTGCGCATACAGCGTCGCCTTGCGATCGTTATCGAGGCGGATGGCGCGTGACAGATGCTCGATCGCTTCACCATAGCTCTTCTTGCGCAGACAAATGAAACCGACATTGGTGCGCGCGAGCGTGTTCTGCGGATCGCGCATCAGCACGTTGTGGAACGTGAGCAGCGCACTGTCGTACTGTTCCTGCAGCATCTGCGCCCACCCCAGCAGCGTTTCGGCCTCGCTGTTGCCCGGTGTGAGATCGAGTGCACGACGCAGCGCGGTCTCGGCGCCTGCCGCATCCCCCAACGACAACTTCGACCAGCCCTTCTCCACGTAGGTGGACGCCCCGAGATGATCCACGCGTCCTGACGCCGTTGGATGCACTCCCTTACCCGCGACTCCATCGAGCTTCTTCCACGCCTCGGCGAGCCCCTTCACCTCGTCCTTGAACGTGGCGAATGCCGTGACCGCCGCATCCGCGTCGCGAAAGAGTGCGATGATCTCGGCCTTGAGTACGGTGCGTGCCTCCGCCGTAGGCCGCGCCGCGAGCGCCGTGGCAATGGCCGCGCGCCGTGTGCTCAGTGCCTCGCCGTCGGGCAGCGAACCGCCGTTGGGCGTTCCGATGCCTGGCGCGCCGGCAGGAGACGCGAGGTCACTCATCCCTGATCGCCTTTGATCGAGTCGGCGTCGTCGGGCCGTGCGTAGGGCCTCCCGGCGCCGAGCGCGCGCGTGACATCGAGAACGATGACATCCTCGTTGAGGCGCGAGAAGACGCCGCGTGCGCCAAGTGGTACATAGGTCAGCGCGTCAGTGCAGGCGAGTGGCGCGACGAGCGACGCATCGATGGTGACGACCTCGTGCACGACATCGACCACGGCGGCCACCCACGAGCTGCCGTCGGAGAAGACCAGCACGCGCGCGAGGGTGGATGGCGCGCGCGCCAGTCCGAGCGATGCGGCCAGATCCGCAAGCGGCAGCGTTTGTCCGCCATACGTCGCCGAGGGGAGTGCCGCGTCCACCCGCAGCACGCGCTCGACGCGCTCCACCGGCGCCGCGAACCGATGGCCGCCGATGGAGAAGATGACGAACGTGGCGCGATCGATGGCGACGGCACTGGTGCGTACGCGCGGGGCGAAGGCAGCGGTGGAGCGGAACTGTCCGATACTCATCGGGCATCACTAACGCGCACGTTCAGACACTCGCTGTCTTGGCCGTGCCGCAGCTCGTGCGGCGTCGCCAACTCCGCAATCGCGTCGGCGACATCGTCGAGCATCACCACACGTTCGGCGCCGGCGACACGCAGTGCAGCATCAGGCATGCCCGGAATGACGGCGGAATCGCGATGTTGCACGACGCCGCGTCCAGCGACTCGTCGAATCGCGGCAAGACCGTCGGCGCCATCTCGTCCCATGCCGGTGAGCACCACACCAATGCAACTCGCGCCAAAGCATGCCGCGGCGGTGGTGAACAACGGGTCGGCCGCCGGTCGGACGCCCCACAAGGGTGCGCCGCAATCAAGAAAAAGCGCCGGGCCCGACCGGCCACTGGCCACGCGCAGATGATATCCACCCGGTGCCACGTACGCATGTCCAGCCAGCAGCGGATCGCCGTTGCGTGCTTCCTGCACCGAGAGCCGCGACATGCCATGCAAGCGAAGCGCCAGACTCGCGGTGAAGCCCGCCGGCATGTGCTGCACGATCACGACCGCCGTCTGCTCGAAGCGCGGCAGTCGTGGTATCACACGCGACAACGCGGCCGGTCCGCCGGTGGAGGCAGCGATGCATACCAGCTGCGTCGCGGGCGTTCCGGCGCCACGTACGAGCGTCGGCGTTGAAGCCGACGCTGCCAACACTGCGGTGAGATCGGCGCGCGGCAACGTGTCCAGATTGGTGTGCGACGCGGCGCGCAACGCCGCCAGCAGCTGATCGGTGACATCTTCCAGATCGAGACTGATCGCACCCGACGGCTTGCGCACGAATTCGACGGCGCCCAGCTCGAGCGCGCGTAGCGTCGCATCCGCGCCACCATCCGAACCACCGGCACTCAACATCACCACGGCTCGTGGACGTTCCTGCATGATCCGCTGCAGCACGGCGAGTCCGTCCAGCTGCGGCATGTCGACATCGAGCGTCACGATATCCGGATCGAGTGCGGCAACCTGCCGCAGTGCATCCACGCCATCGCGCGCCGTACCGACCACTTCGAACTCACCGCTCGAGCCCACGACATCGCTGACCATGCGACGCATGAACGCACTGTCGTCCACCACGAGCACGCGGGGCCGGCGCAGGTCGTCTGCACGCTGCAGCGACGTCATCTCAGAGATGGACATCGCCCTTCGCCACGGACCGCACGAAAACCCGTCCGGTCTTCACGTCGAACGTGACCGAACGACCGTGATCGCCACCCACGTCTTCGCCAACGACGGAGATGTCCGCCGCCGCCAACGCCGCGCGTGCCGCGACGATGTTGCGTGCGCCGAGTGAGAGCGCACCCGGGATGAGCAGCGGCGCAAACATGCTCGCACCGCCCACGAGTCGCGCTTCAATCTCACCCGTGCCGTTCAACGCGCGCATGCGCTCCACCATCGCCGGAACGGCCGACGACGCACACTTGCCGGCCGGTTCAGTCGCCGCCGACAGGACTTCGTTGGGCAACAGGATGTGCGCCAGCGCGCCCACTTTTGCCTCGCGTTCGTACAGCACGATCGCGACACACGAACCCAGCCCGTTGGTCACGAGCACGCTCTCACCGCCAGCCACCGCAAGATCGGCAATCCTGACGGAGATGCGCGCCGAACTCTGCGCGCTCACGCGGCCTCCACGGCCAGGAGCGCCGCTTCCGCGTCGCGTGCCGTACGCTCCGCGCGCCCGAGCGCTTCCAGATTGGCGCGCACGATGGGATTGGCCGGCTCGAGTGCCCGCGCCCGTTCCCACGCCTCCTGCGCCTCGTGCAGCTGTCCGCGACGATACAGGATGTTGCCGAGCTTGAGGTGCACATCTGCTCCGTGCAGCGGCTCGAGTCGTGCCACGCGCGTGAACGCCTCGAATGCCTCGTCGTAGCGCTGCCCACGGTACAGATAGTCGCCGAGATTCTTGTGCAGGTGCACTTCGTTGGCATCCTCGAGCAGTGCATGGTCGAGTGTGCGGGCAGCCAGTTCGTAACTCCCGCGACGCTCGTGCACGACCGCCAGATTGTTGTGCAGTACCGCCGCATGCGGATGCAGTCCGATCCCTTCATCGAGAATCGCGACCGCGCGCGGCAGATCGCCCGCAAGTGCAGCGACCAGTCCTGCCGTGTGAAACCAGGCCGCGGACGGCTGGCGCGCGCCCCACTGCGCTCGCGCCGCCACCAGCGATTCTTCCGCCGCCTCGACGTCGCTTCGCGCCAGGGCCACCACCGCACGCGACAGGCTGGTGCGCGGATCGTTCACCGTGCCACGACGCTCTGCTTCGTCGAGCGCCGTCATCGATTCTTCCAGGCGACCAAGTCGCTCGAGCGCAAAGGCGAGATTGTGGAAGACAGCCGCGGCCGCATCAGGCTCCTGCCCGGCGCGTTGCAGCACGTCGACCGCGAGGTCCCACTCACCGCGCCGCAGATGTACGAGGCCGAGATGACAGCGCGCGGCTGAATCCGCGTCACGTAACTCGAGCACGCGGCGGAACTCGCGCTGCGCCTCGTCGTACAGCCCCGTGCGATAGAACGCGACGCCGAGATTGCGGTGCTCCGCAACGCGACTCTCCGGCGGCGGCTGGCGTCGCGCGGCGCTTCGTCCGACACGCTGCGCGTAGCCCGCGGTGAGCAATCCGAAGATGGCCTTGCCGACTTCGAACTCGCCGATGCCTGAACGCTCGATGACGGTGTTCACGTCCTGCGTGCCGTCGAGGAATGGCAGCAGCCGCTCCTGCGATGAACTGAGCGGTACCTCGCGCGAGGCAAGCCTCGGCATGTCGATTTCGAAGATCAGATCGAGGCTGGGAATCTTCTTCGCGAACAGCGTCCACTCGTCGACCCGTCGCGCGCCTTCGAGCAGCAACGAGTCGGCGCTGATGGAAACGAGGATATCACTTGCATCCACACGCGGTGCGGCTTCGAAGGTGAATGTCCCATGTGTCCATCCGAGCAGGTAGTAGACGGCCTCTTCGACATGCACGCGGTAGTGCATCTCGAGGATGTCGAGATCGACCAGTCCACGATCGAGCAGCGTGACCGCCAGTGCGCGATCGTCCACCGGTGCGGTGGCGGCTGCCGCGCGCGCGAGGGCATCGGCGGCAATCACGCCGTTGCGCACCAGCCGTTCGCCAAGCCGGTCGCGACGATTCACGATCGAGGCAAAGAGAATGCGTCCGACATCAAAGTGAATCGTGCCAAAGCTGTCTTCGCGCGCGACGCTCAGGCACCCGGTCTTCTGACCGAGGGCGAGGAGCTGCAACACGTCGGCCAGGCTGGCCTCGTTGAGATTGCCGCGAATGGCCACTAGCGAACCTCCTCGATGATGCGGCCGCCAATGTCCGGCCACTCCCAGATCACCTTTTCGCGATCCAGGAAGAAGTCATCGAGCTGCCCGCGCTCCGGCGTGTGTCCGTTGCGTTGCGGCATGGCCAAGCGCGCGGGGCGCAATGCAACCACTCCGAGCGCACGCTGCGCCGATTCGAGAGTCAGCGCGTGACCGTCGAGTTCTGCGGAGGCACGCACACGATTGAATTGGCCACTGAGATCGCGCACGCTGGCCACGTCGCGGTCGGCGAGCAGTGCGACCAGCGCGTCCATCGGGTCGGCGCTCGCTTCAAGCAGCCAGCGCCGTACCAGGCGCTCGCGCATGGCGCGATCCGGCGCGTGCAGTGTCACCACCAAGCCGCCCTCGAAGCGCGAGCGCAAACGGTCGGCGAGTCCGCGCACTTCGCGCGGCGGACGATCACAGGTGAGCACAATCTGCCCACCGCGATCGTACAGATGATTGAAGAGGTGAAAGAGCTCCTCCTGCGTGCGTTCGCCGTCGGCCAGCGACTGCACATCATCGAGGATGAGCACATCCGCGCGGCGATAGCGAGCGCGCCAGCGCTCCACGGTCCCGTCCTGCATGGCAGCGACCAGCTCGTCGCCGAACGCCGCCGCCGTCAAGCATGCGATCGCCTTCTGCGGACACTCCTGTCGCATGGCGTTGCCGATGGCGTGCGCGATGTGCGTCTTTCCAACACCGCTCGGTCCGTGCACAAGCAGCGGATTGTAGCGCGCACCGGGCTGCTCGATCAACGCGTCGAACGCGCGGAGCGCAAGCTGGTTTGCATTGCCTGTTTCGAGTAACGCACGCGTGAAGTTGGGCAGCGGTGCCGGCAACGGAACCGCCGTGGCAAGCGCACGATCAAGCAGCCCCTGCGCATCGGCCACGGCCTCCGGATTGCGGAAGTGTGCGTGTCCACGCAGCAGCGGGTCGACGAGCAGAGCCTGCGCCTCGACGGCGCGCAGATGCTCAACAGCGGCAGTGAAGGTCGCCAGCAGACCATTGACATCGGGCGGCACCGGATGCGCCATGGCGCGCTCCAGCACGGCCGTTGCGTAGCCCTCGGCCCGCCAGAACGCGCACGCTTCTCCGAGCACAATGCGCCACTTCTCGACGCGAGTTTCCACTTCCTGCAGCACATCGGCGAGAAATCCTTCGTACTCTCCGCCTTGCCGTCCGGCGAGTGCGGCACCTAACACCCGATCGCCCAACACAGCGCGCACGTCCGACGGCGCGATCGGTTGTCCTTCCAGTTGCCGATAGGCGGTCAGCTTGTTGAGCGCACCCTTGAGCTCCCGCACATTGCCGAAGGGCAACCGCGCGACTTCCTCGAGCACACCATTGCCGAGGTCGAGTTCGCGCTCTACCGAGGCGTTGCGCAGGATGGCCAGACGCATCTCAAAGTCGGGCGCACCCACGTCCACGATCAACCCGCCCGAGAAGCGTGAGACAAGTCGCTGATCCACATCCGGGATCTCGGCGGGCGGGCGATCGCTCGTCATCACGAGTTGACGGCCACTCGCCTGCATGAGGTTGAACAACCGCAGCAGTTCGCTTTGCGTTTCCCGTTGGCCGGCGAGAAACTGCACGTCATCGAGCACCAGCAGATCCACCTGCTGATAGCGCTGCGTGAAGGTGCCCTGCTGACCGGAGGCAATCGCCTGCAGCAGCTGTCCGGCGACTTCCTCGCCCGTGCTGAACTCGATGCGCAGCTCCGGCCGCGCGCCGCGCGCGTGATGCGCGAGGGCGACTACGAGGTGCGTCTTCCCGAGCCCGGAGCCGCCGTAGACGAAGAGCGGGTTGTAGGCCGTTCCGGGTGCGTCGGCAACCGCAAGCGCCGCCGACGCCGCGAGCCTGTTGGAGGCACCGATGACGAACGTTTCAAAGCGATAGGCGCCGTCGAGCGGACTGGTCACGCGGCAGCGTCCTCGGTGCCGAGTTGGCGCAGCACGCGCATGCCCAGCGAACGCAGCGTGTCGAAGACACCAAGGCCCCGCGTCGCGTCGGCCGAGAACTCGGGGACGCCACGAAAATTCAGGGCGACCGACAGCTCGTCCACGGTGGCGGCAAGTGATGGCGGCAAGTCCTGCTTGTTGTACTGAATGACCACCGGCAGGGTCCGCGCATCCACACCGTGTTCGGCGAGATTGGCGTGCAGATCCTGCATGCTGTCAATGTTGTCTTCCCATCGATGCCGCTGACTATCTGCCACGAACGCGATGCCGTCAGCGCCCTGCAGTACGAGCTGACGGATGGTGCGATAGTACGGCTGTCCGGGCACCGTGTAGAGCTGGAATCGCACTTTGTACGCGCCCACCGTGCCGAGGTCCACTGGCAGGTAGTCGAAGAAGAGGGTGCGATCGCGACGCGTGGCGAGCGACGTGAGCTTTCCCACCTGCTGTTCCGGCAGCGCCGAGTGCAGGTACGTGAGATTCGTCGTCTTCCCCGAGCGCGCCGGACCGTAGTACACGAGCTTGCAGGTGATGACGCGCGTGGCGTGATCTACGATCGGCATGCGTCCGCCTCCAGCGACGGGTGCAGCAGCGCGTGCAATCGTGCCGCGAGGGCGATAGCTTCGCGCACACGATCGGCGTCGATGGCGCCGGCGTCGGCGCGCAGTGCGGCACTCCACCAGCTGAGCGCGTCGGCCAGATCTCCCACGCGCGCAGACGCATCACCGCGGGCAGACATCGCGGCGGCGTCCATCACGGCAGACTCGATGTCGGTCGTGACGATCGCGCTGTCACGGAACTCCATCACGGAGGCGGCCTGCAACATCCGCGTGGCCACGGCAACGACATCGCTGTCGGGCAATGCCTCGTTGACGCGTCCATCGACGAGGCCGAGTTCCGCGCGCGGAACACCAGGTTCGTCGAGCACGTCCTGCGCGATCGGGTCGAAGACCAGGTCCTCATCCGTACTGTCCAGCACCAGCTCGCTCGTCTGGCCGAACACTTCCGCACCGTGAAGCGCACCAAGCAGCGGCGTCCAGAGGTCGGCGCCGACCGTTTGCGGAATAATGCCGTGGGCCGGCGGCGTGGGATGCCGACGTGACACCGTTGCGCCTTCGCGCAACGCCAGCACACTCGCACCAATCAAGGCGTGCACAATCTGTGCGACATCGAGCAGGTTACGTTCCAGAACGGCGGAGAGCTCGGCAAGATTGCGGCGCCCATCGACACGAGTGAGCACTTCCCATTCCTGCGGAACGAGGCGCAGCAGCGGCAGTTGACTCGACTCCATATCGACAAAGGTCGGAACGACTCGCGCGTTTGGAACACGATCGCGCACGCGCTCCCAGACTTCGGCGCGGTGCGCCGCTTCGACCAGCATCGATTCCACGGACAGTCGGATCGCACTCGTGGAGCGAGCGCTCGCCTTTTCCGCCACGAAACGGAAGTCGCCCTCACGCCAGACAAGCATCTCCAGCACGCACGACTCGATCTGCTGCAACGTCACCGACGACGCCTCGTCGCGTGCACCGTGCATCGGCCAGCGC
>Ga0163144_10000631_pt1 | contig 82523 bp, 67 predicted proteins | sample OliLak19BULKMAT1_FD_123175 | JGI IMG/M metagenome (GOLD analysis project Ga0163144, IMG submission 123175) | Freshwater microbial mat bacterial communities from Lake Vanda, McMurdo Dry Valleys, Antarctica - Oligotrophic Lake LV.19.BULKMAT1 | ecosystem: Environmental > Aquatic > Freshwater >... | reverse complement strand
TAAATCGTTTTCAGAAAACATTTTTAAATACTGGTTATTGAAATCTTAAAAGCAAAAAAATAGCATCTGTTTTAGCCTTTTAACAGGGGCTTAAGCAGATACTTTGGAGAGTGCTTCATTGCCCGTCGAGAATGGTTATTAGAAATTATTATCAATAGGTCGCCCATATCTCCTTAAAATAGGATGAATACCTAGGTGAGAACTTTTAAAATTTGAGTTATTTCAAAGAAATAATATGGGAGGATCGTATGGAACTACTGAATAAAGCAATAAGAGATTGTTGTTTCAGCTAGTTAGAGAGTTTTTGTCGTAGCTGCTCAAATCAGGGATCTAGATTTCATGCTTCTTATAAACAACGTTTTTTAATAAGCACTAAGGCATCTTTCGTTATTTTGAGATTGGTCTCCGTCGCCTCAGAAAGTAGGCTGTAGCTTTCCTCCCAATCCTACTGAGTACAAACATTTCTTCGAAAATGACTCTCTAATTTATCAAGAGCTGGCTCAAGCCTCTCTTGAATAGTAGTAGCTAGTGCCCACCATGATTGATAAAGTTGTTGCTGACAGATATCTCTACAAATTGTAGTTAGTTCATCCAACTGTGGCTTAATATCGTACTTACCTTTACTCTCGGCAGGTACCATTCTCAAAAGCATACAGTACCACTCAAAGAAAGCTTTGAGATCGTTAACACCTGTTACCATAATCCTGTTTCCTTCTTCCATTGATCCTGCTTGGAAGCTTTGGCGGCAACTTCTAAAAAGAATATAAATATTCTCTAAAAGATTTGGTGTGACTGCTAATCTTTCACTTAAAAACTGCTCTGTCGTGCCAGTATCGACTTCTAAAATATCAGTTTCACAAAACTGAGTTGGTGAGCTTTGCCATTCACCCTCAGTTAGATCACGACCATTTATTCTAAGGCCAGTAATAATATGAGCTGGATCTATTGAGCCTTTGATAAGCTCAATTACATCAGTAATTTTAGGTAGAGATCCTGCTTTATACGGAGAGGATTGACCGTTAACTCTAATTTGAAGCATCGTGCACCTTAATTAAGTTGTTGAAAATACTGTGTTAATTTATTACTTCTTCGTTCTAAATCTTTATAGACCCCTCCCATTTGAGATGCCAACATCTCAGCCTCGGATCCGGAAATATTCTCTTTTGCAAAAATAAACATGCGCGTTAACAAACCTAGTTCTGGGTGGTGATACCCTAATGCCTCTATTGTCTTATCAATTTGGTTAAGGTTCTCACTTACCTCTTTGAGGTGTTGGCCAGAAGATTTTGTATCATTTATTAATTCAATTAAGCGGGTGATCTGTTGATTACCAGCCGCAGCAAATTTTTGAATATTAGACGAAGCATCGAAAAATGAATCATAAAGACTTAAGGAACTCGGAAGTTTTACTTTACTTTGATCACCTTCCATCAACCCAGCTAAGTCATCTTGCCAAAGTTTTCGATAAGCTTGACGAAATTTAACCATTCGTGGATCTTCATTTTTAAGATTCAATGGAGCCATATCGTAAAAACCAGCTTCATCAAAGTATGTTCGAAATACAACGAGATTTTTAGGATCTTCTAAATGTGCAGGTAAATTTTTAATATCGCCTTGGACTCGAAGAATTGAAAGCTCTGCTAAAAACTCTGGATCAATTAAATCATGACAATCTGGTCTGGCACATGGTTTATTCGGATTACATGGTCCACAAGAAATAACAGGTTGAAGTACAATATTACCTTCACTATATGGTCCAGTTTCAAAACCAAGGGCGGAAGCTAAGAACATTGCAACTACTGGAGTATCAACAGCAACACTCATATGCATTGTTCCTGTATCACCAGTAACTAATAAATCACACTGCTTTAACAATCCTGCCAATTGCGAAAGAGAAGTTTTTCCTGCAGCTACTCCAACATTTACTGAATTACATCCAGTAACAATTTTTTCTAAAATCGGCATCTCCGACTTTGTTCCAGTTAAAATGACTCGGGCATTATACTTATTCACTAGTACATTTATAAATCTTACAAACTTTTCTGGAATCCACTGACGTTTAGTCTGACTTGCTCCAGCTTGGACAGCTATGACTGGACCCGTATTGGTAAATTTAAAATCTGAAATTAAATCTTGAGCAAATTTTAGATCTTCTTCATTTAAATTTAAAAGAAGTTTGGTTGGATGAGCTTCTACATCAGCTGAGCATCTAAAAATATCAACCAGATTTAAAGTATTATAAGATCTGTTCGTATGAAAAACACATGATGCAAATAACTTAGCCCAATCAGATTCTATAACACGATAACCTTCATCATCAGAAGTCCAACCACCGTGACGCTTAATATCTAATAACTTCAGTAGCAATGCGGTATAAGCAGAATTAGACATATTAAGACAATAATCGAAATTTCTGCTTCTTAAATCTTCAACTACTTCAGAAACATACTCATATGCATCAATTACTCCCTCTCCTTCGCGTGCAATAGCTCTTACTGTCATTCCTAAATCTAAAGAAATTGTTTCATCAATATTCGGTAGTAAGGAGCAAATTCCGGCAAACTGTTTTTCAACCAAAACAGTAATTTTACAATTCGGATTCTCCATCTTCATGCCAGCAATGGTAGGCGTGGCTTGGAGCATATCTCCTAATCTAGTTATATTAACTAGAAGTATATTGTTTTTTTCGGCGTACCTCCTTTTCATAGCCACTTTAGTAGTCCGAAATATTTGAATTTTTGTTTTTGTATTCCTCGCGACATTAGTGTCCCCCCTCTTTCTTCATAGAAACTATCTGGGATTTAATGTGGTGAAGAAATAAAAGTTTTTTCTCAGTATCTGATAATTTGCCTTTCCCTGTCATGATATCAGCCACTAAACCATCTAGCTTTGGCAACTCTCCACGATCATAAGCAACCTTACAACGATCAAGAAGTTCCGGATGCTTTTCTGCACGTCGAATTAAATTCGTCCAGGGATTTAAAATTTCTCTTTCGCGCAAATGTTCAAACTTAGTTCCAAAAATATAGGCCAGCATCTGCTTCAAACGAGCTTCATAAGTATGATCTTTTAAAACTCTTTTTCTTGAAAGTGCCGCCATTTGTGCTCTTTCTTCGGGACGATCGATATAGTAATTTAGCTTTTCTTTTAGATCGGCACTGTTTTGGAAAGTAGCAACTTCTTTGCCTGGCTCAAAATTCTCTGCCAATAAAGAGCGGTTATCTACCAACTGGAAAGCTCCACAAGCTGCCAACTCGAAAGTTCTTGGATTTACAAAATCTCCAAATGGATCCACATCGTTTCGCTCAGCAGAAGAATGAAGATTTATATTTATATCTGTAGCATTAAAAATCTTTACGTATTCTTCGGGAGCAAGTCGTCTTCCACTTTCTTGAACCATATCAGAAAATGGCTTACATGTTGGCCACTCAGTTCCCCAAAGTTTAACTGGATACTGCATTAAATTTGCAAACACATGTTGTCTATTATGATAGCCAGCACCTACAAATGAAATTGGCGATCCCCAACGTTGTTTATCTTCTGGTGATAAAGTTAATGGGGTATGCACGTATGGATCTGCGCCTAAAGGTAAATAATGAACCTCTCCTGCACCAGCAGCTCGAATTGCATCAATACAAGGACCTTTTTGAATCGTAAAAACAAAATCGTAATATTTTGCCATCTCACGCCAGTATGTGAAACGCAAGTAATCTTCAACAAACCATAAAACAGTAATCACACCTCTGCGTCTGAGTTCCTGCAAAGCAGCCCCCGAAATTGGAGCCTGGGCCATACAAAGTAAAATATCAACAGGATGCTCCGTAAGACTCTCGACTAACATCGTTGAAAGCATCTGCAAATAATGACCTTCGAGAACTGACTTTCTTTGATCTTGTTTTAAAAATTTAGAGAACTCGTGATAACCGGGTGCGAATCCACTAACGTCCATTGCATGAGTACGTTGTTTGATAAGTCCCAAGCCTCGTTCGCAATATCCAGCAATCGGTAATGTGCCTCCTTGCAGTGGACCTAAAATTCCAACTTTGGGATGAAGAGCAGTAAAGCCGCGCTTTGAAAAAGCAATTGTTTTAACTTTATGACAATGCTCTAAATTACTTGATTGAGATTGTGGTCGAATAATTAACTCAATACCATCAGGTAGATTCTCGGGATAAAAATCGCGCCCAACACAAAGATCTTTTAATGCTAAAAAAACTGACCGCAAATCTCTTACTGAAATTGCAGCTTTCAAAGCTTCAATTGATGGCTCAATTACAATAATTCGTGCTTTAGATTGTTTAAGGAAAGCATCTACATGATAACCAGCACCAAAACCATAAATGATAATATTTTTAGCTTCTTTATATCTATCCTCACCTAAACTTCTTGTTGCCCATGCTAAAGCAGCGGTGGCAGGTTTATCAGGATGATCTAAAGGTATACCATTTAAGAAAACAGCAGGACCTTCGGCAGTATCAACAATCGTAGCCTCATCAGAACTTGGTTTTGCTTCTAAAATTAATCCTGCAACTCTTGGAAATTTTTGCTTAAGAATATTTAAATTGTTTTCGAATGGACTAATAGCCAGAGTCTTAAATAACTCAGAACTGCCATTAACAATTTGATTGGGATTAAAATCCACCATGTAAATACAAGTCCAAAAAATTCTCGCAAATGTACAAAGTAGTTTGATGCTTTTAATCTGAAGCTGGATTGCAAAATGAATTTATGTGTCAAAAGATTGACACGGCTAAGTGTGATTTATTTCAATATTAGAGGAATTGCAGAAGATTCAGTGATAGTAACTTTCTAAAGTCTTTGCCGAAAAGCAAAGGCTTTAGAAAGTTACTATCCCCCGAAGGGATAATAAATAGTGTTTGTCATTTTCAAAAATCATAGTTAACCCAAAGGGTTAACAAGAAACAAGATCTAACATAGTCTCCATTGCTATGTTTCGTGATTCAGCAAAAACTTTTGAAAAACACTATAGGTTCTACAAAATAAGTACTCTCTGCAAGATTCAATATCGTTTGAAGTTTACTGGCTCTACTTAAGGACGAACCTTCATTAATGAAAAATTAGCAAACTCCACTTTGAGTCAATCTTTATCCCTTTATAAGTAGAGATTTTAGAACTCGAAGCGGAGCAGTCAATCTCCAACTTCTTGAACTTAAAATATCTTGGGCTTCAAATGAGGCAACTTTTAATTTGGATTCAAGATCAAGAATTGTTCTTTTCAAAGTATTTAAATCTATTGAATGATTTCCAATTTCTGAAATAATTTGTGACCTAAGTAGTACCTTTAGATGGACTTCTATTTGATCTCTCCAAGACTTCCCGTAAATAAAGTCATTTAAATCCTCTTCCCACTTTATAGCTAATTCGAAATCAGACTTACTTATGATAAACCCAAGATTCTTAATAACTCCTTGAACAAATTCTTCGTTTGTTAAACCACAAAGGCCGGGTTTAGCTCTGCAATATTGAATCGAATATACCAGTCCGCGAATTAAAACCCAGACAAATGGAATTGGATTTTTACTTTGCCATTCTTGATCAAAGAAACACAAACTACGGTCATTGCGTCTAATGAAATTATAAGGAGTTGCATCGACAAAGTTTACTGGTAAAGCAACATAATTCTCTTGCTGTGTGGAGTTGCTCCTAAGAAACTCATACCAATCTTTGGCCCAATTTGCTACTTGGTTAATCCCACCACCTCTTATTAAAATCTTCTTTAGTTCATCAAAATATAACTTGCCATCTTCATATTTAACTTGATCAAGAGAAAGTTTAAAATTTTGATCCTCCAGTCTTGGTGAATCTTTATTAAACAAGCTCTTTTTAACTGAGATGTCCTTTACTTCTTTAATAAACTGAGTCTCTACTTTGAATTTTCCCTGCTGATGAGTTGCAAAAGTGGAAGCATAATGAAAATCTTTAATAAGCGATCGACCAGTTCCCTTATTAACAACAATTAGAAATGAATTTGCTAAATCACCTAAGATCTTATTCTCTGCAAGCGCGTCCCAAGCTAGGGTTTCATCAAAAGTGGCCCCGTAACCTTCAATATAAGATCTAGATGCGCATCTTGATAATAAATCTTGGGCTCTAAAGTTTTGATCTTTAAGGGCAATATCTGAAATTAGCACAGATGGCATTTTATAATCTGGAAAAGGATAATAGAAAATGGAGCTACTAAATCCAATTTCTTTTAATAGATTTTCAATTTCGATTTTGCCCAAAGTAACTGGGCCTTTTGCCTCGTAAAGACCGGTAATACCAACGTATGGTCGATTTAAATGATCTTCCGGCAAACCGGCAAAGTATTTAAGTCCAAGTTTATTTTCAATCGCAATTATTAAGGAACTATTATCTGCAAGATGATCAAAAACCTTTTTCAAAAATCCGCGAACGGGATCCGCTTCTCTAGAAAAGGAAGGTGCGTACTCAAGAACACCAATTAAGGTGACTAAATCATATCTTTGCTCAGATTTATAATTTTCAAAATTCTCTGAGACAACTTGTACATTTGAGAGATCCTTACAGCGAGCTTTACAAATCTCAGATCTTCTTTCACTTCCTTCCACTGCAAGTACAGAAAGATTTTGCTCTCCAAGAAATCTAGTGATGGCACCGCAACCAGATCCAATCTCTAAGACAGATTTAACATCAGAAAAATTCAAGACTCTTAAAAGATTATGTCTTACAGGACTAAGATGATATTCAGATGGCCAATCTTTAATTGCACTAGAAAGTTGTGTTGAATTTGAACTTAGATCCTTAGATTCTCTAAGAATTTTAGAGAGGTACTCTTCTGAATCAATACCGTCAGTAAAATCAACTTTATTTGAAAAATCCTTCATTCTAACTATCCAAGCATTGAAAATTCCATTCCAAGATCAGTCAAACCAAAACTCTTTGTTGCATTTGTGACATAAATCTCTATTGCATCGTAACGCCGATCTAAAGGTATTAATTCTTCCCCTAATTCATCAACCACACCTAAAGAGAGAAGATAATGGCCAGTTATGAGTTTTGGAACTATCGTAAACTTAACAACGGCGATTTCCCCTGATCTTTTTGGAACATACATGCCTTTTCTATCCCAATCCCTAGAGTTCGATCCGTAAATTGTAATTCCATCAGGAGTTTTGAAAGTAATTGCATATATTGGATGTGCAACATCTTGGTAAAATCTTACCTTGAGGTAAATATAAATCTTTTCATCAGCTCCAAAATTATTAATATCATATCGATTGTCAGCACAAATTAGAGCATCCTCAATCACAGCCCCTCGACTACCCCAACGGTATTCAAGTTTATTAAATCCAGGTCTCTTCGCAACTCCATCTTCTAAAACTTTAGAAGAGATAAATTGTTGAATTACAGCATCCCCACTTTTTATAATCGATGTTCCTTGAGCCTCGATATCTGCTTTAGAGGAATGATTATCAATATTTTCTTTAACTACAATTGGTGAAGCACCAAAAAGAAGATCGAGATATTTATTTACAACTGTTTTTGGTTCACCATCAGCAATAAGTTTTCCATCCTCAATAAGTATTGCCCGATCACAATGACGCACTATTTGCTCAGGGGCATGAGTCACAAATATAATTGTCTTACCACTCTTTCTAAGTTCTTCAAATTTACGAAAACACTTTGCTTGAAATTGCACATCTCCAACGGATAAAGCTTCATCAACAACTAAAATTTCAGGATCGATATTGATTGCAACAGAAAATGCCAACCTTACGAACATCCCACTTGAGTATGTCTTTACTGGCTGATCAATAAAGTTTCCAATATCTGCAAAAGCAACTATCGAATCAAATTTTGACTTAATTTCTTCTTCGCTAAGTCCTAAAATTGTTCCGTTTAAAAAAATATTTTCGCGTCCTGTAAATTCTGGATTAAATCCTGTTCCTAATTCAAGTAATGCTCCAATTCTACCAGAAACTTTAACTTCCCCATTTGTTGGAGAAAGAGTGCCACATATAATTTGCAAAAGAGTTGATTTTCCCGCGCCATTCCTGCCCAAAATTCCTAATGTCGAGCCTTTCTTAATATCGAGACTTACATCTTTTAAAGCCCAAAATTCTCTAAAAAATGTTTTGGATTTACGAAAAAACATCTGCTTAAGTCTATCTTGAGGCCGAGCAAAAATTCGGTAACATTTGCTAACTAAATTTACTGAAATTGAAAAATCAGATGACATCAGCAAACCCCTTTTTGGTTTTGATAAACCAAAGATAACCAAAAATTGCCGTGATTGACCCAATGATTAAACCCAAAATCAGCCAATTCCAATCGGGAGTTTCTCCCCACAAAACAACTTTACGTATATCCTCAACGACGTACCCAATTGGATTGACCACTGCTAAGGCCTTTAATTTTCCTGGTAACGCAGAAGCTGGATAAAAAATTGGACTTAGAAACATTAAAGCCGTCACCAAAATTGGTACAACTTGTACAATATCTCTGACAAAAACCCCTAAGGCTGATAAAAACCAGGCCATCCCTAAAGAAAATAAAATCAATGGAAGCAGAACGATAGGAACGTAAACAACAGTCCAGTGTAAAGTACCAGTCAAAATAAAATTTGTAATAAGTATAATAAAAAATCCAATAGCTGCATTTACAAGTGAAGTAGCCAAGATCATTACCGGAAGCACTTCGAGTGGAAAAACAACTTTTTTAATATAATTTGGATTTCCCACAACTATGCCAGGAGCACGAGAAATTGTTTCAGCAAAGATATTGTAAGCTGTTAGACCACAAAAAAGAATTAGCGCAAAACCAGCACTTCCTTGCTCAGGAATTTTCCATCGAGTTTGGAATATCTTACCAAACACCAAAGTATACACAGCCAACATAAAAAGTGGGGTTAGGATTGACCAAGCAACCCCTAAAAGGGAACCTCTGTATCGACCTAATATATCTCTCTTCGTTAATTGAAGAATTAAAGATCTTTTAGCGACTAAACTTGAAATCATTACTACTTTATTGGTGGCGATTAAGGATTATGCTGAGAAATTAGTATTACGTTTATAGCATTATTTCATCAGCAAAAACAAGGAGATAGCTATGGGATCGTCGAACTATACGTTTAAACCATGGCTAGCGATTACTTGGACTCACTTGGAGCAATTATATGCTTAACATAATCAGCATAAATCTTTTCTGCATCAAAGGAACTATCAAAGAGCTTAAGAGAGTTCTCTCTGTGCCGCTTTAAAATATTTGGATTATCCAAGTAATTCTTAATAATTTTTGCAAGGATGTGGGGATCGTTTTGTCTCAAATTGAACCCCATATCTTCTTTGCTAACAATCTCATAAGCCTCATTTGGAGTCGTATTAATTATAGCCAGTCCAAAACCTGCATACTCAAAAAGCTTATTTCCGATCCAATACTTACTTACTCCACCGGTGATAGGGATTAATCCAATGTGGCAAACCTTTAAGATCAGCGACATCTTCTCTTCATTACACCAGCCATGAAATTTTATTCCTTGGAGGCCGGATGCCAGTTCTTTATAATTTGCTACTAACTCCCCATCGCCTATCAGATCCAAAGTAAAGCGATCCTCTCCTTGCTCTGATAAGATCCTAAAAGCTCGAATCAAAAGATCTATGTTGTAACTTTTTCCAAAAGACCCGACAAAAACTAATCGCAAGGGGTTTTCCTTTGAAAAACTTGAGATGAACTCGGGCATACTCCATGCAACCGGTCTCTTACTACCTAAGTAAAAAACTATATCGTTCTGGCTTTTATTACGACCCGAATACTGCATAGCCCAGTCAAGCATGTAGTTACTAATAGAAACTATTCCAGTAGCTAGTTTTAAGGAACGGGATAGCACTCCCCTATAATATGCCACCAACGGATATACCAACGCTTGCTTCCAAAACGGAAAATATTCAGCAAAGGAATCCGGCCAAGGATCTCTTACGTCGACATACAATGGAATTTTATTTAACGAAGCAAAAGACGAGGACGCCAAACAGAGCTCAGGTGAAGGATAATTTGTAACTATCAGATTGGGTTTAGGTAAAGATTCTGTGATTCGTGTAAAATGATTAGCGATAGTTTTATTATGTTTTATGCGTGCCAGAGAGATATTACTTGTATAACCATCCCCATCAAGAAGATGTAGGGTCAAATTGCTATTCACTTTTATAGGGGACGGAGAAACAACGGATTTTTTTCTGGCATGTTCGAAACGACTGGCAAACCAATGCACCTGATGTCCCTGCTTAACCAAGGTGTCGGCTAATAAGCCGGTTCTAAATAGCCTCTGAGATGGATCTAGAGGTAATGGCTCAGCATCCTTTACTAACCATATGACTAGCTTTTTATCCATAGATATATCTCCTGATTAGCGGAGTTTAAACAACGAAATCCAGTTTGTCACGCTGCCGTCTCTCTTCCAGTTGTTAGTCTTACTTAGGTCATGCTATCTTTCTGAAATTAAATATGGATAGACAAAAGACATCTCCGATTTCCTATAAGACGAAACGCATTTTTGATCTGGTTGCTGCTTTCTCCTTTCTATTAATACTGGCTGTGCCGCTTATAATAGTCGCTCTTCTAGTTAGAATATTTCTCGGGTCTCCGATTCTTTTTACTCAAGAAAGAGCTGGATTAGATGGACGACCTTTCCTTCTTTACAAATTTAGGACTATGAAGGAGTTAAGAAACTCCTCTGGAGAACTCTTACCAGATGAAAAACGTTTATCATCTTTTGGTCATCTCTTAAGAGCATCAAGTCTAGATGAACTCCCCGAGCTTATAAATATCATTAAGGGAGAGATGAGCTTTATAGGGCCTCGCCCTTTACTGCTGGAATATTTACCTCTCTACTCAAAAGAGGAGTTTCGTCGACATGAAGTTTTACCGGGTCTTACAGGATGGGCTCAAATCAACGGACGGAACACTCTTAGTTGGGATCAACGGTTTAAATTAGATATCTGGTACGTAGATAACTGGAATCTTCTTTTAGATTTAAAAATCTTGATTTTCACTTTTGCAGCGGTTCTAAAATTCAAAGGAGTTTCTGCCGAAGGTCATGTAACGATGCAAAAGTTTACTGGATCCGCCGATCAAATTAAGAATTAAGCGCTCTATTTTAAAATTTAAGCTAAACGAAATCTAATTTCTTTGATAACTCTTTTACCAAAGATAAAAACAATTCCAAGGAATAAACTTGCCAAAGCGCCAGCCACAAAATACCAACGCATTCTCGGCTGGGCTGGCTTACCTTCATAACGAAGCTTAGGCTCGGAAACTACATCTATGGTACTGGCGTGAAGCGATAAAGAGATTAATTTTTTTTGAAATAAGATCTCCTCATTTACTGACCATTCACGCAAAGCTTTTTCTTTCTCAATAGCTAAAAGGCCTTTTAATGCCAATTCGTTATTTCCTAAAGACTTCTCACTGGCTGACAAGGCTTCGATCTGAGCCTTACGAGAACCCATCTGCTTCTCACTTTGATCGATGCTCAACTTTTGTAAATTCAAGGCTTCTTGAAGATCTTTCATTGAATCTTCTTTCAACCTAACAATCACCCCCATAAGATGGCCTAAAGCACCTTTTGGTTCAACGGCCCGCGAGGAGATATAAAGAATATTCTCGGAACGAAAAACAGATTCCAATCTTGGAAGTGTTTTGCCCATTTTTACTTTGTCATTAACGTCGTACTGCTCAATTAATTGTGCAACAATTGCTTCTGCTGTTGGAATAAGACTGCGATATACTCTGGGTAATTGTTGCAAATCTGACTTCACTGTTAAAACAGCTGTGCTTTCATATTGCTTAGGCGCTAAAAGAAATAAAAATACCGTCCCGATAATACCCAGCAACACTCCGGCCAAACCAATCTTCCATTCTCGCAAACCATTAACAATCCAATCCACAAGGTGCTCGGTAGATTGCTCTTCAGTTTCAGAATGTGAGTTCACGGTATTTAAGGTCTTCATAATAACCTGCGATGGCTAAATAATTGTGTTTACCATTTTAACTAATTTCAACCACAAAGAAAACGATACTTCTATAGAATCTTCACTTATTCCTATCTATAGTAGGCTCATAGAGAGAGTAAAATGGCGGAACCCTAGTTTTTGTCCAGCCCTGCGACTGCAATCCGACTGCTGCTTCTCTAAATTGGCTACTAACTAACCGATCAAAATCAGCCCATTCTGCTTTCCAATGACCGGATTCAATCCCCCAGAAACTTTGCGGATTTTCTATATTATCCTTATCAACTACTAATACTCCGCAAAAAGGACTCTTTGATAAGGCATAATCTAGTATTCCAGGAGTATTTGGAAAGTCCCGTGATTCCACTATGCGAGCCCGCCGAGTGCTCTCACCTCCGTAAAAAAGATCCGGAATTCCAAGATGAGCCGAAAGCGCTGTCTTGGTAATAGGATCAGAGATAAACCAACAGTTTCTCCAGTGCTCAATCTCTCTTTCCGCCGTAAACCATTCAGCAGTTTCATCCAAATAACCTAACGACAGATTTTTTGAGCCAGGATCCAGTTGGAATCGCAACTTCCCCCTCCAAGGATAAGCGATTGGGTAGGAAAAAGAAAAAATAATGAGAACACAGAAACATAGACGAAAATTGGAAGATAAGTTTAATTTCTTTCCCACTACTTCCAATAACTCTAAGGAGCCGACTACAAAAGCAACTGCCAGCGGAAAGGCATATAGGATTCTATAGGTTAAATACCCATCCGGTAAAACTTTTGAGATTAATAATGCGCTAGGTGGAAAAAGTAAGGAAAATATCGGTGCCAATGAGATTAAGAATAAAAGTGAGTGCCGCCTAAAAAAAACAACTGCGAAAAGTATCCCCAACAATCCATAGACCCCTATGGTTTCTAAATAAAACTTTTTATAAAGCCATAAATTGAAGCTTCCAAAGTATGTAATCTGGCCCGGCAGCATCTTTTGGGACCACTCCGGCAATAGGTGCATAAGCAGATAACCAGAGACCATTCCAATAAAAAACAAAATGTAGAGTGACCGTCTCGCCTTCTTTTTACCCTCTTTAGAAAGCCAGAAATATAAAAAATAAAAGGTAATGACAAATAAAGATAGGGAAAGAAAAATTAGCTCCTGCTTATGGTTGAAATATATGAATAAAGTAATAGGAATTAAAATAGATATATATTGAAAATTCTTTCTTTTCAGCGCTTCAATAAAAACAGTCAAAGCTTCTAAGTAAGCTACATAAGCAAACGGTGTCGAAGACAAAGCATAGTAGCGTAATCCAAAAACATTAGTACCGAATAAAAAGATAAAACCAAGGATACATAAACGGGCTACCGCCTTAGAAAGATTTAAAACTAAAAGTAAACGAAATAGTGAGAAACAAACTAATATTTGAGTAAGTGAACTTAGTATGTCTAAACCAATCCGGCGATTCGGAATTGGTAACCAGCCAATTAAACTATACGACCAAAAATAAAAAAACTTATTTTTTATATCATCAGCATACTGAGAGATTGCCCCTCCTGCCTGCCAGCTAAATATCCTTCTAAAATGTTCCCATGGGTCTGAAGGATACTCTAAATACGCGCCTGGAATTAAAAACAGCAGGAATAAAAACACCCAGAATAATAAGGGTTTTAATTGAGGTCTTGCCCTAATAAGATAAGCTAAACCGCCACCTAAAATTAGAATATGTAAAAATCTAAATAGTGTAACGAGTAATGTAGAATCTAAGCCGAAAGCCCAACTTAATAAGTATAACAGCAGATAAATAGATAAAATGGCTGTTAACAACCAATTCTTCATTTCTGAGCTTGAGATAGTACCTTAGTAATGGCAGTACAAGTATCCGATACATCCTGAACAGTCAGAGTTGGATGCACTAAAAACATGATCGCAGTTTCTCCAAGACTCTTAGCTATTGGCAATCTCTCTTTTGGCCTTAAGCCATCGGCATAAGCTTGCTCTAAATAAATCTCACTACATGATCCAGTCAAACACGGAACTCCTTCGGCAGCTATCGCTGCAACAACTCTATCCCTGCTCCAACCGGATGCCAAATCACCAGAGTTCACAAAGCAATAAAATTTATAATAACTGTGATAGATCTCATCGCAAGGGATCGTGCGCCTGATACATGAAAATTGAGATAAACATTCATTCAACGATGTTGCATTTTTACGGCGTAAGATAACATCTTCATCTAATCGTTCTAAAGCCGAGCGCCCTAAAGAAGCTTGCATCTCAGTTAGGCGATAGTTACTGCCAAAATGTTTATGAAGCCAACGAAAACCAGGAGGATGTTCCGTATTAAACGCAAGATCAAAATCTTTGCCGTGTTCCTTTAATGACCAAAGCTTTTTCCATATACTTTCATCGTCAGTAGCGATTAATCCCCCATCGCCGCCAGTAGTAAAAATTTTATCCTGACAAAATGAAAAGGCAGCAATGTGACCGATACTTCCGGTATGTCTACCTTTGTATTTTGAACCATGGGACTGAGCACAATCTTCGAGAACCAGTATTCCCAACCGCTCAGCCAATTCCATTATAGGATCCATGTCGCAGGGCCAGCCCGCAAGATGAACAGGGATAATCGCTTTGGTGTTAGGCGTAATTGCTCGTTCAATCGTATCAACTGTAATATTTTGTGAGACCGGATCAATATCAGCGAACACAGGGCGTGCACCTTGAGTGACGACACAACTAGCAGAGGCCATAAAAGTTCGTGGGGTAACAATCACATCGTCCCCTTTTCCTATCCCGTGCACTGAGAGCGCCATTTCTAAAGCTATAGTTCCGTTGGCCACGGCCATCGTATATTTTCTGCCTAAGTAAGTCGCATATTCTTTTTCAAACTTCTTACACTCATCCCCAGTCCAATAATTTACCTTACCGGAACGGAGAACAGCATTAACTTTTTGGATATCGGAATCCGGGAAATATGGCCAAGCCGCCATGGGATTTTTTCGAATAGGGGTACCACCGTCAATCGCAAGTTTCTTATCCATCCTATCCTTCATTTACAATTTTGCTAAGAATGCGGTTTGAAGTCGGAACAAGCTTCAAAACGGTACTCTGCTCAGAGTCTAAAAACTCATCGCTGACTATTTTTTCCATCTGTTTAAGATTAGAAAATAGCGCGCTGTTGGTATCGAATCCTTTGAGGGATCCTGATTCTAAAGCTGTGGCCATCTCAGCTATTCCTTGCTGAACCGAAACGTCAAGACTTAGACCGAGAAGCCTTCTCAACTTTTCAAAAGACACACGGTAGTGCCTTGAATCTTCAACCTTGGTATTTAATTCTACAGAGGTACCAGGAACAATCTCAGCAACGAGATTACCTGCTTCTCCGATGGTTAAACTGTTAGCTTCATTTCCAATATTTATAATTTGTCCCTTTACGATCTCAGCCGGAGCTGCCAGAACAGCAACCAAGGCTTTGCTAATGTCTTTAACATGCACAAAGGGCCTATATTGAGATCCGCCAAAAACAGTAAACTTATGATCTCTCACTGCCTTAGCAGTAGCCAAATTTATAAAAAGATCGAACCTTGGTCTAGGCGACAATCCAAAAAGTGTAGCAAATCTTAAAATAACGGGAGTAAAATCCGGAGCTACCATCTCCATTAATACTCGTTCCGATGCAATCTTAGTCTTTGCGTAGAGAGATACCGGGTTTAAAGGTGATTCCTCGTTTAATAGCTCATCATTAGCTGAAGCCCCGTAAACACTGCAGCTGGATGCAAAAATAAATCTTTCAACTTTAAAGGATTTGCAGATCTCAGCTAACATCTTGGTAGCTGTTAGATTGATATCAATCGTTAGATCATCGTCAACTGAGCAGGCTGGATCTCCGACGATGCCACCAAGGTGAATAACAGCGTCGATTCTGCTCATTGCTTTTACTACCGACTCAATATTACGAAAGTCGCCTTCGATAATATCAATCAATGGATTGTTCTCTATGTCCTTAATTGATTCTCTTCCGAACATGAAGGTATCAAGAATACGAACTCTATAACCTTTTGCAATTAGATCGCGACATAGCTGGGAACCTATATAACCAGCACCGCCTATTACTAAAACTTTCTGAATATCGTTCCGTCTATGATGATGGATCTCCACCACCATGCGGCTCATTACAAAAAATTTAAATAGTCTCGGAAATCCGGCAAACAAAACGAAATATCCAAACGTTAGAGCGGTAATTCCTCGTGGGAAAAGAATTGGGCTCGGCATCTGCATAAAAAATGTAACAAGAGCCCAAATTGCAGGAGCAAGGGCCACGCCACCTAAAACCTTAAGCGGCTTCCAGCTAGAAGTAGACGGATTCTTTAGACGATAGAATCCCAATGAGTAAAAAGTAGCCAATGCGATAGCAACAAAAAGCCCTAAGTGTGTGACAAAAAACTTAAGATAAATTGAACTTAGATCTGGGCGTACGGACTCAACAGGGTTCGTTAAATAAAGGAGTGAGTATCTCGTTAAAAAAGCCAAGACCAAAGCGGAGCTAGCAGCAGCAGTATCATAAATAATTTTTAGAATGACGATCTTTCTTGCTGACCAGTAGGTCCAGTTTTTCTTTGTATTTGTATTCACTTGGGTTGGGTGATCCATGAAATTTATATAGCTTTAGGAATAACCGTTATAAGACTTTCAATCAAGTCTTGAGTGTGTGCTAAGTACCTAAAAACTCAGGGTATGCTTCTATGTCGAACTTTAACAGCCCTCTTATCCCCAAAAATTAATGAGAACACCGGCTTTTTACGCAGGTTATCCCAGAACCAAAAGAACAGAACTGTGATCGCAAAGCCATGAGAGATTAGAATTGTTGTAAAGTCGCTTTGAACAAATTCTAAACAAGCAACGCTTATTACAGCCACACATGGAATTAGAAGTGATATTGAGATTCTACTATAAATCTTAAGTATCCAATCCAGAGAAAGTAATAAAATTAAGGAGAGCGGAATAGACCACAGACCGAAGTAGCTGTAGTAAGATAAAAGATAAGCACAATCTGAATGTGTTTCAAAATTAGGATTAGGTAAATAATATTGGCCTATAATCTTAGGTACTATTAAAGGATCCATATCAAATAAAGCCCCAAACTTTGGAATTGCACCGGGACCGAAAAATCCATGCAATTCGGAATACTGCAGATGCCATAATCCGACTTGTAAAGGAGTACAGAGAATACGGTGCACAATTATGCCGTTTATTAAATAGTCGGCGAGAGTATATAAACTAAATGCCTTTCCCTCCCGAAGCAGAGTGATCAAAGCTGCAGGAATTAATATGAGTCCAAAACCTAAAGCCATTTTAAGAAAAGATACCTTGTAAGCTCGAAACAAAAAAACCACTATAAAGGCACTAAGTAAAAGCTTAACAACTGCATATCGAGCTCCCGTTAGACTAATAAAAAATATACATACCGCGATAATCATCACGTAGCCCAAAGCCTTACGCCAAGTTATTCTTTTCCAATCTCGAACTAAGGCATACATAGCCAGCGAACCAATCATAGGCAGTAGCACGGATTGAAGAATACTCAGTCCATACTTCATTGGTAGCGGTAAAAGGTTATAAGAGAGATCTCGCATTACATCGTAATTTTCTGGCTTTGCGAATACGGCATAAATGCCGGTAGATTCAAAAGGAATGTAGTTAAAGTAAACAATGATAAATCCGACCGCGAATCCTAATAAAATAAAACAATCTCTAAAGACCGACTCCAAGGAGAGAGCTGGTTTTGAAATGATCCTAGCCCAAGTTTCTTTCGACTCGTTAATAAACGTGCCACTTGCAATAAATAACCCAAAAAATATGTAACTATGAATTAAAATCTGAAGGGTAATAGGCTCTGCTAAAAACTTCTGGCAATAGGTGGAAAATAAGGCTAATGGCCACTGCAAAAAAACATGGGAGCAAAAAAGAACCAGGATACTGGGCTTAATAAAAAGATATTTACGTACCCGAAAAATAAATAAAAACCATATAGTGCATATAAAAGAAGCTAAAAAATTAGTTATTAAGAATAAATTAATATCCGAATCTAAAATATTATATTCAGACATTAGTATCATTTGCTGACTTTCTTACGTTCTAAAATTGCTACGTCGGAATCCTCGTAAATTAAACTCCAAGAGGAACCGGGGGAAAATAACTGATCTAGAAAACTTTTAACTAAAATTGATTTTTCCCCGTAAGCTGTGTTTATGTCAAATTGCCTATCATTAAAGGAACTCTTCTCTTTAGGCCAAGCCCATCTTCCGGTGGTACCGTGAGTTAATATTATTAAGTCGGGATTAAATAGAGAGATCTTTTCATGATCTACGCCCCATGTCTTTTCAACATTTATGAAACGAGGTGGCACGTAGCTATAATGATCGGAAAGAATGCGAGTTGTCGGATCAAATTTTAATAAAAATTCACCTGAGGTCAAAAGAGGTGAAAGCGATTTATGACTCAAGAATTTTGTATACTTCATGGCCAATGAAATGCTTGAGGTGGCCGAAATCAAAACTACAATACATAGAGAAATTCTGGCCTTAGGTGATAATCTATTAGAAAATATTCCTATTGCTGAAAAAGCGGCGGCGTAAAAAATGGGAAGAAAATGAAAGGTAAATCTCGGTACCCTCATTCGGACAAATACAAAGAGATAGATAAAAGATACTAAGCAGTAAGCAAGAAGTGTAAACCAGGCAACGGCTTTTCTATCAGCAAGAAACTCCTTTATCGTTCCTGTGGATCTGGCTCGCCAGATTAAACCGACAGCAGATAAAACAAAACCTAAGAGAAGCCAAAAACTTACTGAAAATTGCAGCTGGCTGTAAAGAATTGGAAACCAAAGGAAACCGTTTGCAGATTCTAGCTTTTCGTCACCAACTGCTACATGATTTCTTTCATAGTTAAAATCCCCCCAAGCTTCTCCGGCAAACTGAAGAACGTACGAATTAGAAATTAAATAACTAAGAGTAAAGATACCGAATAAAACTAAAAGACCAAAAGTAACTTTTTTAATAAAAGAGAGATCATATTTCGTTGTTGTAGAAAAACACTGTGCAAAAAAAGGAATAAAAAGAAAAGGAAGAGCAAAAATTCCTGAATATTTTGTACCAAAAGAGAGACCGCAGAGAGCCGATGAGATTAAAAGAGCCTTTAATCCATCTAATTTTATCGCAAAGTAAAAGGCCGCCACTATTAAAACGCTTTGCAAAATATCTGGATGCATCGCCTGAGCCCAATAATAGTAATCAGGGAAAATTATCAAGAAAAGTCCGGCGGTTATTCCCCAAAAACTCGAAGCACCCAAAAATATGCATAGATGATAAACAAGTAGCAGCACGATCGAACAACTAATAAGAGACTCTAACCTCAACAAGGACCCAATAAAGCGAGGATCTATATTAAATTCAAAAAATTTGAAAATTGAGGCCACTCCTACAGCAACTGTCTCATAAAGATATCCGTAATTATAATGACCGCGGGGATTTAGATCTCCGTTTGCCAGATTGGCAGTGACCCTTTCTACAAGACGAGCTTCATCTGTTTCAAAGCAGAATATCAGATTGAGATTATCTAATCCGTAACCGATATTTAGGACTGCTCCCAACATTAAAAGGGAGATCAAAGCTAAACCGATATAGCTCAATACTCTTAGCGGCCATTCATTTTTAAATATTCGCTCGGCCATGTTCGAAGGGAGTAAGTTATTTGTAAAAAATTCCAACTTTTCTCATAAAATGCTGAAGCTTCTTAAGCTTTCTTACCAAATTATAATTAGTTTTGTAATCTCTAAAACATTTCAGCGGAGCTTGCATCATCTCTTCAAATTGCACTTCAGTTAAATCCATCTTTTTTACGACAAAAGAGAGATCTTGACTCAACAATCCGGCATCACAAGGATCTTTCTTTAATTCCTGCAATGCCCTCTCTCGTGTCATATCACCGGATTGAGAATGTATTAAATTAGAAAGATGCGCTTTACGTTTATCAATATTAAACTTTCGGGGCAGGATATAAGATTGGAAAAATCTGGTATAGACCGATTCATGGTGTTTTCCTCCATAAGGTCTCCAGTTTAGCTCCGATTTCAATTCTTCAATCGCTTTTTCCTTATCGTATTCAATGTAATTCAATATAGAAACAAATTTAACCCGGCGAACAATCATTGCATAAAATAAATATAGCAAACTGTAATGAGGATAAGTTTTAAGCTTCACACTGCCGAACTTTTTTTGAACGTCTTTTATATAACGCCAATCAGAATGGCCATAAGCCCAAGCAGGAATAACAATCCCTTCGGAGCTATAATTCATGCCATTCAATATGTATTTCACGCCGTGTTTAATGGCTGTTTGAATCAACAATGCATAAATTGCATGGTCAGTGGGAATTTCAGCATCCGGCGTTGAAGCTTTTAAGATGGAGAGTTGAAGATTTTTAAACTCGTTCCAATCCACAACATACGTAAAAAGATCAATGCCTAATTTATTTAGAGTTGCTTCTATATTGCTTACGGCTAATTCAGAGTTCCAGCCGTTATCAAAGTGAACAGCTAAAGGCCTCAGTCCCAATTGTTTGGCCTTGTATGCCACATATGCACTATCTACACCTCCACTAATCCCCAAGATACAATCGTACTCACTTCCTTTGCCATCCTCCTTAATTTTCTGAACTATACTTTGTAGCCGTGCCTCCCCTTCTGCTCCTAATACAATACGGGAATTTTTATTCCGTTCAAAATCTCTACAGTGGTGACATACGCCATCTTCAAAAGTGATGTTAGGATCGGTGGTATCCATCACACAACGGGTACAAACCTTTAAAGCCTCACTGGAAATAGCAGAGCTATTTACTGAACATTGTGTTGCTGACTGAACTGCTAAACCCATTTTTACTATCTCAGAAAACTATTTTGATTCTATTATTTTGCTGTTAACTAGCTTGCTGGCTTCGGTCAATTCGCCCCGTTTACCGGATCTGGCATTTTCCAGCCATCTATTAGCCTTTGTAAGCATCGCGAATATCCGGCTGTTATTCGGATAGTCAGTGGATAGATGAGTCGGCAGATTCATTATCTCCTTAAAAGAAGCCTCGGTCAGGCCCAATTTTTTAATTACATATTCACGATCTTCAACAAGCATCTTCGGATCGCAAGGATCAGTTTTAAGAAGTTGTACCGCCTCCTCTCTTGTCATCTGCCCTGAGCAGATTAGTGAAGAATAATGTGCTTTGCGTTTATCAAATCCGAATTTTCTTGGCAAAATATATGCTTGGAAAAACCGAGTAAAGATAGATTCGTAATGTTTTCCGCCGTAATACTGCCAACCCAACTCTTTTTGTATAAGTTCCATGGCAGCTTCTTTCTTGTAATTTACGTAATTAAGGATCGAGACCTTAGTAAGTTTCCTTACAAATCTGGCATACATATATTTTGGAAGACTAAGCTTTGGATATGTACTTAAAGATTTAGTTCCAAATCTTTTGTGTACAGCCAAGATATGCTTAAGATCGACACTTAAATAACCGTATCCCGCAGGTAATATACCTTCGGTTTCAAAATTTGTGCCGGTTAGAAAATATTTAATTTTATGCTTTAAAGCGACGTCATAAAGGGTCGCCAAAAAACCATGGTCACTTGGTATCTCAGCATTTGCAACCGAAGCTTTAAGGAATGATAACTGCAGATCCCTAAATTCGTCCCAATCAACTACGTGAGTATAAAGATCAATATTTAGCTTATTTAAGATATTTTCAATATTCCTGACTGCTAATTCAGAATTCCAGCCATTATCAAAATGAACCGCTAGAGGACGCAAACCTTGCTGTTTGGCTAGATAAGCAACATAGGTACTATCAACTCCGCCGCTTACTCCCATTATACAGTCGTAGGGCTTATTCTTACCGTCTGCTTTAATTAGATTTATAAACTTCTCTAATTTTTTCTGACCTAGATTCCCCTTAAAAACTTGGCCCGGCTCCCTTACAAAATATTCGGTGCAGAAGTTACAATTTCCATCTGCATCAAAAGAGATACCTGGATCTAAAGTATCCATTACGCATCTCTTACATCTTTTATATTCTTCACTCATATCGTCACTAGGCCACACTACTAAATGACTGCTCCAATAAAGCTCTGGCGGGAAAGTTAATCAGAACCGCTCGGTGTTTCCCGTGAAATACAAATAAACTTCCAGCAGAAGCCGCTGCTGCTCCGCCCTCTGACACTACACTCACAAGATCACTAACACTAGCAGCTCCGCCACAGGCTACAACAGGGACAGGAACTACCTCGCAAACTCTCTGCACTAAAGATAGATCATATCCCGAACCAGTTCCATCTCGATCAATGGAATTAAGAAATATCTCTCCAGCTCCATGTTCAACTGCTTTTTTTGCATAACTCACCGGATCTTGTGAAGTGTCTTTACTAGCTGAGCGGGTGTACACGGAATATTTTCCAAATAGGCTTTTTTTAACATCTATTGAAACTACGACAGCTTGATTGCCAAAAATGGCCGCGATATCTTCAATGACTTTAGGATTTTCAAAAGCAGCACTATTTAAAACAACTTTCTCAACGCCAAGATCAAAGATCGCTCTAGCATCCTCGAGATTTCTGACACCACCACCATAGGCCAAAGGCATAAAACACTCACTAGCGATATCAGTCAATACCTTAATGGAAGGGCCCCTGTTTTCAACTGTAGCCGTAATATCCAAAAAGACAATCTCGTCGACTTCTTTTTCATTAAAGATCCTAACGGCATTTATAGGATCCCCTAGATAAGTTGGATTTTTAAATTTAACAGTCTTTACTAAACCGCCATTACGCAACAAGAGACATGGAATAATTCTAGTTCTAAGCATATCAACAATGCGTTACGAAATTTTTAAAAATTTGCATTCCGAATCTGTGGCTTTTTTCCGGATGGAATTGAGCACCGTAGATATTTTCACGTGTAATCACTGATGTAAAATCACCACCATAAGGTGTCTGTGCTGCAATATCCGCCGGATTCTCGCAATCCAAGTAGTATGAATGAACAAAATAAAATCTCGATTCTTCATCCAAATCTCTTAAGAGAGGAGAATCTTTTGCCTTCAATTTAATAGTATTCCACCCCATATGCGGGATCTTTAATTTCCCTTGATCATTCGGGAAGTCAAACTTCTTAGTTCGAGCTTTAAACCAGCCAAGCCCCGGCAATACTCCTTCTTCACTTGATTGAGACATTAGCTGCATACCAAGGCAAATTCCAAGAAACGGCACCTTGTCGGAAAGCGCCTTCTTGCTTAGAAGATTCGCCAATCCCTTATCTTGAATAGTTGCCACAGCCGCATCGAAAGCACCGACACCGGGGAAGATAATTTTTTCAGCTCGATCAATCTCAGTTGGATCTGAAGTTACTAAAATCTTTGCCCCAATTTTTTTAAGCATGTTCTGAATTGAACCCAGATTTCCCATACCGTAATTTATAACTGTGATCATCTGTTAAAGTGTCGAAAACATTTAATCTTTGGACCAAACTCGAGGAGATTTACCATATAATAGTTTAAGAAAAAAGTCAGCAAGAGGGAAAATCGTTACAAATGCTTACTATAGTATTTTTCAAAAGTCTTTGCCGAATCACAAGATATGGCAATGGATACTAAACTAAATCTTGTTTCTTGTTAACCCTTCGAGTTACCTATGATTTTTGAAAATGAAAAACACTATTTATTATCCCTCTGGGGGATAGTAACTTTCAAAAGCCTTTGCTTTTTGGCAAAGACTTTTGAAAGTTACTATAATATCCCTAATGAGTGAGTCTGTGAAAGATCGAGCAAGAGAAAGTCAGTTTTTAATTTTCTCCTTAAGCTCCAAGTCAAACTCTTCAAATAATACCTCACTTCCAAGATTATTAGGTCTTATATTTTCAAGATAGATTGAAAGACCCACAGGTTTTACCGGAGTTCTAAACTCAAACTCATTTACCCGCCACCAAGGTTGCCAAAAATATTCACTTTGGCCAATTTGCCGGTTGCTGGTACCGGGTGTAATAACTACTCTCCCAACAGCTCCCCAAACCGTCTTTGCTCGAAATCGCACCCGATATACAGCGTTCGGAACAATCTTCTTGGGCAAAATATGAAATATTCTTTGTTTTGACCCATTTAATTTCAGGGCATCCGGAGGTTTGAGATGTTGCCTCGCATAGAATATCAAGCTCTTTTCTCTCCGTTTTTCAGCTGCTTTGTTGCCTTTTAAAATCCGACTCTCTGCGGCTAGAAAAATATGTTTCTGAGGAAGCGAGAAGAAATCGACTCTAAAGTCTTGTATTGAGGAGGAGGTGCCAATTAATTTCAAATCCTTTGATACAATCCAAAAAGATAACCTTAAATCCTTGGGTTGATTCGCATCTAACTTCCATGTTTTGTGAAAAGAGGAGAGATTTGAGTTAGGTTGAAATATTTCTAGGGAATATTTGAGAGGATGCTCTTTGTCACCCAAGCCCACTGCAAGTAAAGTATCCGGATCTTGAAGAGCAATTTTTCCTCCAATCATTAAAAGATTAGATGAATAACTGTTTTCGAAATCCAGGTGCAAACCGGGATTTTTCAAATCCCCGTTTAAAACTTCCAAAGACTGAATATCAATCTTGGCAGGATTTGAAATTGGAACAGAAGCTACGCGATCAAACCCATATAAATCGGAAAATATTTTAAGCTTTTCATAAAGATTGTACGAAGTGTGAGGAAGCTCCATTCGGTTGTCGTGCAAGTTATTAAAAACTCTAGATGGCTCATATCTGTTATTTAAAAGCTCATCAGCCTTTGTTGAGCTGGGATCCAAATTAACTAAAAATTCTCCTCTGCGGGACAAAAAATTACGAAATACCTCATTCCAATTATTAACGTATAGCCTTCGGTCCTTGAAGTAATACTCTGACCAATAATAAACACTAGTGCTCGGAGCAGAAAACGAAGCAGTCCCCGTTCCTACATAGTTGTAGAGTTGTTGGGCTGCAGAAACCTTATTGAGACATATGGCACTTATATATGTGGCACACGTTGCCAATACAGAAATAATTAGTATTCCGGAAAGATTTTCTATCTTCTTACCAAATCGAGTCCCAAACTGAGCCTGAAGCTGAGAAAAACCAGCTCCAATTAGAAGGGAAGCCGGTATTATATTAACGTAAGCACTACGAGCTACGGCGACCATCTCGGTGAATACAAAAAATGCTATTGGTCCCAAAAATAAAGTAAACAAGGAAAAAGCTGCCCATCTACTACTCTTATTAAATAAGGTAATAAACGTAGACCCCATTAACATCCACAAAAGCCAGGATCCAGCACTTATCGCCAGGCTACTAAGATAAAAGTGAAACGATGGCTCGCTGTGTTTAGATAAATTCGAATGATAAATTAGGTTAGTTAAATAGCCAACATTTCCAACGACTTCAAAAAAAGGAAGATATTTCTTAATAACAATAAAGGAAATTTCACAGATGCCTAATACAAGAAAAAAAACGAACGGGGCTAAACAGGCTTTAGAAAATAATCGAAACCCTCCCCCGTCCTTCCAAAGGACAATTATCATTCCAATGGCCAATACTAAAAACATACAAGCGGCCATGGGCAAAGTATTGGGATGGCTAGCAACCATCGCTGCTATGGCGAGTCCGGAAAATACAAACTGCCATGCAGTTAATTTTTTTAGAGAGGAGAAAATAAATAGTATGGAAAGCGCACAAAAGAACCAAGAGACGCTGACAAATTTCATATTTCGTGAGTAAAAAACCATCGGAAACAAAGTCGCAGTTAAAGTAGCAGCTACTAACCCGCTCCATTTACCGAAAAAACGCTCTCCGATATGATACATTATTATTATTTGAGCTATCCCAGCTATTGAGCAAAATATAGCGAGCGTGAAAGGCGTTGACCCAAATAGATTCATCCATAAATAACAGAGCCAATATCCGATCGGTCTACCCCACATGCTTCCTGCAACACCTTCGAGTCTATACTGAGGTAAATCTCTAGTAAGAAATTGATACGCAGCGAACTCGTCAGTATCGGAGAATCCTTGATGGGATAGTCCGTATAACCTAAGAAAGGCACCTAAACCAAGGATCACTAAAAATAGGCCGAACACCACTTTCGAATCCCAATAATTGCAATTGTCGAGTCGTTCTGACATTTAAACCCTGAAAAGGTTGGCGGTAATGAAATTTTTCATCATTTTACTGGCTAAAGAATGGCTTTAACTTAAAATATTTCAAGTACCTAGACTAGTATGTTTCAAGCGGTTATAACCTTGCTGCAGTATTTTTGGTAAGTTTCCTTAGCCGAATAATGAGCCGACTTTTTCCTCTTAGCTAAAGCTTCGGGGAACCTAGTCCATAGAACAGATGAGAAGCTTTTCAATTTAGTGTTAAACCTCTTTGCGAGATAAAAATGGCCTTAGCAGCAGCAGTCCCCGTTTCGAATGAAAGAATTGAGAAACTTCAAATCAGTTGTCCCGTATGTGGAAGTAACAATTACACCGTGACTTACACACCTAAAGTTGAGATTTTAGATCCTCCATCGTTATACGGAGCTGCCTCCGGAGTTCGAGGAACCCAAACATTAGTTACCTGCAATGACTGTGCACTGTTGTATGAAAACCCTAGATATTCAGAAGATGTAATCCTTTCCGGATATCGAGCTGCAAAGGAGCATGGGCACGACAGTCAACATGAACTTCGAATGGCGAGCTTTTTTTCTGCATTGAAATCTCTATCTAGCCATTTACCTCCTCCTGGTTCCACCGTTTTGGACATCGGTACGGCGGGCGGAGCGTTTTTAGATGCGGCCGGCAAGTTTGGATATGAAGCCTACGGACTTGAACCATCACAATATCTTGTAGCTCAGGGTCAAAAACGAGGACTCAAAATCTTCGAAGGCACCACGAGCGAGAACAATATGAAAGGTCAAAAATTTGATATGGTTTGCCTCTGGGACGTGCTTGAACATGTAGTAGATCCAGTTCAAGTGCTAAAAGATATTCGCCAGTTCTTAAAGCCTGGTGGCACTTTGCTGATTAATTATCCTGACATCGGTACATGGCAAGCAAAGTTAGCTGGAGAGCGCTTTTGGTGGCTTCTTTCAGTTCATCTGACTCACTTCTCACCTAAAACTTTAAAGAAGTTGGCTCAAGTTACTGGTTATCAACCAATTTTGTTTAAGCCTTACTGGCAGACCTTAGAACTTGGATATCTCGGAAAAATGGCAGCTCACTTAGGCATTCCTTTGGCAAGCTTTACTTTGAAGTTAATGCCTGACTGGCTTAAGCGTATAAAAGTTCCGTATTATGCGAGTCAAACAACTACATTATTTAAGGTGCAATAGTGAAGATATTCGTACTAGGTGGCGGTCCCGCTGGTTTAGCTTTAGTAGATGGTCTAAATGATACATCAACTGAATTCATTTTATTTGAACGTAGCCCGACCTTGGGTGGCTTAGCTCAAACTGTAAAATGGGGCGAACATGGTTCCCACGATTTAGGACCGCATAAGATCTTCACTCTTAATAAAGATCTTATGAATCGTGTAATGTCGCTTATTCCAAAACAGGATTGGCTTACCAGGCCAAAACACAGTAAAATTTTCATGAAAGGGCATTATCTTCCTTATCCTCCTTCTCCTTTTTCACTTATTAACGTATTCGGCCCATTTAAATTTGCATTGATGGTGCTTGATTACGCTTGGGCTCGCGCCAAATGCCTTTTAGGAACTTCGGATGATAAAACCTTCGAAGACGACGTAGTACATCGTGTAGGCGGGGGACTTTATAAAGCTCTCTTTAAGCCTATCGCTGTTAAACTTTGGGGAGATCCTAAGGACTTAGATGTCAAACTCTCTAAAGGTAGAGTTCAGACCCCTTCGTTGAAAGAAATTCTTTCGAAAATTCTAAAAGTGCAGAAAAAAAGTGAATTTGAAGCGTTGGAATTTCTGTATCCGAAAGGCGGGCTACAAAGACTTTGGAATTCAATTAGTAATAAGGCCTCAAAAAGCGGTCAATTTCTTTTGAATACCGAAATTACAACTATAAAAGTTGAAGACGGTTATGTAAAAGAGATCGTTGCATTAGATAGAATTTCAGGAATTTCTAAGTCTTTTTCTGTATCTCCCGATGATATGATATTTTCATCGTTGCCTCTGGGCAGTCTTGTTAAGCTAATGGATCAGAATTTATCCCAGTCTACCAAACAGACAATCAAAGAGGTCGTAAATCTAAATGATCTGATCTTAGTTTTTCTAAAAATAAACAAACCTGAGTTGATAAAGGAATCCTGGGTTTTTATTCCCGATCCGGACATCGCTTTTCACAGATTGAGTGAACAAAAAGCCTTCGATCCAAGCATGACTGCTGATGGAAGTATTGTTTGTTGCGAAATCATGAGTAGTAAGATCCGGCCGATGGGAGAAAAAACTGATAAGGAACTTATAGAGCTTAGCCTTAAAGGGATAAGTGATATGAAGATCTCAGACTTCTCAGTTATCGATTCAAAAGTCATCAGACTTCCTAAGAGTTATCCGGTTTTCCGTCCTAATTTCGAACCGGGTCTACGTTCTGTCCTTCAAGAGTTAGATCTTATTAAGAATTTTAAAACCATTGGTAGACAAGGTGCTTTCAACTACATTGGAACCTTGGATGCTATGGATATTGGCTATGGCGCTGCTCAATGGTGTCAGAGACATAATGAGGAAAAGGAATCGGCTCTATGGCAACAAGAAAGAGCAAGAACTAGCTTCTATCCCGTGTTAGACTGAGTCTTAATGAAATATTGTCTGATTTCACCCCGACTAGCAGTGCAAAAAGCAGACTTTCTGGGATCTGGTGTTCCCTATTGGCCTCTTGAGTTGGCGACAACTTCTGCTTTCCTCGAAAAACGAGGAGATACAGTTGAGGTTTTTGATTTATTCGGTCTAGGCACCACAGTTCTTGAAGATAATGGAGACCACTATCTTCAAGGTCTCTCGATTAAAAAATTTCTCTCTGGGGATCGAATTAATAAATGTGATCGCGTAATTATTTTTGCGATCTCATACATGTCTCATTTAGAGACCCTCAGTATCGTAAAAGAGCTAAAAGCGCTTTGGCCTAGTAAGCCAGTAATTATTTTGGAAAATTCACAAGCTGTAACAGCTTATTCATTATCTCATATATCTAAAGATTTTTTTGATGCCGGTGCTGATTTTCTGGTGTGTGGCGAGCCTTATTGGAATTGGGAAGAGATAGAGAGTTTTATTAACAGTCCCGCTTCTAACAAGACTGCGGAAAATGTTTTGTGGAAGGGAGATCCTGCGAAAATAATTACTCGAAAATTTGCAAAAATTCCGTCCTACCTTCCGCCCGCTTGGGAGCATTTCCCTATTAAAAATTATTGGGCTCTACCCTATTCCCATGGACCGAAACGATTTAAAAACTTCTTGCCAATCTTTACTTCTCGAGGATGCCCCTACCCCTGTGACTTTTGTGTAGTACCGGCCACTAACAATAAGCGCTGGCGCGGTAGAACCGCTGAAGAAGTTGTTTCAGAGATGCTATATCTCAGAGATAAATTCAAAGTGCATTATTTTCAAGTCGAGGATCTTAACCCTACGGTTCAATCCGAGCGTTGGGACGATATCTGCAAACTCTTGATTGAAAAGAAAGCTAAGGTGAATTTTGGTTTTGTAAGTGGTACCAAAGCCGAAACTGTTCACATTGATCAAGTCAAATTACTTTCTCAAGCAGGATGCAGTTATATATCTATTAGTCCTGAATCCGGCAGTGCTTCAGTTATGAAAGCCGTTGGAAAACCTTTTAACTATGAACACGGTCTTAAATTAGTTGCAGAGTGTCACAAACACGGCATCTATACTCAAGCTTGTTTTATAGCCGGGCATCCCTCGGAATCTGAGGCAGACCACCTCCTTTCCTGCCAATATTTAAAGGCTATGATGAGATCGGGTTTAGACGAGGTGGCAGTTTTCGTAGTTTCCTCGCTTGCCGGCAGTAAGATCTATCAAAATCAATCTTTTCAGATGAATAGCAAAAACACCTTGCCCAGTTTTAGCCCAAAAGGCCGCGAGAACTGGCAATTACTTTCTACTCGCAGACAAGAGTTGATTAGGATCTTTTTTATTGAGAAGATTCGTCGCGGAACTAGAATCTGGTCTCAAGGAATCAGAGCTGTATTGGGAATACCTAGAACTAAGATGGAAAATTTACCAAGGAGAGTGTTGTTTATTTACTGGTTACTTATCAAACGTTGGCTGATGGCCAAAAAAGCAAGTTAGCTAATATGTCAGTATTAAATGCAGCTCAAATAAACCAAAAGACAGACCTACAAAAAAAGGTCTTACTGATTCTTCCTTGCTTTAATGAACAGGAAAACATTGGCGGTCTTTTGTCTGAAATACAAGCGCTTAATCGATCAGATTACACTACTTTAGTGATTGATGATGGCTCAAGTGATAGAACTTTCGAGATAGCTTTGTCTCAATCCATTTGCCTGCAGCATCCTTGCAATCTAGGGATTGGTGGCGCGGTGCAGAGCGGTATTAAATATGCTTACGCGAAAGGGTTTGATTTCTGTGTTCAAGTTGATGGCGATGCCCAACATCCACCTCAACAGATTGAGATCTTACTAAAAGAGTATGAGCGAGAACCTTCCAATCTTATAATCGGGTCCAGATTTTTAAGAAGAGATAGCTTCATCTCAACATTTACAAGACGGATTGGGATACACTTAATTAGCACCACTATTAAGTTTTTATTCAGAAAAGAAATTACCGATCCTACTAGTGGGCTACGCCTAATGGATCGTAAGGCAATGGCACTTTTTAGCAAAAATTATCCGGCGGATTTTCCTGAACCCCTTTCGAATGCTTTAGCTATTGAGCGAGGGCTTACCCTTCGGGAAGTTCCTGTAGCCATGCGAGTAAGGGAAGCGGGAGTCAGCTCTTTAGCTGGGATAAAATCAATTAAGTATATGGTTAGGGTAATCGGATATTTATTTTTACTTAGAGTGTCACGTCATTTATAGGAGAAAACCATGATACGACATTCACCTTCCACAATAACGATATTTTTTCTGATTATTTTTCTAGTGATCTACATTGGATGGCTACTACGCAACACTATCAAAAACAAAATCGATCTATATGACTTGCTACTGCTCAGCACGGTAGCGATTGTTCCGACCGGATTTGTCTTATTTTCCGACATCGCATACAAAATTTCCGATCTCTTGGGCGTTACCTTTCCCTTCGTCTTACTTTTCGGCCTTCTTTTCCTATTAGTTTTTGTAAGTCTCTACAGATTGGTAAAGCGAGTTAACATGCTCTCTCGAAACAATGTCACCCTGATTCAAGAAATCTCTTTTCTCAAACATGAATTAGATAGCCGCGCAAAGTGCGATAATTAAATCTTAAAAAGCATCAAAGTCGAGCGCTTCGAAATGCACATCCGAATACTTTAGGGCTACGTCTTTCCCGTTAATAGAACGAAAAATATAGTTAAGTGGCGATGGACGAAATTTGTGAGGGATCGCCCAACTAATCCCACTACTCAACTGAAATCCTGAGCTAGCGCCTATAAAAAGATAAGGACTGCGTATGCCTGTGGCTTTTTCCAGAGCCTGCACAGAAAAATTCTCATTAATTTTTTTTAAGAGAGCAGTTGTGCCCTTGAACCGATTTTTCTTAATTATAAAGTCTCCACGTTTAGTAGATAGCAGTTCGTAACTATGTGCCGGATTTTTTAAACGCCAATCCAGTTCACTTTGGGAATAATGTCGAGCAATGCGAGGAGCGGCTTCAATACATGTTGGTGGTAAAATAAGTATTCTCGCTTCTAAGGCCCCTACAAGAGCAAACTTTAACTTTTTGATAAATCCATGGGTGCTATTCTGATTTGCAACCCCATATACGAATTCATAACCGAGGCTTGCCCCGAAGGTGTATGTTTCCTCTGCTAGTGCCACAAATAACCCTTTACCCTGATGCTCGGGATGGGTAGCTGTATTTAAAGATAACAATCCCTTTACGATTTTATTATCAAATTGGCAGTGTACAGGTACCGTTACGTAATGGGCTGCCAGCTGACCTGATGGCCCAAAAGCATTGAATCCGACAGCCTTGCCCACTGGATTTTCCAGGTAAAGCCATTTAAGGTATTCAGCACTAAATGTTTCTGACTCTTTGAATGTCGAACAAAGTAACGTTAAGATGTCAGACATCTCTTTATCAGAGAAACTTAGAGCTTTTAATGTATAACCATTAAACTCTTTCATGAGGTCCTGATCAATTGATGTTTTGAATAGTCAGATTACTCCAAGATATATGACGGTACAAGTACCACACACTTTTAGTATAGATGTCGAAGACTGGTTCCAAGTTTTTTATGGTGAATCCATTATTGATAGGGCCTCTTGGCCAAAGCTTGAGTCAAAAATTGCTCATATGGTGGATAGCTGTCTCTCTATTTTAGAGGAGACCAATACTAAAACCACTTTTTTCTTTGTGGGATGGATCTCAGAATTTCATCCCGAGCTAGTTAGAAAAGTAGAGAGGGCTGGACATGAAATTGCATGCCACAGTTACTGGCATAAACAAGTATTTAAGCAGACGCCTACCGAATTTAAAGAAGATACTTTAAGAGCAAAAAAAGTTATAGAAGATACCATCGGTCGAGGTGTTGCCGGATATAGGGCTCCCGGATATTCAATATTAAAAAGCACTCCATGGGCAATTGATATAATTGAAGAAGCGGAATTTATATATGATAGCTCTCTCCTCTTTTTAAACCCAGCTCAACCCAAACTCATTAAGAATAATTTGATCGAGATTCCTCCCAATTCACTCTCTTTTGGAGATAGATTCCTCCCGGTTAACGGCGGCTTTGTTTTCCGTTCCCTACCTTATTGGGCTTACGCTCTTTATCTGAAAATACTTAAGCAGAAAAATACACCTTTAAATTTTTATACTCATAGTTGGGAAATCTATTCTGATTACCCGCGAATACCAATGACTGGCAAAAAGAAATTCATCCAATATTACAATATTGCAAGCTGTCAGCAGAAACTCTCTCGTTTATTAAAAGATATGAAATTTTCGCCACTGATAGAAGTTGCGAAAGCATATAGCTCTCAGGCTTTAAAATCATCATCGATGGGATTATAAATATCTGTCGTTCACTTTTCTGGTCCTAACAACAACTGCTGGCGTTCCATAAGCAACAACATGATCAGCGATATTACTTAAGACTGTAGATCCTGCTCCAATTACGGTGTGAGGCCCAATTGCGATTCCATGCTTCACCTTAGCTCCAACCGCAATGGTGGAGAATTCCCCTACAGAGACAGTCCCGCTAAGAGTAGCCCCCGGCTCGACTGCTGAGAAATCCCCCAATACATTGTCATGGTCAATCGTGGCTCCGGTATTAACCTTACAATGTCGACCAATCTTCGTGCATGGATTAATTACTGCACCTGCCATGACTACTGTGCCAACTCCAACCTCAACATCACGCCCAATCACAGCACCAGGATGAATTGCTATTGCAAAAAAAAGGGTCGGTTTTATTTTTAGTAATTTCTTTTCAACTTGAGATCTGGTCCAGTTATCACCGATAGCGATTATACAAGAAACATCTTGAGGCAGTGTTAATAGATCTTCCTCATTTCCTAACACAGCATAATCCATAACAAGGGAGCCCTTTGCTCTAGAGGAATCTAGAAATCCCAAGATCTGCCACGTTCCCATTTTTTCAAGGATGTCAGTGATAACTTTTCCATGCCCTCCGGCACCGAAGATAACTATTGGTTTGCGGTTCATCACCTATGAGTACTCCGAATTCAATATTGGATACAGTATTAATATTAAATCCAGCACTTTTTCAATTAGGTTGTTTTGTAACAATAACTGTTTTATTCTCTCCAAACTTTATAGTACATACGGTGTAGTTTGTTAAAATATGGTTGTTTAAATCGAATTTTTAACTGGAAAAGAGATATAGGAATAGCTGGGAACACTTCAAAAACTATCGTAGAAGACGAGGAGAAATTCTGGGAAAGCCATGATGAATTTGATTGGTTAACTTATGATTCTGTTGCTCACGTTATGGCTCAATGTCCGCAGCCTAAAGGTCGAGTTCTTGAATTATGTTGCGGTAGTGGAATGTTTACACGCCATATCAACTTTAGAGATGTCACTGAGTATGTGGGTCTAGATATCGCTGACTCCCTTATCAAAAAACTCAAAGTCGAATTGCCTCATGTCACAACCGTTAAGGGTAATGCCGAAGCTCCAGACTTCCGTCCGGAGTCTTTTGATTTTATCTTTGTCTTTGCCGGCCTACATCATTTACCGAGAATGCAGATCTGCATAGAGAATGCCTTCAAACTACTCAAGCCAGGGGGCACTTTTTGTTGCTTCGAGCCGAATCTATCGTGCTTTGGCAGAGAGTACATGCTTAAGCTTAAATGGATTGGGCAACTTGTAGGAGTAGTGTATACCGACGACGAAATATTTCTCTCTCCTGATTCTTTGAATTCCGATCTTAAAAAAGTGGATTTCAAGCAGATTAATACAACTTTTCTTACCCCAAGCTATAAATATTATAGCACTCAGCATCTTTTGATACCGTTAGTTGGTACAATGAAGATTGTTTCTATGCTTCCAGTGGTTCCTAGAAAACTAACTCAAACTTTTTTCATTTCAACCACTCAAAAATAAGTTTTCCATAGAGAACTTTGGCTGCAGATTTTATAGATTACCTAATCTTTTCTTAGGCTTTTAATACCTGTTCTGGTAGTACCGAAGAAACTCAAAGTCCTACTCCATTTTTGCGAAAAAGTAGCAATTCTCGTGATCCAAATGGATATACTTTATCAATCGTATAATTTTTATTCAGGGCTTCGATTAATAGAGATGGCTCAGGAAAATATTCGAACCCGGCTTCATAAGGAAAATTATCTCGGGAAGTTAAGAAATATTCCGGTCCTTTATTTTCTGAAATAAGATTAGTCAAACGGTTAAAATCATCTTGGTCGCCGATAAAATTGGGACTTTTGCCGAAACATTGTGCAACCGTAAACGCACATAAGGTGGCACTTTCGGGATAGCCCCCAACTGTGGAACTAGGAGTTAGACTTGGCGCAAGCTCATTCGCTACTCTTAAAAATATCTCATTCTTCTCAGTAACTCGAACATTCACTCCTAAATTAGGAAATTCTTTTTCAGGTATAGCCATTATGCCTTCAAAGCGTTGATTGGCTGCTAATACAGTAGTTAGAGCCATTGTTATAAGGAGAAAGGTTCGAATGGCTAACCATTCTCTTTGAGGTGGATTGGATGCAGTCAAAATGAGTGGGGAAAGGAATATTATGAAAAGTGCCAGACTACAATACCGATAGTTTCCATAGTATGGAAAAAGGGAAGCAACTGTTACAAAACTAGTGATGATCAAAAGTTTCCAAGGAGCGGAAACTTTGTCCCAGATTGTCGATGAACAGAGGATGAATCCAGCGATAATACCGATTATCGAAGGCACTACATAAAAATCCCAGTTTGCGGGGGAAAAAAGCAAAATGGAATCTTTAAAAGAAGTTGTGGGCGTTGCAAGAAAATAAGTTGCAACAATGATTAAAAACATCAGAAATAAACCGAGCGGCATGCTAATCTTTTTATTCTCTCGCGCAAAATAAACCAAAGTCACAACTGTAGTAATTGTTAGTATCAACACACTCAAAATGGCTACCAAGCTTGTTAGCGGCAACGGAACATAATAGCGATCGATTAACTTGGGCACGTTCCATAGAATCTCAGAAAGAATGTAGTAGGCATTTTGAATAGGTGCCGGATAAATCAAAAGCCAAGCTATCGAAGCAGTACCACAACTAACTAGGCACTGCCAAAAAAGAGATACTGAAATTTTAAATACCTGCGGCGCTGCCCTCAAAAGATCTAAAAATATGGCTATCGTCAATATGATCCAGGGTCCAACTGCAATACTTGCAGCTGGATGCATTTTAAAGCCCGGTATAATTCTGAGGGTTAAAAAGCCAAGCAAGGGAACAAAGATAAACAATGTAAAAATAAACCAAAGAATTTTTTTTGTGACTATGTTTCGATCTAAACTCCAAACCAGAAAGGCAATAAATCCTAAGATAGGAAAAAGCGCATTCTGCTTAAATCCAAATGAACCTCCTATTAAAGCCGAGGCCACAACCAACCAAACAGAACTTGAAAAAATCGACTTTCGCTCTAAATGAAGCCACCCTATCCCCAGACCCAAGGATATTATCGCGTGAGCCAGGAAACCTGGATTGATAACCGGCCAGTGAAGAATGCTAATCCAGATTCCAAAAACGAAGCCTAGGACCCCGCCCATGAACCCTAATATACGGGAGAAAAAAAACGCCAGGAGCAAGGCGTTCAGATACCCAAAGAAAAATAGTATCCCCTTTTGGTACGATAAATTAAGTCCAGTAAGCTCGTACAAATTGAGCTGTAGCCAAGAGCTTAATCCGGGATAACCATGAATAAAGTCAATATTGGGAACGAGGCCACGACTCCAAGCTATGTAAGCATAATGTGAGTTTCCATCATCCCAATTTGCAACAAAAAAGTTGTGAATAGGCAAGGTATGAGCCAAGGCCCAATAAGCTATCAATAAAACAATGAACAGTTTTATTAATTTAACCGCAATTGTATGACACGCCACGAAGTCCTGCTCTGATTGAGTTTAAGAGTTATTATTGATGATCATTTTTAAAATTCCTCTCCGCAAGGCCTGATTCAGACGGAACTGAAGTCTAAGCCGCTAAGCACAGATCATAACACTTCAAAAGCTTTAGCTCTTCATCTTCCCAGCCTAATTTTTCTCGAGCAATAAGGACATGTCTTCGTTTAGAAAGAATCTCGGATCTTGTCTTCAAGCTTATAAATTTCCATATAGTTTCCGGAACAATCTCTAAAGACCAGCCACAATCAAATTCATTTACGATTTGAGCCATATCGGGAAAATCACTAACTACACATGGCAAGCCCGCCATAATATATTCAAAAAGCTTATTGGGGCAGGAATAGAAGTAAGAAAGTGAAGTATTTTCAAAAAGGGCGAGTCCCGCATCGGCTTCTTGGGTTACAGATAGAACAGTTTCCGGTGCCACAGCCGGGTGATAATGAATATTTGAAAACTTCTCGGCATATTCCTTAATATCTTTTTCCAAAGGACCGTATCCCAAAAATACAAGATGCTTATCCGCGGACATTTTAGAAAAGACATCCAATAAAATTTGAATAGATCTCCCACTATTCATAATACCTTGATAAATATATAGCACATCGTTTTCCAGTAAATTATATTTAGCGCGAAGTGTATTTTGAGGAGTTAATTCCGTTTTAGGTCTATATGGAACATTCCTTACGACTGTTACTGTATTAATCCGGTACACATTTTCATACCAACGAGCTATGGAAGGCCCCACTACGACCGTCTGATCTACAAAAGGCATACATAATTTCTCAAGTACTTTTGCAATTTTCTTCACGACGCTCGACCAGCCGTGCCGCTCAGTTTCAAGCTCATGTGCTTCGTAAACAATTCTGGATCTTTTGAAGATCTTAAAAACAATCCCTATCGGTAATACTGCCAAGCAGTGGCAACTAACAACTCCGATCTTTGAAGACTTATGCTTCCACAGAATACGAGAGCCCCATTCGATAAAGCCTAGAGCTTTTCCAAGAGTTCCAGGGATAAGGCTCTTTATGCCCATCCTGGCTCTCCAAACAGTTCGCTTAGGGTCGATAGATTCCTCCTCAGGCAAACCCTCCGCCCAAATAGCAGCGATATGTATAGTTCTAAATTGCCCACTCTCTGCAAGGGTACGGGTCTCCTTAAGCATTCTGGTTTCATGCTTAAAGGTCGAAGGGTAAATATGAAGGTTATCCGGTAGCATGTTAATATTAGCTTTTGCTAGAGGTAAGTCCTATATGATAATGATTTCATTTTCAACCCAAGTCCTACAAAACTAAGTGAAACTACGTTCAGCTATAAATAAATTAATTCCAAAAAGTGAATTCTCACGCCATCTATCGACACTACTAAGCGGTACTGTGATTGCCCAAGCTATACCGATCTTGGCCATGCCTTTACTATCCCGACTATATCGTCCAGATGAATTTGGCATACTCGCTGTTTATATGGGAATAGCAACTTTATTCTCAGTAATTGTTACTGGCCGATATGAGTTAGCAATACTGTTGCCAAAGAAAAATGAAGAGGCTTTAACTCTTTTCTGGTCTGTCTGCTTATTTGCTTTGCTAGGATCCTTTGCATTATTTATTTTTGCCCTTTTTGGAGCAGGAGATTATCTAAGCAGAATTTTAAGTAATCATAATTTAGACAGTTATTTTTTATTTTTACCTCTCTCTGTATTTCTAATCGCCACTTACCAAATTTTTCTATTTTGGTTCAATCGACAAAAACAATTTTTTAAGATGGCGCTTGCAGCCATAGTTCTGCAAGCCTCTATGGCTTCAATTAGAATTTTTTTTGGTGTTAGTAAACAAAATGACTCCATAAATGGATTAATTCTCGGTTTGATTTGTGGTCAGGCATTAGCATTATTTATATTTGCCGCTTTAGCTTATAAAGAAGGTAAAATTAAATTTACCGGTCTTAGCCTCTTCTCAGTCAAAGAGGTAATAAGTAAATTCAAAAAGTTTCCGATTTTTAATGTTCCTTATAGCGTTTTAGTTACATTTTCTAGAGATTCTATTATCTATGTCTTCACTGCATTCGGTTTGCTCGGTCCGGCTGGGCTTTTTAGCTTTGCCCGCAGCATTATTTCCGTTCCGATTACCTTTCTCTCTTCCTCTTTAGGCCAAGTTTATTATCAGAAAGCTTCTGAGTTGTTTGGGAAACCTGAACTTGAATCCATAACTAACAACTTAATGAGGAAACTTAGTTGGGGGTTATTACCGGCATTTATATTTTGCGCTTTTTGGTCCCCTACTCTTTTCTCCATCTTATTCGGCAGTGAATGGAGAGAAGCCGGTAAATATGCAGCAATATATTCTCCAGCCGCATTTCTCTTTCTTTTTACTAGCTGGCCGGAAAGATTATTTGAAATCAGCGGCAAGCAAAATATCTCTTTAATGGTACAAATTTTATCCGACACCTTGATTGTAGCAGTAGTCTGGACAGCATTAAAAATGCAGCTTCCCTATACAGTGGTTGTCGGCTGTTACACTATTGCTTGTTGCGGATACCATCTTTTTTACCTAAACATGCTTTTTAAGGTTGCAGGTTTTTCTCTCAAGAATATTTACTTATTGTTAGGGAGAATTCTAATTAGCTCTTTAATTATAACGATGCCTCTCATAACCTTAGATCTCGTTATTGATAATCTATCAATCTCCTTTGTGATGGGAGGAATTTGGATCTTGCTTTGCTATTATTTTAGTTATTTTAATAGGTTAGCTCGCTGACTGGGCTTACAAGAAGTTTTCACTTCTAGTTGCTATGGCTTCGCATATACCTTAAATTACTCGCCTATCTTTTGAACACGATTATATTCAGCAACGGTACATATTATGACAGAAAAAGTACGATTTTGCGTCGTAGGCTGCGGCAGGGTTTCCAGTAAACATCTTGATGCCATTTCTACTGAACTAAAAAACGCTGAGTTGATAGCTGTTTGCGATATTAAAGCAGATAGAGCCAAAGATGCTGGTCTGAAATATGGTGTTCCTTGGTATACAAATTCAGTAGAGATGCTCAAAGCACATCCTGAAGTAGAAGTCATAAATATCTTAACTCCTAGCGGCGATCATCCAAAAAATCTTATTGAATTAGCCCACTACGGAAAACATTTCGTGGTTGAAAAGCCAATGGCCTTAACATTGGAAGACGCAGAAGAGATGATCCGTGTTTGTACAAAACAAGGCTCGCGTCTTTTTGTAGTCAAACAAAATCGATACAACTTACCAATTCAAAAGCTTAGAGAGGCTGTTGAAGCTGACCGCTTTGGCAAAATGGTTATGGGAACGATTCGTGTTCGCTGGTGTCGTACGCAGGAATATTACGATCAAGATAGCTGGCGCGGAACATGGGCTATGGATGGTGGCGTATTAACAAACCAAGCCAGTCATCATATAGACATGCTCACTTGGATGATGGGTGATGTTGAATCTGTTTTTTGTTATACAGCAACTCGTCTTGTAAATGTAGAGACCGAAGATACTGCGGTGGCAGTTTTAAAATTTTCAAATGGATCTCTTGGTATTGTTGAAGCAACTACTGCTGCACGTCCAAAAGATCTTGAAGGATCGATTTCAATACTGGGTGAAAAAGGTACCGTTGAAATTGGCGGATTTGCCATGAATGAGATGAAGACTTGGCAATTTAAAGAAAAACTTTCTGGTGATGATGAAGTTATTAAATCATTCAAAGAAAATCCACCAAACGTCTATGGATTTGGTCATGCAAGATTTCTGGAGAAAGTTACGGATGTTATCAGATCAGGTAAAGGCGGATCTGTCGATGGCCTTGAAGGTATGAAATCATTGATTCTAATTAACGCGATGTATGAATCAATGGAGACTGGCAAAGAAGTGCCTCTGAGATTCAAAGCCCATAAAGCTAAACTAGGAAGAAAGTAAAATAAATGGATTACACAATCATTCACCCGAATGTAAAATTAGGCGAAGGTTGTACTCTCTCACCTTTTATTATTTTGGGAGAGCCTCCACGAGGCAAAAAAGCTGGAGAACTCACTACAAAAATTGGCAGTGGATCGGTAATAAGATCTCACACCACCATCTATGCTGGAAACGTAATTGGCAAAAATTTTAATACCGGACATAATACTCTTTTACGAGAAGAAAATGAGATCGGCGATGACGTTAGCATCGGATCCGGAACTGTAATTGAACATCATGTTAAAATTGGCAATAAAGTTAGAATTCATTCCCAAGCTTTCGTTCCTGAATTTACAGTAATTGAAGATGGAGTTTGGATCGGACCAAATGTTGTAATTACTAACGCTCGATTTCCAAATAATCCATCAACAAAAGATCAGCTTGAAGGCGTTCATCTTGAAAAGGGCTGCATGCTTGGGGCAAATACAACTATTTTACCAGGAGTTCGTATTGGCAAAAATGCACTAATTGGTGCAGGTAGCGTGGTTACAAAGGATGTTCCAGATGGTACTGTCATGGTTGGAAATCCTGCTCGTCCCAAGGGAAAAGTAGACGATATTGAATCTTATAAATATTTACTTAGTCAGTAGTGAGGCAAAAAGCATGAATGCAGTTCCGGTACTAAAACCCGTTAGCACAAACAATGTTCCTTTTGTTGACTTGGCCAGACAACAAGCCATGGTAATGCCGGAACTTAGAAAAGCATTCGAAAGAGTCGCTGCAAAGAATAGTTACATTTTAGGCGAAGAGGTTTTGGCTTGGGAAAAATCCTGGGCTGATTATACAGAAAATAAATTTGCAATTGGCTGCTCTAATGGCACTGATGGTGTCGAACTGATGCTTCTTGCTCTAGGAATCAAAGCCGGTGATGAGGTTATCACAGTTTCAAATACCTTCTTTGCCACTGTTGAAGGAATTGTATCAGTTGGAGCTACTCCAATTTTAGTTGATGTTTTGCCTGAAACTGGACTGATGGATCCAACTCAAGTTGAAAAGGCCATTACTGCGAAAACAAAAGCGATTATGCCCGTTCATCTTTACGGACATGCTTGCGATATGGATGCTATTTTGGCGATCTGTAAAAAGCACAACATTCCTTGCTTAGGAGATTCTGCCCAAGCACATGGAGCAAAGTACAAAGGTCAATCTGTTTCATCTTTGCCAATGGCAAGTAGCTATAGTTTCTTTCCTGGCAAAAATCTTGGTGCTCTTGGTGATGCTGGAACTATTGTTACTAGTGACCAGGCTTTAGCTGAAGAGTTAAGCAGTATTCGCGATCACGGGCGAAAAGGAAAAAAATACGAGCATCTCAAATTTGGCTGGAATATGCGTATGGATGGTATGCAGGCCGCTTTCTTATCTGCCAAGCTAAAATTTTTGGATCAATGGACAAAAGATAGACAGGCTGTCGCAGCTATTTATAATAATAAACTTCCCGGATTACCTGGATTAAAAATTGTTCAACCAACTGCAGATTCAACTTCCTCTTATCATCTCTATGTTATTACTGTTCCCGATCGAGAAAAATTAAAGAAAGAGTTGGAAGCCCGAGGGATTGCTACCGGTATTCATTATCCATACGGTGTTCATAGACAACCTGCATGGGCTACAAAGTTTTCAAAGATTAATCTTCCTGTTACTGAATTCTTAGCCGATCATTGTTTATCTCTGCCAATCTTCGGTGCCATGACAACGGAAGAAGCTGAAAGAGTAGTTTCAGAGCTTATCGAAGTGCTGGCATAGATCACTCGTGAGAAGATTCCTGCCAACTATAATGATTTTTTTGGTGACTCTTTCTTTCGCATTATTTTCTGGTAGAAAAGACAAATCTCAATTTACTTTTTCTGATCAGCCTAACTTTATTGTCATTGTGAGTGACGATCAAAGATACGATTCTGTTAAAGATGTGATGCCTTTTACCTATTCCGAACTTTTTGAAAAAGGCATCAGTTTTTCTAAGGCATATGTAACAACTCCGGCTTGTTGTCCCAGTCGTTCAAGTATTTTGACTGGCCTAAATGCTTCAAATCACGGAGTTCATACTAATTCATTCCCTTTAAATAAAAAAACAATTGCACACGCTCTGCATGAAAATGGTTATTTTACTGGAATTGTTGGAAAATACTTAAATTCTTGGGATGGAACTCCTAAGTCAGAGTTTGATTTTTGGATCTCCCATCGTGGGGGGCACGTCAAATATTATAATCCCAAACTAAATGTTAACGGAGAATGGAAAATCGTTTCTGGATATTCTACTTATATCTTTGCTGATTATGCCGAAGAATTCTTAAAGAAAGCAAAGTTATCTACAAAACCATTCTTTTTATATTTCACTCCCAATGCTCCACATAGTCCAGCCCTTCCTGCACCAGAAGAAAGGAAAACTAACCCCAACTATCCCCTTTTTCGACCTGAGAGTTATCAAGAAGGTGATAAATCTGATAAGCCAAATTGGGTAAAAGAAAATTTACTTACTGATAAAACTTGGAGAATTAATGACAATGCCCGTCAAAGACAACTAAATTCTTTGATTGCTTTAGATCGTTCAATTCAAAAAATCATAAATTCTATTAAAGAACTTAATCTTAGTGAAGATACTGTAATATTTTATATCTCAGATAACGGAGTTCTCTGGGGAGAACACGGACTAATAAGAAAAGATGTGGCTTACGAGGAAGCAATCCATGTGCCATTTGCAATTAAAATTCCTGGATTGTCTTCTAAATCTTCTAATGCATTAGTTGCCAATATTGATATTACCCCAACTATTATTGACTTAAGTAATATTGAATTTTCAGAAAGTTTTGATGGCAAATCTCTTATGCCGCTTATTACTGGAAAATTAAATTCTATTCGAGAATCACTGCAAATTGAAGGCTGGGGACAAAAATCAGAAAATAAACCTAGATTTAAGGCCATCCATACCGGAAAAACAGTTACAATTACATATGAAAATGATCACACTGAGAAATACGACCTAGAGAAAGATCCTCTGCAATTAAATAATATCGCTGATAATAAATGATTATTGATCCTGTAATGCTGAATCTCTTATCTTCCTACAGGATTATATTCAAGACTTCATTACTTATTATTTGCCGATTAGATGAAGGTGTAATATTAACTCCATCTCCATTATAATATTGTAAATAATGATCAGCTAATCCCCAATTTTCCGGATTTGGTGCAATGCAAGTCGGAGGCACCGGATCATTAAACTTTCTTTGAAGCTCCTTGGTATAGTCCCCAAAACGATCTTTATAATGTTCGAGGTGAAAAACCTTCATACCTTGTAGCTCTAAGTCTTCCCAGCGGTACTTACTTGCTAATCTTGTGTGCCAATCAATATCATTCCATCCCCAATAAATCAGTTTCTCGTTCCAGCCTCGGGTTTCAAACCACATTTCTCGCTTCATCAATAGACATACGCCGCTACCTTGAAAAAGCTCTTTATTAACGCCTTCTCGTACATAATTTTGCCAATTTTTTGAGATGTGTTCTTCGATTGCATCAAGAGAAGGATTCATTTCAATTAAAGTATTCGGAATATGGTATTTAGAGGCCCAAAAGAATGAATCATCAAGTGAATAGTCGTTAACTCTTCCAACTTTCAAGCAGTACAAAAGCCTACAAAGAGAATCCAATGGCATAAAAGCATCTGCATCAGAATGCAATAGATATTCTCCGCTTGCCCGTCGTGCAGCCGTATTTGCAGGATAAGAAGCAGGATATATGGAATCGAGTTCGTAAATTTTACTTAGTTCAGGTGGTACTACAATAAATCTTGAATTTTTTCTGGCATCACTGCTTAATTGCAGGGATTTCCATAATGGCACCTGACTACCCCAATCTGTGATGATTACTTCAACCTGATTTTCCATTCCTAAGATTTTTAAATTTCGAGCAAAATTATTGAGAACCGTGCTAAGTCTCCAAAGAAAGTTTCCCATATAACTGTCATTGCGACCCTGACAGAGTATCGATAATAATTTAGTAGGGGGATGATGGCTGCTCAGATGTGGATAAGCATTTTCAATAGGCATAGATAGCTCCGCTGACAAACTTTTCACAATACACGGGTTAGATGTTCTAATAACCAAGAATGTTTCGGATTATTTTCTCTATAATAGGGGGTATTTTTTGCTATTTTAGCTAAACCTATTAAAGCGATATTCCTAATCTTGGCTGATCTTTCTTTTCTTCATTTGAAGTAGTTTCATCAGTAATCGCTGTCGGTCTATCGATTATAATCTCTCTATAAGCAGAATAAACCGTATCTAAAAGATCTATAACTTTTGATACTCTTTTGGCATCTCGGTAAAGATTAGCTTCTGTAAGATAAAAAAGCATGAAATCATAAAGACGATCTAAATCTTTGGCTATCTCTCCGCCTTTTTCGAAATCTAGGGTATTCATAAGCTCAGCAATAATTGCCTGGCCCTTTGTTAGGAATCTGCAAAATTTGGCTATATTATTCTCTTCTAAGCCAGCTTTTGATTGTTTTAAAAATTTGATTGCGCCATCATACATCATAAGAAGGAGGCGGCCGCGATCTGCGGTTGTAACCTGAACTGATTGATAGGCTGAATGGGGACTCTTATTATACATTCGACAATTCTCCTCGTTACTGTTTCACTAGCTACTACATTGTTCGTCGATACAACTGACGGTGGGGCTGGCACTAAGCCAGAATTCATTGTTACAACAGGCTCAATGATTTAATCGGCCAACAGGAAATTGGACTAAAGCTGAAAATAAAAAGAAATTTACTTAATATTACCTAAAATAATATCTAATAAATCTAGGTACTTATAGGGCTTGGTTAAACTTAGGCAGCAGCACCTTCAACAGAAATTTTACTGCGCCAATAATCTAATAAAAATTTTACACTTTGTTCAAAGGTGTATTTTGGATTCCAATTTGTAGCTTTTTGAAATTTAGAAACATCTGGAATTTGCAATGTTACATCTGACGGTCTTAGAAGGGCCGGATCTACTCTGCTAGAAATTGGTTTTGTAGCTAATTTTTTAAGTAGCTCCAAAAACTCGCCTACAGTTATAACAGTCACTCCACCAATATTGTATGCTTCTCCAGGTTGGCAATAAAGTGCGGCATACCAATATGCCTCCATTGCATCTCTTACATCGATAATAGTGCGTGTAGAATCTAAGTTGCCATGCACGAGTTCAGTTTGCAAACCGGCTTCAATACGAGCTACTTGTCTTGCAAAAGAGGTGGCAAAAAGATCCGCCCGTCTTGGATTAATATAAGCAAACATTCGAGTTCGAATTACCTTCATTTGGTAAGATCGAAAATATGTATAAGCTAAAAAATCTTGAGTTACCTTAGAGACCGCATAAGGACTTGATGGGTTAACAGGACAATCTTCTTTAATCGGCACATTCTTAGGATCCACCTGTCCATAAACTTCCGAAGTACTGCAGTGCTGAACCACCGGATCTATTTCCGCTGATCTTATCGCTTCAAATAGATTGGCAGTCCCCATAATATTATTTTGCAATACTGCTAGAGGTGTAATAAAGCCAGCTCTTACATTGGCATGTGCCGCTAAATTAAAAATGATATCTGGTTTAACTTCCTTTAGGACTCTAAGGATCGAGCTAAAATCATTGAGATCGCATTCATGAACAAATATCTTACTTTTAATATTATTAAGATTTTGTGCCCCGCTAGTGCTATGCCAGCGGGAAACTCCATGACATTCATAACCAGGCTGATGATCTACAACGTACTCAGCTAGATAACTTCCTCCTGAACCTGCCATGCCAGTAATTAAAACTTTCTTTTTAACCATAATCATCAAGTTAAAATTTCTTCTACTTTTTTTGCAATCCTAGAAGCATTTGGAGTTATGTTCTCACAATGTGGCGCCACTCCGCATACTCTATCTTCAAGTCCAAGTGCATATACTTTTGCACCGGTCTTATGCATAAGCTCATATGCAAATGCCTGGGAAGCTCCCGCTAATTCAAAATCAGAATCAATAACTAAACCTACTTTGGTATTTTTAAGACTTTCTAGAAGTTTTTCTGTTGGCTCAAAAGGTTTTAACCAACGAATATGATATAAATTGTGCTTAATCCCCTTCGCTCTCAAAGCCTTTCCGGCTTCAAGGGCATTCATCCTGGAAGCAGAGATCGCTAAAATAGTTATCTTGGCTCCCTCTTCATACTGATCTTCCATCTCTTCAGTAATGCCATAACTTTTTCTATGTTCTGAAACATAAATTGGATCATCATGTTTCATGTACCAATCCCAAACTTGACGATATTCTCCAGGTGTTATAGGTGCAGCAACAGGTAAGCCAGGAACATGCATAAACATTGTATGAAGACATGAAGAAGCTGTATGACCGACGCCATTTCCTTCCATGCCAATCGATCTTAGAAAGACAGGACAAGGAACTCCCCAAACTTGTTTACTACGGGCAGCATAATTAATAATTGAGCTGCAATTATAATACATAAAACCTTGATATCTAACCACAAAGATTGGCCGTTTACCTACAAGGGCGCAACCAACGGCAAAGCCCGGAGCTGCTACATCGGTCATAGGAATTTCAATAATCCCTTTAACATCAGGAACTGTACCGCCGATCCAACCGACAGCAGTTACACATTGGCCTAACAGATACCCGCCACCTTCTGTAAGATGTTTCTGTGTAATATCTTTTATAGTTTCAGCAAGTGTTAGGCCCATATCTTCTCAGCTTTTAACCTATTTTCTTGATCTATCTTTTCAACTTCACTTTCAAGACCTAGCTTTACCATTTGCTCTACAACTAAAGCATATCTATCCCATTCAGGCGGTCCGTCAGTTCCTGGACCTGCATGCCAAAGCACTCTTACATTATAAATATTTATAAATCCCGGTAAATTCTTGCTCATCTCTTTCGCATGGTGAGCAATGAGCCAGGGATCATCCGTAATACTAATTGCCTGCATACCAACAGATTTTGCTACGTCTGCTGCGGACCAAGATCTTCTAACTTCAACTTTAGTTAAAATACTTAAATCATTATCTTCACAGATAAATTGTATCGGTAATTTTTTTGAGGCAGCGAAACCAAGGGATGGATAGATGTAATCCTCTTCTACAGAAGCATCGCCACAAATTGTAAGACAAGGTTTTCCAGATCCAAGTGCTGCCCCAACTGCGATCGGTACCTGCTCTCCCATCAACCCAGAGTGTCCAAACATATTAATTTCCGGACAGCCAATAGAGTTAGATCCAGACATGCCTTTGCAAAGTCCACTCGGCAGACACAAAAGTTCATCTCTTAGAAGTTCGGGTTTTCCACCATAACAAAGATAATAAGAATGGCAGCGATGCTGACCAAATATCATATAATCAGGAAGTACCATCGAAAGAGCTGCTGCATTAAACTCTGAACCTAAAGAGAGATAATAAGGAATAGTAATTAGTTTTTTCTGCCCGGCTTCTTGAGCTTTAAGTTCAAAATTCCGCGCAAAATTGCCGCGGCGAAACATTTCAATAGAAAATGTTTTATCAAATTTTTCAGCCAGTCCGGGAATCAAGCCAAGAGTTGCAGAACGCATACATTCCATCGCACATAAAATATTACTGAACTAAGTTATAACTATTCTCTTTTGCTTACAAATGTATTATTTATCGAGAAACAAAGGAAAAGGGCCCAAATGAGTGGAGACAAAAAACATACCTGGAAAAATCTTGCCCTCGCGGATTTTGCTCGTATATTTAATACTTCTACAAAAGAATTACCCACAGAATGCAAACTAATTATTAATTCTCACGATTTCAGATACAGATATCTAGAAGGCAAGGAAAGAGATGCTGCGATATTGCAAGCGATCCAGCCTATAGTTTCAGGTTCACTTAGTAAGGTTGGAAAGGAACGCCAACCGATATGGCATACTGGATGGAAAGAGAACTTACAAGCTTTTGAGAAGAATAAATTTGATTTAAATTCCCTTTATCCAAAATATTTTCATTCCGGACGCGCTTTCAGAATTGAAGGTCAATATGCGGTAGCCAAAACAGAGCCTTTCGAAATAAATTTCGGTAAAGTCTTTAAAACTTGGTTGTTTAAAAAATACTTTAGTAAAGTAGAGTCAATTTACGAATTTGGTTGTGGTTCAGGTATTAATATTGCCATCTTAGCTCAACTATTTCCTGATAAGCCTATTCACGGATTAGATTGGGTTAGTCCTTCAAAGAAAATTGTGGATCATTTCTCCAAACATTTTGATTGGAAAACAGAAGGACATATATTTAATATGTTTAAACCAAATAAAAAGTTTAAATTAGATCCAAATTCGGGAGTTTTATTGTTTTCTGTTTTAGAGCAGATGGGCAACAATTATCATGATTTCCTGTCTTACTTAATTAGTCAAAAGCCGAAAATAGTAGTTCACGTTGACAGTATGGAGGAATTATATAATCCCAAAAACTTGCTGGACTATATTGCAGTTTCATATGGGAAAAATCGTAATTATCTATCTGAATATTTAACTAATCTTAAAGAATTAGCTAGGCGGAAAAGGGTGCAAATTCTACAAACTACCTATGTCAATTTTGGAAATTTATTTCTTGACGGATATTCTTTTGATATCTGGCGTTCTAAAGATTAGTAAATAGCTGCTTGATCTTATACTGTCTGTTCAGCTCGTATTTGTTGAATGTATTGTTGCACTCCGATAACCATAGCACTAATTTCAGGATGAGGCACTAAATTGGCTTCGTATAGACACTTCTCCGCCGTATCAAAATCCCTTAGCCAAGCCGAGGTAAAGGCAAAGGCACACAGATCTCCCTGACTTATAAATTTATTAGCTTTCAATATTGTACAGGCTACTCGAAGTAATTCAATCAATCGATTTTTTTCCCAGCCAGCAATGGTCTTAAGACCAAAGACTAAGTTTCCTAAATGAATTGCCAAAGATCCAGGTGCCGCATTAATAAAGTCCAATAAAGCATCTTTAGTTGGTCGAATTTCCAAACTATCATACGGGGCACTGCCCATTTTAAGTATGTACATAAAGGCACTGCAACCATCAGTAAATGGAGCAAAATATAAATCTTCTAATGCGTTCATATTTTGGACAAGAACTGGACCTCTAGGAATAACAATAACGGGTGGCGTATACGGTCCAAAAATATCTGCTTCTACTCGGCTACGGGCATTCCATTGAATGATAGCTTCCTCTAGAGTCTTCAACCAAGGAAGAGCCACGTCTAGTTGATGACCCCGACGCAGAGCATCATTAGATTCTTTCAATCTTCCGTTACCTCTCAGAACACCAGCTAATGTAAAAAAACTCTCAATACTTTGGGACTCTAATGCCCAGGATTTAAGATGATCTACTGCTCGATCGGGCTCTTGATTCTCAATCATATTTAGAGCAATCGCCTTCTCACGGCCGGAAAGGCGTGGTGGTGAAATCTGATCTAATTTTTTAAAGATATTTCTCCAAAACATCTCTCCAGTATGAATCTTTACAGCTTTATCCCGACCACGTTCAGCAATCTCAATTCTATCTTGCGGATGGGCTAAATAATATTCAATCTTCTCTACTAAATCGGCAGGGTTCTTAAAGGGCACATATTCCCTGTAAGGTTCGTAAAAAGTATTTAATAGAGAACTCTCATCCTCTATGGCCAAAGCTCCACAAAGTTTAACCTGCATAGTTCTGGCCCTAATTGGAATTCTTCCATCCGGAGCGACCGATACATTGAGACTGATCTTGGAGCGCTGGATAATACGGGCAAATTCTTCCACTGGTAAATCTAGTTTGTTACTCATTGAGTCCTTACTAATCGCCTGATCGGTGGTACGCCCCCCGAGTAAAGTTAAATTACAACGGGCGGCTACATAATCTAAGATTTCCCGGCGCTTTTCATAACTACCACCTGGACCCCAATTAGCTGTAGATCCAACAAAACTTACATCCAGATCGCGCTCGCAATGAATGTCTTTAAATATTCTGCCATCCATAGGCTCAAGCTCGAAAATATATCGCTCAGGGAATTGGCTATCTAAGAGAAAACGGTTGCTATCTAAAGCAACAACTACATCGCAAAACTGCGACAAAATTTCTCCGGTTTTAATGCCCTCCATCTGGTAGGTGTCGGTTAAAGCAGCGACGATGTGAGCCCCTGTTTCCTTTCGAATAATTTCCAATGCTTCAAGAGATGGATTACAAAAAGAAGGATATACAGTAAGCCAAGCCCTTGGAGTCCATTGAATGAAAACTAGTTTAGGACGCTTTTTTCTACACAACTCTATTAAAGCTGTGTCAGCAGATTGCTTAAATTTATGAGCATATTCATCAAGTGGAAAGCGGGTAAAATCAAATAAGGAAGATGTTTCTAAGCTAGCGATCAGTCCCCAAGCCTGGTTAGTTGGTCCAAATTCTGGGATGCAATTATACCAACTATTGATTACCGCCACCACGTGCGGTTTTTCTAATGCTATACCAATCATGGATTTTGCACGTGCTGATTAAACCACTCAACAGTACGCTCTATACCATCTTTTAACCTTACTTCAGCCGACCAGCCAAGAACGTCTTTCGCCTTTGAAACGTCCAACATTCGATATGGAATCATAATTGGTTTAGAGGGATCATATTTAAATTTAGGAGAGTAACCAAAGGCATCAACAACTGTTTGAACTAATTCAGTCACAGTGGTTGGGTTCCCCGTAGCAATATTGAGAATATCTGCTACAGCATATTTCTCAATAGTTATTAGCAATGCATCCACTAAATCTTGAACGTAGACAAAGTCTCGTACCTGCGAACCATCTCCCCAAATTTCAAAAGGATCTAGTCGAGAACTAGCTTTTCTAATTAAATCCGGAATCACATGTCCTTTGCCATCGGCAAAATTATCGTGCGGACCATATAGGGCGGTGCTGCGAATCATTGCAAATTTGGTTTTGGATATTTTGTGATAATACATAGCGAGCTTTTCACAATATCGCTTCATCCATCCCACGCCGAAATAACATGCATGAGGATCTTCAATGAAGGCGTCCACTTCTTTAATGGGTTCTCGCCTATCAAGATAAGAAGTAGAACTGCCAATGAACCCAAATCTTTCAACTCCCATTTTACAGGCAGCTTCTATCATATTAACAGAAGGATTTAGATTACTCCGAATTAAAGCCATTGGATTTTCTGTTTGTCCCTTTCCCCCCATGATAAAAGCTACAGTATTGACAACGTACTGAATATCTTTGCAAGCTCGTCCACATTCGTCGTAGTTGTTAAGATCAATATCGACTATTTCTAAATTTTTGTGCGTGATTGCAATTTTTCGGTTATGATATTGGGTGGCTCTAACTATGGCACCTTTATCAAGAAGTGTTTGAATTGCGCAGTGACCAGTTAGGCCGGCCCCACCAGTGACTAATACATTTTTACCTGACCAAAAACTCATAGCCCACCACCTCTTTAATAAAAAGCACACTTTTAATTGAGACCGTATGTAGTATAGAAAACTCTAACATGCCTTTAACGAAACTAGAAAGCCAAATAAGTTAGAGAAGATATTCCAATTTATGATGCAGATATCGGCACAACTCACCCAATATTATCTCAATAAGATGCCTTTCAATACGACACAGCCTCGGTTTATATAAAATTATTTAGCTCTCCCCATATATTCGATCTCTTACTCATTAGACTGGGCAACCGTAGAAATATGTTGCAGATTGCGTGCTCGCTCTTTTGTGATAACTTGGAGACATCGACTAAACCGTTTTGAGCATCTTAACCAAATGGGGGCTCATTTAGCCTAAGATTTCGAGAGGATTATATGAATAGTGTAAATACCAGAGTAATAAAAGCAAAGCGAAGTTTGAGTATTCACCAGATTGAAGAACATGGCAATTTTGTTGAGCGTGCCAAAAGACTTAGGCGTATTGTAGATGGATTGGAGATAACAGCAGCATTCCCTTTATTATATGAAGTAAAGCTTGATTCTAGTATATTTAATATCCTTGAGGCAGCGGCCAAGCAGTATATTTTTGCCTCCTTAAACGTTGGACGAGAACAAAAAATCTTTGATATGAAGATTGATCCCGTAAAAAAGTTTCCTCAAGAGTGCGTAAATCTTCCTAATCGTACACCAAATGGCCTTTTAATGCCGAAACGAGAAAATTCCTTTGAATTTAATATAGTCTGCCGCGCTATTGCTGAAATGCTCTCGACTCTAGGAATGGAAAGACGCGTCGAGTCGGTTATGACACCAATGATGCTTAGACTAATTAATGGAAAAGATGATAAGGAGGCGGGAAAGAGGCCGTATGCTTCCACCAAAATCCACACAGATATCTGGTCCGGAGGCCCAGCAAAACTGATAAGTTGTTTCATTCCTGTCATGGGTGATATTCAAAAAACAACAATGAGTCTTTGGGAACCTAGCGAAGAAGTCATGAAGAGTTATGTGCATAAAATGTCTGATTATGCAGAAGGGCAGAATGTTGGGGAAACAGCACTCCGTTACGATATAGAGCTAAAACATGGGTGTGTGTATTTCTTTGATTCTTATCTGCTTCACAAAACAATAAAAAGAAACGGCTATCCGCGCCTTTCGATTGATCTCCGTCTGGTACCTAAAGAGAATATCAAGTGGGACAAGATTAAACACCACATTGATCATCAAAACTGGAAATTACAGTTTTTAAATATTAAAGATTGGTATGATGTTGCACATTCCCAGATCATTGTATCAAACAATACCTTTGAAGAGGCGAGAGCAACTTTCACTAAACCAGTTGGAGTTAAGAAGAGCAAAAAGCAACCTAATAATTCGGTAGATTATACCAAATATTTTAAATACATCGACCTTTTTTAAATAATTTACGCTACGGAATTTATTCTAGTAAATTCTTCTGAAACCACTCAATGGTTTTCTTTAAGCCGTCATCTAATGACGTCTTAGGTTGCCATCCAAAAAGCTTTTTAGCTTTGGAATTATCTAGAGCCAACTTAGTTTTAATTGTGGAGCCTGCTGGATCGTAAGTGATATTCAGTTTTCTACCTGAGAGTTGAATTATTTTTTTTACGAGGGCATCTACTGAGATTGAACTTCCATAGGAGACATTCACTAATTCAAATGCTGTCTCTTGTTTCCTTAAAGCCAGTTCAACGAAATCAACAAGATCATCTATGTATAATAGATCACGCTCTTCCTCGCCGCTCCCCCAGACATTAATAATGCCATCTTTATTTAACATAACTTTCGTGATTGTTGCCCCACATACGTGAGATTTTTCTAAATCATATTTGTCATATGGACCATAATTGTTGGAATGACGAATAACAGTATATTTTGTTTTGCCTCGATCAGAGAAAAACTTACACATTTTCTCTAAGTAAACCTTCGTCCATCCCCCACCATAATATTTTTCATGGATATCATCGCCGGCATTAAAGTCGTCTTCTTTCAAGGGCAAGTCTCTAGGCTGATACATGATACTACAACTAAAAAATATCATCCTTGGAACTTCGAAATCATGAGCTGCCCTAAAGATAAGAGAGTTCATGATTGCGTTATCGGTAACGTGAATATACGGACGAGCTACAATATCTTTAGCACCCGAGGTAGTAGCAGCTCCTTGTATTACAATGTCTTTCCCTGCAACCACTTTCTCCACTTCCTCTTTACGAGAAAGATCTGTGTGTATCATTTTGATCTTGGGATGCGTTAATGGCTCAGACTTAAAATAAGTGCCATAAACTTCGTAGTCACCACTCTCTGCTAATCTCTCAGCAACGTTCCTACCAACGAATCCTGTAGCTCCACATACTAAAACTGTTTTCTTGGACATAATACCTATAATTACAATTAATACACGTTAGATTAAATTTAAAAAAAGGACTAATGTTTTAAACGCTATTTCGGACGGCCATCAAGAACTAATTCATTGCCTAATTCATTTCTATAATAATCATATAACCTGTTGGCTACCTCCAATGTCTCAAATCCATACTGATATTCAGGTCTAGATTTAATGCGCGAGGGATACACGCCAAATATTCTAAGCCCCTTATCCGCGGCTTCCAAAGAAAGAGCTAAAGTGAATCCTCTTAGGCCGTATCGCACCGCGGTATAAACACTTCTCAATTTTTTTGGCTCAATACCAACTAATGAGTTGATATTAATTATAGTACCATTTTTTTTTGTAGCGAAATGTTTATAGAAAATTCGACTTAGTTCAATGGGAGCAATTAAATTAACTTGAATTAAAGATTCGATATCATCGGGTTTTAATTCTTCCAGAGGCAACCCCGGGCATGGAACACCTGCATTGTTTATTATAATTGAAGGATCTTTTAATAAGGCAAAATCTCCAAAAGTCTCCACTACCTCCTTTGATCGAAGATCTCCGATAAAAATCTCAACTTCAACCTTCAAAGACTCGCATTCGTGTTTAATCCTTCTGAGTGTTTCATCATCTCTGGCATGTAGAATTAAATTATATTTTTCACGTGCAAATTTAAGAGCTAGCTCCTTACCTAGACCTCTGGCTGCTCCTGTTATTGCGACCCATTTCGACATGAATTATTATTTGAAGGGGTTATATCTTTTTTCAACCATTTCTTTGTTAGTTAGATACCATTCCATTGTTTCCTTAATCCCATCTTCTAGAGAAATCTGAGGCTGCCACCCGTAAGAGTTAGCTCGACTGATATCCATAATCCTCTTTTTATCACCAGTATGTTTAGAAATATCCCATTCAATTTTGGGCGATTCACTAACGTTTCTCGTAATAACTTCAGCCACATCTTTAACACTCACGCCTTCCCCACAACCGAGATTCACAGGCTCCTGGACGCCTTTCATAACTACAATCATCATACCGTTTGCAACATCTCTGGCATGTACTATATCTCTGATGTTAGAGCCGTCTCCCCAAACTACCAAAGGATTTTCCCCATCTAAAACTCGCTTTATAAGCGAAGGAACAACCATTGCATTGGCGGGGTCAAAGTTGTCGTACGGCCCATAAACATTAGCTGGCCGGGTAATGGATATCTTATCCCAACCATATTCTATTCTATAAGCTTCTGCCTGAAGCTCTCCGATTCTTTTTACCCAGCCACCAAAGCGATCATTTTGTGAGGGGAACGTTTTCCAAACACTATCTTCTTGAAATATTTCAGCCGGAGCATATACCCCAATTGAACTTGTATACATATACCGCTGCACTTCACATTGCCGTGCAGCCTCCATAAGACTTGTATTAAATAAAAGTTGGGGCACAAAATAACTTGCCGGTCTCTCAACCATCATTTTGGGAGATCCTTTAATCCCAGCCAAACTAAATACAATATCAATGCCGGAGCAAACTTCCATGCAGTTTGCCATGACACGAAGATCAACTTTAGAGAATTCAGCTTCAGGATGTGCTCGAGACTTATCATCAAGGGAAGCTATACGGACTTTGGCACCCGCTTCGATAAGCATCTCTACTAGAGGAACACCGATCATCCCAGTTCCGCCAGTGACTAGTATTTTTTTATCTTTATAAAAATTTGCTTCTTCTCGAGTTAAAAGACTTCTTTGGATCATAAAACAAAATATTAGCTAAGTTTGTATATATGATACCCGTTTTAAATGATAGCGCGCAATTAAAAACTTTATGAACCAGGATGGCTTATAAATATATATAAAATGAGTCGTAATATTCCCTAAGAAGTACTAACTTCTGCTTCGGAACGTATCCAGGCTGGAACCAGATAAAAGCTGAATCTGCCGCATGAAAAATTGGATCTTATGCTAATTGCTCAAAGTAGTTAAAAATTGAGATCGAGACGGAGTTAAATAATAAGATCTTAATTTCCGGGAATATCGAATTTCAAGAGATTAATTTTCAAAGTTTTGTAGGCCTAACAATAATTGGCAACTATTTTACAATATGAAACCAACTATTAAAGTTTGTATTCTTTCAAAAGATACTCCCCTGTTGGGTATAGAAACAATTAATCTATTAAAAACAGCAGCTTTCAATTCCCAAAGCGTCTCTTTTTCTTTGATTATAAACGATGATCAAACAGATTTGTATGAGCCAGAGATCAAAGACATGCCAATGGTATCTTTAGGATCAGTTAGTTCTACACAAAAAGGTCTTAGAAAATGTTTTATAAAATCAATTGAGATCTTTCTTGAAGAAAAGGAAGATTTTTTATTTATTTTGCCTCATGATATCTTTGGTGTCGTGAATCGTTGGGATAAATTTATTAATGAAAAAATAGGTTTTTTCCCGGACAATATTATGAGCCTTTACTCACTCCAAGATGGATTTGCCAGGTCACAACAGGTCCTTGAATCTTGTTATTGCATTTCTTACGATGACTCAGTGATGCCCCAACGGCCTCTGCGAACTCTGCAAAGAGAATTTGGACAATTGGATTGCAATGATTCTCTCAATATTGATTTCGCAGTGGCTTTTGAGTTTTGTGACCTTTTTCCTTGTATTACTTCAAAATTAGCAGAATATCTGCTGGAATTTTATTACAATGAAAGCGGGGATCTATCTCATGATCTTATTGTTGCAATGCTTTTACAGCAAGTTTTCAGGATGACCGGCGAAAACAGAAATATATTTGGATTGCCGGATAGTTTTAGAGCTGTCAATGACGGAAACACACATCGAAAAATTCAGGAGTCTCGCATTGATCTGAGCAATCTTACAAAAATAGCAAATAAAATGTCCAATGATATTATCAGAGAGAAATGGAAAACCTGGCAACAGAAAATTATTTGAAATGCATATATACAAACTTATCTACATGCAGTACGCCACCAGGAAAAGTTTTAAAAATATCTAGAGCTTTAGCAAGAAATAACTTATAATTCTTTACCCCATCTTTTTCCGCGACTCTCGATGTTAAACTACAAAGATCTGTCACCGCTGGCCATTGTCCCTGAGAGGCTTTTATTTTAGCAATTTTAATAGCTATCTCTACCTGTGCTGCTGTCGTGAAGCCTGTTTCTCTACGGTGTGAAGGGAAGAAATTCTGGAGAATTAACCAGAAATTAATTATTGCCGAATTTCGTTCCTCAACTGAATATTCTGCAATCTCTTCAAGAACTCTAGCCGCCTCAGTATTTATAATGGTCTTAAATACTTCAGCCATTTCCAATTCTAGATCTGCAGATTCAAAGATTTTCAAAGGATAATCGAAGGAAAGACTTAAATTACATTTTTTTGAATTCTCATTTAATTTCAACAATGTCTCAAAACTTTTTTGTGCCGCTGCTCTGTCTCCGTTTTGATAGAACATAAATACTTGAAGAGCGTAACTCTGGGCTAATATCTGCAAATCATCTTCTGTATTTCTTGGATTTATTATTATACTTCTAGTTAAAAAACTTTGAATTCTTCTGTATAAAACCTTATCCGATAAATTATCAAAATAAGTTTGTGCATGTTCATTTGCAAAAATAAAATGAATTCGTGTGGCTATTTCTAGAAAATATAAATTTTCCTGCCGATCTTTTAAATTGAGCTTAATATCTTCTTCAATCGCAAAGGCCTCTTTGAAATCAAATATTAATCCTTCCATTTAATTCCTGACCCAATTGTATAAGCTGTCAAATTTGAACGGCTGAACACTGAAATCTGCAACTTTATTAAAAATTCTAAGATGTAAGTGTAGATGCATAAGTTCCTGACTTTTCTTCAAGATTTATTTTATTGAGTTTAACCCTATGCTCATCATGAAAGAGCTGAGGAGAAATTTTTGTAATCACGGAGATACCCCTAATTTTACCAAATATTTAACTTATATTTTAAAGGTTTAATCTATCTGGCTGCCCAGGATCCTTTAATATACAATCGACATCTAAGATTAAAATGAGGATTTGCACGGCAACTTCCTCTCAATTTAAGTTTCTGCAGGAATTACACCATGGCCAGATTGAAACTTTGCAACGAAGTATCAATAAATGATCAAGAAACCGCCAAATATCACGATCAAGGATACCTTGTAGTTGAGAACGTGATGTCTGGATTTGAATGTCAAATGCTTCGGCGCTTAGCAGAGTCTTTTGCAGATGCCGAAAGGTCCGTTGTACTTAATATTCACACAAAATCCGAAGTTTTTGCTCAAGTAATGAAAGATCCAACCATTGTTAATCTTGTTAAAAAAGTTCAAGAAACGGACATCACTGGTCTTAATTCTCAATACCTTTTCAAGATGGGTGGCTCTTCATACGGCAAGCAATCTTGGACACCACATCAAGATAATTCATACCCTAAAGCTCGAAAGGGTACTTACATTATTGCTCATCTATCACTTGAGGATAGCGATCCCGGCAATGGTGGTCTAATATTTTGGCCTGGCTCACAAGAGGAAGATATATTGCCATTTGAGAACAACAAAAGTTGGAAGGAAAATTTTGATGCAAAAGGTATCTCACACCCAGGTCAAACAGTTACTGTTCCAGAAAAATATATTAAAACTGACATGTATCTGCCAAAGGGATCTTTATGTTTAATGAATGGAAATCTAATTCATGGATCCTATCCAAACTTGTCACCATTTAGATCCCGTCCGCAGTACAGCATGGCATATCTAAATAAAGGTGAACCGTTCGAAAGAGGCAATACTGCTACTAGGGAACCTTTTTATCTTGATGATTAAAAGCAAAGATACTACTAACTTTGATTTAAGAAACATTTGCTTTGGGCATTATATCCAGCGAAATTGAGTTTTGCCATTTTAGAGAGCGTTCGCCGCTGGATATATGGCTATTTTTGCGCCAGCAAAAATGTATATAAAATATATACTTAGTCATGACAGGTATTGCTGGAGTCCTAACTGTCAAAACCTAATCGGTTTTGGCAATTTATTGTGGCTGAGTATATAGGCATTTTTGCAACTTGCTGATAATTATCACTTATTAATTCAAATTTCTCTTAGATCCTTCATTCTACTTGAAGCATCAAATCTACTGATTGTTAAGAAGGAACTTTAAAAAGTTCAGCAGGTTAAAGAATTCTATCTTAAATCTACAGTGACAGTTTTTAGAACACGTGTTACTAACGAACTTATAGGGAAAACATGTCTGAAGAAACGAATACAACACAAGATCAAAAACAATCTAACGGTCTCGATCTTGTTGGAAACAATGACATAGAAGCTCGAAATGCAATTGCAAATAAACTTCTAACTCTTTTTGGAAAAAAATGTCAAAAGATTCTTCTTATCAATCCCTTGCCGTTTGAACCTGAGTTATTCAGTATCTCACAAGCCAGAAATCGTCGTTATTACGCATGGCCTCCATATGGCACTGCCGTCTTAGCCACCACCCTTAAAAACCGTGGCTTTGAACCAAAAATCCTAGATCTTAATTTTGATACTCTTTCTTACGCACTTGGTCGTCCTGAAACTGAAGGACCAGAGATCGAGCAAGTTGTAAGACAACTTTGGAAAGACAAAACACTTGAAGCAATAAATTCTTTTCATCCAGACTGTGTTGGCATCTCGTGCATGTTTACTATGACCCACAAGATGATGCTGACTTTGTCAGAATATATAAAATCTATTAGGCCTACTATGCCTGTTCTAGCTGGTGGCGTGCATATTTCAAACGCTCCAGATTTCGTATTGCGTGAGGGTTGGGCTATTGATTTTGCAGGCCTTAATGAATGTGATGTTTCTTTTGTTGATACCTTAGATTTCGTTCGCGGCAAGGTGGGCCGAGAAAAGTTAAGCCAACTTGGAACTATGATCGAAGGAGAGTATGTTACTATAAAGAACCGTGCAGCTCCGTCAGCAGAAGAGCTAAATATTGAGCCTGATTATTGCGATCTTCCAATTGGTGAATACAGTGCCTTAGGTGAAGTTGGCACATATCGCTGCTGGTTACCAAATAATTTTAAAGCAAGTTCCGTGCTTTCTAATAGAGGCTGCCGCGCTCACTGTTCATTTTGCAGTGTGGCAAATTTTAACGGCAAAGGAGTGCGCCAAAGAGATGTCGAATCGGTGCTCGATGAAATTCAACATCTAAAAGAACATCACGGTGTCAATCATATTGCCTGGATCGATGACGATCTTTTCTTTAATAAAACTCGGGCTGTTGCTCTTTTTGAAGGAATTAAGAATAGAAATCTAAATATAACCTGGTGTGCATCTAACGGAGTTATCGCCTCAGCAACTTCTTCTGCACCTGAACTCTTAAAAGCTGCAGTTGATTCGGGCTGCATCGGCATAACTTTTGGAGTTGAATCCGGAAATGACGAAATTCTAAAGGATGTTCATAAACCATCCGGTGTTAAACACTTTTTGAAAGTTGGCGAGATGATGAAAGAGTATCCACGAGTCTTTACTCGTGGATTCCTGATCATAGGTTTTCCAAACGAGAAGTTATCTCAAATTAAAGATACTATTTCACTGGCCAATAAGATGGATCTTGATTGGTATGGAATTCAGCTTCTTTCTCCCCTACCAAACACAGAGATCTATAAGACAATGGTACAGCTAGGAATTATCACTGACAAAGAATTTGAAAAAAATAGTGATAAAGATGGTAATAAGTTTTTCACTCTTCGTCAGGGTGAAAAGCAAAGAAAGGAAGAGGAAGAGGGTGCTAAGCAAGCAACCAGTTTTATTAACGTGCTTGATACAAAGCCAGACTCACATATTCCTACTAGAGAGGAGCTGCATGAGCTTTGGCTAGTTGTAGACTTCTTAATCAATTACAAACCAGTTTTAGAATTACAAGATCTTCCTAAACTAAAAAAGAAACAGGCTATTCTGAGAGACATCTGTAACAGATTTACTAAGGCAAATCCTTTGGCGAATCTTACTCTTTCAATAGTAGAAGATCGTCTAGGAGATAAGGTGCAAGCTGAGTATAGACGCTCTCTTACCTCTCAATATCTATCTAGCTCGGCCTATTGGAGAACTCGTTTTGAAGCCTTTGATCTATACAAATGGTTGGGTAATGAAACCAAAATCATTATCAGTGAAAACCCAGATGAATCATTTAAGGCTGATGATCTAAGAAAGAGTGGCGGATACGTAGTGTAGGACAATAAATTCGATAACAATTGTTCCGTCTTTAAAGATAAGCCTATAATGTTTGAATATGTTTCAACAAGGTATGCTGCGGGCGTTTAAACATCGCAACTATAGGGTTTTCTTCATTGGTCAATTCTTCTCATTAATTGGAACTTGGATCTCATCTATTGCTTGCGGCTGGCTTGTCTTTCGTCTTACCCACTCTGAATTCTTACTTGGTGTTGTTAGTTTTGCAGGTCAATTTCCATCGGTATTAGTAGCACCCTTTGCAGGTGTCTTAGTTGATCGCTGGGATCGGCAAAAAGTTTTAATCTGTACTCAATGCGCTTCAATGCTTCAATCTTTGAGTTTAGCAATCCTTACTCTTACAGGAGTTATAGGTTTCTGGTCGATCTGCGCCCTAAGTCTTGTACAAGCTTTAATAAACGCTTTTGACATGCCCGCACGACAAATTTTTGTTGGTGAATTAATGGAAGACAAAGCTGACTTACCAAATGCAATTGCATTAAATTCTGCTATGTTTAACGGTGCTCGACTCTTAGGCCCTGCTATCGGTGGTTTCTTAATCGCATTTAGCAACGAAGGAATATGTTTCTTGATTGATGCCATCAGTTATCTTGCTGTACTAATCTCACTTTTCAGTATTGTCCCAATGAGAACAATCACTACTCGTGCCCGAGAGAACATACTCCTCGAACTAAAAGCTGGGGTTAAGTATGTTTATGAACACCAACCAATCAAGGAGCTACTTTTTTTAGTTGGCCTGATCGGATTCTTTGCAACAAGTCATCTTGTTTTAATGCCAGTTTTTGCTCATGAAATTTTTCAAGCAGGACCAAAATTACTTGGGCTTTTGATGGCTGCTTCTGGATTAGGAGCATTAAGTGGAGCATTGATTCTTGCTAAAAAATACGGCGTGGCTGGATTTGGTTCCCTGATAACTCGCTCTAGTATTTTTCTTGGAATATCTTTGATTGGATTTTCTTATGTTACCTTACTTGCTCCATCTTTATTTTTTATTTTTGCTTCTGGAGCCTCAATGGTTTTACTTTTAGCGTCGTGTAACACTCTAATCCAGACTCTGGTAAAAGATGAGATGAAAGGAAGAGTAATGAGCATTTATTTTATGTCTTTTATGGGGATGATGCCACTTGGAAATCTCGCGGCGGGAATGATTGCAAATCATTTCGGTGCCTCTCATACAGTATTCATTAGTGGGGTTTGTTGTCTCTTAGTTACGATCCATTTTGTAAGAAAGTTACCTGAGATTCGTAGGCGTGTTTTGCCGATTGAAATATAGTAGCAAAAGTCGGGACGGAGCCTATTTTTCCATAAAAAATAGATTGAGGATTAAGGAAAGTTTACTATGGAAAAATAGGCTCCGTCCCGACTTTTACTGGAGTAAAAATCGAAAGCTCTGCCAGTGACCAATCAAAAATTGGATCCTCTCCTGTTTGGGTGAAGATTAATTCTTTTAATTTTATTGGTTCAAAAGCTCCCATAAATTTTGTTGAGTCCATTAAATAAGCTAGATCTTTTTGAGCATCTGCTTCCAATAAAGTATGCAAAACACCAAGAGTATCTTTACCGTCTATTCTTAAACCTCTTGGATAATCGGAATACCAATTTCCAAGATCATACATAAATCCACTAACGACTTGAGGAGTCTTAAAAATAACATTGAAAGTCATGCCAGGGACCTGGCGTGAGCCTGTACCCCAACGTGTATTGAGATCTCCATCAACACCATTTTTAGCATCTTTTGAATGATCTGAAGAGCTAACTGTAAAAAGTTCAGAATCTAACTTCTTAGATTTGGGATTGAGACTTTCAATTTTATCAAAAACAACATAGTCAGATAACAAAGTTTTTCGAAATGCATATCGTAATTGAGTTAAGGCCTGCTCAATAATTTCGGCTTGCTTTGGTACTAACACATACGGCACATCTTCGAGGCCAAAGTTTTTTGCTTTTTCTTCATATGCTGGAATTCTAATTTGCCAGGGTTCTCTAAATACAGAAAAGATTACTCTTTCATTTGTCTCAAAAGCCAAGCGATATCCAATCCAATAATTAGTCCTAACTAAATTGTAATTATTTTGATCAAGCCACTTAATTAAATCAGTATGATCCTTTGATGCTCTTTGATTAAAAGCCACAAATGGCTGCCCTTGTAGAGATCTTCCTCCTAGATATGATGACAATAAATTAAGACTAAGTATTAAACCTAATAATACTAAAGCAGATTTAGGACGGGATTTATAAATCTCAGCCAAAGTTAGAGCAATGAGTGGAAAAATTGCAACATATAAAGGTAGAAGATACCTCGGTGCACTTACTAAATGACCAAATGAACTAATTACAAAAATTAAACTGGTAACAATAATAAAAATAATTAACAGCTCAACTGGATTTTTACTATCGATTTTAAATCTAAATAGTCCAGAAATACTTTTAGCACGCCATGTTATTAAGGTAATCAATAAGATTCCAAAGATAAAGCTGGCTACAATCGTTCCACCTGGAACAAAATCAGTCTCCTGCCAAAATCTTTTAGCTCCCAATAAAATAGGAACAGCACTAACAAAGAAGCCATTGAGATGCTCCAAAATGTTGCTTTTTGATCCCGCAGCATTCAGCATGTTAAATGATTCAAATTTGTGTTGAAAATTATAGATCCAAAATGGCAGACTTCCAAGAATTCCAGCAAAGATTGAAACAGCTAAATGTTTGAAAATCCAAAAAAATCCATTTTGAGAAATAAGCTTTTTGGATCTCAATAAAACACAAAGAGAGATTGAAACAATAAAGAAAATAATCTGATTGTTAACCCACCAACCTAAACCAAAGAGAAACCAAATGATAAAAGTTTGAGAAAATCTCGGTTTCTCTTCTTTAATCCATTTCAATGACAATAAAATAGTCGTTGCACCAATAACTAGAATCTCAATGAACCCTCCCCTAGACATGGTGCTCCAAACAACTAGTGCCGAAGGAGGGACCGCACATAGCAGAGCTGCTACTCGCGCTGCCATAGTACTACCGAGCTGCGATGTAATTAGATATATTTGAAGTACAAGGACTAGAGAGAAAATAAATGGAACAATTTTTAAAGCAAATGAACTTATGCCTGTAAAATAAAATACAAAGGAAGTAAGGATAGCTTCCAAAGATCCCATGTAGGCCTGACCATAGTAGAAAATGGGAATCTCTTTGCCTTCTAAGATATGCTTAGCCATTAAACCGACAATGGCTTCATCAGAATCAATCACCCAATTTGAAGCTATAAGAAAATCGAGACGGATAATTGCCGCTAATAATATCAGAGACCACAACCATTTATCTGAAAGGAAGGACTCTTTAGTGGTCTGCATAAAAATAAAAAAAGTGTTGCCAGGAGCTCAGCTTTTTTCTTCGCTGGTTCCTCTTGTGGCATTCTCAACTTCCACCACTTCTCCAGACTCAAGCCCCAAGAATAAAAGCATCTGCTTTACCATCATAGCGTAATCTTTTTTATCAGCCATATTCAGGCGATATTCATTTAAGACTTTTATCTGCATATCATCTCGCCAAGCTTTCCAAGCATCTTGGGAAACATGATCAAAGATCTTTTTGCCGATATCACCACCAAAAGGAGGTTTCTCTAAACCAGGCATTTCTTTTTTATATTTTAAACAAATTACAGTTCTTGTTGTCATACAAACCCTTATAAACTCACGAGGCTATATATATTGTATATATTTGATATAGAAGCATAGCGCATACGAATTTCAGTTTCAAACCTACGGGAAACCCCTCTGATATGGGCGTTCTACTCTTAGAATTAGACCTGAACCAATCCTAAAAGATCATAATTTTCAAAAATTGTACATTCTTTTTACAAATCGGTGACAAGCAATCTTTAGGTTTCTGGCACATTCACTTTATCAATCGAGATTACTCTCAACTTAGTGAGAGAAGTGAAATCGAAAGTTTAATTATAAAGGGGTGAGCGTCATGTTAGAAAATAAGAGTGATAAAGAGTTAATTGAAAGTTTTCTTGCTGGTAATCAAGATTGTTATATTGAGTTAACTGAGAGATATACTGAAAAGGTTTTTAATTTGGCATTTCGTTTTACACGTAATAAAGAAGATGCTGAAGAAGTTATCCAAGACGTATTCATTACCCTACACAGAAAAGCCGGAGCATTTGAAGGCAAGTCAGCATTCTCGAGCTGGTTATATAGAATCACTGTTAATACAGCTTTAATGCTCATCAGAAAACGTAAACAAACTCCTGCTATTTCTATAGAAGAAGTATCCCCTCAAGTTAAAGAAACATGGACTGGAGATTCGAGTGCCAATTGCAATGTTGACTATATCTCAACACAACATGAGCTTCGGGGTGCTTTAGATCAGGCAATTGGTAAATTACCTGAGGAATATAGAAGTATATTTTTAATGCGTGATGTTGATGGTCTCTCAAACCAAGAAGTTGGTGAAGTTTTGGGCATGTCAGTACCCGCCGTTAAATCAAGACTACATAGGGCTCGATTGATGCTTAGAAGGAAGCTTGAAAAATTCTACCTAGACTATGTAAGTACAGACAAAATATCTTATGGATCCGCAGTTAGAGCTGATCAGTTTGATGGATATTTGATGGCTGCTTAAGACAATAAATTTTATGACGGTTACCCAAAGAAAGGCGGAGTGATTAAAGTCATTTCGCCTTTCGCTTTTCTTACCTTATACACTTGGGGCTTTCTTATAAATTTGATAAGACAAAAGAAGACGTTCCAAGGAGAAGCCAATATGTCAACCGATTCAATCGAAACCCTTATTAACCGATCCACAAGTGAAGATGGTCAAGGTTTTAAAAGAACACTTACCGCAACTAACCTTGTTCTCTTAGGAGTTGGCGGAATTATCGGAGCTGGAATTTTTGTTTTAACTGGTCAAGCTGCAGCTCAATATGCCGGACCTGCAATTGTTCTCTCTTTTATTATTTCAGGGATTGGTTGTGCTTTTGCAGCTCTTTGTTACGCTGAATTTGCTTCAATGATTCCAGTTGCTGGTAGTGCCTATACTTATGCATACGCAACAATGGGAAGATTTATTGCATGGATTATTGGTTGGGATCTGATTTTAGAATATCTATTTGGTGCCTCAACAGTCGCCGTCGGTTGGGCAGGATACGTTTCAAGTTTTTTCAAAGATGTCGGCTTTCCTATTCCACCTATACTTTCTCAAGCTCCATTTACACATGATCCAGTAACTGGTTGGCAATCAACTGGAGCATTTCTTAATTTACCAGCCATGTTTATTGTAATGATTTGTACCTGGCTACTTGTAATTGGGATTCGTGAATCTGCAAAATTTAATAATCTGATTGTTTTTATCAAACTCACTGTGATCGTATTATTTGTTTTATGCGGTGCTGCTTATATTAATATGGAAAACTGGACTCCATTTATTCCAGAGAATACTGGCAATTATGGTGAATTTGGCTGGAGCGGTATTTTTAGAGGTGCTGGTGTTATCTTTTTTGCCTATATCGGATTTGATTCTATCTCAACTTTGGCACAAGAGACAAAGAATCCTCAACGCAATATGCCAATCGGAATTATTGGCAGTCTAATAATTTGTACGATTGTTTATATTGCAGTTTCACTTGTGATGACTGGAATAGTTCATTACAGCCAATTAAAAGATCCAGCTCCAATTGCAGTTGCAATCAACGCTGCTGGTGATGGTCTTATGTGGCTCCGTCCACTTATTAAACTTGGTGCGATAGCTGGACTTAGTTCAGTAGTCTTAGTTCTCTTGATGGGACAACCTAGAATTTTTTATTCGATGGCAAAAGATGGATTGCTTCCCGCAACATTTGCGAAACTTCATCCAAAATATGGAACTCCCTATGTAACGACTATTCTGACTGGAGGAGTTGCAACCTTAGTAGCAGGTCTTTTTCCGATTGGTCTTTTAGGCGAACTCGTTTCAATCGGTACACTTTTAGCTTTTGCAATTGTATGTATTGGGATTTTGGTTTTAAGAAGGTCAAAACCAGAACTACACCGTCCATTTAGATGCCCATGGGTTCCTGTTATTCCAATATTGGGGGCATTGGCTGCATTTTTACAAATGGCTTCTTTGCCAAGTGATACTTGGATTAGATTATTAGTCTGGATGGGAATTGGATTGGTTATTTATTTTGGCTATGGAAGAAAAAGAGCTGCTAATTAGATCTCAGCTCTTTATTTAATTTCATATGTGAGAAATCTTTAGAACTTACTCAACATTAAAATCAAATTGTCCAGATCATTATATAGTAACTTTCAAAAATCATTGCCGAATGAAATGAGGGGCCTGTTGCGAAACTACCTCCGTTACGAGAAAAGTACTATAAATCAGGATTTCGCAATTTTCTCTATACGCTGAGCCATTTTTGCAGTTTTAGGATCTGCGATAATCTTTCCTCCCCTTGCAGTAGCACCAACAACAATGCCTGAAGCAATCAGCACTAGATTTTTTATAATGTATTGACCTTCTAAAGTCGGCGCATAAGGGATTCGAGTAAAGATTTCTTCTGGAAAGAAAAGAATTGGAAGTAAAGTGCCGCCCATTTGTAAAAATAAAAGTAATAAAGTTAGTCTAAGAAATATTCCGCTTATTAAGCCTAAACCAATTAAACTTTCCCATGAGGCCAGTAAAGGAATTGAGATTTGTGCAGGAATTAAACCGAAAGTTAAAACATCAATCGTGCTCGTAGCAAGTTCTTGAGCAGGACTAAGACCGGGGAAAAACTTTAAGAAACCGAACCAGAAAAATATAATTCCTAGAGCAACTCGAGTTAAGAGTATGCCATTATGGGCCATCCATTCTGTAATGTTTGTATCAATCTTATTAAATCGCCGATATAGATCATGCATAAAAAGTTAGATTAGAGAGTTAATTAATTTGCACTATATATAGTAAGTCCAAAAAAATTTCTAAAAAGATTATTTTCTAAGCAGTAGTAAAGAAAGAATAAATGAAATTATTTCAAAACCGAAGAAGTACCAGCCTTGGGAGATATCCTGCCCAAATTTAATCAAGGCGTAAGAGCGAAAACAAACTATGCTTCCATAAAATATGGCCAGTCCAGCAATTCCAATTCGATGAAAATCAGGATTTAAAAATAAAAATAAACAGATTAATCCAATTGAAAATTCGAGACCTCCGTAAACGGCAACAAACTCGGCAATACCTTGTTGCCCTTTCAAGGTGAAACCAACTGCCTCAGCTGCTTTTTGCGGTGCTAGAGCACACCATAACCCTAGGGCAAGATAAGCAATTGCGTTAATAATTAAAAAAATTTGCATATTATTGAAACAAAATTTAGTTAATGAATTTCTCCATTAATGCCCTTAGGAAAGAATCCTCCCGAAGTGGTGTACCATTAATGTAAACAATATTTTACACTTCAGTAGTACTTCTTGCAAATGCCAATGAGTTACCATCAGTGGGAGAAATATTTCCTGTATCTCCTAGAGTTAGGCTCTAATCCTTATCTAGGCCAGCATTTACGGCATCTCTTGCATCTGAAATCCTCTGTGCTTCGTTAAAATGCTTGATTCGATTAACCGTGAGCAAAAATCGATGTTCGAATATTGCCAGCATGATAGGCTTCAGCATCTGGAGGTGGTAAAAATCATAATTGTTTTTTACTAGTTAACTTCGTTGATCCAACTAAGATCTAAAGCCTATTGGGAACAGCAGGAATTCCAAAAGCTATGCGATACAGATCGTCAACCTTTGCAAGCTGATCTCCCGGAACATGTGTTCCTCCACTGCCAGTATAGTTTAAAATAATCAGGTCTTTATAAATAGCATGGGCAGATCGTGCAACTTCAGAATTTGGATTTTCACGGATACATTGCTCAAAATAAATTTCAGGTAATTCATCAATAAAAAAGAGTGGCAATTTACTATATATATATCCCAACATGTAAAAGCTCTCGCCTCTCTCAATTCCTTTAATCGAGCGATCACTTAAACCTCGATGAAGCATGCCACTAGCTCTGAGGAGATCGACTGCATGTACACTTGCATAAATCGGCTCAGGCGAAGAAAGTGGTGTACGTAAAAGAATTTTTGCTTTTGCAAACGCAGAAAGTTTTAGAGAATCATTTTTCCAACTCTTAAGTGACTTTATCCAATCTTCAATTTCTTCATTTTCATAAGAATAGAGAACTTTATTGTTTTTTTGAAATTCTTGTAACTTCGTTAGCGCGTCATCTGGTTGATCGTTTATACGAGTTTGAATAACAAGCCATTGACGCAAATTTTTTAGAGAATCTCCGGTATCTTTATTAATTTTAGCTGCAGTGAGAAAGGCTTTTTCAGCCTCTTGAAACTGACGAGTAGCCATCAAAAACTGGGCTTTCGCAGCAGGATTTTCTTGTAATTCTTTAGGCAATGTATCATGAAAATTAAGATCAGGATTGTATGTACTATGACAAGTACTGCAGTTCTGAGTTATTCCTTTAAGAAGGCGTAAATCGTACTCAGTAGATCCTCTTCGTAGGTCTTTAATAACTTGGGTAAGAGTTTCATGAACAATCAAAATATTCGTCGCAAAACCAGGTTCGGAATGAAATTTTTTGTCTACTTTATCAATAGTATGAAATCCTGACTGAAGAGAAGTAACTAATTCAAGAATTTTAGGTTGGTTTTTTTTATCAAAAAAAACATTGCGACTAAGAATGAAGGGCTGCAAATCTTTGTAGGAAGAATAGATTCCACGCATGGAATCTTTAACGATTGTAGCATCGACTTTGGGGTTAGGTTGTGCAACAGCACTGAAAGATAAAAAAATGGATGTAACTAAAAATAATTCTCTAATGGGGTTTTTCATGAGGATTTTTCTTAAAATTTAAAGATACTACATACTCAAAGGTTGGAGATTGGGAGCGAGAACCGGTGACAACGGTTTTGCAATCGACCTTGTGACTAGCGTGCCATAAATACGTGGCGAAATAAACACGAAACTACCTGTACTTACCTTAAAGCCGATCAACGAGAGGCAAACCGATAAATACCAAGTGTCCTTAAAAAAACTATCTTTACTCAAAGAAATTTCGCTCCGTTATTCTGATACTTGGTATATCGTAAGTCCAAAAATAACTTTCCTAAAGAAAATCTTTTTTTGGACTTACGATCCCCCGGAGGGATGATAAATAGTTATCCCAACTAAATATTTTAAGTAAACCGAAGGTTTTCAACAGAAAAGTATTCGAAATTTACTTATTGGGATAACTATAGCAACAACAGCATAACATGATCGGTCTTGAGGATTGAAGCGTCGACGGAATAGTTCTGTAAGGCGAAAAGAATTTATTGTGATTTATTTGCGCAACAATAAAAAAACTTCACGGGCAATCTGTCGTTCTTCATCTGTGGGGACGATCCAAATCATTGGATCATCCCCAGCACTAATAGCTACAGGTTCTTTTCCATTCGCCTCATTGTTGCGAATCTCATCTATTTCTAAACCCAGAAAACTCAGTCCCTGACAGATGCGAGCGCGCATCAAGACCGAATTCTGACCGATGCCACCTGTAAAGACTAATGTATCCACACCACCTAAAGCTGCTGCATATGCACCAATATATTTCCGTACCCGATAGGCAAAACATTCCAGCGCCAATTGTGAGGCTTGGTGTCCCAGGCTCGCTGCAATTTCTAGCTCGCGTAGATCGGCACTCTTACCAGATAATCCGAGCAAACCACTTTGATGGTTAAGCAGATCATCTACTTGATCAGGGGTCATGTTTTCTGCACGCAGTAAATGCAACACTAATCCCGGATCGATATCGCCACTGCGGCTACCCATAATTAAACCTTCAAGTGGAGTAAAGCCCATGCTGGTGTCGATGCTCTGTCCGTTTTGAATTGCGCATACGCTTGCACCATTACCCAGATGACACACAATCATCCGCATCTGATTAAAATGTTTAGTTAGATCCCTTTTTAGAATCAGAGACAACCGCTCTGAGACATAGCGATAAGAAATGCCGTGAAATCCATAACGGCGAAGTTGCAAACGGTCGGATAAGACCGAAGGTAGGCCGTAGCGCGCGGCTACGGCGGGTAAGTTGTGGTGAAATGCGGTATCAAATAAAGCGACATTATGAACGTGAGGCAAGAGACCACGCACGGCTTCAATGCCCGCAAGTCCCGAGTGATTGTGCAATGGTGCAAGCTCAGTCAAATCACGAATGTGTTTTAGTACAATATCATCAATAAGTATTGGCTCGAAAAAACGTGCGCCCCCATGCACTATACGATGGCCGACTGCGTCAATTGAGATTGCTGGTTGGTCGACTGCCAAGGGCTTAGTGAATTGCTGTATGATCTCCTGCACTAATTCTGATACCGATTTTGTGCCAACGCTCTGTTGATAAGAGTCTCGCTTTACATCAAAAGATAAATTCAATTGGGCATCAGCTTGACCGATGCGCTCAACATGACCGCTCGCAATTACATCTTCCGGCTCAGAAAGTGGGCGCAGTGTTGAAATTTTAAAGAGACGAAATTTCAAACTGGAACTGCCAGCATTTAAAACAAGGATATTCATTTAAAGCTCCTTAAGCAAAATTGCTTTAATGGGTCTATTGCAAAACTATCTCCGTAACGAGAAAAGTGAAATTTGAGCCGAGACAAGTAAGTCGAGAGGGAAAACCGAAAGCATACCCTCTGGATATTTTGAAGCTTTTCTCTCGAAGACTGACGATGTCGCAGGCCAAAGATCGCTTTTCGCAGTAGGAGAGAGTTTTGCAACAGAGCCTTAATACGACCACCTCCAGTTCAGGATCTCTGGCATATCCTCGCCATGCATAGCAATATACCGCTTATGCTCGGCACGCTTTTCGATCATTAACTGCCGAACTTCAGAAGCCCGTTTGGCTAGCCCAGGCACCCGGTCGATCACATCGCATACTAAATGAAATCGGTCCATGTCATTCATCACTGTCATATCAAAAGGAGTGGTGGTGGTTCCCTCTTCCTTATATCCGCGAACATGCAAGTTCCCGTGGTTGGTGCGGCGATAAGTTAACTTGTGGATTAGCGATGGATATCCGTGAAACGCAAAGAGGATCTGTCGATCAGTAGTAAATATTGCATCGAACTCAACATCAGATAACCCGTGCGGATGTTCTTTTGGAGATTGAAGTTTCATTAGGTTAACAACATTTACGACTCGTATTTTCAGATCTGGTAAATGCTGTCGAATTAGATCCACAGCAGCTAGAGTTTCCAGAGTCGGAACATCTCCACAACATGCCATGACCACGTCAGGCTCAGCACCTTTGTCATTAGATGCCCAATGCCAAATGCCTAGACCGGCAGTGCAGTGTATTACTGCCTCTTCCATATTCAGCCACTGCGGCGCTAATTGTTTTCCCGCCACCACTACGTTTACGTAGTTGCGGCTACGCAAACAATGATCTGTGATACTCAATAAGGTATTTGCATCCGGGGGTAGGTAAATGCGGATGACTTCCGCTTTTTTGTTCACGACATGATCGAGAAATCCCGGATCCTGATGCGAGAATCCATTATGATCTTGTCGCCAAACATGTGAAGAGAGCAGATAATTCAAAGAAGCGATCGGCCGGCGCCAGGGAATATGGTTACAAACTTTTAACCATTTTGCGTGCTGATTAAACATCGAATCAATTATGTGAATAAACGCTTCATAACATGAAAAAAATCCGTGACGCCCGGTCAAAAGATATCCTTCTAACCAACCTTGACACTGGTGCTCAGAAAGCATCTCCATTACTCGGCCGTCGGGAGCAAGCTTATCGTCAAAGTCGTAACGCTCAGCCATCCAGGTTCGGTTTGTAACTTCCAAAATATCTTGCCAACGATTTGAGTTGTTTTCATCCGGACTAAAAATGCGAAAGTTTTTGCTTAAAAGATTATGCTTCATGACATCGCGCAAGAATTTCCCCATTTCGCGAGTGGATTCAGCATTTTTAGAACCGGGACTTTTTACTTCAATGGCGTACTTCCGAAAGTCAGGCAGTGATAAATCTTTGAGGAGTTGGCCGCCATTTGCATGAGGATTGGCACTCATTCGTCGCTCGCCTTTAGGTGCTAACTCGGCTAATTCAGATTTGAGATTCCCATCAGTATCAAAAAGCTCATCAGGACTGTAACTTTTCATCCACTTTTCTAAAATTGCGATGTGTTCAGTCTTATCCATCTCTCCCATCGGCACTTGGTGTGAACGCCAATAATCCTCACATTTTTTGCCGTCAATTTCTTCAGGGCAAGTCCAGCCTTTTGGCGTGCGTAAGATAATCATTGGCCAAGTTGGCCTCTTTTCAATACCTTTGCGCTGTGAATTAGAGCGTGAATCAAACCGTGCATCGAACCAGATCTGTTTAATCTCGGACGTCACCACCTCCATGACCTCAGCGAGTTTTCTGTGAACATTTTCTGGTTCGTTCCCTTCAACAAAATAGGGTTTATACCCGTATCCTTCAAAAAGTTTTTGCAGCTCTTCTTTTGGAATGCGTGCAAGGATTGTTGGACTTGCGATCTTATAGCCGTTGAGATGCAGAATCGGTAATACTGCTCCATCAGTTTTGGGATTTAAAAACTTATTTGAGTGCCAACTCGTGGCAAGTGGACCCGTCTCAGCTTCACCATCACCGACAACTGCGGCAACAATTAAGTCTGGGTTATCAAAAGCTGCCCCAAAAGCGTGCGAGAGTGAGTAGCCGAGTTCGCCGCCTTCATGGATACTGCCCGGAGTTTCTGGGGCAACATGACTTGGAATGCCTCCGGGAAAACTGAACTGCTTGAATAACTTTCTGATTCCCTCTTCGTCTTGGGTGATGTTGGGGTAAACCTCAGTGTAGGTGCCTTCTAGATATGCAGTTGCCACTAGCGATGGTCCGCCATGTCCAGGACCTGTAATAAAAAGTACATTAAGATCATGAACAGAAATGATCTGATTAAGATGAACATAAATCAAATTCAGTCCTGGCGATGTGCCCCAGTGACCGAGGAGTCGGGGTTTAATGTGCTCAGGTTTCAAAGGCTCTTTTAAAAGTGGATTAGCCATCAGATAAATCTGTCCCACTGAAAGATAATTTGCAGCGCGCCAGTAGGCATCGATTTTTTTGAGTGTTTCCTGACTAGGAATCCGTACTTTGCTATCCATATTTTTTGAATTTAATTTGATATTTATACACGGCTGAATAATTTTGCGTATGGGCATTCTCATTGACTAAAATGCAAAAAACAATGTTTATAAATTCTATTTCCTAACCTATAGTACTTTTCAGAAGTCTTTGCCGTATGAAATGAGGCAAAACTTCTTGAAAAAGACTAAATCTGCCGAAGCCATGAGATTGTCGAAGGGGAAAGGCGGATTCTTTCCGGCAAAGACTTTTGAAAGTTACTATATAATGAAAATCTTTGATTAGATTTCCGAGTTCGATCTGTTTAGAAAATTTCGAAATAGCGGCATTAAACTCTGAACAATAAAAATACAACAATAAAAAATACAGAGAAGAAAACTAACAAAACTATGGATAGGCTCTTATTTTCATCAGAGCCTACCCAACATGCCGAGAAGAAAATTACATGTCTTTCTTCATCATACCATGTTCCTTATTCTCATGTTGCATATTGTCACCATGATTCATCATATGCATTTTATCCATCATCATTTTTTGTTCAGAAGCATCAAGCTTTGCATTAGTATCTTTGTCCATCTTCATAAACATCTCGGTCTTAGATTTTATGAATTCATCTTTAGAAATCATTCCATCTTTATTTGTATCGCATTTCATCATCTCCTCTTTCATATTCATGTGTTCATCAGCAAAAGCAGCAGATGACGCAAAAATTAAAGAGAATAATAATGTAGTTTTTAATGTTTTCATTTTTTTCTATCTTTTTTATTAAGGGCATTATTGCCTAAATATTATTCATTTTTAGATAAGAAAATTTTATTTTTTAATCTTATTTAAAAATTAAAGGCTCTGACTTTTCTGAAATGCACGACGAAATTCTCACGTGTCTCCAAAAATTGCTTCGTCAGAACTTTGTTTTTGGTTTCGATAAAGGCAGTTTACACCTATGAATTCAGTCGAATATGACCAACATCAGGTATGGTTTAAGTACGCCTTTATCCCTTAGTGATAAGTCTAGAGCCGCGCCCATTAGTCATGTAATTCCAGGCCCAATGGATAAAAACTATTAACTTGTTCTCAAACTCAATTAAAAAATAGATATGAATTATGGCCCAGGCTACCCAAGCACTAAAACCATTTATCCTAAGCCTGCCATACTCGGCCACTGCATGACCACGTCCGATTACAGCCATGTTGCCTTTGTCAAAGTAACGAAACGGAGGAAGATCTCGTCCGCGAATGCGAGCAACAATTACCTTAGCCACATAAGAGCCTTGCTGCATAGCAACCGGTGCTACTCCTGGCAAAAGCTCTCCATTAGCTCCTTTGCATGAAGCCAGATCCCCTAAAACAAAAACATTTGGATACCCCTTGATGCTTAAATTGGGCTCGACTTCGACCCGACCCGATCTGTCGAGGGTAACTCCTGTGCGCTCAGCCAACTTTTTTGCCAAAGCTGAAGCTTGAACTCCAGCGGCCCATAAGATTGTTCCAGTAGGGATCACCTGCAACGAACCCGCTCGCATAATCTTTACCTCCTCCGAACCAAGATCAGTTACCATGGTATTTGTAAGAACCGTTACTCCCAGTTTCTCAAGTGCCTTCTTGGCATAAGCAGAAGTATTCGGGTGAAAGCCCGATAATATTCTCTCCCCCGAATCTACTAAAAAGATACGACCCTTTTGCGGATCAATTCTCCTAAACTCCCCCTTTAAAGTTCCGCGTGATAGTTCCGCCACTGCGCCAGCTAACTCAACTCCCGTGGGACCGCCTCCAATTATCACTGTTGTTAGAAGTCGCTCTTGCTCTTTCTCATCTGCAGATCTTTCGGCAGCCTCAAATGCGCCTAAAATCCGACAACGCATCTCCACCGCATCTTGGACCGTTTTTAATCCCGGAGCATGCTTGGACCATTCAGTATTTCCAAAATATGAGTATGTAACTCCGCTTGCAAGAAGTAGGTAATCAAACTCAATAGTGCACTCTCGTGTTGTAATGCAGCTTTTGCCAGGATCTAAATCGAGCACCTCGTCATGAATTACCGAAACACTCTTTAAGTTTGCTAACACCGATCTTATTGGAGTTGCAATATCTCCCGGAGCTAAATAGCCCGTAGCGACTTGATACAGTAAAGGCTGAAAGAGATGATAATTAGTGCGATCAATCAGGACTACTTTTTTGCCGCTCCGACCCAATTCCCGAGCAGCATAAAGCCCACCAAACCCGGCACCGATAATTACAATTCGTGCTTGTTCCATCTTAATCAAAGTACAACAGACTGCAGCATGATTTACAAGATCGCTTTGTTTGCAATAACCCGTCCGGTTCCTAGCTTCCAAGCACTTCTAATCGTAAACTTTGCAACAGGCTCACAACTAGATCTAACGCTACATCGTTGTCAGTCAAAACCGTGATCAGCGTTTTATAAAAAAATGAATCACCTAATTATTCTGAGCCCTCTAACTTAACTAACTTGTTATAGAGTCCCAAAAGCAATATCGTAGGAACCCACTGACCAACGAACTGTGAATCGTCTTTGTTTCCAAATAGACGTAGTACCGCTGAAAGACCAACTGAACCCACAGCCAAACCTAAAAATGTAGCTGATGGAATTTTTGAAGTGAAGCTTTCTATCTGCTTAGTTAAAGTTCCTTCACCACTTTCACCGGCAGTTACCCCAGTTGAATTCTCTGCTATTTTACCCGAGCCATTTCTCTGAGTGTCCATAGAGCCATAAGTCATTTTCTTTTGGTCTACATTATCTAATCCATCACGTTGTATGTTATCGTAATTCATTGCCATAGATTTTCCCCTAATCAATTTTAAAAAGTTACCATCCCACATTCTGATTTAAGTTTTCATGACAGTGGTCATGCACAGAGACTTTTTGAGAAGATTTCTTTGCCCTCCAGTTAATGAAGAGAGCATGTTTTGGTTTTTGCGACATGCACAGAATCATGTACCGGCGAATATACAATCAACAACATCAATGCATGGATACAGTGGTACAGTAAATGGGCCTGTTGCAAAACTATCTCCGTAACGAGAAAAGTGAGATTTGTGCCGAGACAAAGAAGTCGAGAGAGAAAACCGCAAGCATATCCTCTGGATATGTAGAGGCTTTTCTCTCGAAGAATGACAATGTCGCAGGCCAAAGATCGCTTTTCGCAGTAGGAGAGAGTTTTGCAACAGGTCCTAAATACTCAAATTATGCTTTGCAAGGGTGCTGCCTTAAAACGAACTTCTCATTTTTTATTTAAGCACTACTACCTTCCAAGCAACTGAAGCAGCTGGGTGCGGGACTGCTGATAACCAAGCTTAAGCTCAATAAACTTTAGTTGTAATTCTAGATTCTTCTCTAAAGCTGATAGTACATCGGGAGAATTTTTAACTCCTCGTTTATATTCCTCGAGAGTTTCTTGCAGATAAGTTTTGGCAATTCCCAGAGATTTTTCAGAGGTATGTATTATTTCATGAGCTACTTTTAATTCGTTACGAGCATTCTCAACCTGAGCCATGAGTTCACGAGCTGTTTGTTTACTTTCTGCCAACCGTCCTCTAGCTTCATACCGTTTTTGCTTACTTTCAGTGCGACTATCAAATCCATCAAATAATCCAAAAGTTGCCTGTGCTCCGACAACACTTTCAACTCGTTCGTCCTGTTCTTCAAATTCCCTTTCACGATAAGCATTCAAACCGTGGCTAGCATAAAGATCAACTGAAGGGGCCCACCAAAGATCAGCTTTCTTTGCTTCGATTTTTGCACCCTGGCCTTGTTTATATAGTGTAACTACTGAGGGATGTGTTTCGGGATTGAAAGGCTCGCTGAGTAATCCATCATTATGTACGTGATTAACTTTTGTGAGTGTCTCGATGGTAACATTTGCAGAGAATCCTAATAGTACTGCTAATTCAAGCTCTCGCTTTTTAATCTCTAATGAATTCCTTGCCTGCTCCTGTTCTAATCTAACCTGATACATCTCGAATTCATAAATATCAGTGCGAGTAGCTAAACCAGCATCTACCCGTTCCTTCGCTGAGCGCACCTGTTTATTATTCCCTGAGGATGCACTCTCTAATAAAGTTTTAGCTTCTCGCTGCGCAACCAAATTCCAGTATGCTTCCCTGGCTTTCTCTATTTCAAAACGAACTGTCTGCGCACTCTCTAACTTAGCGATATTGGCATTAGCATCTGTAATTTTATCTTCTAGAGTATCTCGTCCACCCCTATATAGATTGACGGCAAGATCAACAGAAGCAACTGTTTCATTACGAGATTCCTGACTCCCTGTTTGGTAAGCCTCTTGACCAATTCGAGCGCTTACCCGAGGCAGATAAGATCTTTTCAGGTGTCCGCGTTTTGCCTCGGCTGATTTATGTATGAACTTTGCTCCCTGAGCATGCAGGTTTTGTTCCTTTACAAACTTTTCTATTGAATCGAATTCGATCTTAATGCTTTCAGAATAGGTAGTAGCTGGCGAGAGTGCCAAGATGCAGGTGAACATAAAGAGTAATTTGATCCTGCACCTTAGCATACGATTAGTGGATATTATCAATTCCAAAATCCCCCACTACTTCTTTTTGATCGATAACTAACTTTACGTGCATATCAAATCTATGTACCGCACTTATGCCAGCCAGGATCCCTTCATAAGAATCAGAACCAAGTGTCAGAGTAACTTCCTTGGCCTTCTCCTTAGGAAACCCTAATTCGCCTTTGATAGTTGAAGCTAATCGTTCTTTGGCAATTGGTTTTAGATCGTTATCGTAAACATAAATGTTTGCCTTATCCCCATTTAAAACTAATTCAACTTTATATGGAGGAGAATCTCTAAGTATTCCACCACGCGGAGCTGGCTCAACAGCTGCCTCATGATTATGTCCATGACCATCACCTGCGTAAGCAGTCCCTAGGGAAGCAAATAGTCCAAGAAAAATCAGTATCATTATTTGTTTCATAACATTCCTTTTACGTATTTAAATCTTTAAGCCAATTTACCGCTCCAGCTTTTCCTCGCAAGTGCCTTCTCTGCACTTTTTTTGCCGTAACGGTAAAAAATCGCAGGCGTAACAAATATATCAAGCAAGGTCGAAGAGAGAAGTCCACTCACAATCACAACTGCCACTGGATGGAGTATCTCTTTACCTGGTTGATCAAAAGCAAACAACAAGGGAGAAAGTGCAAGCATGGCAGAGAAAGAAGTCATCAGTACCGGCACCAACCTTTCAAGAGTACCTCTCATAACCATCTCTTTAGTAAACCCCTCACCTTCTGCTCTCATTAAATGAAGATAGTGGCTGATCATCATGATACCATTTCGTGAAGCGATACCACAAAGTGTGATAAATGCGACAAGTGTCGCCACTGAGATTGTCCGATCAGTTAGAAGAATTGCAATCACAGATCCGATAAGGGCTAGAGGAATATTGACCATAATCTGGAGAGCTAAAAAACCTGAACGAAAGTGTGCATACAAAACAAAGAATATTCCTAAAATTGAAAGTACTCCCAAAAGAGAAACTAAGCGCATCGCCTTTCGCTGACTCTCGTACTGGCCATCAAACTCATAGTGATAACCGGTCGGTAGTTTTATCTTTTCACGGAGCTTCTCTTTTACTTCCTCAACTATCGTTCCTAGATCTCTCCCTGAAGTATTGAATGAAATAACTGTACGTCGTTGCAAATTCTCCCGCTCAATAATATTGGGGCCACTTGTTTCAAAGATGTCAGCAATCTCTTTTAGCGGAACCACTTCGCCAGTAGGAAGAACATGCACCGGAAGGTTCCGAATTTTTTCTATGTCCCCTCTTGATGCCTCATCTAGTCGCAGATAAACATCTAACGATCTATCTTTCTCAATCAATCGGGTCACTGGTACGCCTTGCAACATCGCCTCCAGTGATTCAATCAGATCGCCAGGTATGATTCCGTATTTTTTTAGATCGGGCCTGAGCGCATAGATTTTATACTGCGGTATCAGAACCTGCCCTTCCATTCTAAGATCCACAACTCCAGAAACATCTTTAATGGCATTTCTAATCTCGGCAGATTGTTGTCTTAGAATTCTTAAGTCAGCACCAAAGATTTTTAGAGCGACCTGAGACTTTACTCCGGATAGAACGTGATCTAATCGGTGCGAGATGGGCTGACTTAAGCTACTAAAAACATCAGGTGGTAAAATTGCATTTACCTTCTCACGAATCTCGTTAAAAACTTCACTTCGGCTTCTCTCCAATGGCTGAAGCGCAATTTCATACTCAGAATGGTGCACTCCAGCAGCATGATCATCCTCATCAGCTCGACCAGTTCTCCGACCGGTTGAGACTACTTCTGGTATTTCTAAAAGTGAGTTTTCAACCTTAGCTGCTAACTTGCCAGAAGCCTCAAGGGAAATCCCAGCTTTTGCCACAACCTCAAGCATGGCACTGCCCTCATTAAACGGCGGTAAAAAATTTCGGCCTAACATCGGAATAACAGCAGAGACAGCCAAAACCAGGATCATTGATACAACTATAATTATAGATGGTTTAGCGAGTGTCATCTCTAAAATCTTTTTTACCTTTCTCTTTAAGAACTCGACCAATGCACCATCTTTCTCATGCTTTTCAGAATTATTCTTTCCCAAGAGATATGAGCAAAGGACAGGTGTAACTGTAAGTGAAACAACAAGAGAGGCTAAAAGTGAAGTAACATAAGCTATCCCAATTGGAGCAAATAACCTGCCTTCAAATCCCGGAAGTGCAAAGAGAGGTATAAAAACAAGAACAACTATAATTGTCGCAAAGACTATAGAATTCCTGACCTCTTTTGATGCCTCCCAAACTACAATAAGAGTTGGGAGCGGGTTCGGTTTCCCTCTATTCTCTCTAAGTCGCCTAAAAACGTTTTCTACATCAACAATTGCATCATCAACTAACTCCCCGATGGCGATTGCTAAACCGCCAAGAGTCATGGTGTTAACACCAATACCAAAAAGATTAAAAACAATCGCAGTAATTAAAAGAGAAAGTGGAATAGCAGTCAGGGTAATGAAAGTTGTCCTGAAGTTAAGAAGGAACAAGATGATAACTAATGTTACCATTATTGATCCATCCCGGAGAGCTTCAGTTACATTTCCTACAGCAGAATTAATAAAGTGAGATTGTTTAAATAGATCATTTTTAATCTCAACATCTTCAGCCAGGGAACTTTTAATTGAGATAAGTGTTTCATCTACTGCCTTAGTAACTTTCAGAGTATCCGCAGTTGGCTGTTTCTGAATCATCATCACAACGCCTGGCTTACCTGATATCGACGCATCCCCTCTCTTTGGGGCTGCTGCAAATTCAACCTTAGCGATGTCTTTCAAAATTACTGGTTGCCCTAAATGCATGCCGACTGCGGTCTCGGCTATCTCACTATGATTAAGAATTCGACCGAAATTTCTTAGTAACCATTCCTTATTCCCATCAGTAAGGTACCCGCCACCTGATGCCTGACTAATCTTTGCCAGTCTCTCTTTAAGCTCCAACATGGAGATCTGTTTAGTTCTGAGCTTTTCAGCACTTACTAGAATTTGTGCTTG
>Ga0163144_10000630_pt1 | contig 82527 bp, 64 predicted proteins | sample OliLak19BULKMAT1_FD_123175 | JGI IMG/M metagenome (GOLD analysis project Ga0163144, IMG submission 123175) | Freshwater microbial mat bacterial communities from Lake Vanda, McMurdo Dry Valleys, Antarctica - Oligotrophic Lake LV.19.BULKMAT1 | ecosystem: Environmental > Aquatic > Freshwater >... | reverse complement strand
TTCCACCAGCACCTCCGCTGGAATCGCGCGCCCGTTGACGATTGACTCCGTCTCCATGCCGCGCAGCCTGGCGATCCGCGACCTCCGTGTCCAGCAGATTCACATGCGGGGAATGGGAAGCACCGGGCCGGTCGTCGCGCAGTACGTGTACGACGACATCCAGCAGCCCCTCCCCAACGGTGGTGAGAGCGCCACCATCGGCTACCAGGCAGGTGGCTTCGGCAACGATGTGACGTGGAGCCTCAACACGGCGAGCTCGGTCAGCAACGGCACGGTCCTCTCGCTCGTGCACTGCGTGCGGCCGGTCGGCATCAACTATTGCACTGCAGTCCCGAACTCCACGGGCTTGGCAGCTTCGATCTCCGCGTCCGGCTCGCAGTCGATCAGCGCGATGGATCTGAGCTTCACGGCCAACAACGTGCCGATGGGCACCTTCGGCATCTTCGTGGTGGGCTCAACGACGGCCAACGTGCTGATGTCCGGCGGCGCCGGCACTCTGTGCATCGGCGGCAACCTCGAGCGTGGTGTCGGCGGGTCGGTCCTGTTCTCGGGCATGTCCAACACGGTCACGACGACCGCTGACCCCAACATGCTGACGCCCTTCAGCGCTCCCGTCATGCCGGGTGATGTGCGGTACTTCCAGTACTGGTTCCGCGACTTGGGCGCCTCGTCCAACCTGTCGGACGGCATCCGGGTCCGCTTCGAGCTGTAGGACGCGCGAGAAGGCGGCCGGGCCCACCGGGTGCCTTCAAACGGTGGAACGTACGCGCACCAGCGCCCTCTTGGGCCCTGGTGCGCGTGTCTGTTGTAGGCGCCTGCGATCGACCAGGTGCGTCACCGTCACGTCAGCACATGATTGGTCGCCGGTCATCCTCTGGCACAATGGCCGAACACGGTGATGCACAGGACCAACGAGACGTGGATCGAGCGCGAGCAGGACGGTGATCGGCGAGGCCTCCAAGGACCGAGGATTCGATCCCTGGAGCGGGTCGCAGGGCTGTCCACAATGGTCAGCGCAGGGCTCCGCTCCAGCGCGCGCCCACCAGCTTCGCGCTGCACGGCCTTGGTGAGTCGCTGCCTATTACTGCTCGTGTGTGGTGCCTGCGGCGCCGATGAGGGCGCCAATTCGACGACGAATCCAGTGGGCAGCGAGTCCACCGGCGCGCCATGGTTCGAAGAGGTCGCGGCGCGCTCGGGGCTCGATTTCCGCCACCACACCGGCTTCTCGGGGCGCTACTTGATGCCCGAAATGAACTCAACCGGTGCCGCCTTGTTCGACATGGATGGCGACGGTGACCTCGACGCGTATCTCGTGCAGGGTGGTTCTTTGACCGACCCCAAGGCCTCCGAACGAGGCAACGCGTTGTTCCGTAACCGCGGCGATGGGACCTTCGAGGATGCGAGCCTCGGCAGCGGCGCCGACGATCGTGGTTACGGCATGGCGGTCTCGACGGGCGACTACGACGGTGACGGTGACCTCGACCTCTATATATCCAATCTCGGCGCGAACGTTCTGCTGCGCAACGACGGCGACGGGCACTTCGAGGACGTCACGACGGCGGCGCGAGTTGGCGGGAGCGTCTGGTCTTCGAGCTCGGTCTTCGTCGACTTCGACTCGGACGGTGACCTCGATCTATTCGTCACGAACTACATCCAGTGGAGCGTGGACGCAGAGATCGTTTGCCAGAACCAATCGCGCATCGAGACCTATTGCGGACCGAGCAGCTACGACGCGCCGCTTCGTGACTCGCTCTACCAGAACAACGGCGACGGGACGTTCACGGATATCTCGGAACAAGCCGGCCTCGCGTCGAAGTTCGGGAATGGACTCGGCGTCGTCGCAGCGGACTTCGACCTCGACGGCAAGCCAGAGCTCTTCGTCGCCAACGACGGGCTGCCGAACCAGCTCTGGCGCCAGACGACGGCAGGACGTTTCGAGGACGTCGCGCTCAGGATGGGCTGCGCCGTCGACAATCAAGGACGCGCGAAAGCCGGTATGGGCGTGGCTGCCGCCGATATCGATCAGGACGGAGACGAGGACCTGCTGGTCGTCAACTTGACGGGAGAGGACGACTCGCTCTTCCGTAACGATCGCGTTCGCTTCGTAGACCGTACACGCACTGCAGGACTCTCGCTCGTCTCGCAGCGCCGGACACGCTTCGGCGTGATTCTGCGCGACTTCGACCACGACGGGATCCTCGACTGTTATCACGCCAACGGTCGAGTCGACCATCCCTTGAATCCTCCTCCCGGCACGGACGTCTTCGCTGAGGAGAATGTCCTCTTACGAGGCATGTCCAGCGGCCGATTCGAGGAGGTCTTGCCGCGCGGCGGGGTCACGAACTCCATGTTCTACACGTCGCGCGCCGCTGCTTTTGGTGACGTCGACAACGATGGAGACATCGACGTCCTGATTCAGAATCGCGACGCGCGTGCGCAGCTCATGCTGAACGTCGCGCCCAAGCAGGGACACAGCGCGCAGATTCGAATCGTCGAGCGCAACGGCGGCGACGCGCTCGGGGCAGCGGTCGAGATCGAGGCCGGCGGGCGGACCCGGCGCATGGAGGTGCGCACGAGCGAGAGTTATTGCGCCGCATCGAGTCCGATCCTGCACGTCGGGCTTGGCGCTACGACGAGGATCGACCTGGTCCGGGTCCGCTGGGTGGACGGCGTCGTCGATACGTTCGGCCCCCTTGCGGCGGATCGACTCCACCAACTGGTCCGCGCTCCGAAGTGATCGCAGCAGCTCGCGGTCCGTCAAGGCGTGACGCGGAGGTCGAACGCCGACTCGGCGACCACCGCGCCGTTCACCTGCAGCTCGACACGATGGATTCCTGAGAAGTACCGGCGCGTCGTGATCGGGCGCACCGCGTGGCGCTTCTCGAGGGTGAGTCGCTCACCCGGGGCAAGCGTTTGGACCCAGCCCTTTGGGCGTGTTCGCGCCTGGAATTCCCGTCCACGCTCCACGGTTCGCCCGGGGAGATGCGTCGCAAATGGGGGTCGGCTCGGTACCGTGCTGCGAGCACCATGAGGAGCCTCCAGTCACCCAAGGACGTCGTCGACGAGCTCGAGGCGCTATATCAGTTCGCGGTGGATGCGCTGGCCAGCGCGCTCACACGTTTTCTGCGCGAAGGAACGCGCCCGACGGCGGAGGAGCGCGCGAGCGGTGTCTTCTGCTATCCGCAAGTGCGAATCACCTACGCCCCCGAGGCCCCGCCGCCGCCGTTCAGTCGCGCGTTCGGGAAATTCTCGGAGCCCGGTGTGTACGTCTCGACGTTCACGCAGCCTGCGTTCTTCCGCGACTATCTGATCGAGCAGCTCACCCCGCTCATGCGCGACTACGTGGTGACGGTCGAGGTCGAGCGCTCGACGTCGGAGATCCCCTATCCGTACGTCTGGGACGCGACACAGGCGGCGGGTTTCGAGGACGTCTCGCCGGCGGAGCTCGCGCGGTGGTTCCCCGCGCCGGACCTCGTGCATATCGGAGACGAGCTCGCGGACGGCGAGTTGAGGGGCCCGCGTGAGTCGCGCCCTCTCGCGGTCTTCGACGCTGCCCGCGTGGACTTCTCGCTCAAGCGCCTCGCGCACTACTGTGGCACGCCGGTGGAGCAGTTCCAGAAGTACTTGCTGTTCACGAACTACCACCGCTACGTCGACGCGTTCTGCGAGTGGGCCCTGACGCAGCTCGGCGATCCCGGCGGCTACGAGACGCTCGCCGTGCCCGGTGGCCTCTCGATCGAGAGCTCGGATGAGGCGAGCCTGTCCGCTATCCAGTTGGCTCCCTGGCGGAGCTTCCAGATGCCGGCCTACCACCTGACGCGCCGCGACGGTTCCGGGATCACGCTCGTCAATATCGGCGTGGGTCCATCCAACGCCAAGACGATCACGGATCACCTGGCCGTGTTGCGGCCAGAGTGCTGGATCATGGTCGGCCACTGCGGCGGCTTACGCCATTCCCAAGCGATCGGGGACTACGTGCTCGCCCACGCTTATCTGCGCGAGGACCACGTGCTGGACGCGATGCTGCCCCCGGAGATTCCCGTGCCGGCGCTCGCCGAGATCCAGATGGCGTTGCAGGACGCGACGGCCGAAGTGACGGGGGAGACGGGCGCCGCGCTCAAGAAACGCCTCCGCACCGGCACGGTCGTCACCACGGACGATCGCAATTGGGAGCTGCGCTTCACGGAGTCGGCCATCCGGTTCAACAAATCCCGCGCCATCGCGATCGACATGGAGAGCGCGACGATCGCCGCGAACGGCTACCGACTGCGTGTGCCCTACGGGGTCCTCCTATGCGTCTCGGACAAGCCGCTGCACGGCGAGCTCAAGCTGCCTGGCGCCGCGAACCGCTTCTACCACCGCGCGATCGGCGAGCACATCCGCATCGGCATCCACGCGCTGCAGCGCTTGGCCGCCGACAAACAAGCGATGCTCCACAGCCGCAAGCTGCGCTCCTTCGACGAGCCGCCGTTCCGCTGATCGAGGTCGAGGGGCGAGGGTCAGGAGCACGGCGCGGTGTTCGTCGGGTCGCCTGCAGCGGCGCGAGGCGCTCACCGTCGGCGACCTTGCGCCCCGCGGCACCGGTCACGACCTCGATGCGCGAGAGCGCGTCCGCGATGCGGCGATGCGGCGATGCAGTTCGTCTTGGGTCGGGCCAGTCATTCCGTACTTCGAAATGAACTCGGCCACCAGCGGACCCACAACGTAGTCACGGAGATTCCAGTGACGAGGGCCGCCTCAGGGCGACCCACAACGGACGGCGGACGGCCTTACGCGCGGCCGGTGCGCTGCCCCGCCCTCAGCGTTTGCCCGCCTGGGCATTCAGCGCCCAGTCGTACTCGACGTACTTCAACTTGACGCTATCCGCAGCGGCCGCGAGGGTCGCGGCGAGGTCCTCGTCGCCGACGTGCTTTGCGATCCACCGCACGAGCTCCTCCTTGGAAGCGCCGAAGTCCTTCGCGAACCAGTCGAAGATCTTCGAGACCTGGATCTTGCCGTCTTTGGGCTGCACACGGTTGCGCGTTGCATCGCGCAACCAGACGCCGACCTGGTCCTCGAGGTCCGCGTCGAGGGTCTCGGCGCTGAACGCCTTGGCGCGCAGCGGCGGGCACCCGAGCGACGCGCAGTTGATCGCCGCGTGCACACGCGCGTCCTTGAAAACCGGCCGGATCAGCTCGTGTTCGATCTCGTCCAGGGTCAGCGGCTTGTTCTTGCCCTCTGGGTCGAACGCCGGAAGCGGAATGAACTTCTTCTCCCACGGCGTGCTAAAGAGCCCGCCGAGGTCCTTGATGCTCTTCACCGGCCCTTCGTCGCGGATCAGCTTGAGCGTGAACGCGTTGTAGGCGTTGATCCAGAACGCAAACCGCTGCTCACGGGTCCACTCTGCGTGCAGCGCCGGTGTCGTCGCGCTCAAGGTCGCGACGTACGCATCGAGGGCTTTGGGCGACTCGCGCAAGCCCGCGTAGTCGACGAGGCCGTCCTTCAGGGAGGTCGCCAGAACCGCCGTGAGCTGCGCGTGGGTGTGGTCGAATTCTGGCTGCTGGTTCACCCGGGCGCTCGCCAGGGAGACGGCAGCCAGTGCGAGCGCGAGCGGGCGTTTCAAAATCTGCATGGTTCTCCTCCGTTAGGGCGTACGGCTGGCCCGCGTGGCGCGCCCCAGCACTCTCAGCTACGAACGCTCGAACCCAGCGTGACCGAATAGTTGCGTCCCTTTATACGCCACCGACCGCGACGTAGGCCTCGATGACGGCCCGCTCCCCCTCTTTTCCTGGCGACGCGTTGCCGTGTTCCATGCCCACGACGCCCTCGAAACCCTTGCGCACGAGGTGCTCGAAGACGTGGCCGTAGTTGATCTCGCCGGTCCCCGGCTCCTTGCGCCCGGGGTTGTCGCCGACTTGCACATAGGCGATCTCGGACCACGCCCGGTCGATGTTGCGTACCAAGTTCCCTTCGGTGATCTGCTGGTGGTAGAGGTCGTCGAGGATCTTCACCGACGGCGAGTTCACCGCGCGGCACACGAGGTACGCCTGCGGCACGCCGTAGAGGAAGAGCCCCGGATGATCCGTCCATGCGTTGAGCGGCTCGAGCACCGCGACGAGACCCGCAGGCTCGAGGATCTCCGCCGCGAAGCGCAGGTTGTCGATGACGTTCGCGGTCTGGTACTCGAGCGGCACGTCCTTGCGCACTGCGCCGGGTACGACGGTGCACCAGCGCGCGTGGCAGCGCTTCGCGACCTCGACGGCCTTGTGCATGTCCGCGGCGATGCGCTCGCGTGCGACCTCGGGCGGCTCGACGAACGTCGGCGCGCCGAAGTCTGCGTGCGCGACGAAGACCCCCATCTTCATCCCGAGCTGATCGAGCTTCGCCCCGATGCGCTCCTGCAGCCCCGGCTCGCGCCCAGGCATGCCGTTGTCTTCGAAAGCGGTGAACCCCTCGTCCGCCATGAATTGCAGCTGGTCGAGGGGCTCGTTGCCGGCGTGCTGCTGGAACATCCCGAGGTGCGGGGCGAAGTGCAGCTTGAAGCGCTGTTCCACTCGGCCACCCTTCGTCGCCTCGAGTGAGCGGCGTGGGGAGTTCACGCGCGCGCCGACAGCAGGGGCGGCGAGGCCAGCGGCCGCGCCCATGAGGAAAGTCCGTCGCGGCACCGATGGTGCATTCGGCTTGGCGTTACGCATCTACATAGGATGCCAAGTGTCTCTGTTTCGACGGCCAACCCCGTCGAAACCAAGGCCGCGAGCGGCAGCGAACACCGCCCCCACCCAACAAGCGCGCGGCCCGGCCGCTCGCGAGAGCGTCCGGGCCGCGGCCGTTCCTTGGTTGCAGCGCTGTGCGCTCAGTCGATCACGATGCGGCCGCTCAGCCAGCCGAGCGGCAGGGTGAGCACCTGACCGACGTGACGATTCTCCGGGGCAGCGACGACCTCGCAGGTGATGAGCTGGACCTCGAGGTCGAAGCCCGCGAACACCAGCTCCTCGGTGCCGCTCGCGATGACTTCGAGCCACGTTCCCCGCGGCATGACGAAGGCAGCCGGGGTGGTCCCGTCCTCGGAGGCGCAGAGCTGCATCAGTGTCGCGCGATCTTGGGCGACGAGCGCATCGCCGACCTCGGGCAGCACGTCCGAGGATGCGGCGGCGATGCATGTGTTCTTGAGTCCGAACTGCTGGAACAGCTCGATATTGCGCGGATTCGCGTCGCAGCCCGCTTCGAGGCGCTGCATCGGATCCAGCGCGGTTCGCGGGCTCGCGACCGCGACGTCCTGGACCGGCTGCATGTCGACGGCGATCGCCTTGTTCGCGACGACCGGCTGGACCGAGGACTTCGAGGTCGTGCTGCAAGCGGCCAAGGGCAGCGCCAGCGCGGCGATGAGATAGATGCTCTTCATGGTGGTGGACGTTCCGTAGCGCCGGTCTGACTGCCCGCGCGTGGGCGCTCTCCGCGCCGCTGCACCACCGATCGACCACTGCCCACCCTGGATCTCCAATCGAACTGGGTACTTCTCGGGCCCCGTCCACCGTTGAGACCGGGCGTGCCCACGAGCTCGGACCCCGCCTTCGGCCGCCCTCGAGCTTTGGCGCTGGTCGAGGGCTCCCACGGGCGCGCTGTGGATTCCGCCTTCGCGAGGCCAGCCGCCAGTTCCTCTCGCGGGCCGCGCAACACTCCAACGCGCCGTCCGTAGACTCCCCAGCGTCCGTGTTTCTGCACCCACTCGGCCTCCTCGCGCTCGCCGCCGTCCCCGCGGTCGTCGCGCTGCACCTCTACCGGCGCCGCTACGAGCCGCGCACGGTCAGCGCGCTGTTCCTCTGGAGCACCGAGGACCGGACGGAGGCCGCAGGCCGCAAACGCGAGCCCTTGCGCCGCTCGCGCTCGTTCTGGTTCGAGGTCCTCGCGGCGCTGGCCTTGGCGCTCGTGTTCGCAGGGCCGCGACCGCTCGTCATGCGGGAGGCACGTCACCTCGTGCTCGTGCTCGACAGCTCGGCCTCCCTCGGCGCGCGTGACTCACGCGGCTCGCTGCGCGACGAGGCCCTCGCCATCGCGCGCGAGCGCATCCGCAGCCTACCGCGGGATTCGCGCGTGACTCTGCTCGTGTCGAGTGTCCGCCCCGAGCTGCTTGCGGGTCCAGCGGCGCTGCCGATGGAGGCCCTCGAGGCGCTCGAGACTTTCGAGCCCGGCCGCGCGCACCACGACCTCGGGGCCACCTTGTCTCTCGCGCTCGAGCTCTCGGGTTCGCGGGCGGTGACCTTGATCACCGATACGATCGATGTCGGCGCGGTGCCGCCCGAGGTCGAGATCGTCGCGCTCGGACGGCCGGCGCCGAACGCAGGCATCGTGGCAGTCAGCCGACGTCGCGATACCGGAGGCAGCGCCCTAGCATCAGCACTTGATGGATCGACACCTGAAGGCACGTCGAGCACCGCGGCGGAACGCGTGTCGCTGACACTCGCGTCGTTCGCCGAGCGCGCGATTGAACGCACTCTGCGGCTGGAGACCGAGGACGGCGCCGTGTTCGCGACGCGCGCGGTGCGCCTCGAGCCCCGCGCCGAAACCCACCTGTCGTTCGATCTGCCCGACGGTGCGCCGCCCCTCATCGCGCGGCTCGTTGCGCCCGCGAGCGCCGCCGGCTCCGCTGCGACAACGCCGAGCAATCCGAGCGCGCACCTCGACGCCCTCGCGGCAGATGACATCGCGTGGCTCGCGCCCGCTCCGCGCCGCATGCTGCGCCTCGCGTCGACGCTGCCGGCCGCGCTCGGCGCGGCGCTCGGTGTCGACACGCCCGCGCGCCCCTCGAACATCGACCGCTGGCTCGACCTCGTCCCGGAGGCCATCGACGCGATCAATCCAGCGGTCGCGCACCTCGTGCTCTCGGCCGCGCTGCCTCTGCCGAGCGAGGCCAGCGCTGCGTGGACGCTGGCGATCGCGGCGCCGGGAGAAGAGCGCACGCACTTCATCGGCCCCTTCTTGACCGACCCGACCCACCCGTTGTTGCAAGGGGTCACGCTCGAGGGCATCGTCTGGTCTGCGGCAGCGAATGTGACCTTGGTGGGCGCGCCCTTCGTCTCCGCAGGCGACCAGCCGATCGCGACCGAGATCCGCGAGGGCGCGCGGGTCGCGTGGCTCTTGAACCTCGACGCTGCGCGCTCCAGCCTGCACCGTTCGCCCGATTGGCCCATCCTGTTGGCGAACGCAGCCGAGGCGCGCCGCGCGGCCCTACCTGGCGCCGCGGCCACAACTCTCGCCCTCGGGGAACCGCTGCGCTACCGCGTGGAGCGCCCGACGACTCTGCGTTGGACCAAGGCCAGCGGCGAGGCAGGAACGCCGCGCGAGATGCGAGTCGCCGATCTCCTCACGCTCGACGACATCGACCTCCCGGCGCTGTACGAGCTCGCCGAGCTCGACGCCTCCGGCAACCCCACCTCGAGCACACACGTCGGCGTATCGCTGTGCGATCGCAGCGAATCGGACCTCAGCACGCGCAGCTCCGGCGTTCGCGCAGCTATCGCGGACGAAGCCACCGTGCGAGCTGGGTTCTCCTGGATCGAGGTCGCGCTGCTCACCCTCGCGCTCGCCTGTATCGCGCTCGATTGGTGGGCGCTCGCGCCCGGTAGCACTGCGTCCTCCCCGCGCGCGTCGCGCACGGCAAGCCGCGCAGGAGGGCGCGCATGATCGAGTTCTTGCACCCAGAGTTCTTGCTGCTACTCGCGCCGCTCACGCTGCTCCTGTGGCGGTTCCGCAGCGGTCATCCAGCGACCTTCGTGTTGCGGGCGCTCGGCGGGCTCGCGCTCGTGGCGGCCCTCGCGGGCCCGACTCTGAAGACGAACACGGGCGGTCGCGACGTCGTCATCGTCGTCGACCGCTCACGTTCGATGCCGGAGGGCTCGGACGAGGTCGCCCTCGAGCTCATCGGCCACGTCGAGGACGCGGCAGGCCCCGAGGACCACGTGCACGTCTTGGCGTTCGGCGCAGCGAGTCACGTCGAGCGCGCGGGCACCAGCGACGCGCGCTTCGAGGCATTCCAGCGCGAAGTCGATCGAGACGGGAGCGACCTCGCTGGCGCGCTCGACGATGCGCTCGAGCTGCTCGGCCGACGTCAAGGCTCGATCTTATTGCTGTCCGACGGTGAAGCCCAAGGCCGCGACCCGCTCGACATCGCGCGCCGCGCGGCGCACCGCGGCACGCGGATCGACGTCCGCGAGGTGGTGCGCGCCGACGTGGCAGACGTCTCGGTCGAGCGCATCGGGTTGCCAGGGGAGGTCGCCGCCGGCGAGCCGTTCCAGTTCGACGTGTGGGTTCGTTCGGATCGCCGCGTCGAGCGCGAGATCGTGCTCGAACGCGAGGGGCACGAGCTCGCGCGCGTCACGCGTATGTTGGCCCCGGGGTTACAGCGCCTGACTTTCCGCGACCTCCTCCGCGAGGGCGGCGTCACCGAGTACTCGGTGCAGCTCGGTGTTCCGGCCGCGGCGAGCTCCGGCGTGAACAGCGCTAGGAACGCCGCGGCCGACTTCGATCGTGTGCCGGAAAACGACCGCGCGCGCGCCGCATTGGCGGTGTCCGGCCCGCGCCCGATTCTGATCCTGAACGAGGACGGCGCCGCAGATACGTTCACCGAGGTGCTGCGCAGCGCGGGCTTTCTCGTCCGCATCCACACGCCCGAGGACGCGCGCCTCGACCTCGTCTCGTTGACGCGTTATCGCGCTGTCGTCCTCGAGAACGTGTCCGCGACCCGTGTCTCGCGGCGCGGCATGTTGGCGCTCGCGGCCTACGTCGAGGACCACGGCGGCAGCCTCTTGATGACCGGCGGCCAAGCGGCCTTCGGCGCGGGCGGTTACCACCGCTCCCCCCTCGACGAGGTGCTGCCGGTCTCGACCGAGCTGCGGCAGGAGCATCGCAAGCTCTCGATCGCGATGGCGATCGCGATGGACCGCTCCGGTTCGATGGCGGTGCCCGTCCCCGGCGGCGGCACGAAGATGGACCTCGCCAACGCAGGCGCGGCTGCGGCGATCGAGCTGTTGACACCGAACGACTCGGTGGCTGTGATCGCGGTCGACTCGGCGGCGCACGTGGTGCAGCCCCTGACGACGCTCGACGACCGCGCCGCCATACTCGCGCGTGTGCGCACGATCCAGTCGATGGGCGGCGGCATCTTCACCTACACCGCGCTGCGCGCTGCGGCCAAGCAGCTGCAGGACGCACCCCAGCTCAATCGCCACATCGTCCTTTTCGCCGATGCCAACGACTCCGAGGAGCAAGAGGGTTGTTTCGCCCTCATCGACAAGCTGCGCTCGGTCGAGACGACCCTCTCGGTCATCGCCCTCGGCACCAAGACCGACTCAGACGCGAAGTTCCTCGAAGAGTGCGCGAAGCGCGGCGGTGGGCAGGTGTACTTCTCGACCGACCCCGCCGAGCTGCCGCGCCTCTTCGCGATGGACACGCTGACGATGTCGCGCTCGACGTTCGTCGACGCGCCGACGGCGACGAAGGCGCTCGCGGGCCTCTTCGGGATGGGCGCTTTCGACGCGAGCAGCTTCCCCGGTGTCGACGGTTACAACCTTTGTTACCTGCGCCCGACAGCGACGGCGGGCGCGATCACTATCGACGAGTACGCAGCGCCGGTGCTCGCGTTCTGGCAGCGCGGCCTCGGCCGCAGCGCGGCGCTAACGGCGCAGATCGGTGGCAAACACGGTGCAGCCCTCGTCGCGTGGCCGCGCTTCGGCGAGTTCGCCGTCACGCTCGTGCGCTGGCTCACAGGCAGCGAGCCGCCCCAGGAGTACTTCGGATCGACCCGCCGCGAAGGGCGTGAGGCGGTGATCTCCGTCGAGGTCGATCCCGCCGCCGGTGCCCCACCGGACGCGACGCAGCTCATCGCGCGTTTCGGGTCTCGGGACGGCGAGACACGCGCGATCCCGTTGACGCGGGTCGACCGTCACCTCTACGAGGCACGCCTGCCGCTGGACCGTGAGGGTGTGCTCGTCGGAACGGTCGACCTCGGCGGCGGCAGGTCGCTCGCGCTCGCGCCCCAGACGCTCGCCTACTCCCCCGAATTCGAGCGCGGCCCGGACCCCGGCCGCGGCGCGCGCACGTTGCGCCGCATCGCAGCCGCCGGCGGTGGGACCGTCGGTCCATCGACGCAGTCGCTGTTCGAGGGCCCACAGCGCGCAAGGCTCTGGCGCATCGTCACGCGCGAGCTCGCGTTGTGTGGGCTGATCTTGTTGCTGCTCGAGATCGCGGGGCGCCGTCTGTCACTCTGGAGCAGCGTGCGCTGGCCGCGTGCGCTCTCGACGTTGGCCGCCTGGGTGCGCGTCGGCGCGTGGCGTGGAACTGCGGTCGAGCGCGAGCGAGCGAAGACTGAGGGTCGGCCTGTGCAGCACGCTGAGGAAGCGAAGCAATCCGGCGGTGGGAGTCCCAGCGCGGTTCCCGCAGCATCGAGCGCCGGCGACGAAGCCCGGGCCGCGCACAGCACGACACGGGGCGATGCGGCGGCTGCTCGAGCGGCGTCGAGCACTAAGCCCAGTGCGCCGAACGTTGCCGGCGATCTTGGGTCTGCCCTCGCTCGCGCCCGGCGCGCGAGCCGCGACAAGCTCGATCGTTGAGCTCGTGGTGGTATGGCGCCGGGCTTCGTAGCGCTGAATGGGTTCGCGCAGGGTCGAGTTGATCCGGTACTTCTTGTTGCCGCACACGACAAGGGGTGTGCGGCGCCGATCGTGACGCGCCGATCGTGACGCGCCGATCGTGCGGCGCCGATCGTGCGGCGCCGATCGTGCGGCGCCGATCGTGCGGCCGGTTGCCGGTTGCCGGTTGCCGGTTGCCGGTTGCCGGTTGCCGGTTGCCGGTTGCCGGTTGCCGGTTGCCGGTTGCCGAATCGGCGTACGGTACCAGGTACGCGGCGCCGTTTCGGATCAGTCGTGCGCCACTCGCAACCGTTGATTTGGGAGCACAGCGTTACGCACCGTGCGAGCACCGTCGGGCCAAGTTACATCGACCTCAACCGGTCCGCAACCGTCCGGCAGGCCGAAGTGCGCGAGCTGGGCCGAAGCTGAGGCGAAGCTCCCGCCGGAGTAGATCCAGCGAGTCTGTACCTGTTCGCTGGTACGCAGAGTGATACGCGCGCCGAGGCGCAACCCCTCGAGTTCAACCTGCAGCCAATTCCCGCCGTCGCGGTCGTTCCGCAAGAGGCGCAACGGTCCATTGAACTCGAGCACGACCATGTCGATATCGCCGTCGCCGTCGAGGTCGCCGAACGCCGCGCCGCGGTCGCAGTGCGCCGCGTCGAGCCACGAGCCGGACTCGGCCGCTTCAACACGGCGAAAGCGCGCGCCCTCCCGCGCGAAGAGCAGCGGAGGCTCCGCGTACTCGGCGTCCATCACCGCGCACGTCGCGTTGGGATAGACGTGACCGTTGAACACGACGAGGTCCTCGTCGCCGTCATGGTCGTAGTCGCAGAGGTTCGCGGCCCAACCTACAAACGGCGCGGAGAGCATCCCGACACCAAAACGCGCGCTCGCGTCGTCGAAGAACCCGCCCTTGCGGCTCACGTGGAGCGTGTTCGAGTCGTTCGAAAAATTGCTGGTGAAGACATCCGCGAGACCGTCGCCGTTCACGTCGCCGATCGCGATCCCCATCGTCGCTTGGGGTGAACCGTAGGCGTTCAGCGCGAGTCCGCGGCGCAGCGCGACCTCTTCGAAACGCGGGAATGCGGTGCCCGCACCCGCGGCTCCGCGCGGAGAAGTTCCAGGCCCAAGATTGCGGAACAAGAAGTTCGGTGTGGAGTCGTTGCCGACGAACACGTCTTGGTAGCCGTCCACGTCGAAATCAAGGATCACCACCCCGAGCCCGAACCCCGCCACGACCGCGCCGACGTTCGACACAGCGGTCACATCCTCAAACGTGCCGTCACCGAGGTTCTCGTACAGAACGTCGGCCGATGGCGCGAGGCCGCGCGGGCCCTTGAAGACGGGGGCGCCCTTGAACGTCGACGGCGGCGGCGGATCGGCGATGTCGAACTCGAGGTAGTTCGCCACGTACAGATCGAGGTCGCCATCGCCGTCGAGGTCGCCGAAGGCCGCCGCGACACTCCAATCCTCGCCCGCAGCGCCGCCAGCGCCCGGAACCTCCGTGAACGTCCCATCGCCCTCGTTCACGAGCAAGACGTTCGGGCCGTAACACGTCACATAGAGGTCGTCATCGCCGTCGCCGTCGACGTCCCCCACGGCGACACCGACGCCCCACCGCTTGAATGTCAGCTCAGCGGTTTCGGTGGCATCCCGAAAGTGAAGGCCGCCGAGGTTCTCGAACAAGCGGCATCCCGGGCCCTCGTTCGGATGTGCGAGCGTCGCGCCGTTCGGAACGAACACATCGAGATCACCGTCGCGGTCGTAATCGATGAGCGCCAACCCGCCGCCCTTGACCTCGAGGATCTGCGTCGAGGGCACTTCACCGAACGTGGTCGTGAAATGCAGGCCCGACTCCGCCGTCACGTCCGTGAAGTGAATCGGGTGGTGGTTCGATCCCTGCGCTGCTCCGGATCCCTTCGTTCCTTGTTGTGGTGATTCACCTCCACAGCCAGCGAGGATCACGGCGACGACCCATGTGGCTCGCGACGACGTTCTCAACACCTTCATCGGGACCTTCATCGGGCGGTCCCCTGCAGCGCCCCGCCGAGCTCCGCTCGAGCGCCCTCGTAACGCGCCAGCGCCTCGTCGGCGAGAGCGTCCTCGCCGAGCCTCCGCAACACGAGGCTCAGCGTGTAGAAGGCGCTGATGTTCCCGGGGCACAAGGTGGTGGCTCTGGCGAGCTGTGCACGCGCCTCTGCGTATTTGCCGCGGGCGAAATAGAGGTCCCCGAGGCGCGCGTGGTAACCAGCCAGCTCCGGCGCCCGCGCGGTGTACATCCGAGGATCGCGCTTCTGGAGGGCCTCCATACGTTCGACCGCCGCCTCGAATTGCCCTCGAGCCGCGTCGAGCTCGCCGTGCTCGAAGTCGATGAGGCCGAGCTGGTACGCCGAACGCGGCTCGTCCGGCGCGAATCGCTGCCACGCCTCGTAGTGCTCTCGCGCCGCCTCGAGCTCACCGAGCTTGAACAGCGCATCGGCGAGGTACTCGTGGCCGATGTAGTACGCGGGATCGCTCGCGAGCGCGCGCTCGAACCAAGGACGGGCCGCGCCCTGGTTGTCCGCCTTGGCGAACGTCATGCCGATGAACAGGAGCGCCTGCGCGTGGTTCGGCCGTTGCGCGAGAAAGCGCTCCGCGTGCGCTCGCGCCTCGACGAGGCGACCTTGGGTGATGAGCTGGTAGACCGGCCGCAGCTCGCCGTCGAGGGGCCGCAGCCGGGCAGTCGCGCTCGGCGCCGCGCTCGCGCCGGATTTCAGAGTCCCCGGACCGGGATTGCACGCGGCACCCGCCAGCGCTAACCAAGTACACAGCGCAGCCGCAGCCGCAGCCGTCCAGGGCTTCCATCCATTCACGCGCTCAAGGTAACACGCGCTTCGTGTCGCACGAACATGCAGGCAAGCCGTCCCCGGAGTGCATGCCAATGTTCTAGGTCTGAGCTCTGGGCCTGACCGTGCCTGGTCGGGCCCCTGGCCGACTGAACTGGAGGCAATGAATGAACTGGAGGCTCGGAACCTCAGCCCTTGGTCGAGCCCGTCATCGAGTTGCTACCGCGGGAGTGCACGTTGGCCCCCGAGCCAGTCTTGTGGCCGGGGTCGACGAAGGAGCGGATCGTCTCGTTGCCGCCGAACAGCTTGCGCGACACGCGGTTGTACACGTCGAAGGCGCGGGCCTCGGCGCTGCCGATCGACTTGAGGAACGTGCCGTCCTCGAGCCGCTTCTGGGCCCGTTTCTCCCACCAGCCTTTTTTGCCACGCGCGAGGCCGTAGGCCAGCGTCACGTAGTGCTGGTACATCTTGCGCGCCTCGGCGACACGCGGGGGGATGTTGCCGCGCCAGGTCTCCTCGAGGTGGTACTCACCGAGCGAGCCCCAGTCGCGCAGGGACGTCGGCCCTTCGTAACCGAGCTCGATTGCCTGATCCCACATCACGGTTCCTGGGATCGGACGGTAGGGCCACACGGTCGGTCGCGCGTGGGGCGCGGCGTTGTGCAGGCGCCGACACTGGTCGATCGTAGCGAGCATGGACTCTTCGGGCTCACCTGGGTAGCCGATGATGTAGGTCACCGACGCCTGAATGCCGCGCTTGTCCATCTCGACCGAGGCCGCGATGTTGTCGTCACCGGTGATCGGCTTGCCGATCTTCTTCATCATCTCGTCCGAGCCCGCCTCGGCGCCGATCTCCGCGACGTACATGCCGCACTCGGCGAGCATGTCGAGGGTCTCTTTTTTGTAGTGCAGGATGGAGTGCGTCTCCATGAACGCGTTCCACCAGAACTTGAGCCCGCGATCGAGCATGCCCTTCGCGAACTCGTTCGTACGCTTCTCCATCACGCCGAAGTTCGCGTCGTGGAAACGCACGACGTCGAAGTTCCAGCGCTCCTTGAGCCCCTCCAGGTCGTCGAGCATGCGCTCGGCGGGCGAGGCCTTCCAGCGCCGCGTCGTGACGATCGGCGAGCAGCAGAACGTGCACGGCTCGGGACAGCCATAGCTCGAGAAGTACGTGATGCCGAAGTACGGCTTGCCGCGTCCGATAGCATCCGGTGTTGGCATGCGCAGCACATCCCGCGCGCTGCCGGGCCGCAGCTGCGCTTGTTTGTACGGCTCGATGTCGAGCATGTGCCACGGCAGGTTCGGCACTTTGTCCCAACCGACGACCGAGCGTGTCTCGGTGCGGATGACCTCGCCGTCGCGCAGCAGAGACAGGCCCGCGACCTGGTCCAGCGGCTCGCCCGCGTCGATCGCGCGCACGATGTCCATGAAGGTCTGCTCGCCCTGGCCGTGGGCGACCGCCTCGTACAGGCCGGTGCGCAGCTGCAGATCCGGCCGCACCGACGCGAACCAGCCTCCGATCACCGCCGGCAGTTTGGGGTGGCGGCCTTTGACACGCTGGGTCGCGAGCCAGCCGTCAACGACCATGTAGCCGAGGATGCCGGTCGTCGCATACAGGAGCGCGCCCTCGCACGCCTCGGCCAGACGCTTGTGGCCCTCCTCGCCGTCATAAAGGCTGCCGTCGATGATCTCGACCTCGTACCCCTCGGCGAGGGGCAGGGCCGCGATCGACAACATCTCGAGCGGCAGCATGTCCTTGCTAGAGGGCAAACCGAGCGCCTCGTCCACCTGCTTGGGCTGGTAGAGGACGATCTTCTTCCTGCGCTGGATCATGGATCGGAGCCTGGGACCACGGGTCGGAGTCCGCGCACGGCCGCCTGGGCACACTGGCCTCTCGACGCGTCGCGGATGGGAACGGGTGTCGGATGTCGGGCCTACGAGCCTCGCCATCCAGCCCCATCAGTCTACCAGCTGGGATCATCCCGGGCCGGTCCGTGTCCCTTCGACCGTCGAACCCGAGCAACCCAAGCCGGTGGTCTCCGGACAGACCTCACCGTCGACGCAACTTGGACTTCCAACGCCAGAATTCCACTCAGAAGTGCATCGTTCCGGTACGTTCGCCGACCAGCACGCCGGAGCCCCCCCCGGCATCCGTGGTCCGCCCCCACCACGATGTGGCCCGCCAGAAGATGCGCCCGCTGTCCATATTCCAAGTGCCACAGGACGCGCCGGCGCGCTGTCGCAGGTTCCGAGAGGTCGCGTTCGCGCTCGCAGCGCTGCACACCGCGGGCTGCGGCGGAGTCCTCGCTCATTCCGGCGCTGGAGGAGCTGGAGGAGCTGGAGGAACTGCAGAGCAGAAGGCCGGCCAGGCCTCCGAGGCTCAGCCGCCCGCGAGCGGAGCGTCGCAGCGCCACGCTGGACTGTGGCTGACACGGGCCGAGCTCCACGCGTTGCCTACAAAAGGGCCCGCGTGGGACCGACTCGTCGCGGCGGCCGCGAAGCCATTCGAACCGCCGGACCTGCAGAACGGCGATCAAGAGACCAACGTCCTCGTGCTGGCCCGCGCCCTCGTGTTCGCGCGCACCGGCGACTCGCGATGCCGCGACGAAGTGTTGGCCGCATGTCGAGCCGTGATCGGCACCGAGGACGGCCGGCAACCAGGCCGGCCCGACAATTGGAGCGCGGCCCGCGCGCTCGCGCCCGCGCGCGAGCTGCCGGCGTATGTGCTCGCCGCCGAGCTCGTGGGACTGCCTGAGGACCTCGAGCGTGAGTTCACGACCTGGCTCCGCACGCTGCTCGATCGATCACTCGATGGGCTGACGCTGCGCACGTGCCATGAGCAGCGTCCGAACAACTGGGGCACTCACGCCGGCGCCGCGCGCGTCGCGATCGCCGCGTACCTCGGTGATCGCGCCGAGCTCGAGCGTACAGCGACAGTCTTCCGCGGCTGGCTCGGCGATCGCGACGCGTACCATGACTTTCGCTTCCGCGGCCTCGACTGGCAGGCGACACCGAGACACCCGGTCGGAGTCAATCCAAAGGGCGCCACGCGCGACGGCCACTCCATCGATGGCGTGTTGCCGGACGACCAGCGACGCTCGGAGGTCGCAGGTGGAGGCTTTGTGTGGCCTCCGCCGAAAGAGGGGTATGTGTGGGAGGCGCTGCAGGGCGCGTTGCTCCAGGCAACGCTGCTGCAGCGCGCGGGCTTCACCGACGTCTTCGAGTGGCAAGACCGGGCGCTACTGCGAGCGTATCGCTGGTTGAACGATGTGTGCCAATTCCCGGCCGAGGGCGACGATACGTGGCAGTTGCCGCTCGTCGATCGTGTGTACGGAACACACTTCTGGGATGGCAAACCTACACGCGCCGGCAAGAACGCCGGCTGGACGTGTTGGACCCACGCTTCAAAGTGACTACGAGGTTCGAGGAGCGGATGCGGTTCGAGAGCCCGCGGACCTTCGTGATGCCTGGGCCCAAGCGAGCCGCAGCATCACCGCCGCGGCGCTCGCGTCTGGCCCAACCGCGATACGCGGCAGGAGGCGTGGGTCCTGCGTTCCGAGCCGCGCGAAGCCCATCGCGGTCGTGACCGCGCATCGAACGCCTTCGTCAGCAGCGAGCTTGGCGAGCGCCGCATTCGTCTGACCAGATGGATAGGCGAGGACGGGCAAGGGCTGGAGGCCCTCTCGCTCGAGGTCGCGGTAACCTGCGCGAATCTCCTCGCGCGCGGTGTCCGGAGCCACGCGGTCGAGCATCGGATGGTTGCGCGTGTGGCACCCGAACTCGACGCCGCGCGCAGCGAGGGAGCGCAGCTCGTTCCAATTGAGTGAGCCGGCCGCGGCCTCCGGCGCCTCGCCGCCTAGGAATGCGAGCAGCTCTTCGACGAGCGCCATCCCGTCCTCGTGCGCGCGCGCCTTCACCGCGGCTCGCGCACGCTCGAGCGCGCGTTTGCGCTGAGCTGGTGTGGCCAGCGGGGAGTCACGCAGTCCATCATCCTGCACGAGGAGCGCTGAACGCACTGCCGTCGTAGCGAACGCCGCCGCGAGACGCTCCCACCAGAAGTGGACGCCACTGCCCGGAAACGCCGTCGGCACGAACAGCGTCGCAGCGAGGCCGCGCCCCTCGAGCACGGGCCAGGCGACGTCGCGGAACGAGCGGTACGCGTCGTCGAACGTGATCCAAACGGCACGCCGCGGCAAAGCCACGCCCCCGTCGAGAGCCGCGAGCACCGCGCGTCCCGTGACCGGTTCGGCGTGATCGTGCAACGCGTCGAGCTGCGCTCCGAAGCGCCCTGCGTCGGGCGCGCGGTGGAACATCGCGATCGCGAGGTCCCCCGCGCGGCGCGGCAGCATCCGCGTCAGGCACGACGCCGCGACGTCGACGAGCGGGCTCGCGAGAAGTCGCCGCTTCAGGCCCCGCTGAGCCGCCGATCCCGACATCAGGCTGCGCCCTCCAAGTGGGCCTCCTTCACTGGCGTCCGCGGAAGCGCCGTCGCTGCGCTCGCGATGCCCACGAGGAACCAGAAATAGCGAATGAAGGACAGGTGCAAGAACACGCCGCAAAGGAGGTACGCGACGACGGCCAGGAAATAAGCATTGGCGAGCTCGCGATCCTCGGTGTTCTCCGTCCCGCGCGCCCGCCGCAGCAGGTCACGCAATGTGACGAAAACTAGCGCGCAGAACGCGCCGAGCCCGAGGGTGCCGACCTCGGCAGCCACCTGTGGCAAGAGTGAGTGCGCCTCACGCTCGCCCTTGAGGCGGCGAATGCCGAGCGGATTGCCGTACTCCTGGGCGTACGTACGGAAGAGACCGGGGCCGACGCCGAGCACCGGGTGATCGATGTACACGAGGCACGCCGCGAGGACCTGGGTCGCGCGCCCGCGCATCGCGCCGTCGGCCTCGGCTTTCGCGGCGCTCTTCCCTACGAGGCTCAGCATGTCGGGGATCGTCGCGAGACGCTGGCGGTATTGCGGCAGCGCGAGCAGTACGACCGCGCCGACCCCCAGTAGGACGCCGACCTGGCGACGCCGCACCGTGCCGAGCAACAGCATGCAGCACACGAGCCCAGCGAATGCGACGGCGTTGCCACGCGAGAAAGTGAGGGCCATGCCGATCGCGCTCAGCGCTGTGGCAGCCAGAGCGAGGCGGCGCAACGAGACTCGGTCGGTTGCGCGGCTCGCGCCGATCCCCAAGGCGACGAGACAGAGCATGATCTGCCCGAAGCGGTTCTTTTCACCGATCGGCCCAGCGAGGCGCGGCTGGGCGACCGCGCTCTCTCCCTCGCCGACACCGAAGGCCGAGTCGATGAGCGCGAACCCGCCGAAGTCGTTGTCGAAGCGACCCGTGAGCTGCTGCACGAGCGCGATGGCGCCGAGCATCGCGCCGGCGGCCAGGAGCGACCCAGTCACGAGGCGAAGCGCGCGCCTGTCGCGAATCGCGTGCACCGTCAACAAGTAGACGACCACACCCTCGAGGGCCAACTCGATGACGTCTTGAAAGGAACGCTCGGGGTCGCGCGACGAGGCAGCGGAGAGAAGACTGATCGCGAATAACGCTATGACCCACGGGACGCCGGCCGTCATGGCGAGGCCGCGTCGCTCGCGGAAGACGTACCGCTGCGCCGGGATCAACAGCAGCAGCAAGTACGCCGACGCGACCGGCATCGGCACACCGTGGGAGCGCACCGCGACGACCGGTACGTTGGCCCACAACAGGAACGCGACGGCCATGGCGCCGATCACGGGCTCCTTGAATGCGAGCACGACGACCACGATGCTCGCCGCGACCCCGATCCCGAGCATGGGCGAGACGGCGGTGACGACGCCCACGACCGCGGCAGCTGCCGCCGCGATGGCGAACACGGCACCAGCAGGACCTGACGCGCAAGGTCGCCGCAGTGACGGCGACGCTGTGGCCGAGGGCTCTGTCATGACTGCTGGAGGACGCGCGCCGATGAATGACTCACGCAGCGTCGCCGCTGCGTTGGAACCGTTGGCGGGAATCGTTGAATTGCAGCAACAAAAGCGCGGCCACGGCGAGGACCAGACCAGCGACGAACCCAAAGGCCGTGCGCGCGGCGACGCCGAGGCCGAGCGGCTCGATTGGGAGGCTGGGGCGGTCGATCACGCGTATGCTGGAGATGAGGGCTCCGTCGAGCTCGGCGTCGATCCGCGCTGCGCTGAGGGTCTCTAGCGCCGCGGCGTACTGCGCCTCGGCTTGTGCGACACGGCGGTCGAGCTCGCGCAGAGGCTGCTCGTGGGAGCCGAGCACCTGCAGCGCACGGTCGAGATCCGCGATCTCCGCTTCGACGGCGGTGAGTTGAGTCGATACATGCTCGTCGTGCGCCCGCCGGCCGCAGGCGCCTGGAACTCGCGGCCAAGCTTGACGAGGACGCTCGCGCGACTGACGAAGGTCGGCGCGCTCATGAGCCCCTGCACACAGGCGGCAAACGGCGCGAGAACGACGATCGCGCCGAGTGTGGTGCGGTGACGCTGGACGGTAGCGCGCGTGGGCAGCTCGAATCCGGACAGCGCCGGCTCGGATCCGCGAAGGTGACTCGGCATTAGAAGTTGCCGACACCGGGACGAACCGCCACGGCGAAGGGGAGGTTCCGGCGGATGTACTGGTCGACCCAGACATTGACCTCGGCGATCGGCGAACGGGGCAGGTAGACGACGTCGGTCGGCTGCAGGACGATATCGGAAGGCAGGGCGTGGCCGTCGATTACGTCACGCAAATTGAGCTCGTAGACCCGTCGCTCCCCGAGGCCCGCGCCGCGCACGAGGAGCACCTGGGCAAGGTAAGCGCTCTCTCTGGGCCCCCCCGCAGCGATGACCGCCTCGAGCAACGTGACCGGACCGCTCAGGACTTGCGGCCCAGGCCGCTCCACCTCGCCGCCCACGTGGACCCGACGGCCGTCGAACCCCTGGACGAGCACGGTTGCCTGCGGGTTGCGCAGCTCCTTGCCGTACTGCGCCTCGACCTCGAGCTCCAGCTCTTCGGGTGTGCGTCCGGCGGCGCGCAGCGTGCGGCTCAACGGCAACTTGATCGTCCCGTCCGGGCGCACGGGCAAGGTGACACTCAGTTCAGGTGCTGCCTCGAAACGGACCTCGATTTCATCCCCCGGATAGAGCACCTGATATGCCAGTGGGTCCTCGCGCAGCTCCAGCAGATCGGTGATCGGCAGGGTCGCGCGAGGCGTGGTGGTGCACGCGGCAAGCAGTGCTCCTAGCAACGGGTAGAGCCAATAGGCGGCCTTCTGCATCGGTGGGTCGACGTTCGAGGATCGATTGGAACGCTATCCCGCTCGTCGGCGCCGAGCGGAGGAACCCTGGCGTTTGATCCGCGGTGAGACGACGCGCGGGATGGCACGCGATGCCAGTCGTGCCCGAATTGCACAGCCCGGAAATCACGGCTAAGTGATCAGGCCTAAACTGGTACGTGACGTCACTTGCCTGCGCCTTGACGGAGCCTTAACGTCATCTCGCCAGCCATGCCCACTGCCTCCCTCGTCCCACCTGATCCGCGTACCGAAATCGTCAGACCCGAATCCAACGGACTTCGCGCCATTGGACCGCTCAGCAAAGTCATCCAAGGAGCCACTGCGCCCTCGGGGCGCTGGTTCGACATCGCGCTCGCTTCGCTCCTCCTCGTCGTCACGAGTCCGCTGTTGCTGTCCGCGACTGCGCTCGTGCTCATCGTCGACGGCCGCCCGATCTTCTATCGCGGACGTCGAATGGGTTTCAATGGTCGACCTTTCACGATCCTGAAGCTTCGCTCGCTGCGCGCTGGTGCCGAGTCGCGGGTCCAGGGCGACACCCTCGGCAACCGACACCACCTCAAGACGCGCACGGGCAACTTCCTGCGCGAGACGCGCATCGACGAGCTGCCGCAGCTCATCAACGTGTTGCGTGGCGACATGGCGCTGATCGGACCGCGTCCTGAGCGCGAGGAGGTCTACGGCGCACAGTGCGCGGACCTCCACGGGTACGAGCTGCGGTTTCGTGTCCGCCCGGGGATCTTCAGTTACTCACAGGTCTTCACACCGCACAGCACGCCCAAGCGTGTGCGGACCTGGATCGACAACAGCTTCGTCCAGCGCGGCAACGCGGTACACCGCGCTTTGACGCTGCTGGCGTTGACGACGTTCGCGCTCGGCAGCGAGGTCACCCGCCGCGTGTGGCGCTTCTTGAGCGAGTCCATCGTTCGTCAACGACTGCTCGGGCACTACAGCGAGCAACGCCAGACGCGGCGCGTGCAGCGCACCGGAGCGCGCGCGCATCTCGATCGCCGCAAGGCGACGAGCCGCGATCGACGCAGCGCGGCGCGCGCTGACTTCAGCGCGATCGCGCCAGCCGATCGCCGCCAGGGCACACACGAGGATCGACGCACTCAGGTGGATCCGGGCTTCGAGATCCTGGACGCCAACGAGGCCGCTCTCAGAGCCTCGGGTCTCGCGTCTTTCGCTGCGGGATGTCGTCGGTTGTGATCACGAGCTTCGCAGCCTCGAGGGCTCCAAATGGCACGACCTGATTGCCATAGTAGGTCAGCCCCCTCGTCGTTAGTATCGGGCGCGAACGGGACTCCCGGCCGAAGACACATGAAGCACCCTCTTCCCCGGTCACAGAACGTCTGCGATCGCATCCTGCTTGCCTTCGGGCTCTCGCTTCTGGTCCCGAGCTGTGCCCCGCTTCGTCACCGGCCTGAGTGGGTGGGTCCCCCCCGTGAGCTCGGCTGGAGCGCGATCTGGCACGACCTCGGACATGCGCCGAAGGCGCTCTGGGCCGACACCCGCGCCACCTTCACGGATCGAACGAATCTGTACATCTTGGGTGGCCTCGGCGGCCTCGCGATCGTGGCGGAGTCCTTCGAAGAGGAAGAGCGGCGCATCGGCAAGGACCTGGCGGTGCTCGGCGATACGACGAGCGAATCGTTGCAGATGACGGGCGACGGCGGCGTGCTGCTGGCCGCGTCCCTCGGCCTGACAACCTTCGGCGCGCTGGCCCAGAACGAGCTGCATTACGAGTCCGGCAAGCTGGCGACGGAGGCCCTCGTCGTGACCGGCCTCACCACCCTGGCGATCAAAGTCGTTGTCCCCGACCAACGACCCAACGGCTCCTCCGGCGACTTCCCGAGCGGGCACTCGTCGATGTCGATGGCGGCAGCGACGGCGATCGACGCGGCCTATGGGCCTTGGTTCGGATACCCGGCGTACGCGGTCGCGCTGCTCGTCGGGGTCCAGAGGATCGATAGCGATCACCATGACCTCTCTGCAGTGCTCTTCGGCTGGACGCTCGGGTTCCTGACGACGCGGAGCATCGTCGGGCGCAAGAACGAGGCGCTGGGTGGCGCGAGGCTGAGTCCGACGATCGATCCCGAGCGACAGGCTGTCGGCCTCTCGCTGAGTTGGTCGTTCTGAGCTGCCGTGTTCCTTGTTCGCGGTGAATCGCCGCGACGATCTCAGTCGGCCCTCTGCGACATGCGGACGACACAGAGCAGGGCGACACTCGCGACCGCTGCGCCCACGGTGAACGTCGCCGCGGGCCCGCGCTGGTCCCAAACGAGACCCGCGACGACACTCGAGACGAGGAGCGCGCACCCGCTGACCAGATTGAAGACCCCGAACGCTGTGCCACGCAGGTCCGCTGGGCAGCGGCCGGCGATCAGCGCGGCGAGGACACCCTGGGTCAATCCGAGGTGCGCACCGAAGAGCCCGACCCCGAACAAGAGCGAGGTTGGCCCCGCAGCGACCGCGAGCACGACGTCCGCGAAGACGAGCACGGCGAGGCCCAGGCCGAGGAAGAACCGTGGATCGCGACGATCCGCGAGCCGCCCGACGGGATACGCGATCGCCGCGTAGACGATGTTCATCATCGCCATCGACAGCGGCACGAACGCGAGCGAGAAAAAATCCGCCGCGCGCAACACCAGGAACGCCTCGCTGAAACGCGCGAGTGAGAAGAGGCATCCGACCGCGACGAGGCGCCAATACGCCGGACCCAGGCGCGCGATGCTGGCGCGGGAGATCGGGTTCGGACGACGCGTGCCGGCGGCGCGGGGCGGCTCGCTGATCCCGGCCGTGAGCAGCATGACGGCCAAGAACGCGGGCGGCGTGGCGCACCAGAGCACGAGCTGGAGGTCACCTGAAGTGGCGGCCAACAGCACGATCGCCACGATCGGCCCGAGCGCGGCGCCGATCGTGTCGAGGGTCTGGCGTAGGCCAAAAGCCGCGCCGCGTTGCGAAGGCGGCGTCACATCCGCGATCAAGGCATCGCGCGGCGCGCCGCGAATGCCCTTGCCGACCCGATCGGTGAGGCGCGCGGTGAGGACCCAAGGGACGGACGTCGCGAGCGCAAACAGCGGCTTCGACAGCGCGCCGAGCGCATAACCGAAGACCGCGAGCCCTTTGCGGCGCCCGACCCAATCGCTCAAGACCCCCGAGAACACCTTGACGATCAGCGCGGTGGCCTCGGCGAGCCCTTCGATCCAACCGATCGCGAGGGCGCTGGCGCCGAGAGTCCCAGCGAGAAAAAGCGGCAGGACGGAGTGGATCATCTCGGAGGAGACGTCCATCGCGAGGCTGACGAAGCCGAGGACCCAGACCTGACGCGGGAGTCGCATCGCGCTGGCTCCACTCGACGCCGATCCAGGACTGGTCGGTGTTTCCAACAGCCTCAGTCCCCGTCGCGCGTTGCGCGCTTCGGCGCGAGCTCGAGCGCGACCAGCTCTTCCTGACTCCGAAGCAACAAGCGTGTGCCCGCGAGGGCGGGCGGCGCCCACATCCGTCCATCGCGCTCGACCTCAGGAAAGGGGCGGAAGGCGCCCAGTTCAGTGTACCTCTCGGGGGTCATCCGAACGGCGCGCAGTGTGCCATCGAAGCCGTCCTGGATCAGGAGCGTGTCCCCCACGCGCACGAGTCCTCCGCGGCCGAAAAACGGGTTCGCGCCGGTGCGCCAGTGTTCTTTCCCGTCGAGGCCCAGGCACACGAGTCCGCCCTCGGAACGACGCCGCCGGCCGTCGTTCCAGTTCTCGTTGGCCAAGAGGTAGATGTGGCTGCCATGAATCACCGGGGGATGCACCTGGGCGCCACGCTCGACGTGGAAGACCTCCTCGACCGTGAACGCTTCTTCGGCCGAGGGCTGCACGAGCTGCATGAGCGTCGAGCCAGAGCGATAACCGCCCGTGACGAAAAAACGACGCTCGTCGACCGCGACCGGCGGAGTGATCGGGAGGCGGCACAACACGGTCTCGTGTTTCCAGAGCAACGTGCCGGTGCTTGGATCGAGCGCGATGACAAACGCGGGCATGGCCTGGTCCTGACCGGATCCCGGCTTCGGACAGGTGTTCATCACCAGCTGCTCGCGCCCGTGCAGCGTCAACAACGCCGGCGTCGAGTGACCGTAGCCGAGGAACCCGGTGCGCCAACGCACAGCGCCCGTCTTGCGGTCGAGGCCGACGAGGGTCGTCTCCGCGGACAGCGGCGCTGCGATCACGACGTCACCGACGACAACCGGGTGCGTGCTCCAGCCGAACATCGGCTGGCGCCCGCCGAGCGACTCGGCGAGCGCCACCTGCCACTGGATCGTGTGCGCCTCGACGTCGAAACAGGTGACATGTCCAAAGCCGCCGGTCGTGAAGACCTGCCCACTGACGACGGTCGGTACTGTGCGCGAGCCCTTGAAGTCGAGGCGCCCCGGCGCTGCGTAACCGAGTGACCAACGCTCCGAGCCATCGGCGAGGTCGAAGACGCGCAACACATCGCGAGCGTCGCCCTCTCGATCCAAGAGGAACACCCCGCCACCCGCCACCGCGACGCCGCCGTACCCCTCGCCGATCGCGGCGCGCCAGGCGACCTGTGGCCCTTCTTCTGGCCATGCAAAATCACCTCCGGGCCACGGCGCAGACATATCGCCGTTAGGCCCCATGAATTGCGGCCAGTCGGATTGAAGGGACGGCACAGCCGCAAGAAAGAGCGCCAGGGCGAGGTTCATTCGCAAGAGCGTGCCATGACGGCACTTGACAAGGCACGTCGGAATCCGAGGCAAGTCGAATCCTGCACAGGTCTTGCTGCCGGCTCGCTCGGACCAACGCGCCACGATCGCATTCCGAAACGCGAGGGAACTCCGAGCACGGTAGGACGCCATGGTCGCATCCCCGGCTTCGTGGCGAGCGAATTGCGCAGGTAGGGCGACTGTCAGCCCTGTTCCGAATCCTGGGCCCGAGAATCCCATGCAGACCACCACGCCTTCGTCCACGATCTCTCCTCTTGGCCGAAGCATCAGACCGCCCAGCCGGTTCCTGCGGTTCATCGGTCGGACCCTTGTGTCGTTGGCCTCGGTCGCGGGCGTCGCCCTGGCCGCCCCCCAGACACCAGAAGCGACGTCGACATCCGAGGATGGGGTCCGGTTGCCGCGAGGCGAGCTGCGTCGCGCGACGAATGAGCGCCTCGAGTACCTCTCCGACTTCTTCGTGTTCGTGGGCCGTGAGGAGAATGCGCCGACCCCGACCCCGGGTGTGAAACGAGCAGGCGACGAGGGCCTCGTCCTCGCCTTCGATCTGAATCGGGGTCGCGACGGCGAGACGTTCGTGGCGGAACACTTCGCCGTATTGTGGGTGGATGGCCAAGACTGGATCGATTTGAAGGCGACCTCGGAGATGTCCGGAGACGCCGACCAATTCCATTGCACGTACAACGCGCCCCTGCCCTCGGGCAAACGTGTCTCGGTCGACGGGACCGCGGCGTCAGGGCTGACCGTGGCCTTCGAGTCCGTGGAGCTATGGCTGGTCGCCGAGCCGACTGTGATCGAAACAGATCGGCGTCAGGAACACAACGGCTTCTTGACCGGCGCAACCACGGGACGAGTGACGTACGGTAATCGCACGTTCGTCGGCATCGTGCATCACGAGTTCACTTACCTCGCAGGGATCAATCCGCTCGCGAAGACCTACATGGACCTCTTCGGCGATGGATTCCATGGAGTCTATGCCTTGGCGGGCAAGGACCACGCGCTACGCATGCACCGCTCCGGTGGGACGCTCGAGCCTCTCATCGGAAGACGTTCCGGATACCTCGTGGCCGCAGGCGCGAAACGTGGGAAAAACGAGCTGCCGTTCTTCAAGTTCGATACAGCCAAGACGAGCCTCGCTGGCTTCTTCCGATGGCCCGGTCGCTACATCGCGAGTTGGCAAGTAGAGGGCGAACGAGGGAGCTCGCGATTTGCGGTGGAGGTCGATTTGAAACACCGCGAGACCCTCGTCAACTACGTCTTCGGAGGCGTCGCCATCGCGATCGCCAAGGGCCAGCTGCGAGAGGGCGACACCAAGGAGAGCGTGCTCGGGTTCGCGCTCATCGTGCTGTGACGGCGGATTACGCGCGCTGAATCGCGCTCTTCCGTCAGTCCCCGCCGCCTTTCCCTGCGGCCTCGGAGTCCGATTCGGTCGCCGGCATCTCGGCCGTCGTGAAACACGAGAGCTGGGACTCCGCGCGCACGAAGAGGCGCCCATCGGCGAGGGCGGGCGTGGCCCACACCTTGCCCTCGACCTTCGCGGTCGACACCACTTCCCACTCCGCGCCGCAGGCGATCACCGCGAGCTGACCGGAGAGGCTCGCCGTCAGGAGTCGATCCCCTGCGGCGACCGGCGACGCGAAATAGTCATCGGGTTCGCCGACTCGGGCCTGCTTGCCGACCTCACCCGTGCGTGCATCGAGGGCGGTCAGAAGGCCGCCGTCCTCGAGGACGTACACCGTCCCGCCCACGAGCAACGGCGTGACGACGTCCGAGAGGCCGCGCCGCCCGTCGTACTGCCACGCCATGTGGGTCGCGGTCACGTCGCCGCGGCGAGGCGCGCCCTCGACCTCGAGGTCGATCGCAAAGAGCCCGCCCTTGGCCGTCTGCGTCGATTGCAAATACTCGTACTCGCGCGCGTTCAAACGATTGTCGCCGTCGAGGTCCCAGATGAACCACGTCTGCTGCATGACGTCGTGTTGCCATTCCTCGCGGTCGATGGCGCCATTCGCGTCCTTGTCTTTCTCCGCGAGGGCATCGGCGAACGACTGACCGAGGTTCGGCACGCCGAACTCGCTCGAAGGCGGCATGAACGAGCTCACGAGGCACAGGTCCTCGTAGAACTGCGGCACACACTTCGACTGCCACGCGGCGCCGGAGATCCACCAAAGCCTCGCGCCGGTCACGAGCGAATAGCCCGCGAGTTGATATGACCCTGGCACCGTACTTCGGTTTTGCGCGAATCCTAGGGCCCGCGATCGGTCGCCGCGCGCCGCCCGTACAGGACTTACTCCGACGAGACCTGTCTGAGACACCGTGCCGCCCCCCCCCGGCGAGGCACGCTGCTCGACGACCCTGGCTCCCGAGGGCGCCGTGCGTGGTAGGGTCCGCGCCCATGCCCTCCAAGAGCCACCTTCCCTCGGTCGCGCGACCGCGCGCGCACCTCGTTTCGCTGACCACCACGCCCCTCGCAGCGCTGCTCGTTCTGGTGCTCGCCGGCTGCGGCGCGCCGCACTCCGAGGCGCCCCCCGAGTTGCCTTCGGCGCTCGCAGTCCAGACCCTCACTGTGCTCGAGCTCCCCGGCACGACCAACGTGCACACCGTCGCGGGCGTGATCACGGCTGGCCAGCCGAGTGTCGCGGGATTCGAGGCCGCGCGCGAGCTCGGCGTGAAGAGCGTGTTGAACAACCGCAAGCCCGCCGAGATGAAGGGCCTCGGCTTCGACGAGCGCGCGACCGTCGAGGCCCTCGGGATGGAGTACATCGAGCTGCCGTGGAATGGCGTCGAAGAGCTGACCGACGTGATGCTCGACCGTTCGCGCCAGATCCTGCGCGAGGCTCCACGGCCGACGCTGTTCCACTGCGGCTCGGCCAATCGGGTCGGCGCAGCCTGGATCGCGTGGCGCGTCCTCGACGAGGGAGTCGACGTCGAAGAAGCCGTGAAGGAAGCGCAGACGATCGGGCTGCGCACCCCGACGTACGAACCGCGTGTGCGCGAGTATGTCGCGGCGCGTCAAAGCGCGCGGCGTAACTGAACCGCAGCCTGCGCGGACCTCGCTCTGTTCCCTCTCCGATCTGCCCCATGCGACTCATTCCGCCCCTGCCGCTGCTACTCCTGTTTGTCTTGCTCGCGGGTTTCGTTGCGTGGCTGCAAGTTGGACCAGGTCTCGGTGACAGCGGGACGGACAATGTGCTGTGTTACGGCGCAGCGCTGATCGCGGCGGCGTCGTACGCGCTCTGGCTTCTTTGCCGCAAGGGGCGGTCGCGTGGCCAGCGACTGCGCCTCGCCGTGCTGGGTCTCACGGCCGTAGCGGTGATCGCGCTGTGCGTGCGCGTCGACGGATGGACCGGCGGTATGCGCCCCGAATGGCGCTTTGTGTGGCAACCGCGCGCGGCGGCCCAGCTCGCATCCGAAACCGTCGCGGCGAGGGAGACCCGCGACCTCGCCGTCACAACCCCCTTCGACTTCCCTGGTTTCCTCGGTCCGGACCGACTCGCGACGCTGCCTTCAGTACGACTCGCACGCGATTGGGAGGCGACGCCGCCCGAGTGTGTGTGGCGCGTCCCCGTCGGCGCCGGCTGGAGCGGCTTCGCGATCGTCAACGGCGTCGCGTTCACGCAAGAACAGCGGGGCGATCAACAGCTCGTCGTCGCGCGCGATGTCGAGACGGGGGCGGAGCTCTGGCGCACGGCCCACAGCGCGTTTTTTGACCACCAACTCGCTGGCCCTGGACCGCGGGCGACCCCGACCGTAGCGCAGGGCCTCGTCTACGCCCACGACACCCGTGGACGCCTCGAGTGCCTCGATGCCGCCACCGGCGCGGAACGCTGGGCGCGCGACCTGCAGGCGGACTACGGCGTCTCGGACGCGCTCGAGGCGCAGCTGATCGGCTTTGGTCGCTCGCCTTCGCCCCTAGTGATCGACGACCTCGTGGTGTTACCTGCCGGTGGCGATCCGGCCGGCCGGCGCGCCGGACTGGTCGGCTTCAATCGGCTGACCGGCGCGACGGTTTGGGAAGGCCCGCCACGCAACATCAGCCACGCCTCACCGAACAGCGCGACTCTGGCGGGTGTGCGACAGATCCTCGTCGTCAACGAGGACAGCGTCAGCGGCCACGCGCCAGGGGACGGACGCCTCCTCTGGGAACACCCATGGCCCGGCGCGACGAGCGCCGCGGCGAGCAATTCACAACCCGTGCCGCTCGCGCCGGATCGCGTGCTCGTATCGAAGGGTTACGGACAAGGCTCGATGATGTTGCGGCTCACCGCCGAGGAGGGTGGACAGCTCACCGTGAGCGAAGTGTGGGCGTCGAAACGCGCGCTGCGCACGAAGTTCACGAACCTCGTCGTACACGGCGAGCACGCGTACGCGCTCTCGGACGAGATCCTCGAGTGCGCGGCGCTGGCCGATGGGTCACGCGTGTGGCGCGACGGGCGTTACGGCCACGGGCAGCTCCTCCTCGTCGGCGACCTCTTGCTGATCCTGAGCGAGGAGGGCGAATTGTTGCTCGTCGAGGCGACACCCGAACGGAAGAACCACGTGCTGGGCCGCGTTCAAGCGCTCGAGGGCAAGACGTGGAACACGCTCGCGTTCTACCGCGATCTGGTCGTCGTGCGGAACGGCGTCGAGGCCGCGGCCTGGCGCGTGCAACTCGCGCAGTGACCAATGTCCCCGCTGATCGCGCTCATTCATGAGCCGGGTCAGCGCGGCTCGATGAGGCCGGCGCGCAGCAGCGGACCGCGGGCGACGGCCTCGAGCGGCTCCCACGCGAGCGTGCGCGCGAAGACCCCGCCGCGCCGCTGGGTGGCTTCGGCCCACGCGGCCTCGAGCCGCGAGAGGCGCGCGAGGTAGGCCTCGACCGTGCGCCGATCGAGAACCGCGTCGAGCTTGGCGCCCGTCTCGGCGTCGATGAGCTGCACGGCTGCGCCCACCGCGGGCGCTGCGTCGTGTGCGCCTAGGACTTGCACGACGCCGAGGCCACCCGCGCGCGCGGCGAGGTCACGCACAAGCACGCTCGCGTCCTCGGGCGTGAGGAGGTCGGAGAGCAGCACGCGGATCGAGCCCGGCCGCAACAGCGGCGCAAGCGCGCCGAGCGCCGCGCCGAGCGAAAGGACAGCGTCGTGGACGAGCCCCTCGCCGAGGAAACGCTCGAGCGACAGCTGCTCCGGCTGCTCGCCCATACGCAGGATGCGGGAGCGAAACCCTGCGCTGCGCGCCGCGACGTCCAAGAACGCGGCCAGGTCCACGACGCGCTGGGCCTTCTGTTCGTCGACATCGACCGAGCGGGACACATCGATGACGAGGTCGAGCTCGGGCGCGACCTCCTCGCGATGCAGCCGCACCATCAGCTGATCCGTGCGCGCGAAGGCGCGCCAATCGAGATGTCGAACATCGTCGCCGGCCGCATAGGCGCGCCGGTCGTGGAACTCGAGCGAGGCGCCCGGGCCTCGCCCGAGGACCGCGCCCGCGAGGCCGCGCCGCGGAGCGTCGGCGAGGCACAACCGAAAGGCGCGCCCGAGCGCCTGGGCTGCAGCGCTGGGTAGTCTCATCGTGTCGCCCAAAGTCCCTTGCACATCAGACCTCGGCACATCAGACCTCGGCACATCAGACCTCGGCACATCAGACCTCGGCACATCAGACCCCTGCATCTCAGAGCTCAGGGCTCACGTCGCGACGGGCCACGTCGTCCACCTGACCGTGCAGCGCTTCGTTGCGCTCAGAAGCATTCCAGGTCTCGAGGAACGCCCCGATCATCCGCGGGAGGTTCACCAGCACGGCGAGCAACGCGAGGCCTGTGAAGAGGATGTAGATCCCCGCCGAGGCGTCGTCTTGGTCCAACGCATGTTGGATGTTCCTGAACGGATTGCCGAGGTGATCGAATTCGACTCGGGCACCAGCGAGCGCGCTCAGGATCACGGGCAGGAAGATGAGAAGCAGCCCAGTGAGCGGTACAGCCAGGCGTACGAACATGCGCGACTGAAAGCGCTCGCAGTACCGAGTGCAGAGCGCGGGCAGGAAGATGACGTAGACCACCGCAAACAGCGCCAGCAGCAAGAGCGCGCCCACCCCATCCGCCAGGAGATCAGAGGGGCTCGGGCGAAGCCAGGTGATGATGCAGAGCCCCGCGGTGGTGATCAGCGCGACATGGAACAAGTGCAGGACGACGCCGCGGCCGCCGCCGGGGTGCCACGGCGCGGTGACGAGGGCGAGAGTGCGCGACGCCGGGACCGCGTGCGCCGCGCGACGTCCGAGCTTGGCCCGTTCGGTGCAGAACAACACTCCCGGAATAGACACGACAACGAGCCCCGACATCGCCATGCCCGCGATGAATTCCGGCCCGGAACCGATGATCCGATGCACGAACGCGACGAGGGCCATGATCGCGATCGCCCCGATGGTCGTGATCAGGCGCACGTTCGTAGAACGATTCTCTTCCGGGTGCGCCAGCATGTTGCAAGCCAGCGCGAAGACATAAGAGCTCCCGAGGAGCAAGACCGCCGCCGCCATGCCGGCGCCTGCCAGGAACTCCGGTTCCAGGAGCTGAACTCCCGCGCGCATGATCTCGAAGGTCAACGCCTGCAACCCTCCGAACGCCATGGCTACGGCGAATCCTAGCGCCACCATGAGGGCGACCTTCGCGAATCGTTGACGAGAGAGCGTCGCCAAAGTGAGCCCGAGGAGCGACGCACAGAGGCTCACCACGACGGCCAAGAGCAGGACGAAGGTCGCGGTGAGCAGGTCGATCCCGGGGAGCAGCGCCGCGATGGACAAGAGCGGCGCAAAGATCGCAAAGAAGAGCATGATCTGCACCGCGACGGCCTGCAGCTTGCCGATGACGATCCGCGCTGGCCGGAGGTTCGACAGCTCCAAGAGGTCGAACGTGCTCTCGTCCCATTCCGCGGCCATGGATTGGAACGCCGTAAACGGGACGAATCCGACGAGCGCGAGCACGAGACAGGAGTAGACGGTCTGGAAGTAGGCGCGCGCCTGCTGCGGCGTCAGCCGCATGTGCTGGTCGAGCGCGCTCCCGAGCGCGACCAAGAGCGCCGCGACGAGCGCGAGCATGAAGGCGACGCGGAAGGCCTTCCCGCGCAGAGCCTGTCGCACTTCCTTGACCAGGAGCGGGTTCCAGCGGTCGCTCGGCCGGCGCCCCACGGTGGTTCGGTTCGACACGACCGCCCTCACCGCGGGAGCGGGTAGGGGCGCGAGTTCCACAGCATCGCTCATTGGACCTGACCCTTCGTGAGTTGCAGGAATACGTCCTCGAGGTCCGTCTCGCGCGGCGCGAACTCGACGGGCCGCAGCTCGGCGCGCACGAGCGCAACGACGAGCTCGGCGGCGCCGCTGTCGTCCCCTCGGAACTCGAGCGCGAGCCCACGCCCGTCCCGACGCACGCGCCCGACGTCGTGACGTTCGGCGAGGAAACGCTCGACACGCTCGGTCGGCGCGAGGCAACGCAACCACATCTCCGCGGTCGTGCAGATGCCTTGCGTGACCTCCTCGACCCGCCCGTACGCCACGAGGCGCCCGGCCTCGATCACCGCGACGGTGTCGCAGATCTCGGCGAGCTCGGAGAGAATGTGCGACGAGATCAACACCGCCTTGCCCATCTCGGCGAGCGCGCGCACGAGCTCGCGCAGCTCGATCCGCGCGCGCGGATCGAGGCCCGAGGCGGGCTCGTCGAGGATCAGGAGCGCTGGGTCGTGCAGCAGCGTCTTCGCCAGACACATACGCTGCTTCATGCCCTTCGAGAGGGACGACGTCAGCTTCTGCGCGAGCGGCCCGAGCGCCGTGAACTCCATCACCTCGGCGATCGTTCGAACGCGTTGCTCGCCCACGAGACCGTAGGCTCGCGCAAAGAAGTCGAGGTACTCCGACACGGTCGTCGCAGAGTAGGCCCCGAACGAATCCGGCATGAACCCCAGGCGGCGCCGCGCGAGGCGTGGCTCGTCGATCACCGAGTGCCCGCCGATCAGGACATCCCCATCGTCCGGAAGATCGAGCGTCGAGCAGATGCGCATCGTCGTCGTCTTGCCTGCGCCGTTCGGGCCGATGAAGCCACAGACCTCGCCGCGACCGACCGCGAACGAGACCTGGTCGACGGCGGTGAACGAACCGAAGCGTTTGGTGATGCGTCGGACCTCGAGCGAGGGTCCGCTGAAGGCGGTGCTCGTCAACATGGTTGGGCCCAATTCAAGGTCACTTGGTCCATTCGGCCTCGTCCAGGGGCACGAGCCCTTGGATCGTGTGCCTCTGCAGCCGTAGCTTGGGCTCGAGCCCGAGGTCGTCGAGGAACGGGTTCCTCGAGACGGTCGCGATATAACTGCCCGGCGTGTCGCGTACGCGCGCCACGACATTCGGCGGCACCCTCGAGCTGAGCTCGCCTTTGGCCAATTGGGCCGACGCCCCAGGCGACAACCGCGAGGCCGGGGACAAGGAATAGCTTCCCCCTGATCGATCGAGGAAGCGAAGCTCTTCAACCGTCGTGTCGAGGCCGTTGGTGACTTCGATGCCGTCCCCGACGCGGCGGAACTCGATGCGCCCTCGCGCGGGCGCGTCGCTCGAAACGAGGAGCCGCGACTCCAGGCGCACCGGCAGCCAGTTCCCGGTGAGCCGCAGTCCGTCGCCGTGTTCCACCGTGAGCTCGCGGTTGAAGTCGTCGTCGGGTAGGTCGGCGTTCACGGTGGTGCCGCGCTCGGGCTGGAGCGCGCCGGTGGTGAACACCGGCGCGAGGGCGTAACAAGCGTGGGTGACTGCGCGGCCTCGGCTCTGATCGAGCCACGTGAAGGACTGGACCGCGCCTGCGGTGGCGAGGCCTTGATGTAAGAACCCGAACACGAGGATGAGGGCGCACGTCACGGCCGAGATCGCGGGCACACTCGCGAGCAAGAGCCCCGGTCGTCCGAGACGCTTCAGCACGAAGAGGTTGAGCGGGCCGATCAGGATCCCGAAGACGAGCAGCAACGAGATGAACACCCGCACCGGCAGGCCGCCGAAGCCCGGGATGTGAACCGCGGCCGTCCGCGAGCGCTCAGCGCCCGTGCAGAACTGCAGCGCGCCCTCTTTCGTGTAGGTCTCGTGGGCTTCACCCGCGAACTGAGCCAGGGCGACGCCGTCACGCGCAAGAAAGTTCTCGCTCGTGGTCGCTTCATCCAAGCTCGGGATCCAGGCCAGGCGCCCGAGGCCGACCCGCCATGCGCCGCCGGAGAAGCCCGCATCGACCATAACGTCGCGCTCTTCGAGGACGGTCTCGTCGCCTATGAGCGCAGTGACCGCCGCGCGCTCACCGAGAATCGCGACCAGCCCCCCTTGCCGCAAGTGCGACCGAAGCGGATCGAGTTTCATGCCGGACAACGAGGCCGCACCAGCGCGTGCATCGAGCAACACCACGTCGATCGCGGACCACGCAGCGGCCCGCGAGGGCATGCTCTCGGGACCCACCTCGAAGACGGACCACGTCGGCTTGACTCCAGCACCCGTCGAAGACGCAGTGGCTGCGACGTGCATCCCATAGCCCCCTCCGTACGACCCGTAATACGTCGAAGTCGGCACGAACCGCTTCTCGTTCGGATCCCAATGTGCGAGCTTCGCAGAATAGCTCGCTGCCACACCGGCCCCGAGCGGGACCGGCGTCACCCAAGCCATGAGGCGCACCTCGTGATCGACGACGGCGTTGCCCGTGTCGAGACCGATAGAGGTCGAGGACCCGCCCGACTTGGCGGACACACGCAAGCTGCCTTGCACGCGACGGTCGCTGGGCACGAGCAGCTCGATCCGGCGTCGTTCGTTCGGCCCGAGGCGCACGACAGCCCGCGCGGCATGGGTCGTCGTGTCCCGACCGTGGGTGTCCGCGACCGCTTGCACCTCGGCGGTGAGGGCGCGCTCGGAGTCGTTCCAGACCTCGACGAAGACGGGCGCGTAACCGCGGGACAGCTCCTTCGGCCAGGGACACGAGGCGGCCAGGGAGATCGACTCGGTTGACGCGCGCGAGGCCTGTGAGGCGCGCGCGAATCCGGAGGGCACACACGCGAGCAGCGCGAGCAAGATCCACTTCAAGTTCATCGTTGCCGCGCCTCCTCGAGCTCGGGCACCTCGTTCAGGACCGCGGCCACGACGTCGCGGCCCGAGATCCCGTCGAGACGCGCGCGATAGTCGAGCGCGATGCGGTGCGCGATCGCGTGGGCCGCGACGGCGCGCACATCTTCAAAGCCAACGCTCGGCTTGCCGCCGAGCAGCGCGTGGGCGCGCGCAGCCTCGCCGATCGCGATGGCCGCGCGCGGCGAGGCGCCGTACTTGACATAGGTGCGCACACGCTCGGGCGCCTCGCTCGCCTTCGCGTGCGTCGCCTCGACGACACGCGCGATCCACACAGCGACCGCGCGCGGCAGGAACACCGCGTCGACGGCCTCGAAGAGGCGCGCGAGGCCCGCCGCGTCCGTCGCGGGCGCGAGCTCGGGCACGCGGCCGCCGCGGCGCTCCAGCAAGATCGCGGTGAGCACATCGCGGCCGACATGATGCACGTCGAGCTTGAACAGGAACCGGTCGAGCTGCGCCTCGGGCAATGGATAAGTCCCCTCGAGCTCGATCGGGTTCTGGGTCGCGAGCACGTAGAACGGCGCGGGCAGGTCGCGGGTCTCGCCCGCGACGGTGACGCGCCGCTCTTGCATCGCCTCGAGCAACGCGGACTGCGTCTTCGGCGACGCGCGGTTGATCTCGTCGGCGAGCAGCACGTTGGTGAACACGGGGCCCTCGTGGAACACGAGCTTGCGTGTGCCGTCGCTTGTTTGTTCGAGGAAGTGCCCGCCCGTGACGTCACCCGGCAAAAGGTCGGGTGTGAACTGCAAGCGCCCGAAGCGGATCCCGAGCAGGCGCGCGAGGGCTTTCACGAGCTCGGTCTTGCCGAGCCCGGGGAGCCCCTCGAGCAACACGTGGCCGCGCGCGAGGCACGCGACGACGACCATGCGGGTCAAGTCTGCTTGCCCGAGCAACGCGCGATCGAGTCCGGCGAGGATGCGCTCGGCTGCGACGCGGGCTTCAGCGACGGCTTCCGGGGATAGGAGCACAGGGGCGCCGTGGCTCGTGGATTCGCTCATCGGTGGGTGCGCCCGACATGTCGGACAGCGGGGAGGGCACGTCGGGCAGCAGGGAAGTCGGAACTGAGTGTCGAGTGGTGCAGTGCTCGAAGGTCGAATGACCGACACCCGTCGGAGAGGCCGTGCGTCATTCGGGCGGAGTCGCGCCACCGAAGAACGTGCCGACCGCGTGCCGGTGCCGCGGCGCGACACGACGGCGCCAAGCGGCCTCGCCGGCCGTGGCCTCGACCCTCTGCACGCCGGCCGCCTCGCCATGGTCCGTCGCCGTCGGCGCTGTGCTGCCAACCCCGAGAAGCTGCAAGGCCTCGCGATCGGCGATGCGCGCTGGGTCGAGGCGCTTCGCATCGAACGCGCCGGACGCGTGAGGCGTCTCGGCGCCATAGGTCAACGCTGCGTCCCCGCGACCGCGATTGACACCGCCGCGCCCTGGAGCTCCTTGAAACATCCCGCCCCCGGCGAGATGACCACCGCCACTTCATGTGCCGGCCTCCGCGCCAGGTCATGTCGCGCCGGGCTCGAGGTCTTGGCACAAGGGGCAGGGCTCGAGCTCCTCGAACGTGACGTCAGCGAGGTCCGCGGGGTCGATCAGCGCGCCCTGGCCGAGCCCCGCCAAGGCCTTGGCATCGAGGAGCCCTGCGGCCCCTAGCGCCGCGAGCTGCTCGGCGAGCAGCGCGCGCAGCTCTTCGGAGAGGGCCCCCGCGAGCGCCGGGTCGAGGTGCATTCCTTCCGGCAGAGTGAGGCCGAGAGGCCCGAGCTCGAGGCCTGGCGGCAAATGGTTGGCCAGCGGCGCGAGATCGATAGGCGACTTCGAAAGCGCGTCGAGCGCACCTTGGAGCGTGTCGCTCGGGCTCTCGCCCTGCTGCGCGCGCGCTTGGGCCTCGGCGAGCTGTTCATCCACGCGCTGGGCCGCGTCGAGCGTCTCGGTCGCGGTCCGCTCGAGACGTTCATCGAGGCGCGCGATGGCCTCGAACGTGGCCTCCGGGTCGGCGGATTGCGCAGCCTCTTCTTCGAGGCGCGCGACGGCGGCGGCGAGCTCGCGCGCCTCCTCGGGCGCGAACCGCACGACCTCGTCGAGGGCCGCGAGCTTCTCTTGGAGGCGCTCGAGGGCAGGCTCGAAGATCCCGGGCGGGAGCCCGCCCGAGGGGCGGATCGACGCGACCGGAACGGCGAGAACCGCCGCTGCGAACGCCGCTGCGCCTGCGACGCGGCGGCCTGCACGCCGGAGGTCGACACGCTCGGTGTCACCGGGCAAGGCCGCGAGCTGGGCGTCGACCTGACCGGACCAGCGCACGTCGTGCAGCTCGTGCTCGGTGACGAGCGCGCCCTTGCCGCCGCTGGCCGCGTCGAGCCAAGCGGAGGCCTGACCTTCATCGAGCCCCCGCCGCCGCGCCACAAAAGCGGCGCCGAGCGGCCAGACCGCGAGCGGCAGGAAGAACCACGCCGCCTCATTCGCGTCGAGCCCGAACCCCGCCCGCGCGACGAGCGCCAGCGTCCCGAGCCCCAATGCGCCCCAGAACAAGCCACGCGATCCGAGCTCGACCCCATCGACGAGGACGAGGCGCCGCCGCAGCTGCTGGATCGAGGTTCCGAGGGGGCTCACCATCACGCATAGGGTACGCGCGACCCCCCTGGGGTATTGCGAACTTGCCGAGCGCGACCCCGTCCCGAGGACCCCCTCGCGCAGGGTCTCTTGAACGGATTCTTCGGCCGGCGGACGGCGGCGTACTCGATCCTTGGCGCGCCGACATGGAATCTTAGAGTCGAGGCGCCAATGGTCGACGAGCTCGCGATGACCTCCGCGGCGGACCGACCTCGATTCCAGTGCGCCTTACATTCTTCGTCGAGCGATTCTCCTTCGAGTCATTCTGCGTCGAGTCATTCTGCGTCGGGTCATTCTGCGTCGGGCAGCTGTCCGCGCAGCGCCTCAAACTGGCTCGCCGGTCACGGGGAGGATGACACCATTGATGAAGCTCGCATCCGCGTTGGATGCGAGGAAAACAAACGCAGGCGCGACCTCTTCTGGTTGCGCGGGACGGCCCATTTTCCGGTCTTTTCCGAAACTCGCGACATCTTTTGGTGAAAGCCCGCTGTCGGACGGATTCAGTGGCGTCCAGACTGGCCCGGGCGCCACGCAGTTGACACGAATCCCCTGCTCGACGAGCTCTTCGGCGAGACACTTCGTGATCGCGTGGATCGCGCCCTTGGTGGCGCCGTAATCGGAGAGCCGCTCCGATCCGTGGAGCCCGACGCTCGATCCCGTCGCGAGGATCGAGGCGCCCGGCTGCATGAGCGGAACGGCCGTCCGCGCGAGGCGTAGGAAGGAATGCACGTTGGTCTGCAGCGTGCGTTCGAGCTCGGCGTCGTCGAGGTCGGTGATCTTCTTCCGATTCTGCCACGCGGCATTGTGCACCAAGATGTCGAGCCGGCCGAATCGGTCGTGCGACTCATTCACGATCCGAACACAAGTTTCGCCGTCGCGGATGTCGCCTGGGAGCAGGAGGCAAGCGCGACCGAGTTCTTCGATGGCGACCTTGACGACCTGGGCGTCCTCTTCCTCTTCCGGGAGATAGGAGATCGCTACGTCCGCGCCTTCACGGGCGAAATGGTACGCCACCGAGCGGCCGATACCGGAGTCTCCACCCGTCACGAGGGCGGCCATCCCGCGCAGCTTGTCTGCGGACCGGTAACGACTGCCCTTCCAGCGCGGCGCGGGGTCGAGCTCGCTCTCCAGTCCCGGACCCTCCTGATGCTGCTCGGGGAAGTCGGGCCGCGGCTCCTCGAGAGGGGCAGCAGAGTGAACCCGGTCTTGCGCGTCGCTGGATTTCATGCCTGTGTCCTCGCCATCAAGGTCGACCGAGCTCTTGCAGAGCGATCAGTGGTAGTCGCCGATCGAGTGCAGCTTGGGAGAAGCACGTGAGGCCTGCGTGCATTCCGGATGAACCCGCGCCCCGATCGCAAGACATGACTTGCTTGGAGTCGGCGGGATCAGCTTCATTCGCCGCAGCGAGACGACGTGATCGCGCGCGCCCGTTTGGCGGGGCCACTCGCTCCGACGCGTCAGAATTGCGGCTTATCCACCTGCAAGTCGTGCAACATCCGCACCACGACACGCACCACGCGCGAGGCCTTGTCGTAGTCGATCTTGTCCGCGGTGTCCGTCACCTTGTGGTAGTCCTCGTGGACGTCCGTGAACAGGAACGCCACCGGGATTTTCAGGTTGGCCGCGAAGTTGGCGTGGTCCGAGCGACTCCAATAATCGTCGGCGCTGCCCACATTCGTGAAACCCTCGGTCGGCGCGTGGCGCTCGACGGACTGCGTCAGGGCGCTGTATTCCTTGCGCTTCTTGGTCGGCGTGATCAACAGCGAGTGCGGGTCGTTGCGCCCGATCATGTCGATGTTGAGGTTGCACAAGGGGCGCGTGCCCTCTGGCAGGCTCGGATCCTTGGTCCACGCCGCGGAGCCGAAGAGGCCCTTCTCCTCGCCCGAGACCCAGATCAACATCACGCTGCGCCGCATCGGGCCGTAGGCCTTCAACGCCTGCGCGATCGCGAGCAAGCCCGTCGTGCCCGAGGCGTTGTCGTCGGCGCCGTTGAAGACCTCGCCGTCCGACTCCCGCACACCGACGTGGTCGTAGTGCGCCGAGATCAGGATGACCTCGTCCTTCAACACGGGGTCAGAGCCCGGCCAGTAACCGCAGACGTTCTCGAGCACGGCGTCGCCCTGACGCCCGAATCCGCACGACTCCGCGAGGTGCCCGGGCAAAGGCGTTCCGAGCGGCGCGTCCGCTGGCACGAGCGCCTTGATCTGCGCCGCGATACGCGGCACGACGTGCAGCACGGGGAAACGCGCATCGTCGCGCGCCCGCGCGCTCGTCAAGCGCGCGCCACGGTACGCGTTGTTGCGCGCCGCGAGATCGGCCATCTGCGCCTCGACGTTGCCGAAGGGCAACACGACGAGGCCCACAGCGCCCGCTGACTCGAGCGCGCGCACCCGGCGACCTGAAGGCATACGCTCGGTCGGCTCCACGACCACCCACTTGCCGGTCAGGTCCTCGCCCTCGAGCGCCTGGACATCGTCCGCGCCGCCCCAGACGAGGCCACCCTCGACGGCGCGCAACCCGAAGGCGCCCTGGCCGAGGAAGTAGTCCTGCGCCCAGGTCAACGCCGTGGGTCCCGCGCCGAGGTCGAGGGTCGCCGACGTCCGCGCGAGGTCGAGCCCGGATTGTGGCCACAAGTATTCGTACAAGAAACTGCCGTCCCGCCCACCAGGCTGGAAGCCAAGGCGCTCGAGGCGCGCGCGGATGAAACGCGCGGCGATGCGCTGTTCCTGCGAAGGTGTATCCCGCCCGCGCAGCTCGTCCGAGGCCAGGAAGAAGAGGTCCGAGCGCATCTCCATGGGCGACACACTCGCGAGGGCGCGCAAGAGACTCGGCGCCTCCTCCTGCGGCGTCGCGGCCTGCGCCTCGCGATCCGCTACGACAGAATCCGTCGCGTGCGCCGCCGGCACTGGAGCGACCGCCGCGCCCTGCGCGGGCATCCACGTCCAGGCGAAGGCGCCGCCGAGACCGGCGGCTGCGGCGACGAGAAGCGGGAGGGACACGGCGCCGTAACGAGCGCGATCAGGTGCGGAGACGTTCATCGAAGGGCTTTTGGATGCTGCGCCGCTGTCTCCGCGCACATGGACGGGCGACGGGGACGAGAGCGAACTCCAGCAAGATAGCTCCCCTCTGAGCCCGGTTGGGCCTCCAGTCCAACCTGGCGCGTCTTTCCACGAACTCGTTACGAACCGTGGGCGCCACACGGGCAGGCCCAGCCCGGCACGTCTGCCGACGAGGCGCCGAACAAGACCTGCCGCAACCGGTCCCGATCGAATGCGCCCGACCCGATCGGCGAACCCGGGATCACCGCCGGCACGGTCCCTGGCGCAGCCACCGGCGTGAAAGCCCGCTCGAGGTAACGGTCGAGCTCACGGGCGAGTGGCGCCACCTCGAGGTGCCCACGCAACGTCATCCCGAGCCCTTCGAGGATCGCGTCGAGCCCATCCCGCACTGGCCCCGAGGCGCGTGGGTCCTGCGCCGCGCGGATGAGCTCCTCGATCGCTACACGGCGCACGGCCAGACGCAACGCCGCGTTCCGCGCGAGCTCGTCGACCGGCGCAGTCCGCATGGCCGTCTCTACGATGGTCCGCGCGACGTCGTTCAGGCCCGGCAACTGTGGATCGCGGCGATGTTGGTCGATCACACGTTGCAGGCGATGTGGCTCGAGGAGCTCCCCGATGGTCAACCGCGCCGCGACGGTCGCAGCGGCGAGGGCGTCGAACGTCGGCCCACCGTGTGCTGCGAAGTCCTCGCGAGTCGCCGAGTGCCCCGGAGGCAAGGGCGCGAGCTCGCGCAGAACGGACTCGGGGATGTCGAGGAAACTCGGCTCGAGTGTGCGCGCGAGTAGCGCGAGGGCCGCTTGTTGCCGCGGCGAGTCGATGAGGCGCACCGTCGCGCCGACATCCGACGCGAGCGCGTGTTCGTACTCGACGCCGCCGATGACCTTCGCTGCGGCCGTCAACGCGTAACGGTGGTGCAGATACACGGGCATGAACACCCGCGCGAGGTCCCCGAGCGGCCGCTCGGGCGCCAGGCAATGCCGTCCGAAACCAGAGATCGCAACAGCGCGTACACGCAGCGCCTCCTCGAGTCCGCTGAGCGCATCGGGTCCATCATCCCAGAGGCTCGCGTCGGGCACCGCTGCACCCGACGGCCGCGCGTCTTCGTCGGAGTGGTAGCGGAGTCCGCGTTCGCGCGCGCTGCGCAGGATCGAGTCGCGCACCTCGCGCCCGCGCCGCCCCTCGGGTTGTTCGCCGTACAACAGCGCGATCGCGTACCGATCCCACGCGCCGATCCCGACGCCGTAGGCATCCGATAGATCGAGTCCAACGTCCTCGCGAACGCGCACACGGGGCGCGGGATAATCCATCACCGACGCGCGGCTGTTCGTGCTCGCGCTGAAGTTGTGCGCGAGGCCGAGCGCGTGCCCGACCTCGTGCGCCGCGAGTTGCCGCAGGCGCGCGAGCGACAACACGAGTGGATCGTCCGCCACGCCGGTTCCGGTGCGCTCGGCGCCGACGAGGCCTTCGAACAACATCCGATCTTGGCGCACACGCTGCGACCCCAGGGACACGTGCCCTTTGATGATCTCACCCGTGCGCGGGTCGTGCACCGGGTTGCCATACGACCACCCGCGAGTCGAGCGGTGGACCCACTGCACGACGTTGTAGCGCACGTCGAGCGGGTGCGCGCCCACTGGCAAGAGCTCGACCCTGTAACGGTCCGGCAGCCCGGCCGCGTCGAAGGCCTCCCTCCACCACGAGGCGCCCTCGAGCAACGCCGAGCGCACGGGCTCGGGCGCGCCGCGATCGATGTAGAACACGATCGGTCGCGGGGCGCCGTCGACGTCGATCCGGTGCCGCAGGGCGAGCCGCCGTTCGAGCGGCGCCTCGAGGGTGCTCGCGTGATCGATGTACTGCAGCGCGAGCGCGCCCGTGCGCGAGTCGTACTCGCGCGCCGCATAGCCCGCCGCGGGCAGGCGCACGAACGAGTGGTGCTGGACGAGCGAGAGCGAGTGTGGATCGGGAACGTGACGCGTCAGTTGCCGGCCGGGCTCGTCGCACGTCAAGGTGACGAGCGCGTCGAGCTCGACGTTGTCCGGGAAGACGAGGGCCTCTTCGACGAGCAGCCGGCTGCGGGACGAGTCGAAGGTCGGCTGGCCCTCGCCGGCCTGCGCGAGGACCCGCGCGACGCCGTAACGATCGGCCACGATCCAATCGGTGACGTCGACCGAGAAGCCCGCGCCCTGCGGAGCCGCGCCGTTTGGCGATGTGGATGATCCCGACACCGCCGCTGGGCCAGAGGCGAGCTCGGTCACTTCGCCCGACGTCCAGAGGACCGACGTCGCGTACGACTCACGACCTGCCCGTCGTTCATCGGGGTCCGTCGACACGGCACGGAATGCGAGGTTCGGCGCCTCGATGACAAGGCGTCCGCCGACGAGCCGCAGTCGAATGAGGCGCGCTGGTCGCACGGCGCCTCGGTCGAGCCCGAGGTCGTTCGAGCCGACCCCTGACGTGATCCCGACCACGTGCAGACACTCGAGCACCAGCCCGTCGGGGCCCGGCGCCGGCAATTCGAACCGGACCCTCCCGGTCTTGGGGTCGAGCGCCACCGTGAACAGCCCGACGCGCCGCAACAGGGCGGCGTCCGCCGCCGCGTTCGCGCGTGACGCGGCCGCGGGATTCGTTGGTTGGCCAGTGGCCGCTCCGGAGGCCTGACCCGCTGGCTGGGTCCCCGCGCGGGGGACAGCGGCGTCGGTCCCTCCAGCGCCCGCGGCGGCGGGCGGCGTTGTCGCAGCGCCGTCAGGCCGATTCAACGACGCCGAGCGCGGGGGCGTCGTCCCGCAGCCGCTGACGAGCGCCAGACTGAACAGGGCGCAGGGGATCCATCGAGACGAAGAGCGATTCACGACTGCGGAAGTTACGCTGAACGCATGATCACTGCACGCGAGTCTGGTCTCGATCCGACCTTGGAAAAGAACCTGATCGCGCTGCGCGAGCGCGACGAGGAGCTCGTCCGGCGCCTCTTGCTCCCCGTCGTGAGCGACCACGTCATCGTCGGTGGTCCGAACCCGTCGCTGTATCGGAGCCACCACACCCTCGAGGAGTTCACGGTGACGAGCCAGGATCTCGAGGCCAGCGTGGCCGAGGTCCAGGACGGTGACGAGGTCTTCCTCTTCGGAGTGAGCCTCGGCGAGCAGCTCGCGCACATCCTGCGGACACGCCCCGCGTGCAAAGTCACCGTGTGGGACCGCGATCCTTGGCTCCTGCGCCTCACGCTGCAACGCCAGGACTACCGCAATTCCCTGCGCTCGGGGCGCGCGCGACTGGCGCTCGGCGCGGACCTCGTCGGGCTGTTCGACTGCCTCCCCAAGCGAAGGATCGTGCTGCACCCGTTCTTTCGACACCAGTACGCCGACGAGCTCGCGCTCGTCGAGGCCGCGGCTGCGGGTCAGCCTCCGCGCGCTCCCTGGACCGCGCTGGGCATGGGTGGATTCGTCGTCAAGGACGTGGGCGAGGCCTTGCGCGCTGAGGGTCACCAGACCTTCCCGTTCGAGGTCCACCGGTGGTCGGCCGAAGAGATCGCGCTCGCGTTGCGCCGTCTGCGGCCGCAGCGCCTCGTCATGCTGAATTACTCTCGCGTGGCGGCCGAGGTCTGCGAGGCCGAGCGTGTCCCGCTCGTCGTCTGGGAGATCGACCCATCGACGGACCGCACACCCGAAGTGGTCGGTGCTGCGCAGCGCGTGCGTTTCTTCACCTATCGCCAAAAACACGTCGCGCTGTATCGGGCAGCCGGATTCCCGGTCGTCGAGCACTTGCCGCCAGGGAGCAACGTCGCGCGGCGGCACCCGGTCGAGCTGACCGAGGAGCAACGCGCATGGTTCGGCTCGAAGGTCTGTTTCGTAGGCTCGTCCATGGCGGGTCCAGCGCGCAAGTACCGCAAGCTCTTCCTGCAGTTGCACGCGTCGTACGACTCCGTGGGCCTCGAGACGTTCGAACAGACCGAGGCGCGTCTCGACGAGATCCTCGCGTTGGAGCGTGTCGACTACTCGGTGTCGCGCGTGATCGACCTCGTCGAAGAGCGCTTCGCGGACTTCCTTGCGGCGGCGCGGCGCTCGCGCACACGCGACGATCCGGTCAAATGGGTCGCCGAGATCGCGGCGTCAGAGAAGCGCATGCACTACGTCAACGCCCTGGGGCGCTTCGGCATTCGTGTGTGGGGTGACCGCGAATGGGATCGTGTCGAGACGATGGGCGGCGGCGCGCGCTACCTCGGCACTGCGGGGCACGGCTGCGAGCTCACCCTCGTCTACAACGGCGCGAACATCCACGTCGACATCAACCGCAGCTACCAGACCGACGTCGTGCCGATTCGCGTGTTCGACGTCCTCGCGTGTGGCGGCTTTCTGATCGCGGAGCATTCGGCGGAGCTCGCGAGTCTCTTCGCGATCGGCAAGGAGCTCGAGTCGTACCACACTCTCGACGAGCTCGAGCAGAAGGTGGAGTACTACCTCGCGCACCCGGACGAGGCGCGCGCGATCGCAGCTCGCGGGCTCGAGGCGGTGCGCACGCGGCACACGGTCCAGCACCGCGTGCGGACCCTCCTCGGCGAGTGACAGGCAGGAGAGGCGCGAGTGGAGTGAGTCACAGAGGCCACGAGCGCTCGCTCGACGTCGCCCAAGACGGCCACCTCTTCCCGCGAACGGAGGTGCTGGACGCCGTCGCGCGGGCCGATTGGCGCGAGCGGCCCGTGCGGCTGATCGCGCTCGTGTGCCTCGCCGCCGGCCTCGTGCTGCTCGCGCTCGCGCTGCCGATCGCGCGCCCGATGTCGGCGCTCGACGTCGCTTGGACGGCGGGGCAGCGCGCGCCGTGGTTGCACGCGCCGCACTTGTTGGCCTGGGTCTTCACGCGCCTGGGCTCGACGCCGGAACAGGCCTGGTACTCGGTCTCGGCGCTCGGCTCTGCGGCGGCCGTGCCGTTCACCTACCTCGTCGCGCGCGAGCTGCGGGTCGGCCCGTTGCTCGCGGGGACCGTCGCGGCCCTCGCCGCAGTGCAGCCGATGGCGCTGCTCGCGTCGACGCTCCCCTCCGCGTACGGCTTCGGCGTCGCGGCGGGGTCGGCGCTGCTGCTAGGCGTTCTGCGCACGGTGGCTGGCTGCAGCGGGCCCGCCGGGGTCGACGGCAGTCAGGGCCTCGCGCGATTGGGGTGGGTGTGCCTCGGCGCGATCTGGTTGAGCGCCGAGGCCTGCGTGTTGTTGCCCGGAGCGCTGCTCGCGGCGTGGAGCGCGACACGCGACCGGCCTGCGAGGCGCCCGGCATGGACGGCCTTCGCGATCCTGGCCGGCTTGTCCGTCGCATATGGCTGTGTCGGCGTCGCGCAGCGCGTCGCCGAGCTCGAGGCCACCGAAGCGCTGCTGCTCGAGCTCACGTGGCCACGGATGTGGCTCGCGCTCGCGTCGCTGCCGTGTGTCCTCGGAGCGCTGCTCGTGCTCATGCAGCCAGGCCGCGAGCCTGAAGAGCGCCGCGCGCCGCTTTGGCTGCGTGCGGCGGCGACCGCTGGGCTGCTCGGCTTCGCCCTGGGCCAGGTCCTGCCGCTGCCAGTCCTCGGCGCGCCGCTGGTGCCGCTCGGCTTGTTGGGCCTCGCGAACACGCTCAATCGTGTCACGGACCCGGGGCGCGCGGCGCTTCTCGCCATCGTCGCGGGCGCTTTCGCCGTGGCGCCGTCGATCGGATTGCAGCGTGTTGCGCGACAGTTCGAGCCCGTGCCGCTCTCGCGTTTGGAGGCTGCCCGCAGCGTTTCGAGCGACAGGGCAACGGCGCCGCTCACGGCCGCGGAGCGGTACGTCGCGCGTTTCCGCTGGGGCGCGCCCCCGGCGCCATCCAGCGGTCCTCCGTTCAGCGCGGGGACGACGCCGGCGAGCCCGCCGCGGTGAGCCGCAAGAGGCGCACCGCGAGCCCGGCGCCAGGCGCCCCATCGCCGACCGGGATGTCCAACACGATCTCGAACGGCGACCCGGCCGCGAGCTCGGGCGCTGAGAGCTGCGTCAGCGCGACGCCCGTTCGCAATGGGTCCGCGTCACGACGCAAACCAGCGGCGTAACGCAGATCTTCGAGGCCCACGAGCCAACGCCGATCGAGGACGAGCCACCCGCACTGCACCTCGTCGCGCATGTACGCCGCGAGGTCCTCGGCGCTCCGGTGGTACACGAGGTCGAGGAAGCGGTGCACTCGTGCGCGCGCGCGAGCGGTCTCCCACTTGGCCTGCAGCACGATCGGGCGATCGTGATCCGCGAGCAGCGCGGGCCCGTTCAGGAAGTCCGTCAGGACGGGCTCGCCCGGCGGCACGAGCCGCGCGACGGCCTCGACCATCGCGCGACGCTCCGCGAGCGCCGCGAGCGGGCGGTTCCAGTCGAGCTCGTAGCGGCTCGCCCAACCGAGGAACAGGAGGACCTGCACGGCGAGCAGCGAGACCGCTGCAACGCGACCGAGGCCGCGCGCACCGAAGCGCGTCATCGACTGCGCGGAGGCTGCGAACGCCACCGGCGCCGCGAGTGATCCGAAAGCCGATGCGCGTGTCGCGAGCGCCGTCAGAGCCAGGGTGAGCAACGCTGCCCACGCGAGCGCGACGCTGCGGGCTGTCGCGTGGTGTCGCGCGCGGGCGAGGGTCGCCGCGCTCCAGATCAGGACGGGGATCAACGGCAGCCCGAAGAGGTGCACTGCGCCGCCGAAGCCGACCGACGCGAACGGCCCCTGCCACATCAAGCGCACGTCGGGCGACACTCGGGCTGGGTCTTCGGGGAGGGTCCCCGCATGCTCGAGCTTCGCGAGCAAGAGCGCGCCGACGTGCGCGAGGTCCTCGCCGACCAGGGCGCGTCGCAACAGCGCGCCGCCGATGATCACTCCCGCGCCGAGCGCCCAACGGGCTGCGCGCGGGACGCTTCTCGCGCCAGTCGCGACCGCTGCCGCGAGGGGCAGGGTGACCGCGCTCGACAAGGGCACGCCCTTGGCACGCGCCGCGGGGATGAACACCGTCACCGCGATGAATCCGAGGCTGCCGACGACGAGCGCGCGGCGTCGGCGGGAGGACCTCTCGCTGGCGTCGACCTCGAGCGCGTTCGCTGGGCGCGCTCGAACGAGCGACACGCCGAAACCCACGACGAGCGCGGACGCGAGCGCCGTGAGCCCGACGGAGGCGCCGTGCCACGTGCCCGCCGCGAGCGCGGCCAGGACGCCGGCGACCGCGGCGGTCGTGGACGCGGCGCTCCGGCTCGCAGCCGCGGCGGCCCAGGCCGCGAACGCGAGCAGTGGCAACGCGAGGTCCTCGCGCACCCACACAAAACCGACGGTGCGGTAGGCGGCGGGCAGCGCGACGAACGTGAGCGCCGCGAGGGCCGCCGCGCGTCGAGACACGAGGAGCTCGAGCGCCAGCCCGAAGACCGCGAGCACCGCGAGGGCGGCGGTGGTGCTGTTGACGACGAGCGCGACGACGTGCAGCGGAGCGTCCGGCACGAGGCGCTGCGCGGACCCGACGAGCCACTCTTGGCCAACCGTGTACTCGCGCAAGACGTCGACGGTCTCGGGCCACGCGACCCGCGGATCGGCGCGCAACGGCGGCGGCGCGTCTGCTGGTTGGTGGAGGCGCCGCGCCAGGTAGTGCAGCTCGGCCGGATCGCTGCGCAGCATGCCGCGTGGCGACCGGTGGTCGAACCCGGGGTCGTCCCACGCAAGCTGGACCCTCAGCGCCGCGCCGAAGACGGCCAGCGCGAGCGCGAGCCACCACCAGGCGCCGCCGCGCAGGCGTTCGCCCGGGGCTGAAATCATGCTGGGACCTCGAGCGACGCCCGCGGCGCTCGTCCAGCCCACAGGAGCGCCGGTGATCGGCCTCCGCCGTGAATCGTGCGAGTCGTGGGAGCCATCCACTACGGCAGTCTAGCCCGATGTTGCATCATGACAGGCTACGGAGTCCTGCCTGCAAGCGACCGACAATGACCACTCCCTCCGCACCCGAACTCAACGCGCTCGCCGAGCGCCTCGTCGAGCTCCGCCAGGAGAAGCGCTATCTCGAAGGTGAGATCGAGCGCGTCTCCGCCGCGCTCGCTGACGCCCTCGGAGAGGGGCAGAGGCAGCGCTTCGGCGCGATCGAGGTCCGTGTCTCCACCGCGCGGCCCGGCGTGCGAATTTTGCGCCCGGCGGATGTTCCCGAGACGTTTCGTTCCCTGCAGCCGGATCGCAAGCTGCTGCTCGCCCATTTGCACTCGACGGGTGAGGTGCCGGCTGGGGTCGAGGCCACGGTGTCGCGACCGGTGGTCTACGCGAAGGGCCCGGGCGGCGACGACAGCGAGGGTGAGCAGGATTCGGGTAGCTGAGGGCCCGGCGTGCGCTTCAGGGTGATCTCACACTTCGGCGCCTCGAGCGTCGCGAGGCGGTGCGGAAGGAGCGCGCGTCGACGAACTCCAGGTCGTCGAATCGGCGCCGCGTACCTGGTACCGTACGCCGATTCGACGACCCTTACCGCGTTGAGTACGCCGGTACCGTACTCACGCGAGGCGGGACCCGTTCGATGTGCCGGTGAACCTAGGAGCCTGCACTGATGGATCCGGCGAGACTGGGGTGATCGAGTGTGACTCCAACATCGACGCCGCTGATGATCGATCGCAAGCGGCGCGCGCCTGATACGAGCGCCCGCGTCATTCCCGTGCCCGCGGCCGCGGCCGACCCGAGCGCGAGATCGCGCGTACTCTGATGTCCATGCGCGAACGTGAATCGTCGGTCCGGTGGTGCGCCGCAAGCTTCCTCCTGTGCTTGTCCCTCCTTACGCCGGTCGAGGCCCAAGAGGCTGCGACTCCTTCGACGGGTGAGGCCAAAATAGAGGCCAGCGCGCTCGGACAGCGCCTTCTGCCGCTCGTCCTGCCCTGGGCCGATGGGAGCTTCTTTCCGGGTGTGGTCGTCGGCGTCGCCGACGGCGCGACGACTTGGATGCAGGGTTTCGGCGCGACGGTGATCGGCGGCGACCAGATCCCGAATGGCCGCACGCTCTACGAGATCGGCTCGCTGACGAAGGTCGTCACCGGGCTCTTGTTGGCCGACGCCCACTTGCGCGGCGTCGCGCGCCTCGAGGACAGCTTGGCGCAGCATTTGCCAGCGGGCACCGTCGTGCCCCTCATCGACCCGGAGCGACCGATCCGACTCGTGCATCTGTCGACGCACACATCGGGCCTCGCGCGGTTGCCCTCGAACCTGCGCCCTACCGACGCTGATCCGTATGCAACGTTCGACGACGAGGCTCTGTACGCAAGCCTCGCAGCGTCGCGACCGCGTTCGGCGCCCGGTGATCAGTACGCCTACAGCAACTTCGGCGCGGGCGCCCTCGGGCAAGTTCTCGCACGGGCCGAGGGCCTCGCGACCTTCGAGCAACTATGTGTCGCGCGCCTCTGTGTGACCGCGGCGCTCGACGACGTGCGCGTGACGCTCGACGAAGAGCGCACCGCGCGGCTGGCGCCGCCCTACGACGAGGCGCTGCAAGCAGGCACACGCTGGCACTTCGACGCGCTCGCCGGGGCGGGCGCGTTGTGCGCATCCACCGATGACCTGCTGCGCTTCGGACGGCTCTTCGTCGAGGGCGCGCAGCACCCCCACGCCGCCGCCGCGCGCCTGGCACGCGAGGTCCACGCGCGACCGCAGGGTGGGCCGCCGATGGGCCTCGGCTGGCACCACGTCGAGCCGACGGGCGACCGCCCCGGGCTCGTCGCGCACGAAGGCCAGACGGGTGGGTACCACTCGGTCTTGCTCGTCGCGCCGAGCAGAGGCGTCGTCATCGTGTTGCTCGCGAATGCGCCGACGGAGGTCCTCGGGGCGCTGGCGTTCGAGCTCTTGCGCGCGACCCTCGCGGGCGCCGGCGGCACGGGGAACGAGCGCGGCGAGGAGGCCTCGGAGACCAGACGAGACGCGAACCAGCCACGCCCGCTCGTGGCCATGCCACCGCGAGCCATCGTCGAGCTGCCGGGTCGGTATCAGGTGGGCGCGCTCGACTCGGTCGACATCACCGCCGAGGACGGGGCGCTCTTCCTGAAGCGTTCGTTCCGGCCGCGGGTGCGACTCCACCCCGTCGCGGAGGACCGCTACGAATTCCGGGTCGTCGAGGGCTCGATCGACGTCCAGCGGGACGGCGCCGGCGAGGTCACAGGGGTCGTGTTGCTCCGAGCCGGGGACCGTGCGACGGCCGAGCGCAGGGCTCGCTGAGGCCCATTGGGTGGGTCGCGCAACGCGCAGCGATGTGCTAGGATGCGGGGCCGGGAGGCCTCTTCTGTTCGCTCCATTCAGCCGATGGAGAACCGAGCGGGGGCCCCTCGCCCGCATCAGGCCGAGCGAGTCTCGTTCTGACGCACCCAATTCTCAACTGACCGGAGGTACTCCACTGGCACGCCGACAATCACCGCAAACCTTCGAAAAGCGCCGCCGCGAGCGCGACAAGAAGCTCAAGAAAGAAGCCAAGCAACAGGACCGCATCTGGCGCAACGCCGAGAAGCGTGACGCCAAGCTCCAGGCCGAGGACCCCGTGGCCTACCAGAAGCTCCTCGAGCAGCGCCGCAAGGACGAGGAAGCCTGGTACTACTGACCGACGATGGAGCGTCCCCGCGACCGCGCTCAGAGAGACCCAACTCAGCTGGTGCGGCTCAGCGGGAGCCGAGCGACACCCCATCGATGTAGGCGCGCACCTTCGGGAAGAGGTGCCGCGCCACATTCCGCCCGAGCTCGAGGCCGGCGGTGTTGTCCGCCTCGATGTGGTAACCACCGAGCACCCGCGATTGACCCGCCATCGCGGCCGTCGCAGAGAAGGTCTCGAGCGGCATCTGGACGTCGCAGGTCATCGGCTCGCCGTCCCGGCCTCGGACCACCTTCCCCTCGGAGCGCTGCATTTCGTCGCAGGTCGCGCCCTCCTCCGTCGAGCTGCCCGCGACACGCTCCTCGATCACGCCGAATCGATCGCTGCCGGTGCAGAGCCGCAACATCTCGGCGCAGGCAGCGCTGACGGCGCTGTGACCGGAGACGTAACCCGGGAAGGGGGGCGTCACGAAGCTGCTCGGCGAATACGGGCGCCACTCTTCCGCCGGGAGCTCGATCGAGCCCGCGCCGGGACCGCCCCAGCCGAGGATGTGGCGACCCGCGTAGAGGGCGCGCACGAGAGTCCACGGGCGCGAGCTGTCGTAGTACCGCTTGCTGTCCCATGACGCGATGAACGCGTCGAACGCTGTGTTCGCGACCGCGAAGTAGAGCTGCACGTCCTGGTCCAGATCGTGGCGGTCGCGCACGGAAACATCCTGGGCGAATCGCAACCAGTGCCCGGACTGGGCCGTCGAGCGCGGCCCGTCGCGCATGAACTCGACTTCCGCCTTCTGCTCGGGCGTGAGGGTCGCGTTGAGGATGATGCACTCGTCGACCTGTTCCTGCAGCTCGCGCGAGCCGTACAGCGGCGGCGGTCCCGGACGGAACATGTCGGCGCGTTCGAGGCCGAAGGGCCGCACGCGGTACCAGTGCGGTGTCAGGAACCCGAGAACGACCTGGCCGCCGCGGCTGTCGTCGAACGGGATCGGTTGCCAGCGATCCGGGTCCAGGACGCGGGTCGGCGTGTTGGCCGGCCGGTACATGGTGTAGTCGTCGTAGGGCTCGCCGCCCGAGCCGACCTCGTCCCCGAGCTGGTTGGCGCCGTCCGCATGGCGCGCACGCACGATCGCCTGTGCCACGAGGCGCCCGAGTCCCGCGGGCGCGGTCCGATCGAGGGACTCGGAACGGGGATCGAAGCCCAGGCGCTCGAATTCCGCGCGCAGGTAATCGGCTTGGTGCGGGAGCTGATCGAGGGCAGCGACGTAGAGCGCGTGCGCGATCGCGACTCTCTTGTTGGCCTCGGTGCGCTCCTCGCGAGGACGTCGCAGATCGCCGCCGAAGTACGTTCCGAGCGCGACTCCGTCGTATGCGGCCCAGGCATCGAACATCGCCGTGACCGGGATCGCCATCTGGCGCGACAAAATCGTCGGCCGCGCGCCGATCCGCTCGACGTCGCGCGCGGAGGCTTCGAGCAGCATGTCGAGCAGCTCGTAGGCCGCGCTCGGTTCGAAGTTCTCGGGTCGGACGCCGTGGCGTTGGCGCGTATCTTCGGCTCGAACGTGGCTGGCGAGAGGCGCGCTGGGCGAGCGCTTCGCATGTTCGGATGCGCATGCGCTCGCGACGACGCCCACGAAAGTGCAGAGAATAAACTTCGTGCGCATGAGACTCGGGGGGCTGCTGTTCACGGGAATGCTATGGTCTCTGGCCACTCGGACACGCTTCGAGGCGGCCTGGGGGCAAGTCATTGGGTGTACTATCGGCCGATCCTGACGCGACTCGTCCTGCAATGAGGCCCGGGCCTCACAGACGCTTCGTGAAGTGGAATTCGGTCGTGTGAGAGAGGTCGCGCAGCTCACGCTCGGCGCCGCTGCGGCGATACCCGAGGCGTTCGTACACGGCGTGGGCCGTCACAAAGCGTGTGTCGGTCCAGAGCTCGAGGACAGCTGCGCCCGCGGCGCGCGCCTCGTCCTCGACGACGGCGACGAGCTGCGCGCCGAGGCGCCTCCCGCGCCAGGCGCGATCGAGGTAAAGCTTCTTGAGCTCGGCGAGCTTGCCATCGTCGTGGTGCAGCGCAGCTGAGTCGGGCAGCGCAGCGGGTTTCGGTAGGCCGAGGCCCACGCAGCCGACAATCGCGCCCCGGTGCGTGCCGGAGGCCCGGGTCTCGAGGACCCAGAAGCGATCGAATGAAGACCTCGGCGCGCGGAGCTCGGGCTCTTCGAGGTCGACGTCGAGGACACACCCCGGATATTCGTCGAAAACCCGCGCGATGAGATCGATCACGCCCGCGGAGTCACGATCCTCGGCGGCGCGCAAAAGAGGCTCGGTAGGCATGACGTGGGTTCGGCTCGACACGATCGTTACGGCGGCGTTGACTCAGCGCGGCGAGGCTTGGCAGGATCGCCCCATGCAAACCGCGAGCTGTGACGGGACACCCGACATCACGCTGTGCATGATCGTACGCGACGAGGCCGCGGTGCTCGGGCGTTGCCTCGAGTCGGCGGCGCCTGTCGTCGACGAGCTGGTCGTAGTCGACACCGGCTCGGTCGATGGCACTGCGGAGATCGCGCGCGCGTTCGGGGCGCGGGTCGAGACCTTCATCTGGCGCGACGACTTCGCGGCCGCGCGGAACCACGCCTTGTCCTTCGCTCGTGGCGGTTGGGTGCTCGTGCTCGACGCGGACGAGCGGGTCGTCACACCGGACGCTCGCGAGCGGCTCCTCGAGTTCGCGCGGAGCGCGGGCGTCCCCGCGGGCCAGATCGAGCTCGAGAACCTGACCCAAGGCGGCCGCCGTTCGCGCACGCTCCTGACGCGCTTCTTCCAGCGCGCTGGAGGTGTGCATTACGAGCGCAGGATCCATGAGCAGCTGGTCCGATCCGGCGCGCCATGGGCCGTTCGACCGACGGGTGTTCGCGTGCTGCACGATGGGTACGCGGCGGCACAGGTGCAGGGTCGCGACAAGCTCGCGCGCAACGAGGCGTTGTTGCGCGCGCAGATCGCCGAGCAGCCAGGGGACGGGTACGACTGGTACCAACTCGGGCGGGTGCTCGAGGTCGGCGAGCGCTTCCAGGAGGCGCTCGCGGCCTATGAACAGGCGCTCGAGCTCGTCGGTGATGCGGCGCCGCACCTGCCGCATCTTCTCGAGTGCGCGGCGACGTGTTTGCGCGCCCTCGATCGATCGCGGCAGGCCCTCGACTGGCTCGGCCAGGTGGAGGGCGACTTCCGGGACCGACCCGACCTCGTGTTCTTGGTCGCGCTATTGGCGATGGACGTCGGCGAGCTCGCGCGCGCGGAGGACGGCTTTCGGCGTTGCCTCGAGTTCGGCGTGCGGCCGCCACCCGTGACGGCCGCCGAATCGAGCCTCCTCGCGACGACGTTGGCGCCGGCGCACAACCTAGGAGTGCTCTACGAGTGCACCGGGCGCGTGAGCGAGGCGCGCGCCGCGTACGAGCGCGCGTTGGGATTCGATCCGCAGCACGAAGGCGCGAGGGCTGGTATTGCGCGGCTCGCGGCTATGCACTGAGGCCTGTGGATCGGAATCGTCGATACGGAGCCAGGCTCGTTCTACCCGATTTGGTCGCGCGCGCTTCGCGCGCGACCAAATCGGGTAGAACGAGCCTGGCTCCGTATCGACGATTCGACGCTACTGGAACGTCACGGACAACCCGTCCGTGAAGTTCGACCACGGCTGGCCCATCGGGCCGATGTCGCGGAACCAAGCCTGGAAGTTCCAGGTCTGACCTGCGCTGATCGCCACGAAGACCGGACCCGCGGGGGTCTGGGTCAAGTTGAGCGGCAGGCTGAACGTGCCGCCCGCGCCACCGTTCATGATCTGACCCGCCCCGACGTAACGACCGATGGTGCCGCTCAGGCAGAGGACGCCCTGGCTGCCACCCGGGTTCGGAATGTTGCCCTGGTTCATGCTCGTCAGGAAGAAGCCGAACTGGTTCGCCGGCATGTCCGAGGACACGAGCGTCAGGTTGTTGGCGCTCGCGACCGCCGAGCCCGAGGCGCGCAACGTCGCCGAGTTGCCCGAGGTGTTCACCACCGCGGGGCTGCAGTACGGCGTACCGACACCCGTCGACGACGGCGGCACGTCGACGACGAGGTTGTCGTAGACGGAGTACACGTCACCGGCGCCGGAAAGAGACGGGAACGTGTCCGCATGACCGAGGCTCACGCGGCCATCGAACGTGTTCGCGAAGTTCCCCTGGAAGGTCAGCGTGCCATCGAAGTAGAACGAGATGACTCCATTCACGTTGTCGACGTCGATCGTGAGCGTCGTCCAGATGTTGCCGGGCGAGCCGGCGAAGGTCGACGGCGGGCTCGGGAAGAGCGACTGGAAGAACGCGCCCGTGTTGTTGCTGCCGTTGCCGAGGTAACTCGGGTGGTCATTGGGAAGCGTCGTATTGGCGGTTTCTCCCGGGGGAGTATTGAGCGGTGAACGGAACCAACGATAGTCCGAACCCGAGCCACCGTCGCCGGTGAAGGCGATGAACGCGCCCGAGCCCGAGATGGGCGCAGCGTATTGGTTGAACGTAAGCCCGTCTCCGGCAACGCCGACGTTCGCGTGCTCGGTGGTGGCGCCCGTGCCGACGAAGTGAATGAAGACGTCCACCGTCAGGCGGTACCGCGGCGCCGTGATCGACGTGTTGTGGAAAGCGGTGAGCGCGTCCACCGTGCCAGCCGTGTCATTGGCGGTGAAACGCAGGCCACGGGAGGTCCCGGGCGTCGAGCGCGGCGCGAGCGGGATACCCGCGGCGATGTAGTCGAAAGCGAAGGTGCTCGTCCCGTCGGGTGTTCCGTCGTCGACGACTGAGTAGTTCGCAGACGTGTTGACCTCGAAGTTGTCGGTGAGGAACACTTGGGCGGTGGCCGAACCGGTCGCGAGCGAGCCGAGGGCCAGGAGGGATGCAGCACGGTGGAGTTGTGAATTCATGGGATGCGTAGGATTGGGATTTGAAATTTGGGAGCGATTCAGCGGCCGGAACGGGCAATTCGATTGTGGTTGTCGAATCGTCGTACGGTACCAGGTACGCGGCGCCGATTCGGCAACCCGACGTTACTGGAACGTCACGGACAACCCGTCCGTGAAGTTCGACCACGGCTGACCCATCGGGCCGATGTCGCGGAACCAAGCCTGGAAGTTCCAGGTCTGACCTGCGCTGATCGCCACGAAAACCGGGCCCGCGGGGGTCTGGGTCAAGTTGAGCGGCAGGCTGAACGTGCCGCCCGCGCCGCCGTTCATGATCTGACCCGCCCCGACGTAACGACCGATGGTGCCGCTCAGGCAGAGGACGCCCTGGCTGCCACCCGGGTTCGGGATGTTGCCCTGGGTCATGCTCGTCAGGAAGAAGCCGAACTGGTTCGCCGGCATGTCCGAGGACACGAGCGTCAGGTTGTTGGCGCTCGCGAGCGCCGAGCCCGAGGCGCGCAACGTCGCCGAGTTGCCCGAGGTGTTCACCACCGCGGGGCTGCAGTAGGGCGTACCGATGCCCATCGACGGCGGCGGCACGTCGACGACGAAGTTGTCGTAGAGCGCGTAGACGTCGAGGGCACCCGAGAGCGACGTGAAGGTATCGGCGTAGCCAAGGCTCACGAGACCGTCGAACGTGTTCGCGAAGTCCCCTTGGAAGGTCAACACGCCGTCGAAGAAGAACGAGATGACCCCGTTCACGTTGTCGACGTCGATCGTGACCGTGGTCCAGACGTTGCCCGGCGATCCAGCGATCGAAGCCGGGGGGCTCGGAAACAGGTTCTGGAAGAACGTACCCGAGTTGTTGCTGCCGTTGCCGAGGTAGCTCGGGTGGGTGTTCGGCAGCGTCGTATTCGCGGTTTCTCCCGGGGGGGTATTGAGCGGCGAACGGAACCAGCGGTAGTCGGAGTTCGAGCCGCCGTCACCGTCGAAGGCGATGTAGGCGCCCGAGCCCGAGATCGGCGAGAAGAGCTGGTTGAACGTGAGCCCGTCGCCGCCGACGCCGACGTGGGCGTGCTCGGTGGTGAAACCGCCGACGATGAAGTTCATCCACACGTCGACCGTCAAGCGATAGTGCGGCGCCGTGATCGCGGTGTTGTGGAACGCCGTCAAGGCGTCGACCGCACCAGCCGTGTCGTTGACCGTGAAGCGGAGCCCCTTGGACGAACCCGGTTGGGAACGCGGCGCGAGCGGAAGGCCCGCGGCGACGTAGTCGAACGCGAAGTTGGTCGTCCCGTCGGGAGTCCCGTCGTTCACGACCGTGTAGTTGGCTGACGAGTTGCCTTCAAAGTTGTCGGTGATGAAGACCTGGGCCGAAGCCGACACGGTCGACAGCGAGCCGAGGGTCAAGAGTGAAAGGGCGCGGTGACGTCGCAGGTTCATACGAAAAGTGATTGCGTGGGAGGCGGACGGAACGGGATCAGCACGCGGCCCCCGATGGGGCACGCCTGCCAGGAGGTCCTCCCGAGTCTACTCCGCAAGTGCGAAGCCTGCGCTGGACCCGTGCCCCGCGGCGGGACGCCTGGCGCGGACGTCACTTCTAGGGAACATGGACGAGGACTTGCAGGCAAGGTGCACGTAAGGGTCCCATCGTTCGCGATGAAGCCGCCTGCCGATTCCCGAGCCAGCCTGCCGTGGCCGTCACACGAGGCCCTGCTCGCCGAGCTCGAGTCCATCGACGAACCGTTGGCCCGCGCCGAGGCCGCACGCAAGGCGCTCGGCCAGGTCCTCGGCCCAGGAGCCGCAGAGCTCGCGACCCTGCGCCTCCGCGCGCGCGCTCGACACCAGGACCGCGCCCTCCGCTACCTGACGGCCAAAGGCGCGGAGCAGCTCAGCCGGCCCGCTGTCGCGGCGCTGCGCGCAGCCTTCGTCAGCGAAGCGCTCGCGGCGTGCGGCGCGGAGCGCCGGGTGTTCGACCCGACGTCCGGCCTCGGCGCAGACGGGCTCGCGCTCGCGCGCGAAGGTCTCGAGACCCACCTCGGCGATCGCGATGGATACACCCTCGCCTGCGCGCGCGCGAATCTCGACGGCGCAGGAGTGCCGGCGCGCAGCGTGGTCCGTTGTGACGCGCGCGCGTTGCCGTGGCGTCCGTCGCTCGTTCGGGACAGCGCGCTCGTCCTGGATCCCGATCGGCGCCCCACGGGCGAGCGCGAGAGCGACCCCGCCTTCTGGTCCCCCACGCTCGCGCAGTGTTTGGACCTCGCGCAGAGCGCCCAGGTCGCGTGCATCAAGCTGGCCCCCGCGATCGAGCCCGATTCCCTGCCACTCGCGGCGCATCGTCACGAGGCGACGTGGGTGTCGTGCGACGGAGAGCTCGTCGAGGTCACCCTCTGGTCGGGCGCCGGCGCGCGACTCGGGCACGCTCGGCGCGCGATCGTGTTGCGCAACCAACGCGGCCGAGCAGAGGCCTCGGAGCGCGACACGCCGCTAGGCCGACCGCTCGAGGGCGTCGCATGTTGGACCTACGCGGCCGAGCCCATCGAGATCGACGCCTGGTCGCCCGACGCTGCGCGCGGAGTGCGCTGGCTCGTCGAGCCCGACCCCGCGCTGATCCGCGCGGGCCACATCGGAGCCCTCGCGCAAGACACGGGCTTACGCCCGCTCGCCCCTCGCTGCGCCTACCTCGGAGGCGATCACCCCGGTCCAACGGGATTGACCCGTTCTTGGCCTGTGCTCGTGTCGACGCCGCTCGATCGCAAGCATCTGCGCCGCGCCCTCGGCGAGCTGGACATCGGCTCGCTCACCGTCAAGAAACGCGGGCACCCCGATAGCGCCGATGTCCTCGCACGTCGCTTTCGTGGACCAGGCCGAGCCCCGGGCATCGTCGCCGTCGCGCGCCTCGCCGTGGGACACGCCGCTTTTGTGCTCGGACCCGAAGCGCGCGGCGAGGCGCCGCATCAGCCCTAGGATCTCGCACGCGTTGGGGCGCAGCCCCATTCGCTGCCCGTCGGCTCGGCCTCGCGCGCAGCGGTGGTGCGCAGCACCTCCGCTGCCGTCCCGCCGCTTTGGCGGCGGGACCAGCAACCGCGCCCAGTCCTTGATCGGGGCGGAGCCCCGATCAAGGACTGGTGGGCGATGAGGGATTCGAACCCCCGACTTCCTCGGTGTAAACGAGGCACTCTAGCCGCTGAGTTAATCGCCCTTGACTGAAGTCCCACACGCTATCGTGCCGAGTTCTTCCACGCCACCCCGGTAGTTCGCGACCGGGGCCCGACCCTCGAGCCACAACCCCCAAACGAGACTCCCTATGCGAATCGCCGTCGTCGGAACCGGCTACGTCGGCCTGGTCGCAGGCACCTGCTTTGCCGAGAGCGGCAACACCGTGACCTGCATCGACATCGACGAAAAGAAGGTCAAGAAGCTCCAGGAGGGGGTCGTGCCGATCTACGAGCCAGGCCTCGAGGAGCTCCTGAGGCGCAACGTGCGCGACGGGCGCCTGAAGTTCACGACGAACTACGCCGAGGGCATCCCTGGCGCCGAGGTCGTGTTCATCGCCGTCGGCACCCCTCCGGGCCAGGACGGCAGCGCGGACGTCCGTTACGTCCTCGCCGCGGCCGAGTCGATCGCCAAACACATGGACGGCTACACGGTCGTCGTCGACAAGTCGACCGTCCCGGTCGGCACGGCGGCCAAGGTCACCGAGCGCATGTCCGCGTTTACGAAGCACCCCTTCGACGTGGTCTCGAACCCCGAGTTCCTGAAGGAGGGCGCCGCGATCGACGACTTCCTCAAGCCGGACCGCGTCGTCATCGGCGCCAACTCCGAGCGCGGCGGCAAGGTGATGCAAGAGCTCTACGAGCCCTTCGTGCGCACGGGCAACCCGATCCTGATGATGGACGTCGCGTCGGCCGAGCTGACGAAGTACGCCGCCAACGCGATGCTCGCGACGCGCATCTCGTTCATGAACGAGATCGCCAACATCTGCACGCTCGTGGGCGCGGACGTGGACGCGGTCCGGCGCGGCATCGGCTCCGACGACCGGATCGGGTCGCGGTTCTTGTTCTCGGGCGTCGGCTACGGCGGGTCGTGTTTCCCGAAGGACGTCCAGGCCATCTACAAGACGGCCCAAGAGCGCGGGTACGACTTCAAGATCGTGCGCGCGGTCGAGGAGGTCAACCACCACCAGAAGACCCTCCAGCACCGCCAGATCGTCCAGCACTTCGGCCAGGACCTCTCGGGCAAGCGCTTCGCCATCTGGGGCCTGGCGTTCAAGCCCAATACCGACGACATGCGCGAGGCGCCGGCGATCGAGCTCGTGCGCGCCCTCCGCGAATCGGGCGCGTCGGTCGTCGCGCACGACCCGGAGGCCATGCGCGAGGCGAAGGAGCACTACATCGGCGACTCGATCGAGTACTCCGAGCACCCGATGGACGCGCTGAAGGGCGCCGACGCCCTCGTGATCGTGACCGAGTGGAACGAATTCCGGCGGCCGGACTTCCAGGCGATCAAGGCCGCCCTCCGCAACCCGGTGATCTTCGACGGCCGCAACATCTACCCGCGGCGCACGCTGGAGGCCTTGGGCTTCACCTACTTCGGCATCGGCCGCTGAGCCCGCCGCGGGGGTCCTTGACCTCCGCGTTCGGCCCACGCTCTGCGCTCAGCCGACGCTGCTCAGCACTCCTCCGACTTACGGGGCGTACTCAAGGGGCGGGCACAACGAAGGCAGCCTCCACCCTTGCGGGTCGAGGCTGCCTTCCGTGATGTCGTGGTGTCTTCGAGTTCGCGATCCTGTGGTGACCGGCGAGCCGCGACACACGCGTGACGCACCCTGATCGTCGGTCGGATCCGAACTCTGTGCGCATTCAAGAACACGGCGTCTCGGAGTGCAACGTCTTCTCAGACATCTCGACGATTTTTTTCGGGAGTGAGCACGGCTCCAGCGACGCCTTCGTCGTCGACCGACCGACACCGATCGAGCTGGAGCGGAGTCACACGCGCGCAGACTTGGCGGTACTCGTCGCGTTCTCTGCGAGCTGCGCGCTGCACCGTCGAGGCGTGACACGTGTGAGTGACGCGACGCTGAGCTCACGTCGGATCCGCGCCTCGAGCCGGCGTCGCGCGCGGTGCAAACAAACCTTCACGTTGCCGCGCGGGATCGCGGCGGCGGTCGCCGCAGCGGCCGCGGATCCGGCCTCGCCGTAGAACGCGCCGAGAACGCGGCGATCGCGCTCCGAGAGCCCGCCCCAGGATCGATTGAGAGCCCCGATCACATCACCGAGGTCGTGTTCGTCACCGTCGACTGTCAGGGTCCGAACGACCTCGACGTCGTCTCGGACCTCGGCCTCGAGGTCCTCGAACAACGGGTCGTCGAACGGCACCGTCGCCCACTTCGTCTCCCGCCGCACGTGGTCGCGGTGCAGGTTCGCGGCGATGCGGAACAACCACGAGCGCAGGCGCCCTGGCTCACGCTGCGAGCTCCGGAACCGGGCCGCGCGTAAGAGCGCCTCTTGCGTGAGGTCCTCGGCCTCGTGCGGATCGCGGCAACGCGTCGTGAGAAACGACACGAGCAGATCGCGGTTTGGCGCGAGGTCACGCCAGTCGAGGCGGTCGGTGAGTTGATGATCCAGGGCGAGGTCCATGGCGCAGCTCGGGGATGAGGGTCGCGCGCCCGAGGGGTCCTGGGCCGCGGTCCGGCGTGCCACGCGGAACTCGCGCGGCGCAGACAGGAGACCGACCTCGCCGCCACCGGTGGCGCTCCGACCGCGTCGTGGAGAACTCCGGCGCGCGCGACGGGACCGCGAGTGCCGAGCACTGGCGCGCCCTCACGGGCGGCGAACGGCCCCTCTGATCGTCGGGGGGCCCTTCTGATCGTCAGGGTGGAGAGAGAGAACGAGGCTCGTTTCCGAACGACTCGCGGCTCGCTTGCGCTTGGCGCAAACGAGCCGCGAATCGTTCGGAAACGAGCCTCGCTCCGTAGCGCAGACGCGCCGACTACGCCTTCGCGTAGAAGTCCCGCGCCTCGCGTTCCCAGCGGCTGCGCGGGAAGTTGACGACGACGTGGCGCCAGAGGCGCTTCGCGCGGTCGATGGACTCGGGACCGCCGAGCAATTGGTAACAACGACCCGCGTAGAACGCAGCCTTCGCGACGTAGAGCGCCTCGTCGGGATAGACCACCACCGGCCGCATGTAGGCGATCAGGGCCTCGCGGAAGAGGGGCGGCTGGTCCGCTGCCTCGGCCGCCTCACCGCGTGTGCGCAGGCAGTCGCCGAGCCCGGTCCACGCCGCTGCGAGGGTCCGCGAGTCGGCCTTGGACTCGCGCAGGATCTCGCGGAACACCTTCTCGGCCTCCGCGACTTTCTTGGTGCCGAGCAAGGCCTCGCCGATCGCCACTTCGGCGCGGTTGCGCACACTCGGGTACTCCGCGGCGTCCACACCCACCGCCTTGAGGTCGGCCTCGAGCTCCTTGCCCGTCTTCCCGGAGGTCAGCGCGCTCCAGAGCTTCTGCTCGACCGACCATCGGCCCGTGAGGCTCTTGGCCTCGATGAAGCGACCGAAACCCTCGACGGCCGCCTTCGCTTCCGCCGCCTTGCCCGCGTCCAGCAGGGCCTGTGCTTTCGCGACGAACGCGAGCGGCGCGTAGCGCGAATCACCGTGTTTGTTCGCGACACTGTCCGCTGCAGCGGAGAGGGCGGGCAGGTCGCCGATGATCGCGTTCAGCTCGACGAGGCGGTACTGCGCATAGGCCGCGGCCCACGGATAACGCTTGTCGGGTTTCCCATCGACGCTGCCGAGGTACGTCTCCATCTCGGCGATCGCGTCGACGTACCCCTCTTGTTCCGCGTAGGTGTCCGCCTGATCGACCGACTTGGGCTTGCGGCCGTATTCGATGCGCAGCACGTCCTCCGCCTTGACGGTCGCCTTGTTGCGGCCGTTGCGGTACTCGACCTCGTTGACCCCTTCGGTCGTGACGCCGACGTCCTTCACGACGCCGCCGTCGGTCAGGTAGATCTTGTCCGTGTCCTTGCCTGGGTCCTGGCCGCGGACACCCGTGGCGAGAGTGAGGACCGCCGTAGCGGCGACGAAGAGGGTCGAGGTGCGCATGCGCTGGTGCAGAGGTCGAGGGGCGAGCGACTCGGATCGACGAGCCGTCGCGATGGAAACGGCGCGGGCCCCTTGGCCCGTGGGGTTCACGGAGGGGCGCGGCACGGGGGCGAGAGGGTCTCGAGGTGGACCCGGTGGCGCGCTCCCATTGGGGCGCTACCGCGTCTGGAGGCCAGAGTCACCTCGCCGACGCGACGCAGCAGGGTAGGCGGGACCGTTCCGGGCTGTCAACGCGGACCCCCTCGGGGCGCCTGTCGCCGAGCCGAACGCGTATGGCTGGCGCGTATGGCTGGCGCGTATGGCTGGCCGTCGGGGCTGCGCCCCTCCGGGCTCAGCCCCAGACGGTATCGCCCCACAGAGCGAGGTTCGTGAGCGGCCAGGCGACCCGCCAGTGCTGCTCCGGGTCGGCCGCGACCTGGCCGAGGGCGGCCGGCAGGAACAAGGCCCGCGCGAAGGGTGAGCGCGGCAGCTCGCGCGCGAGCTCGACGCACCACGCCTCGAACGGCAGCGGGAACGACGCCTTCGGGCGCTCGAGCGCGAGCCGCGGCACGCGCCGGCGGAACGCGTCGCGCAGCACGAGCTTGCCGCGGGCCGCGAGCGCGACGCCGCCCGGGGACGTCGCGACGAGCGCCGCGGCTTGGGCCTGGGTCAGGTACTTGCGGTGCGCGGGCAGGGCCTCCGCGACCTTCGCCACCTCGGAGTCGGCGAAGGGTGTGCGGCCCTCGACGCCGTGCCGCATCGTCGCGGCGTCGAGGCGTTGGAGGAGCGCGCCGAGGTTCAACTCGCGTTGCAGGCGCAGGTGCGCGTCGAGGTGATCGCCGAGCGCGCCCGCGGCCGCGCGGCAGCGCTCGAAGCCGCCGTCGAACGTGTCCGTGAGCAGGCTGTCTTCTTCGATCAGGGCCAGCGCGTCCGCGCCGAACAGCGCGGGTTTGAGACGCGGCCCGACCCAGGTCGTCGCGGCGAGGTGGAGCTGGCCGCCGTCTTCGGCGCTCGTGTAGGAGTCGAGCACGGCGTCGTACCCGCCGAACAGCTCGTCGGCGCCCTCGCCCGAGAGCGCGACGACGTTGCCGGCCGCAGCGAGCGCGCGCGCGACCTCGCTGATCGCGACCTCGTTCGGAGTCGAGAGCGGCGTCCAGAGGTGCGCGACGAGCTCCGGCCACGCGCGGTGAAAGTGCGCGCGATCGATGGACGCGAACGTGTGTCTGGTGCCGAGGGCCGCGGCGACTTCGTGGGCGGCGACGATATCTGGGCCGAGCGGGCGTCCGCCCTCGACGCCGCCCGCGCACCACGTGCTCGGCGCGACATCCGCGGCGTCGAGCGCGAGGCGCGTGAGGATGGTGCTGTCGAGGCCACCCGAGAGGAGCGCGCAGACGGGCACGTCGCTGACGAGTTGCCGACGGACCGAGTCCTCGAGCGCTGCTTCGACGCGGCGCGCGGCGACCTCGTCGCCCGGGTCGGGCGCGACGGGCACGGAGCGCCACGCGTGTTGCAGCACCGGCTCGGGCGAACTCGCATCGAGGTCGATGCGCAGCACTTCGCCGGGGCGGACGGCGCGCACGCCCTCGAACATCGTGCGCTCGCCGAGCTCGCGGCGGGCCGTCGTGAGGTACGCGCTGACCATCCCGAGGTCCGGTTGCGCGGTCGCGAGCGGGTGCGCGAGCAGCGCCTTCGGTTCGCTCGCGAAGAGCAGCTCGCCGCCGAACCAGGCCCAGTAGAGCGGCTTGACGCCGAGCGGATCGCGCGCGAGAAGGACCTCGCGCCGCTCGAGATCGACCCACGCGAACGCGTACATGCCGCGCAGACGCTCAACCGCGTCAGCGCCGTACGCGAGGAGCGCCATCAGCAGCGTCTCGGCGTCGGACGTCGTACGGAAGCCGCCGTGCTGGGCCGCGAACTCCGCGAGATCCGCGCGCAGCTCGCGGTCATTGTAGAGCTCGCCGTTGTAGACGAGGGCCGCGCGGCCGCCGCGCCGCCCGGGGCCGCTGGGCGCGACCATCGGCTGCGCCGCGGCCAGCGAGAGGTCGCGTACGGCGAGGCGTCGATGGCCGAGCGCGACCTGCTCGGAGCGCCAGGCGCCGCCGCCATCCGGGCCCCGGTGGCGCAGCGTGTCACGCCAGCGCTCGAGCTCCTGGGCGGTGATCCGGGGCTCACGCCCCTGCCCCGCGATCGCGCCGACGATGCCGCACATTCCGGAGGCTATCGACCGCTGGGCGCGGATGCTGGAGCCGAGAGCTTGCGCGATGAGGCCTAGTCACGCCAGTGTGGGTCGAGACCAGAGGTACCGAACCCGACCCAAAAAGTAGGCGAGAGTCGCGCGCGCTCCGCGCGCGCGACTCTCGCCATTGGGTCGGGTTCGGTACCTCTGGTCTCGACCCACACTGGCGTCCAGCCGATACGGTCGGTCAGCTGCCCGCGAGGGCGGCCTCGAGCTCATCCATGAGCGCGGGCGCGCCGTCGGACGCCCCGGCCTCGAGCAGCCGCGCGCGCGCGAGCTGCAAGCGCTCACGGCCGCGACCCTGCTGGCCCTGGGCCAGGTCGATCAACCCGAGATCGAACAGCACCCGCCCGAGGTACTCCGCGCTCGCAGCGGTGCGCTCGCGGGTGTAGAGATCGGTCATGTCGCGCAGCAACCCCTCGAGGGCGCGTTGGGCCTCGTCGAGGGCCCCGGCGCGCCGCGCCGCGTGCGCGACGGCCCACTCGGTGCGCGCCCGAACGATGCGGGCGACGCCAGCGCCCTGGACGAGCCTCCGCGCCCGCTCGAACGCTTGTCGGGCCTCCTCGAAGAGCCCGCGCGCGTCGAGCAGCCAGCCGAGATTCGACCACTGGGCCGCCTCCCAGGTCGGTTCGTTCGTCGCCGCGGCGGCCGTGATGCCGCGGCGGGCCCATTCGAGCTGTGCGGCGCCCTCGGTGACGAGCGTCGCGAGCTGGCAGGCCTGCAGGACCCGCGCGGCGGCGCCCTCCTGCGCGGCAAATTCGTAGAGGTTCTGGAAGGCGCCGAGCGCCCGCGTGTTGTCGCCGCCCTGGCCCCGCTTCCAGGCGACGAGGCCGCGCGCGAGCAAGACCCGCAGCCACGCATCGGGCGCCGTGGGCGCGGCGTGGGCCTCCGCGTTGCGGAGCCAGCTCGCGGCCTCGTCCGACGCGCCTTGCAGCGCGAGCACGCTCGCGACCTGACTCGCGGCGCTCGCGAACAGCACGTCGTCGCGTCCGTCGCGGGTGCCGAAGGCCGCCAGCTGGTAGGCCTCGAGCGCGGCCCCGTAGCGGCGCTGGTCGAAGTCGCGGTCCCCTTGGACGAGCAGCTCGCGCGGCGAACGCCGCTCCGGAGCGGCGTCACTCGCGCGGCACCCGAGGGCGAGTCCGAGCACGGCGAAGAGGGCCAGAGCGCGGCGGCTGCAGCGTCGCACAGTGGGCCCGGTCGGGGCAGGCGACGCGGTCCTTCGTGTGTACATGAGAGAACAGAGCAGTGGACGTGGCGTGCGATACACCAAATAACAGAACGGGGCCCCGCGACGCGCGCGAGGCCCCGTTCGATGATCGACCTGGCCCCCGCGACGCGCGCGGGGGCTCAGGAGCGTACTCGACTGTGGATCAGAAGCCGACGGTCACACCGACGATCACGGCATCCCCGTCGCCTGCGTCGCTGTCCACCGTGGTGAACTGCGCGTGGTACTTGAGGTCGTGACCCGACTGCAGGTAGTTGACACCGAAGTCGATGATGTTGGTGTCGGCCGAGTCATCCATGTCCTGGAAGCGGACGCCGAGCTCCCAGCCACCCTGGGTGTCCGACGGCTGGGTGATCATGAAGGTACCCATGATGCCGAAGGGGGTGCTGTCGCCCTCGAGGAAGGTGCCGACGACGTTCCCGAAGACCGGCGTCCCAGTCGCGTTGGCGGTGAAGATGTCGTCGTCGATGTCGGCGACCCACGCGTTCACGCTGTACATACTGGTCGCGATCGTGGCCTGGAACAGGAGACCCGACCCGTTGTCGAGTTGGCCGTCGTCCCAGTACGACGCGCCAATGGTGCCAGCGATCTCATCGGTGTTGCCATAGGCACCCTCAGACATCGCAGCGCCCTGACCGAGGAAGTTGATCGCGCCGTGCAGCGCGAAGAAGAGTTCATCCCCGTCGCCGTCGGAGCCGTCCTGGACCGTGACGGCCCAGTCGAACTGGTCGAAGTTGCCCTTGAGCGCGAGGCCCTGGTTCCGGCCTTCGAACAGCTCACCGATCTGCGAACGATCGATGAAGAACAGGTGCTGGCGACTGACCAGCGAATCGCGGGACACGATGGCCCGGAACTGACCGGCTTGAACCTGGAGGTTCTCGCCGACGGGGATCGTCAAGTAGGCGTCGAGCAGCAGGATCTCGGATCCCGCGAACTCGTAGCCGGCCTGGACGACGTAGCCGACGTTGCCGCGCGACCCGGAGGCCTTGAGGCGGGCCTGGTTGACACTGAAGCCACCCAGGTCGTTGCCGGACGGCGCGACTTGGATGTCGCTCGAGGTGGCGTACGTGGCACGGATGTAACCGTCCAACTTGACGCCTGAGGACTCGAGGCCGGCCATGCTCGCGGACAGGGCCTGGACGTCACGGTCCAGATCCGCCCACTCGCTCTCCGACGCGAGCGCGGTTGCGCTGGCCACGGACGCCGCCAGGGCGCTGATGACGAGCTTCTTCATAAGAATCACACTCCGATAGTGGTGAGAGACAGACAGAGAGGAAGTGGGATGGGGGTTCGAAGCGGAGGATGGTAGTCGGGCTTCGCGAGCCGCGGTTGGTCCAGCGTTCGAAATCACAGCTTCTTTGTAGGGGAGTCCTTCGGCGGGGGTGGGGAGGTCCTGGACCGGAAACAGGTCGGAGAAATCTGAGATTCTGCGAGTCGTGGGGGCCAGGGGGTTGATCAGGCTGGGACGAAGTGGGATGGCAGTATGACGTCAGTTGCGCAGCTCACCCGCCCAACCGGTGACCCAAGAACCGAAACGTGGTTCAAATACACGTCAAATATCTATCAAAAGACCTGCACTGGACCGCCTTGCGCCGCAATCCATGGCGCACGAGGGCCGCATGAACTGCATAAGTTGACCCCAAACGACCCTAATCTTCGTGCCCGCTACGCCGATCGCGCTTCGTCGAGCTGCGTTTCCGCTTGGCTTCGGCCCGCCGGCGTTGCGAGCCCCGGGTCGGCTTGGTGGGCCGCCGGACTTTCGCGACGACGAGGGCGGCGCGCAGAAGCTCGGCGAGGCGCTGGCGGGCGTCCTCGAGATTGCGCCCCTGCTCGCGGAACGTGGACGAACGCACGACGAGCACACCCTCCCCGACCAAGCGCGTCGCGAGCCCGTTCAGGATCCGCGCCCGCCGGACTTCGCCGAGGACCTGGCTGTTCTGGACGTCGAAACGCAGCTCCACCGCGGTCGCGACCTTGTTGACGTTCTGGCCGCCCGGTCCGCTGGAGCGCACCGCCCGCATGTCGAGCTCGCCCGGGGGCAGGACGAGGCGCGCGTTCACGACGAGCGGCTCCATGGCGGGCTAAGTGGCGCCGCCGTCGCCGCTAGCTGCGGGGCGATTGGACTCGGCCAGGCGCCGCAGCATGCGCCAGGTGTAGATGCCCGTCTCGTGCCCGTCTGCGAAACGCAGGGCCAGCGCGTACCGCCCGACGAGCTCGGCGCCCCGGTGCGTGAGATCGTCGGGCACGGTGCGCGGGTCGAGGAGCGGCGCGCCAGTGAGCTCGTGCACGCAGCGCGCGCAGGGGCACGCGCGGCGCAGGTCGGCGGTCGCGAGACTGGCGGTCAAGCCGTCCGACCATTCGAGGACGAGGCGCTCTGGGTCGCGACGCCCGACTCGGACTGGGGCGCAGCCGTTGTCGTCTGCGGGGGTCGGGCTGGCCATGATGGTGGGCCGTGGCGTGCGGCGGGGACCGCAGCGGTTGGCGGTTGTCGGTTGGCGGTTGGCGGTTGGCGGTTGGCGGTTGTCGAATCGTCGTACGGTACCAGGTACGCGGCGCCGATTGGCGCGGGGTCCCGGGCGCGCGCTCCGCGCGCGACGCGCGCGGAGCGCGCGCCCGGGACCCCGCGTCAATCGGCGCCGCGTACCTGGTACCGTACGACGATTCGACACCCCTCATTTGCACCCCGCAACCGGGCGCAGAAATGGTGGCCAGAGCCGGACTTGAACCGGCGACCCCCTGATTTTCAATCAAGTGCTCTACCGACTGAGCTATCTAGCCGAGGGGCAAGAAGTGTGACAACAGACCCCGCTCCCGTCAAGGCCGGGGCTGCGAGCCGATCAGCAGTTCCCGCGCCGCCGCCGCGTCGGCCGCGATCGCCGCGCGGAGCTCAACGAGGCCCGGGAAGCGCTGCTCGTCGCGGAGGCGACGGACAAACTCGAGCTCGACCTCGGCGCCATAGAGGTCGCCGTGGAAGTCGAGCAAATGCGCCTCGATCACCGGCTCCGCGGCGTCGGCCCGGCCCGCGCCGATGGGCGCTCCGGCGCCGCTCGGGAGCGCCACCGTCGGCCGATAGCCGATGTTCGCGACCGCCGCGTATTCCCCGAGACACGGCCCGAGGACCTCGGGCCCGTCGCCTCGACTCGGCTCGAACCGCCGGACCCGGCAGGCGTACACCCCGTTAGGCGGATGCAGCTCGTGGCGCAGATCGAGATTCGCGGTCGGAAAACCGAGCTCGCGGCCGAGGTGCGCGCCGTGCACGACGCGCGCGAAGACGCTGACGGGCCGCCCCAGCATCCGCGCCGCAATCGCCAAGTCACCGAGCTCGACCGCTTCGCGGATCGCGGTGCTCGAGACCGTCCGTTCACCCAAGAGGATCTCGGGCGCGACCTCGACGTCGAAACCGCGCGCCCGCAGGAATTCGGTACCCCCCTCTCGTCCTCGGCCGAACTTACTGTCGAAACCGAGCACAAAGGCGCGCACGTCGAGCCGCGCGACAAGCAGGTCGTTCACGAACGACTCGGCGCTCGTATCCCGGAGCGCTGCATCGAAGCGCAACGCAACGACGTGCTCGACGCCGTGCCGCGCGAAGAGCGCGAGGCGGTGTTCGAAGGTCGTCAGAGTGCGCGGCGCGCGCCCGAGCAGCAGCGTCTTCGGGTGCTCACGGAACGTCACCACCGTGGACTCGGCGTCGAGCGCGCGCGCCCGCGCGAGGTTCGTCTCGAGGATCGCGACGTGGCCGAGGTGCACGCCGTCGAACACCCCCACGCTCACGACTGAGCCGCGCGTTCGCCCCGCGTGAGGCGCGGCCGGCAGCTGATCCGGTTCGAGGGTGACCCTCAAGCGTGAGGACCTCGTTCAGCCGCGTTCCGCGCGGTATTGGTGACGCAGCTCATCGAGGGCTGCGCGGTAACGGGCCTTGTCCGCAGGCGTCATGCGGTCGACGATCAGGACCCCCTCGAGGTGGTCGTACTCGTGCTGCACGATGCGCGCAACGAAGCCGTCGAACTCCTCTTGATGGCGCACGCCGTCGAGGTCTTGGAACTCGACGGTGCAGCGCTCGGGGCGCTCGATCTCGGCGTAGATCTCGGGCAGCGACAAGCAGCCTTCCTCGGCGCGCACGCGGGGACCTCGCCGCGCGGTGATCACCGGGTTGATGAGCACTCGCGTGAGGTCTGGCCGCTCGCGATCGCCCTCAGGGTTGAACACGAAGAGCCGACTCGACGTCCCGACCTGCGGCGCCGCGAGCCCGACACCGCGGCTGCCATACATGCGCGCCAGCATCGATTGGGCGAAGGCCTTGAGCTCTTCGTCGAAGCGCTCGATCGGCGCGGTCTCGCGTCGCAACACCGGGTCCGGGAAGAGCACCACCTCGAGGCCGCCGGCCCCGGGCGCATCGTCGTCCACGGCCGTGGACTCGTCAGACCGATCGTCAGACCGATCGTCGGACCGATCGTCGGGCCGAAAGTCGGGCCGATCGTCGGGGTCGTCAGCGGTGTCGCTCATGGTCGCGGGCGAGATGCGGATGTCGAAGAGGGCGCTCCGAGGCGAAGCCCAGCGCAGCTCCGCGCTGGCGCAGGACCCCCGGCGGGACCCCGGGACCGGACCCCGACGGGATCGCGAGTGGCAAGGCGGAGGCTCCACCAGCGCGGGTGAGGCCCGGGGACGGCGCGCGCCAGGCCGTGCCCGGAGACCCACGGATGGCACAGATGGCTTCGTGGCGCCCCTCTGGGCAGGATCGGCGCGGAAACCTCCGTGCCCGGCGAGGATAGCTCAACGTTGACGGTCCGGTGGGTCGCTCCTACGATTTTCGCCCCTCCAGGCGCGGGCGCACCCTCGGGCCTCGACCGGGGCACGCCGCGCGGCCGCACCGGGCCCCTCCCCGTGGACTACTCCAAGCACATCCAGAAGGCCGAAGAGGCCGCGCGGCGCAAGAACTACGACTTCGCCGTCGAGCTGTTCCAACAGCTCCTGGAGATCGACCCCGACGTAGGCGAGGCGCGGGGCAAGTTGCGACGTGTCCTGCGCGCTCGACACGAGGCGAAAAAGGGCTCGAAGCTGCTGCGGATGGTCATGGGCGCGGCGCCGTTGGCGGCCGCCAAGACCCTCGCCAAGGCGGGCAAACACGACGCAGCGGCGAAGGCCTGCGAGAAGTACCTCGCGACCTCGCCGCTCGACGTCGAGGGCAACCTGCTGCTCGGAGTGTCGCTCGAGAACGCGGGTCACTACCACTCCGCGCGCGCGGTCTTCGAGTTCGTCGCCGAGCTCGATCCGCGCAACTCCGAGGGTCTGAAGCGCGCAGGCGCGATGCTCGCTCGCACGGGCGACCCGGTGCAGGCCCTCGAGTTCTATGAGCGCGCCCTCGCCGCCGACCCGCGCGATCGGGACGCGCTGAAGGCGCGCAAAGACCTCGCCGCCGAAGCAGCGATCGTGAAGGCGCGCTACGGCGAGGTGCAGCACTCGCGCGAGCAGATCGTGGACCAAGGCGAATCGCGCCGCCTCGAGCGCCGCAACCGCATGCACCTCTCCGACGAGGAGCTCGCCGAGGAACAGTCACGCCTCGAAGAGCTGCTCGCTGCGACGCCGAACGACGTGGACGTGCTCGTCGAGCTCGCCGCCGTGCACGAGCGCCTGCGCGATGCGGGTGCGGCGCTCGATATGGTCGAGCGCGCCCTCGAGCTGCGACCCGGGGACGCAGATCTGGCCGACCGGGTCGGCGCGCTGCGGATCAAGGCCCTGAAGCGGCGCATCGCCCGCGCCGACAAGTTGGGCGACGCGGCGGAGGCCGACCGCTTGGAGAAGGAGCTCGCGCAGAACGAGATGCAATCCGCCCGCGACAAAGTGGAGCGCAGTCCCGGTGACGGTGGCGCGCGCCTCGAGCTCGGCCGGCTCCTGCTGCGATTGGGGCAGAACGACGCGGCCGCCGCGGAGCTGCAGAAGGCCGTCGGCGATCCGCGCCGCGCCGAGGAGGCGCGCTTCCTTTTGGCGCAGTGTTTCCTCGCCAAGGGTTTCACCGACCTGGCGCGCAAGGAGTTCGAGCGGGTCCTCGAAGGGCGGCCCGAAGTCGACGAGCGAGCCCGTGAGGTGCTGTACAATCTTGGGCTGATCGCCGAAGGCGAGGGCAACCCCGCCGAGGCGCGACGCTACTACGCGCGCATCTACGAGGTCGACATCGGCTTCCGCGATGTCGCCCAGAAGATGGAAGCGTTGCGCTGACGGCCGCTCGGTCCGCGACCGAGTGGCCTCGATCCAGCCCCCACGCCCGCCCGCACGAGACACCCGAGACGGACCGACCGTCGGCCACGACACCGACAGCTCACGACGCCCCGGGGACGATTCAAACCGACACCAGCCAGCAAGACTGACAGCCAGATAAACATGCCGAACAGCAAGCAAGCCATCAAGCGGATGAAGACCGATGACAAGCGCCGCATCGCCAACAAGATGCTCGCGACGTCGATGAAGACCGCGGTCAAGAGGGTCCTGTCCGCGGAGGACGCGGCGACCGCGAGCGCCGCGCTCCCCTCCGCGATGAAGCGGATCGACAAGGCCGCCAAGGCCCACGTGATCCACGAGAACACCGCCGCGCGCAAGAAAGCGCAGCTCGCCAAGGTGATCCAGGGCAAGGCTGCGATCCAAGGCAAGAACGGCTGATCTCGTTCCCGAGCCTTTCGGACGAGACGACGACACCGCGAGCGAAACGCCATGGGCCGCTTCGAGACCAGCGACACGCACTCCAACCGGTGGCACCAACCGGTGCGGGTGCCGCGCGCCAAAGAGGGCATCTACGCGAGCGCGAAAGAGCTCGTCGAGGACCTCGACGGATGGCAAATCGAACGCGCGGACGACGCCGCGCTGACCCTGCACGCGACGAAGTCGAACGGCTTCCTCGGCGGGACCGCGAAGGTCACGATCGTGGTCAAGGGTCCGGACGGAATCCCCTCCTCCGAGACCCATGTCGTCTCGGAGTCGAGCGGCGGATGGTTGCCGAAGGACCGCGCCAATGTGGCGCAGTTCTGCGAGAAATTCTGGATGCGCGTGACGTGACGCGGGCCCTTAAACTCGCGCGCCCATGAGCTCTCGAACTCCTCTGCGCGTCCTCGTCACCGGCGGCACACGTGGCATCGGCCGGGCCATCGCTCTCCGTTTCGCGCGTGAGGGCGCCCGAGTCGCGGTGACCGCCCGCAGCTCGCCGGACCTCGACCGAGTCGTCACGGAGATCGATGCCGCCGGCGGCAAAGGCGACGCGGGTCAGGCCAACATGGCGGACAAGGGTTCCGTCGAGGCCGCCGTGTATCGCGCCGTGGACTTCTGCGGCGGCGTGCTCGATGTCGTCGTGAACAACGCGGGTGCGTTCGATCTCAAGGACTTCGAGGACACCGACATGGACACCTGGGAGCGCCTCGTCGGGGTCAACATGACCGGCGCGTACCTGACCGCGCTCGAGGCGATGCCGGCGCTGTGCGCGAGCGAACGTGGGCACCTCATCAACATCGGCTCGGCCGTGTCGCGCGAGCCGCGCCCCGGAATGGCGCTCTACTGCGCGACCAAAGCGGGCCTCGCGGGTCTCTCGGCGGGACTGCGCGCCGAGTATGGACCGAAGGGACTGCGCGTCACGACGGTGTTCCCGCGCGCGACCGACACGGACATGGTCGCGCCCCACAAGAAACACTGGGCCGGCGTCGTGTTCAACACGCCCGAGGACGTCGCGGAGGTCGTGTGGCAAGCGTGGAGCGCTGAGGTGGCCCCCGCCGAGGTGTTCGTCGAGCCGCCCGCCTGAGCTCTGAGGCGCTGCCAGCGCGTCATCCCGGGACTCGAGACGGCCCGGATCGAACGACGCACGTTCGATTGGTGCGCGACAGGCCTCCCGCAACGAGGCGCGCGCGGTACCGCGTCGAGGCAGCCGTTCGGATCGGGTCCAAGCCGGGACATTCACGGATTCCGGACAAACTTGACCTGCACGGTGCCACACACCGACGGATGATTCGAGGGCGATGAGAATCGTTTGTAAGTCGGGTGACAGGGGCTTCGGTCCTCGCCAACCGTCGGCTACATGCAGTGCCCCGCCACTTACCCTCCGAATGGAGAACGGGACCCGATGAAACACACTGACGACAAGGACTTCGCGCAGAAGCTCGTACCGCTCCTCGACGCGATCTTCCGTGAGGTCGCCGACCGTCGGCGCGAAGTACGGCTGCTCGAAAAACAGCTCGCCACCGCCACGCGCGAGGGTGACGACGACCAGCTCACCGAGCTCCGCGCGAAGTTGGCCACCCACCGCCGCGAGCTACGGCTGTCGCGCAAGGAATTCGAGCGCCTCGGCTGTGAGGTCGACGAGAGCAACCCGAACCGTGTGTTGATCCTGGGTTCGAACGGCCGGCGTGCGTACCGCTGGGACGCAGGCGACGTCGCCGTACACAGGGTGCTGTCGGACGCTGGTCGCAGCGCCTGACCCGAACACGAACCGGCCCGCGGGCCGGCGCAATAAAGTCTGGACCGGCCAAAGCGGGTTCAAGACCAAGGGCGGACCCGGGAGCGATCTCCCGGGTCCGCCCCCTAATCTGAAGTACGGAGCCAGGGTCGTTTCTTCACATTTGCCGATCGCTCGCGCTCCGCGCGAGCGATCGGCAAATGTGAAGAAACGACCCTGGCTCCGTACTTCAGATTAGGGGGCCGCACATCAGTTCGGACAGATCGAGCGCGCGCCGGTGGAAAGCGCGGCGGCGGCGGGAGTACAACCCTCGGGCGCCGCGGGGTTCCGGGGCGCCCCCACCCCGGATGGTCCCGATGCTCGACAGTTCCCAATTGGCCCCGCTCGCCACAGGGCCCAAGCGCTCCGTCGCCACCCGCAACGCCTATGGCGAAGCGCTCCTCACGCTCGGCGCCGAGCGCGAGGACGTGTTGGTCCTCGACGCGGACCTGTCGGGCTCGACGAAGACCAAGGACTTCGGCAAGCGTTACCCCGCGCGCTTCATCAACATGGGCGTCGCGGAGGCCAACATGATCGGCACCGCCGCGGGCCTCGCGGCGCAGGGTTACACGGTCTTCGCGAGCTCGTTCGCGATGTTCGCCACGGGCAAAGCCTGGGAACAGGTGCGCCAGAGTGTGTGCGTGCCCGAGCTCAACGTGAAGATCGCGGCCACCCACGCAGGGTTGACCGTCGGCGAGGACGGCAAGTCCCACCAGATGCTGGAGGACGTGACGCTCATGCGTGTGCTGCCCCACATGAAGGTGTTCGTGCCGGCGGACTCGGTCGAGGCGGCCGAGGCGATCCGCGTCGCCTCGATCACCCCGGGCCCCGTCTACATCCGCCTCTCGCGCGCGAGCACGCCGGTGATCTTCGGTGCGAGTTATCGCTTCGCGGTCGGCAAGGGCGCGCTCTTGCGCGAAGGGCGCGACCTCGCCATCGCGGCCAACGGCGTGACGGTCGCGCCGGCCCTCGAGGCGGCGGCATTGCTGGCGGAACAAGGGCTGCAAGCGCGTGTGATGAGCCTCGCGAGTGTCTCGCCGCTCGACACGGAGATGGTGCTCGCCGCTGCGCGCGAGTGCGGCGCGATCCTGACGGTCGAGGAGCACCAGGTGAACGGCGGCCTCGGATCCGCGGTCGCCGAAACGGTCGGCGAAGGCCACCCCGTGCCGATCTACCGCCACGGGATGCGTGGCACCTTCGGCCAGAGCGCCACCGCCGAGGTGCTGCTCGCCCATTACGGGCTCGACGCCGCGGGCATCGCGGCGCGGGCCAAGGACCTCCACTCTCGCAAGAAGCGCTGAATCACCATGCCCCTGCAAAAGGACCGAAAAGCGGCCATCCAAGCCGCCGCGCTCACCGTGCGCCAGGACACGATCCGCATGGTGCACCGCGCGAACAGCGGGCACATCGGCGGCCCGCTCGGGATGGCGGACTTCATGTCCGTGTTGTTCCTCGAGCACCTGAACCTCACGCCCGCGAACCGACACGCGCCTGACCGCGACCGTTTTGTGCTCGGCAACGGACACACGTGCGCCGGGTACTACTCGCTGCTCTCACAGAAAGGGCTCGTGCCGCGCGAGGAGCTCGAGCGCTTCCGGACCCTCGGTTCGCCGCTGCAAGGGCACCCGCACCGGAACCTCGACCTCGGGATCGACTTCTCGACGGGCAGCCTCGGCAACTCGCTCTCGGTCGCGTCGGGGATGGCGATGGCGGCCAAGAAACGCGGCTGGCCCGCGCGGATCTACAGCGCTTCGTCGGACGGCGAGAGCCAAGAGGGCCAGATCTGGGAGGCCGCCACGAGCGCCGCGCACTACGGCCTCGACAACCTCACCGTGCTCGTGGACTTCAACAACATTCAGATCGACGGCCACATGCGCGACGTGATGGACGTGCGCGACCTGCGGGTCAAGTACGAGGCCTTCGGCTGGCACGCGCTCGACGTGGACGGACACGACGTCGACGCCGTCCACGACGCGCTGCTCGCGGCCAAGGCGGAGACCAAACGTCCTTCCGCCCTCATCTGCCACACCATCCTCGGCAAGGGCGTCTCCTTCATGGAGGACCAACCCGGTTGGCACGGCACGCCGCCGAGCGACGAGCAGGCCAAGGCCGCCCTCGCCGAGCTGGGCGCCTGAATCGGACTCGCGCCGTCGAGGCGCTGCGCCCGCGGCGTGAACATTCGGGTGTCACCCGGGTTCCATGATCCCCGGGTTCCCTGATAGTCGCGCAGAGGCGACGATGGAGGTCATGGACGGCAACCGCGCGGCCCAGGCCGTCTTTTTCCTCGGGATGCTCGCGGGCATGCTCCTGGTGCTGATCGCCCAGGAGCTGGTGCCGCGCCACGACAACTCTGGCGCGACCCAGTTCGAGGCGATCAAGGCGTTCACGCAAGCGCACTTCGTGCGCGAGCTGTCGGACCAAGAGCTGGTCGACCGCGCCCTGCACGGGATGATCGACGGCCTCGATCCCTACTCGCGTTATTACGACAAGAGCGAGGGCGAGCGCGTCCGGCGCGACACCGACGGCGACTTCAAGGGCATCGGCGTCGTCTTCCGGCGCCCGACGGAGCGCGGGCAGGTGCTGTTCCCGTTGCCCGGGACGCCCGCCTCGGAGGCGGGGCTCGCCGTCGGGGACACGTTCGTGACGATCGATGGCGAGTCGATCGCCGGGCTCGACGAGGAGGCCTTCCGCGCGCGCCTCAAGAGCCAGGGCAAGGACCGCTTGCAGGTCGTCGTGCGGGACCTCGATGGATTCGAGCGCGAAGTGCTGCTGCGGCCGCGGGTGCTCGTCGACCCGACAGTGCGCCACGAGTCCCTCATCGGGCCCGCGTCCCCCACCACGGGCGCAGGTCAGGTCGGCTACGTCTGCATCCGCTCGTTCACACACCGCACGGCCGCCGAATTCGACGCGGCGCTCGAGCGCCTCGTGGCGCGCGGCGCGACGGCTCTCGTGATCGACCTGCGCAACAACTACGGCGGAGTGTTGGACGCGGCGGTCGACATCGCGCGACGCTTCGTGCCTGCGGGCCGCATCGTCAGCTCCGCTGGCCGGATCGAACGTAGCCAGCACGACGCCGAGCCAGGCGCCGCGCGACTCGCGGGCCTACCCACGGTCGTCCTCGTCGATGGCGAGTCCGCGAGCGCGAGCGAGGTCCTCGCGGGCGCGCTCCAAGACCACCGCGTCGCGGCCCTCGTCGGCGAACCCACGTACGGCAAGGGCATGGTGCAGACGATCCGCACGTTCCCGGACTTCGGCAGTCGGGCCAAAGTAACGAGCGGCTACTACTATTCGCCGAGCCTGCGCAACTTCGAGCGCACCGCCGACGCCGGGCGCGACTGGGGTATCTTGCCCGACGTGCACGTGGCCGTGGACGAGCGCGCCCGTCGGCGCGTCGCGGCGCACCTGGCGCGGTATGATCCGCCCGAGGCGTTGCTCGCGGCGCTGCACGCTCTCGAGCAGCGCGAAGGGACCAAGCTCCTCGGGACCCCACCGGAGGACGTGCAGCTCGAAGCCGCGCTGGCGTTGCTCAGAGGGCAGCGGCCGGGTCCGGTGCACCTCGCGGAGTGAGCGCGCAGCCCCGAGCGCAGAGGCCCTGAAGGACCGGACGACACGCGGCCATGGAACGTGATCAGAATGGACCGCGACTGGTGCTCGGCATCGAGTCGTCGTGTGACGAGACCGCGGCCGCGGTCGTCGCCGACGGTTACGACATCCGCTCGTCGATCGTGCACAGCCAAGTCGCCGAGCACACCCGTTATGGCGGCGTCGTGCCGGAGCTCGCAGGGCGCAGTCACCTGACGCAGATCGTCCCGACGATTCGCGAGGCGCTCGCGGCGGCCGGCGTCGGCTTCGAGGACCTGCACGCGCTCGCTGTCACGAATCGACCGGGGTTGATCGGCTCCCTCTTGATCGGACTCTCGACCGCGAAGGCGCTCGCGGCGACACGCGGCCTGCCGCTCGTGCCGGTGCATCACATCGAGGCGCACGTTCACGCCGCGACGATGGAGTCGCTTCGAGGTGCTGCGGGGCGGGTCGAGTTCCCGTGGCCGGCCGTGGCGCTCGTCGTTTCCGGGGGGCACACGGCGCTGTACCGCGTCGATTCGGCGCTCGCGATGCGGCGCATCGGCGCGACCCTCGACGACGCGGCGGGCGAGGCCTTCGACAAGGTGGCGTGGATGCTCGGCCTCGGTTATCCAGGCGGCCCTGCGCTCGCGCGCCTCGCGGACGAGGGTGACCCCAAGGCCGTGGCGTTCCCGCGCTACCGGCCCAAGGACGGGGGGCTCGGCTTCTCGTTCAGCGGCCTGAAGACGGCGGTGCTGTACCACCTGCGCGGCGGCGACGCGTTGGCGCCGACGCCGCCACCGGAGGCGATCGAGGGCCGCGCGGACATCGCGGCGTCGTTCCAGGAGGCGGTGGTCGAGAACCTGACGACCCAGACGCTACGCGCGGCCGAGCGGGAGGGTGTCGGGACGGTGCTCGTCGCGGGCGGTGTGGCGTGCAATCGGAGGCTGCGTGCGGTCCTCACGGAGCGTGCCGCGGCGCGCGGTGTGCGGGCGCATTTCCCGGCGCCGGAGTACTGCACGGACAACGCGGCGATGATCGCGGGGCTCGGGTATGAGCTGTGGGCGGCGGGGCGTGTCGCGGACTTGTCGGTCGACGCGTCAGCGCGGGCTTGAGGACCTGACGGTTGCGGAATTGGGGTTTCCGAATCGGCGTACGGTACCAGGTACGCGGCGCCGATTCGCGCGGGGTGCCGGGAGCATCGGGTAGGCACCCGGGTCGCCCCGGGCACCTCCCACAGAACCGTACTTGTGCTGTTCACATACGGCTCTTCGAGACAGCGGGTTATGACCCCCGTTGTCGGCCGGTTTGCGACCTCAAGAC